>WNGR01011701.1_pt1 | contig 21405 bp, 25 predicted proteins | sample 5407581 | NCBI WGS metagenome assembly WNGR01 (sample SAMN13153383, study PRJNA577476) | soil metagenome | isolation source: 80 cm soil or saprolite under Garry oak tree replicate 2 | place: USA:California | collected 2016-06-15
TGCGCGCGATCTCGGCGGTCTCGGGATTGTGTTCGACGGTCACGAGCTCGCCGTCGTCCGGCAACGCGCGCGCGAGCCACGTGCCGGAATAGCCGATGGCGGTGCCCAGCTCGAGGATCCGCTTCGCGCGCGATGAACGCGCGAGGATGTGAAGCAGGCTCCCCTCCGCCGCACCGACAATCGGCCACCCTTCGTCGAGGCCTTGCTTCTCGACGGCTCGGAGGGCCGCATCGCCGCGGTTCGCCAGCCCGTCGATGTACTCGTCGATCTCCTCGTAGACAATCGCGCGCGCCACGCCGACCACCGCGCCGACGAGCGACGTCCCCGGTCATGAACCTTCTGCGGGCCCGTTGACAAAGGATTATCCCGAATCACATCGCATCGGGACGCGGGATGGGCCATGTGCAAACTCACGAAGACGGACAGCGCCGTCCTGTCGTGGTACCTTGAGACGGAGTACATCACCGAGATCATGAGACGCGGCTACGCGGTCCGGCCGAACCTCGACCTCCCCGTGTCCCGGAAGCGTCCGGTGCCGAGATCCTAGGTCTGCGAGAGGACGCTGTCGAGTTCGTCCGCGCGTCGCTCCCACTGCGCCGCCTTTTCGTTCAGGTGACGCGCGCGGTCCGTCATCCGGTTCGCCTTCACGCGTGCCTTCGCCGCTTTCGACCGGAGCTTCGCGGCCTTCGCGCGGTCCCGCAGCTCGTGTTCCGGGGCCCGGGCTCGGGGCGACCGCGAGGGGACGGGACGATCGCTCGGAGGTGGTGGGGACATGCTTTCGTCGCGGGGCTGCATGAGGGCGCAATCGACCGGAACGGGATAAGAGTTGTGGAGCGCGGGCCTCCGAAGGCGAAAATACCCGGGTGGTCCATGGCCCCGCCCGTGAAGGTGTACGTGGAGGCGTACGGCTGCACGCAGAACTACGGCGAGGCCCGGCTCATGCAAGGCGCCCTCTCCGGGAGCGGTCACGCAATCACGACATCCGAAGAGGACGCGGACGCGCACGTCCTCGTGACGTGCACGGTCGTCGAGACGACGGAGCGGAAGATGGTCCGCCGCATGACCGAACTGGCGGCGTACGACAAGCCGCTCGTCGTCGCGGGCTGCATGGCCGCCGCGCAACGAGAGCGCGTGAAATCGATCGTGCCTCGGGCGAAACTCCTGCCGCCCCGGAAATGGCCGGAGATCGTGGGGCTGCTCGGGGCCGGCACGGTGTGCGGGGACCGCGCGGCCGATCTGGAGTCGACGGACCTCGGTTGGCACGACGCGATTGTGCCGATCGCCCAGGGATGTGCGGGCCGATGCACGTACTGCATCACCCGCGTCGCGCGAGGCCGCGTGGCCTCGTACCCCGTGGAGGCGTTGGTGGACCAGGTCCGCGGCCACGTGGATCGGGGCGTGCGCGAGATCAAGCTGACGGGCCAGGACACGGCCGCGTTCGGGCTCGATGCGGGGACGGACCTCGCGGCGCTATTACGGGCCATCGATGCAATCCCCGGGACGTTCCGCGTGCGGGTGGGCATGGCGGATCCGCTGACCGTCCATCCGATCGTCGACGCGCTCGTCGATGCGTACGCCTCGGAGAAGGTCTTCAAGTTCCTGCATCTGCCGGTCCAGAGCGGCGACGACGGGATCCTCGCCGCGATGCGACGCGAGTACACGGTTGCGGAGTTCGAGGAGATCGTCGCCGCGTTCCGCCGCGCGTACCCGGAGATCACGCTGTCAACCGACATCATCGTCGGGTTTCCGGGGGAATCCGACGAGCAGTTCGAATCGACGATGGACCTCGTCCACCGGGTGCGGCCGGACATCGTGAACGTCACGCGATTCTCCGCGCGGGCCGGGACGCCGGCGGTGTCGATGCCCGGCCAGATCGTCGGATGGCGGGTGAAGCAACGGTCTCGGCGGCTCACGATCCTTCGCTTCGAGATCGCGCGGGAGATTCACGAGCGATGGATTGGACGCGAGGTACGCGTCCTCGTCACGGAGCCGGGGAAGCCCGGCTCGGTCCTCGCCCGCACGCCGGAGTACCGACAGGTGGTACTCCGGGAGCCTGCGTCGATCGCGGAGTTCCTCCAGGTCCGCATCGAATCCGCGACGGCGACGGACCTCGCGGGTCGTGTCCTCGGCCGGGAGGCGACCGCGATAGCTTCGACCGCTGCCGCCGCATCATGACGTTCGCACTCCTCCGCTCCCGAAGAGTCGCGGGGACCGAATCCTTTCCGATTACGCAATTGGCTTTATACGGCCGCACGAATCCTCGACCGCAGCCCCGTGGTGTAGCGGTCAAGCATTCGGGTCTTTGGAACCCGCGACGGCAGTTCGAATCTGCCCGGGGCTATCCGATGAAGGCGCGGGCGCGCATCACCCTGACGTTCGACGACCCGGCGGCCGCGGAGGCCGTCGCGGCGTCCGTCTCCCTCGACGACGACGGGTACATCCGCACGACGCGACGCGGCCGGACGATCGCGGCGGACGCGAGCGCGGAGAGCGCGAGGAGCCTGCTGCACACCCTCGACGACTACCTCGCGTGCATCAGCGTCGCGGAGCGGACGGTGCGGGCGGCACGCCCTCGCGCGCGCGGGCGGCGACGCCGCGCTTGAAGGCGAGCATCTCCTGGCGATTCATCGTCGTCTGGGCGACCGCGCACAGCTCGTCGTCGGGCGAGACGACGAGCGCCTCGTCCCCCGGCCGCAGCTCCGGGTCCGCGTCGCGGACGAACTTCGCGAAGACGTTCTTGCCCTCCCGGACGAACGGCACCGCGTCCGGATCGACGACGATCCGGAGGGCGGGAGGGTCGAAGGCCTTCCGCAGCCGCAGGGCCCCGGCCGCCTTGAGCGTGAAGAAGCCGTCCTCCGCGCGGAGCGAGAGGACATGGTCGCCGTCGACGAGGACGTTGCGGACCTTCCCCGTGTTCTTCGAGACGACGTAGGAGACGGTCCCGGCGAGCAATGCGTCGGCGGCGCCGTGCCCGAACTGAAAGTCGGCGGTGGCGCGGACCCGAAGCGCATTCCAGTCGACCGAACGCGCCCCGGGGGCCCGGGCTCCGATGGCGTCCAGGGTCTCATCCCCCTCCCACAGCATCCCAAAGGGATAGCCGGCGCCCGCGGCCCATTCGCGGAAGAACACCTCCGCGGCCTCGAGGGCCTCGACGTCGAGCGACTCCGGCACGACGCACTGGGACATCGGCCACAGGTGGTCGAGCTCAAGGGGCACGGGACCCCAGACCGACTTCACGACGATGTGGACGTCCGCGCGCTCGAGGACCCGCTCGACGTTCCGGGCGTTTCGCTCCGCGAACGGACGGGGCCCCTCCGGGAGGACGAGGAGCCCCTTCGCCGGCGGGCCGGCGTACCGCTCCGCGAGCCGCCGGCGGAACCGGTGCAGGATCGGCCGATGCGCGGTCTCAGGTCCTACGTAGTATAGAGCGCCGCGGCGCGAGGTCGGTTCGAACGCCTCCAGGAAATCGTTGTGGCGGCGGAGTTCGCGCAGCGCGTCGAGGAGCGCGGGATGGCTCCGAGCGCGTCGCTCCGCGAGCTCCCACAGGTCCCCGGCCGCGATCGCGCGGCGGGCCTCCCGGATCGCGCCGAAGCACACGTGCAGGTTGTGCTCCGCGAGGAGCGCCTCGCTCTGCGCGATCTCCCCGATCGAGTGGACGGTGCACACGGGACACAGGCAGCCGCTCTCCCGGACCTCGGAGGCGCGGCGGGTGCCGTCCGGGAAGAGCATGCGGCCGTCCCGAGCGTACTTCGCGTACGATGCGGAGTCGAAGAGGTCGCACCCGAGGAGGATGGCGAGCGGGAAGATGAGCGGATGGCCGGCACCGAACAGATGGACCGGCTTCGAGGGGTCCAAACCCTTCTTCGATGCGAGAATGACCCGGACGAGATCGCGGAACCGATACGATTCGAGGAGCGGCACGACGCCGCCGATCGCGCACACGGCGACATCGAGCGAGGAGACCGCCTGCGCGCATCGCTCCCGCAAGTCGGCGTGGAGGCCTCCTTGGACCGCCCCGACGAGGGCCATTCCGCCCCGGAGCGACTCGGCCTCCTTCGCGCGCCGGATTGTCTCCTGGACATCGGCCTCGGCGCGCGCATGGTCGTGGCCGGGCTCCGAGAAGACATCGAGCATCGTGCCGAAATCCGAGCCGATCGACTTCTGGAACGCGACGATGTCCGGGTTGGTGACGTCGACGTCGCCGTACACATGGGACTGGAACGCGCCGGAGTCCGTCACGATCGCCCGCGGGAACTCGAGGACGGAGTGGACGCCATCCCGCAGGATCGCCTCCCGCCGGGGACTCTTGCCCAGGATGTACGCGTTCGTGATCAGGATCTCCGCGCCGAACCGCGAAGCGAGGTCGCTCGGCGCGATGACCGACCGGTTCGGATTGACGACGGGCAAGAGGGCGGGTGTCGTCACGGGGCCGTGGGCCGTCTCCAAGACGCCGATGCGTCCCAGGCCATCCCGCTCCCGGACCTCGAACACGTGCGGCCATTGGGCGTCGCGAATAAGCACTTTCCGCGGTTCACCTACCTCGGCGCAACGGCTATCTCCCGGAGGCGGGTCGCCGATCCGGATGCTGCGCGAGACCTTCGTCCACATCCCCGGCGTGGGATATCGGACAGAGGAGCGGCTTTGGCGGTCCGGGATTCGAAGCTGGGACGATTTTGTGTCCGCGCCGCGACCACCGAGCTTCGCCCGAAGCCGGGCGGCGCGCATCGGGGAAGAACTCGCTCGGTCCGCGGACGCGCTTCGGCGCGGCCGGCACCGCTATTTCGCCCGGACCCTCCCGCCCCGGGAGCATTGGCGCGCTTGGTCGGAGTTCCGCGATGCGGTCGCATTCCTCGACATCGAGACGACCGGCCTGTCCCTCGGACGAGACGCCGTGACCGTCGTCGGCGTCTACGACGGCCGCCGCCGGCGGACGTTCGTGCAAGCGGACAATCTGGAGGAGCTGCCGGAAACGTTGGAGCGGTCGAAGTTGCTCGTGACGTTCAACGGACGCGGGTTCGACGCGCCCTTCCTGCGGAAAGCGTTTCCAAGGATGCCCCTCGACCAGATCCACCTCGACCTGTTGCATCCGCTCCGCCGACTCGGGTTCTCGGGCGGCCTGAAGGCGATCGAGCGGGAGATGGGCATCCTCCGAAGCGAAGAGACCTCGGGACTGGGCGGCTTCGATGCCGTCCGACTGTGGCGGGCGTACGAGGCGGGGGACGACGACGCGCTCGAGCTACTCATCCGCTACAACATGGAGGATGTGGTGAACCTCGAGCCGCTCGCGTCGTTCGCATACGATGCCTTGCGGACTCTGTGCCTGGATCGCGGCTTCGTGACAGCGGATCGACTCCGAGCCCTTCCCGGTCACGCCCGAGGATCCGCTCGAGTCCGCGCCTCCCGGAGCACGGCCGAGTAGTCGTCCCTCCGGGGTGCGCCTAAGGACCGGAGGCAATTCCGCTTGGCACGGGACGAGAGTGTTAGGGGGCGCGCCCTCGGAACCGCCTCGCGGGATACTTCGCTTCGTCTTTCCGCAACTTGTCGAGGACGGCTTCAGAGAGATCGAGGTCGAGTGCATTGGCTAGGCTGAGGCCGTAAATGACGACGTCCGCGAGTTCCTCGCCGACCGACGCGCGGTCGGCCGCCGAGAGCCGGGCCGACGCGTCGCGCCAGAGGAATGGCTCGACAAGTTCGGACGCCTCGACGGACACGGCGATGGCGAGGTCCTTAGGCGTGTGGAAAGACTCCCAGTCCCGCGCGTGTACGAACGCCCGCACGCGCTCCCGCAGCTCTGCGATCGTTGTGGAGAAGTCGGCCATGGGGCCGCATCGCCCCGAGCGTACAAAGGCTTACGCGCGCACGCCGGGTCCGCGGAGGTTCACGACCTCTTCCAGGACCTCGTTCTCGGGAAGCCCGACGAGGCCGGGTGAGCCGAGTTCGACGCGGGCCGAGAGTTGGCCATCCTCGAGCGAGATGCGGACGGACTTCAGCCGGGACCGGAACAGCTGGAGACCTTTGCCGTTCCTCGAAGGCAACTCGCGCTCGCAGAACATGAGGCCGAGCCGCGCCAGGTCCTTGATCCGACGATAGCACGCGGCGATCGGGATCCCGAACCGGCGGCTCAGCTCGATCGCGGACACTGGCCCTGAGGAGGTCCCCAGGAGGATCCGCGCGGAGTACTCGTCCATGATGGTCTGGCTCACCTGAAGCGGTTGCATCGCTCAGTCCCCCTTCAACGACAGGATGCGATCGACCAGGCTCGTGACCTCATCGGCCTCGAAGGGTTTGTTGAGATACCCGACGGCGCCCCGCCGCACGCTCTCGATCTCGGTGAAGGAGTCCCCGAACGCCGTCATCAGGACCGCCCGCAGCCCGGGCCGCGTCCGCCGTGCGGCCTCGATCAACTCGACCCCGTTCGGGCCGGGCATCCGGTAGTCCGTCAGCAGGAGGTCGACGCGCTCGCGGACGAGGCTCTCCAGCGCTTCCGGGGCGCTCGCCGCCGTGACCACGCGGTATCCGACGACCGTGAAGAGTTCGGCCAGGTTCTCGCGCACGCCCTCGTCGTCGTCGACGATGAGAATCGAACGGGCGATCGTCTTTGGCTCGGGCGGCAGCGTAATCATCATCCGTCTCGCCCGAAACGATGGAGGCCCGTGGTTATATATCGGCCAGTTGAGACGGGTTGACAAGCGCCGCGACCCCTCGCGCGGGTCGACCGGCGCGGTCGTTCACGGTTCCGATACCACGACCGCGGGCGAGCGGCGCTGCGAGAGCGCCTGGACGACCCGCCACGCGCGTTGGCCGGCGTCCGTCACCGCGTAGCGGCCGGCGTCGACCTTCGTGAGCAGTCCGTCCGTCTGGAGCTTGGACAAGTGGAAGGAAAGCTTCGAGGACGAGTCGACGAAGCTCTTCTTCAGGATCGCGGAGTATGCGACGGGACCCGACGCGAACACGTACCCGACGACCGCACGCCGGATCGGGTTTGCGAGCGACTCGAGCATGCCCTGCAGCGCGCCGGATCGGCCCGGCCCAGCACGAGCGTCCCCCCTTTCGCGGCGCATTTCCCGCTCACGTGGCGGATCCACGCCAGGACGTCCGCCCGGCCGTGGGTCGTCTCGAGCATCGCCAGGTCGGCGGCGTACACGACCGGCCGTTCCGCCTCCTTGACGTGTTCCTCGATCGCGACGTTGAGGGCGTACAGCTGCCGCGGCGCGAAGACGCTCGGCGGCCGGCTCTCCGCGTCGATCCGAAGCACGCGGGCCGCGCCCGGTGGCGGCGTGCCGGCCGGGCCGAGGACGGCCAACAAGGCGCCGCGTGCCGCGGCCTCGGACAGGATCGGGCCGGCGGCCGGCCCCGACGAGGAACCGCTCAAGGTCCGTCGGGCCGAGCGCTCTTCTTCGACCGCTCTCAGCGTTCGTCGGAGCGTCTCGACCTCGTACGGCTTCTCGACGAAGTCGACCGCGCCGGCCTTCATCGCCTCGACGGCGGCATCGATCGTGCCCTCACCGGTGATCATGACCGCAGCCGCGCCGGGTTGCGATGCGCGAAGGCGGTGCAAAACCTCGAGGCCCGTCGCCTTCGGCATGCGGAGGTCTAGGAGCGCCACATCGAACGTCTCGCGATCGATGAGCCGCATCGCCTCGCCGCCGTCCGACGCCGCGACGACCTGATGGCCGTCCTCCTCGAGGAGCTCGCGCAGCCCGGACCGGAGCGTGGCGTCGTCGTCCGCCACGAGGATCTTCACCCGGCGTCCCTCCGGAGGATCGAGGCCATCTTCCCGAGCGGTATAAAGGCCCTCCCGGGCGATTCGCGCGACCGCGAGGACGGCCGCGACGACATCTCCGATGGGCGGGAGACAGGGACCGCGTTCACGAGGGCCCCGTGACCGCGCGGGTCACCTCGAATCCGCCATCCTCGAAGGAAAGGGCGAAGGCGCCCGGATCGTGCTTCGTGGACCGCATCTTCGTCACGCGCAACCGCCGCTGCACGTAGAGGTCCGACGTCGGATGCATCTCGAGCTGCACGATGCCGTCCGCGAGATACGCCTCCGCGGGCGCATGGGAGGTCGGGCCGAGATCCACCGGCTTCTCGGATATCAGGAAGGTCAAGGGACCAAGGTCGCGCAGCCACTCGAAGAGGAAATACAGGTCGGCCCGGGGATCCTGCATCTTCGCCATCGTCTCGAGGACGTCAAGGGAGTCGACGACGAGGATCGAGATCCGGTCCGCTTTCATCACGTTGTTGCAGTACATCTTGAACAGCTCGAGCCACGTGCCGCGGCCCTGGAGGTAGTTCAGGTTCTTGCGGATGCTCCCCATGTCGAGGATCTTCAGGTGCTCCCACGCCTTCGGGTCCGCCATCCCGAGGGACGCCATGTGCTCGAGCGTGATGTCCTTCGACTGCTCCAGCGTGAAGTACGCGGACTTCCGGCCCTCTTGCAGAGCATTCTGGTACAGGATCGAAAAGGCGAGGGACGACTTCATCGTGCCCGGCGCGCCGCTCACGAGGACGATGTATCCCTCTGGGATGCCGCTCGCGAGGATGTCGTCGAAGCCCCGCACGTACGTCTTGACGCGTTTCCGCTCCGTCGGATCCCTCCGGGGCCCGACGAATGCGCCGACCGACGTAAGCCTTTCTCCCCAAAAATCAGCGCGCATCACGCGCACAATATTCAAATAGACTCGGGCCGCTCGGCTCGGCATTGGCGGACGCATTCGCCGCGGTCGTCGCGACGCTCCGCGTGATCGGCTCCCTCGTGCTCCTGTTCTTCCTCCCGGGCTGGCTGCTCATCAACGCGCTCTACCCGCGACGGGGCGAGCTCGACCGGGAGTACGACGCCCTGTACCGGCTCACCCTGGGCATCGTCCTCTCGATCGCGGTCACGGTGTTCTGGTCGTTCTTCCTGAACTCGCTCGGCGTGAGCCCCTCGACGGGGCTCGGCGACGTCAACGCGCCGAACATCGCGGGCGGCCTGATCGGCCTCTCCGCGCTCTTCTTCGCCCTGGGCTGGTGGCGCGGCGCGTACCCCTGGATGGCCCGGGTCCATCCGGCCCTCGCCCGCGTCCCGAAGCCGGGCCCGGGGGAACTCCTCACGGAAGAGGAACGGGACCACCGGATCCGGCTGAAGCTCCGGGACCTCGCGGAGCGGCGCGAATCGCTGCGCCGGGCGATTAAGGACGCGGAGCGACGGATGCGGCTGCAGTCGGCGGACGCCCGCGAGCATTACGAGGAACGGCGGGAGCGCTCCCGCGCCGAGCTGAAGGAGGTCGAGGCGGAACTGAAGCAGCTCGAGGAGGAGCGGGCGGCGGAGCTGTACTAGATGAACTACAAGCTCGTCGTCGCGGTGCGGTCGGACCTGGAGCTCTCGCCGGGCAAGATGGCGGTACAGGTCGCGCACGCGGCGATCATGGCCGCGCTCGAGTCGAAGGCGAAGCATCGGAAGTGGTTCTCCGAATGGTACGCCGAGGGCCAGAAGAAGGTCGTCGTGAAGGGCGGGGCGCTCCGCGATCTTCACACGCTGCGCGCGAAGGCCCGATCGCTCGGCCTCTCGACCGCCTTGGTCGAGGACGCCGGCCTGACGGAGCTCCCTCCCGGGACGGTGACGTGCCTCGGCATCGGGCCCGGCCCGAATCCGATCGTCGATCAGGTCACGGGCCACCTCAAGCTGATGTGAATGAAATCGAAATCCCGGTTCCTCGGGATCGACGATGCCCCGTTCCGGTTCTCGGACGAACGCGTGCCCCTCGTGGGCGTGGTCGTGCAGGCGCCCGCGTACATCGAGGGCGTGCTGACGACCCTCGCCGAGGTCGACGGTCACGACGCGACGGACCGCATCGCCGCGATGATCCTCGCGTCGCGCTACCGGACGGGACTCGCGATGATCCTGCTCGACGGGACCGCGGTAGGTGGGTTCAACGTCGTCGATGTGGATGCCCTGCACGCGTCGATCGGCCGACCCGTCGTCACGGTCACCCGACGGAAGCCAGATCTCGCCGCGATGGAGCGGGCGCTGCGCCGGCGGTTCGACGACTGGGACGAACGATGGGACGTCATCCGACGACACGACGTCGAATCGGTGCGGACGAGGCACGGCTCGCTCTGGGTGACGTACGCTGGCACGACGGCGTCGGAGGTCCGGGAGGCCGTCGGTCTCACGACCGTCCGCGGAGTCGTGCCCGAACCGCTCCGGGTCGCTCACCTGATCGCGGCGGGCATCATGCGCGGCGAATCCCGTGGACGGGCATGACGCATGTAGGCCCCGCCTCCGAGGGGGGAACCCTCAGGCTGCATCGTGACGACGGAGGAATCGCCCGACGATCTGCATGTATCGTTCCCGCTCTTCCCACATGGGAAGGTGGGAGCTGTTCGGAAAAATCAGGAGTCGTGAGCCCGGAATCCCTCGCTGGATGGCCCGGAGCACCCGCGGCGTGATCTCGTCGTACTTTCCGCCGGTGATCAGGGTCGGCACCCGAATCTGCGGAAGCCGGTCCGTGATGTCCCAATAGCGGAGCGAGCCGAGGACCGCGAACTCGCTCGGCCCCCACATCGTTCGATACACGGGCTGGCTGGTCTCGCGCATCGCGCGGCTCAGCTCCCGCGGCCACGTCGGGAGACGACAGATGTGGCGGCGATAGAAGGCCATCGCGGCCCGCTGATAGTCCGGGTGGTCGAACGCTTCCCGTCGTTCGAGCCGAGCGATCGTCCGGCGAGTCTCGACCGGCATTGCCGCCACGAGGCACCGAAGCTCCGCGTTCGCCAGAGGCACACTCGCCAGGCCGCTCGAGACGACGAGGCTCCGGAGGTTCCGAGAGTATTTGATTGCGTACGCGAGGGCGAGCATCCCCCCGTAGCTGTTCCCCAAGAGATGGATCCGCCCCAGATGCAGAGCGCGTCGGACCCCGTCGGCCTCCTCGACCGCCCGTTCGATCGTGAAGAGCGAAGTCCCCTTCGGCCGGTCGGATTTCCCGCAGCCGAGTTGGTCGTAGAAGACCACGCGGTAGCCGAACCCGGCGAGATCCGAGAGGCAGGTCAGGTATCCGTGCGGGACGCCGGGCCCGCCGTGCAAGCACAGGACGGTGCCCCGTTCCGCGCGGCCGAACGTCTCGTAGAAAAGCCGGAATCCGAGGACCGTCACGCGTCCGCGCGCGGATGATTCCTGAGTCCCGAGGGACATCCTCTCCGCGATGCGATCGATGAGGCTATCAGCTTTGCGCGGGATCAGCGGATCGGGAAGCGGAGGAGGGCCGCGATCCCTCCGAGGCCCTCGAGCTTCTGGCCCGCTTCGTGGTGACGGCTCACGAGGACGACGGCACCGCGCGCCGATTCGACCGCTCGCATGAGGTCCTCGATCCCCGCATCGCGGACGACCGCATCGCTGACGAGGAGCGTCTCGACCGCGCCAGCATCCACCGCCTCGGCGACCTCTGCGACGCCGTAGGCGCAGGGCCGGTCCGTCGCGATCGCCTCGAGGAGCTTCTCGACCAGCTGCGTCTCGTAGCCAACCCGGGTCTCCCCGAACACCTTCGCGCCGACGCCGGACCGCAGGGCCTCTTGGATCCCCTGCGTGCCCGCATGGGCGGTGCCGTGCATGTGGATCTTCGAGGCGAGCGGCGGGTCCCGCGCCTTGACGTACTCGACGAAGGCATCGCGGGTGAAGCCCGGTCCCACGACGACGAGCGCCTCCCCCAGATCCGCGGCCCGGAGCTTCGCATGGACCTCCTGGAAGAAGACGGACGAGGCGTCGCCGGACGGGAACATCTTCCCGTGGGCCGGCGCGCGGATCGTTGCGAGCTCCCGCACGCCGTACTGGCGGAGATGCGCCAGCAGGGCCTCTTCGTCGTCGAGCGACAGGAACGAGACGAGCGGCTTCTGCGCCGCCGCGACCGCCTCCTCGATCCGCTGCAGCTCGTGCGACTTCCACGTCTTGATGATCGAGAGGACGTCGTCCACGGCGACGTTCAGCGTGTGGTGGCGGCCGAGATCCTGCGGCCCCTCGACGATGACGCCCGTGATCCGGAGACGGTCGGAGAACGCCTGGAACTCGACGCCCTCCACGCGGATCGTCAGCGTGACGCGGACCTTCTCGCCCCGCTCGGGTCGGACCTTGTCCGTTTTGACGTCCTCGCGCCGATAGGTCGACGCGCGGACCAGGTCGCCTTCTTGGACCAGGTTGTGCAAGTGCCACAAATCGTCCGCGTTCTCGACGCGGATCTTGATCTCCCCGGTCTTCGGGTCGCGGTGGAGGACGCGCATCGCGCCGCGGGCCATGGAGGCGGTCCCTCTTGGCCGTATCGTCGGATGAGCGACGACGGTCGCAGTCTCCGATCTCATCGTCCGGAGTCACACTTTCAGTCACCTCCCCGAGGGATGTTCATGAGGCCGCCTGCGTTTCGTGTATTTACACGAAAAGGGATCCGATGGTTCGAAAGACAACGATGGCCAGGGTACGCAGAGCAAAGAAGAGGTCCCGGGAATCTGGTTTCGTCGTCAGTTGGGACGTGGACAGCAAGGATCGCGCTACGACGGCACGCGTCCACCGATTCGTGTACGGCGACGTGACGACCCCGAATGGCAAGGCCTACCGGTACCCGGGATTCGTCGAGAGAAGGGAAGTGCGGTATCTAGGCCAATCGGTTCTGTTCGTGACACCGCACCTCTTGGCGGAGATTGACGGGTTTCTTTCCTCCAATGGTATCGACCACGAAATGATCCCCGTCACCATCGGCTGAGTTTCGTGCATTTACACGAAACCCGCGCACTCCGCCGTTGTGTTCTGTCGCAGCGCTCCAACTACTTGATGACGCCGTAGCCGATGAGCCGCCACTTCCCGCCGATCCGACGGGAGACCGCGACACGCTGGCCGTTCTCCGCGACGACGGGGATCTTGAGCGCCATATCGGCCCTGTTCTCCCGCGCCGACGTCACGACGCCGACCGTCGTCGCGGTGCCGACGGACACCATGAGCGGCTCCGACGTCTTGATGCCCTCGACCTTCAGTTCCTCCGGTACGCCGACGACCCGCTCGAGCAGGTTCACCTCGACGGACATCTTCATCACGATCTCGGGCAGGCTGCCGGGCGGACCGACGACGCGGCCCACGAGGCCGTCGGCCTTCGTCAGCACGGGGTCGAGGTTCGTGCCGATCGCGATGAGGCCGCCCGGGCGGACGTCCTTCCTCGCGGCGCCCCCGGTGTGCAGGGACCGGATGCTCGTCGTGATGTTCTTCCACTCCGTCTTGTTGCCCAGCGTCACCTGACGCCCGGGCGAGATCTCGATCGCCTCGCCGACCTTCATGTGGCCCTGCATCAGGCTGCCCCCGAGCACTCCGCCGACGATCTTCTCCGGCGGGATGCCGGGCTGGTTCACGTCGAACGAGCGCGCGACATACATCTTGGCGGGCTTCGCCTCCTCGTGGGGCCTCGTTGGGATGACTTTCTGGATCATCATCAGGAGGACGTCCAGGTTCACCTCGTGGTGGGCGCTCACCGGGACAATCGGGGCGCCGTCCGCGACGGTCCCCTTGACGAACGCCTGGATCTGCCGGTAGTTCTCCTCCGCCTGCTTCGGGTCGACGATGTCGATCTTGTTCTGGACGATCACGATCTTGTCGACGCCGATGATGCCCAGGGCCATCAGGTGCTCCTTCGTCTGCGGCTGCGGGCAATCCTCGTTCGCCGCGATCACGAGGAGGGCGCCGTCCATGATCGCCGCGCCGCTGAGCATCGTCGCCATCAGCGTCTCGTGGCCCGGCGAGTCGACGAACGACACGATCCGCTGGAGCTCGCCCTTCACGTTATGCGTCTTGCAGATCTCCGTGTTCTGGTAGGCCGCGGGCTCGTCGTCCTTCGGGCACTTGTAGATCGCCATGTCCGCGTAGCCGAGGCGGATCGAGATGCCGCGCTTGATCTCCTCCGAGTGGCGGTCCGTCCGCTCGCCCGTGAGCCGCTCCGTCAGGGTCGACTTGCCATGGTCCACGTGCCCGACGACGCCGATGTTGACCTCCGGCTGGCCCGGGACCTTCATCGCGCCTGCTCCTGCCAAGCGTCCTCGATCGACTTCGGGCCGCGCTGGACGATCCGCAGATTGAGCTGCAGGATGTCCGGGCTCACCGTGTTCCCGCGGACCGTCTTCTTCTTGCGCTTGCCGGGGCGGTCCGGGTGGAACCCCACGCCGCCGCTGAGGAGGAGCCGCTTCCGCCGGGGCCCGGGCAGGTCGGACCGCATCGGGAAGCCGTCCTTGTCGCTCCCTCCCGTAATCGAGAGCTTGTAGCCCGGCAGGCCGAGGTACAGCCCGTCGAGCTCGTCGCCGATCTTCTTGCCGATGAGCGCGTTCGCGTAGTGGCCCGTGACGTCCCGCTTGTACGCCTTCCCGCTCTTCGGATCCGCAATGACCGCCTTGAACTCCGCCATCCCGTACCCCAGTGAGAGGTGCATCCATACGCGGCTTTGATAAAAGACTTCCGCCGCGCGCCGCGCCGGATGCGTCGACCGCTCGATGCGGCGGCCTCATTCGAGGTCCGCGAACAGTCCGAGGATCCGCCCCGCCTCCCGGTACGCGCCGAGGAGCGTGCGGCCTTCCGCCGCCGACATGGGGCCGATTTCCCCGACGGCCTCGGTCATCTGCTGCAGGCGAAACACCGCGTCCTTCGTGTTCAGGTCGTCGTCCATCGCCTTCATGAACGCGTCCCGGGTCCGGGTGACGAGCGCATCGACCGCCCCTCCCGTGCCGGGTCCGTCCGCCGTCTTCGCCGCCCCGATCGCCGCGCGCATCGCCTCGTACTCCGTCTTCGCGCGTGCAAAACATTCCTGGTCGTACTCAACGTCCTGGCGGTACTGCGCCTTCAGCAGGCAGAGCCGGACGACCTCTCCCGGGAAATCCTTCAGGATCTCGCGGATCGTCACGAAGTTCCCGAGGCTCTTCGACATCTTCTCCCGCGCGAGCGTGATGAATCCGTTGTGCATCCACCATCGCGCCCACTCCCCGCCCCACGCGCCCTCGCAGATCATCGCCTCGCTCTCGTGATGCGGGAACTTCAGGTCGACGCCGCCGCCGTGGATGTCGAGCGGCGCGCCGAGGTACTTGTACGCCATCGCGTTGCACTCGACGTGCCATCCCGGCCGGCCGTCGCCCCACGGGCTCGGCCACGACGGCTCGCCCTCCTTTGACTTCTTCCAGAGGGCGAAGTCGAGCGGATCCTCCTTCGGCGTCCCCGGCGGCGCGGGATCGACGACGATGTCCTCGACCTTCTGGTGGGACAGGATCCCGAACGAGTGCGTCGCCCGGCGCGTCCGGAAGTAGACGTCCCCGTCGACGGCGTACGCGTACCCGCGGTCGATCAGCCGCCGGACCACGCCGACGATCTCCGGGATGTGCTCCGAGACCTTCGTGTAGTGGTCGGCGTCTCGGACGTTCAGGGCCCGCATGTCCTCGAGGAAGGCGTCGATGAAGAACTGGGAGTACTCGAGCGGGGGCTTGCCCACCTCCGCCGCGCGGCGGATGATCACCTCCTCGATGTCCGTGAAGTTCTGCACGTACACGACGCGGTTCCCGAGGAATTCCACGTAGCGGCGGGCGGTGTCGAAGTCGATGTACGAGCGCGCGTGGCCGAGGTGGCTGTAGTCGTACGTCGTCGGGCCGCAGACGTACATCTTGACCACGCCGGGCGTGCGGGGCGAGAACGGCTCTTTCCTCCTCGAACGGGTGTTGTACAACCGGAGGACCATGGTCGCCGCGAACGCGTCCACAGGGACCGCGCTATTAAGGCCTTGGCCCGCGCCCGCCGGGACGCGGTCTTTTTCGTCGCGAACCGTGTCACCGGCGACGAAACTTATATGTCGCGCGCCGATGTGCACGACCCCGCGGGCCGATAGATCAGCGGAAGATCGCCGCCTTCGCAAGGCGGAAGCCGTGGGTTCAAATCCCACTCGGTCCACCGACCGGCGCGTCGCACGACGGGCAGCCGTACTCGATCGGCGCACCACACCGACCGCAGAACCGGTCCGAAGGACGCAGCGACGCACCGCACGCCGGGCATGCGCCCTCGGCGGAAGTCGCCTCGGCCTTCCCCGCGCAGTCCGTGCACAAGATGACGTAGCCGCTATGACGTCGGAATGGCTTCCACCGCGCCGTCCGGGTGCCGCAGTCCGCACATCGCCGCTCGCGCGAGGCGCCCGCCTCCACGATCAACACGTCGGGACGATCGGAGGGCGGGATCGGCGGTGGCGGCGGGGGAGCCTCTCCCTCGGGGGGTGCGGCCACGGCCTGAGGCATCGACGCTCCGCCGTGAAAAACTTGTCCTACTGGGTTTCCTTCGAGATGACGACGCTCTTCACCCGCGGGGCGACTTCCGGCGCGTCCTGCTCGAGGTATGTCAGGTAGCCCGAGCCGACGTTGAAGTGCACGACGGAGACCTTCTTCTCCAGATCGACGATCGGCTTGCCGGATTTCCGCTTCACGGGAACTCCTTCTGTGGCATCGGTTCTCCCGAGACGCCTTAAAGGGTATTCCTCAATATTCGTTACTGATAAGCGTAATGCGCGGGATGGCCCCGGACCAGGCATGCGGACACGTACCGCGGGCCTTTGCGGCAAACCTATAAGGGGGACGGGGGACCCAATATATGTGAGGACGCGGAGGGGCAATGATCACCGTCCAGAAGCTCGCCCGGGCGATCGAGAAGCGCCTGGGCGGCACGAGCGCCGAGGCGATGGCGGAGGCCCGCATCGTCTTGAGTTACTTCGGGTTCCGGAGCGTGATCATCGACAACGCGATCGAACCGCCGGACCGCAAGGTGTTCTACGCGCTCCACGACGCCGGGCTGCTGCAGAGCTTCTGGGAGACGATGCCCCTCCTCGACGGTCGGAACTGGCGGATCTTCTACTGGTCCCTGAACGAGGCCGACATCGACCGCATCCTCGCGGAGGCCGCGCCACCGGAGGAAACCCCGTTGTACAAGGGGCTGCCGGACGAGGCGTGGGGCCATTCCGCTCCCACGGCCTGAGCTATTCCGGCCACGCCGCGGCTCCGACGAGCGGCACGAACGCGCACGGGGTGCCCTCCCGCGTCCGCAGCGTGCCGTCCGGGCCCAGAGTCGCGACGACGAGCACTTGGCCGTGCCGCGTCGCCCCGACCGGCGCCACGATCCGGCCGCCCGGCGCGAGCTGGGCCGGCCATGATTCCGGGATGCGCGGGGCACCCGCCGTCGCCATGATGCACGCGTACGGCGCGCGCTCCGGATAGCCGAGGCTGCCGTCCCCGACGGCCACGGTGACGTCCGAGAGGCCGACGCGCGCGAGGTTCGAGCGGCCCCACTCGGCGACGTCCGGGAGGCGCTCGATCGTGACGACGTTCTCGGGCCCGACGATCCGGGCGAGGAGGGCGGCGTGATACCCGGAACCCGTCCCGATCTCCAGCACCCGCTCCCCGCGCTGCAAGCGCGCCTCCTCGAGCATGATCGCGATCATCGATGGCGCCGAGATCGTCTGGCCGAGTCCGATCGGGAGCGGGACGTCCGCGTACGCGTCGTTGCGGTCCTCCGGCCGGACGAACGCCTCGCGCGGGACTGCCAGGAAAGCGTCTCGGACGCGGGGGTCGCGGATGTAGCCCGAGGCGACCAGTCGGTCCACCATCCGCCGCCGCTCTGCCCCGAAATCGGGCGATCGTCCCATCGGCCGTGCCAGGGCCGGCGCGCGCCATAAAACGTTCGGCTAGGCGGGCACGAGGAAGGCGATCAGGACCGCCGCGAGGACGAGCGTTACCGCTGTCACCGGGAGGCCCGCCCGCACGAACTGCTTCATCGAGACCTCGACCCCGTCGCGCGCGGCGATCTGCACGACGATCACGTTGCACGCGGCGCCGAGGATCGTCGCGTTTCCGGCGAGCGTCGAGCTGGCCGCGAGGGCGAGCCAGAGCTGGGTCGACGACTGCGGCACGACCTCCGCGAGCAGGAGGACCGCCGGCACGTTGCTGATCAGGTTCGACAGGAGCGCCGAGAGGCCGGTCAGCCAGACGAGCCCGCCGGACTGCCCGCCGAACCCGGACGAGAACGCGTCCTGGATCGCCGCGGAGAGGCCGGACGCCCTCACGCCGGCGAGGACGACGAACAGCCCGACGAAGAAGAGGATGATGCTCCAGTCGACCTTCGCCACGAGCGTCCGCGGGGTCGCCGTCGACACGAAGGGCAGGAAGAACAGCACGAACGAGCCGCCGGCCAGCGCGATGAGCGGGAGCCAGTCCGGGGTCGAGGCCGCGAAGAATCCGACCGACACCGCGATCGTGATGGCGAGGGTGAGGCCAAGACCCGTCCGCTGCAGCCGCACGGGCGGAAGGAGGGCGGCCGGGGTCAGGGGCGCCTTCAGGTCCCGCCGGAACGCGAGCCAGACGATCCCGATCGCGGCCGCGAGGCTCACGAGGGTGGCGGGCAGGAGGTATGCCGTGAAGGTGAGGAACGGGATGCCGGACCGGATCGCGATGAACGCGTTCTGCGGGTTGCCGACCTCCGTCGCGACGCTCCCGATGTTCGCGGCGATTGCGACCGCCACGAGGTACGGCACCGGGTTCACGCGCAGGGCTCGCGTGCTGCGCACGACGACGGGGGTGACGAGCAGCGCGATCGTGTCGTTCAGGACGAGCGCCGAGAGGAAGGCCGTCGCGATCATCAGCCACGCCAGGAAGGGGGCCTGGCTCTTCGCCCGCGCGGCGATGCGTGACGACACGAGGTCGAAGAAGCCGCACACGTCGAGGCCGGAGACGAGGACCATCATCCCGACGAGCAAGAGGATCACGTCGACGTTGATGGCCGTGATCGCCTCGTCCGGCGTGAGGACGCCGAAGAGGAGCATGAGCGCCCCGCCGAGCATCGCGACCGCGGGCCGCTCGAGTGGGAACCGCCCGACGTTGCGGAGAGAAATCAGCACATAGGTGACGAGGAAGATCGCCGTCGCCGCGACGAGCGCGTAGGACGCGGCCACGGACGTGGCGGATGGCCCTCGGCGGTATGGAACTTTCCTCGATGGGAGGCGGTTCGAAGCTTCACCCACTACGCTTAAATACCGTCACTCAATTCGCCGCATCCTCCGGCCCCCGAACGGGTTTCGTGACGGGGGACGGCTCGACTGTGTGAGCGAGGAGAAACCGCATGAATCCCAGGGGACAACGGGCAATCCGAGTTCTCGCTGGGGCCCTCGTGATCCTCCTCGCCGCGATGGCCCTCCTTCCGTTGAGCGCGCTGGGAGCCACGAACCAAGTCACCGGGGCCGTGACCACGTGCGGACCCCAGACTCCGGTGACGGGGGCCGCGGTGACCTTGGTCGACGCAAACGGGATCAACGCGCCTCTCACCACGACGACGAACGGGGCAGGCGTCTACGCGTTCACGCCGCCGACGGGCAGCTACACGATCTCCACGACTCGATCGGGATACTACGACGCATCGACCTCGACCCCAATGCGCTTTGACGGCAGCCGCACCGTCACGATCAGCGTCTGCATGAACCGCTACGGCAGCCCGAGCAAGGTCCTGGTCGTCCGGGTCCTGAACGCCGGCTCGCCGGTGGCCGGCGCATCCGTCGCGGCGTTCAACGTGTCGAATCCGACGGGGAAAAGCCAACTCGTCGCGACGAACACGACGAACGCAAGCGGCTCCGCAAACCTGACGCTTTGGCCCGCCCCGTTCGTCATCCGAGCGGTGGCGCCCGACTTCCAGACGGATCAAGCGGTCGACGTTAGCAGCATGTCCACGACGACCATCAATCTCGTCGCCGGCCCACGGATCTTCGGACAGGTCCGGGATACGGATGGGAACTTCCTCGGCTCGGGAGTGGTGGCGTGGCTCTACAACCCAGGCGCACCGGCCTCGAGCCTCTACCGGCTCATCCCTGCGGCGGTCAGCGCAAGCTTCTATGACATCCACGCGCCGGCGGGGACGTACACGCTCATCGTGGATGCCGACGGTCACCTTTCCCATCAGGAGCAGGTCCCCCTGCCGACGACGAACCCCCACGACGTCAACCTTACGGCCGCGCCGCCCGAGCTCTACCGGACGAAGGTCGCCTACGGCGGCAACGACTGGAGCAACCTCACGGTGTGGCGCAACCTGACTCTGAACCCGGACAGCACGTTGCCCGGCCTGAGCCCGGCGAATCTGCGGAACCTGCGGCTTCAGATCGACGCGACGCTCGGCAACGGGGACGGTACCCTCTCGGCCGGGGAGATCGCCCTCTTCCAGCCGTGGCTGCTGGCGAAGGGGCCGGGATACGCGACGACCGACGGCTTCCTGACGACGAACAACCGGGCGTACAATTCGAGCCTCGCGTCGTACACGGTGCAGGTGAGTCCGACGCTCCCCACGCCCGACGCGAAGGTGTGGATCAACACGACGGCAACGTACTCGCTCAAAGGCGCCCCTCCGTACATCGCCGTCGGGGCCGCGTCGTATCTCGTGACGATGACGATGGTCCCGGACTCGAACACGTCCGCGTACCAGAACTACACCTACACGGTCGCATTCCCCCGAGGCTACGAGCTGACCACCTCGCGGGTGCTTCCGGACCCCACCGTGGTGGACATCCTGGGCTTCTCGCCCGCCGTGATCGACCCGCGCGTCACGACGGGAACCCCCCAGATCCAGATGACCGTCGCCAGGTCCTTGAACGGGACCGCGAATGCGAAAGTCACGGGGCCTGTGGGCAAGTTCCATGTCGTGAACGCAACGTTCGACAAGTACCAAGCGTACGTCGCGGGGAAGACGGTCCTGACCTTCAGCGCGAACGACACGAGGGACCCGAACGACCACGAGTCCAGGGGCAACTTCACGTGGCGCTTCACGTCGAACCCGGGGGACGTTCGGTACAATATCTGGACGGCTTTCAACTACACGGTCAACGGGACGTTTACAGTGAATGTGACCTACCGTGACACCGGGGGCAACGTCAGTTATCGGGACATCACCGTGTTCGTGGACGACCAGCTTCCGATCGCGCGCTTCAAGACGAACCGGACCGTTGGCGACTCGGCGACCGGCGCGAAGCTGAAGGTGGACGAGGGCATCCCCGTCAAGTTCGATGGCGGGCCGTCGACCGACGGTGCGTATCCTGGGAAGAACGGCACGATTCTGGACGGGGGATATTCGTGGGACTTCAATGGTGACCACATCGCCGACGCCACGGGGCGAACCGTCACCCACACGTTCACGAAGCCCGGAAATTTCACGGTGAACCTGACCGTCACGGACAGCGTCGGCTGGAAATCCAAGAACGCCTCGATGAACGCGATCATCAACGACACGAAGGCACCGGTGCCCGCATTCGACATCCTCGACTCCTCGAAGGACTGGGGGACGATCACGAGCCCGATGGAACGGAAGACGTACTCCTTCAACGCATCGCGGACGACGGACGACCACGACAA
>WNGR01002619.1_pt1 | contig 21403 bp, 24 predicted proteins | sample 5407581 | NCBI WGS metagenome assembly WNGR01 (sample SAMN13153383, study PRJNA577476) | soil metagenome | isolation source: 80 cm soil or saprolite under Garry oak tree replicate 2 | place: USA:California | collected 2016-06-15
CATCCTCCGCATCCTTCGCATGGCTGGTATGAGATCGTTTGACGCGTCCCTCAACCACTTAGATGCGCGTGTGCGATAGGGTATATGCTCTCGTTCGGTTCTCGATATCACTGTTCTGATACTATTCTATTTTTCTCATCTTGTGTAAATAATGTCCTATTACGGTAGATATACCGTGGCGAAATATGTGTAAACTCGAGTAGAGTAAGTGGGGAAACGTGAGTGAGTCTCAACCTTCCCCTTGACCCAGTGACGCGGAAGCCTCTGCGCGCACCTGGGTAGCCATCTCTATCTCTTCAGCGTCGATAGTGTCTGCGAATACTGACTACTTGTGTCTCTTGTTGAGAGCAGCGTTGAGCATCTTGCATGGCCGATACTATGAAGCCATTCTAAGACGGGGGAGAAGGACGTTGCAGGAGGGTAGTGTGAGTTACAGGGCACTTGTGGCAGGTTACCTAACGGGTCAGTGAGTACAAGTAGACATGTACAGGGCATGTGGTCGAGCGAATGCTGCTGCCGTCGACATCGAGAACGACAGATCCTTGTGCGCGTTTGAACCTGACATGGGCACACCATCCCACCACAGGAGTCTCAGACTGCTTCGCGGACCGAGTAAGCGCAACGTCTGCACGGGTTTGGCTGTTTAAGGCGGCGCGGGAAGCTTACCATCAATGGTCCAGCGTTCGACTCGGATTATGGCCACCTACCGTATTCCCAGGTGGTGTCTGCGTACGCGTGCTGCCAGGCGTGCAAATCATCCAGGCAGCTACTTGGGAATATCTGGAGGAGCGTCAACAACGGGTGCGCTTGCGCAGCGAGGACCGCGTCGGGTTAAAGTCGAAGATGGTCGGACAGGGCTGTGGCGATCGCGTCAGGCACGTGTCGCCTGCGACACGGGGTCTAGCGAGCGCGCGTGCGCGAGCTTGCAGTGGTAGGCTATCTCTTTGCACGGAGAGCAAGGCGCGTCAGCAGGTGAAGTGCAGAGAGATGCAGAGGACGTACGGCTGCCCCGCTTTGGAAAAGACATGCTCCAAGAAAGTGCTTTTCTCTGAGGGCGTGATCTCCCACTCCTTTGGCCAGTTCTCGACATCGGCACGGGAGACCCACAGCACGTGTAGCACGTGGTTTGTGCTGGAGAAATCTAGGATCGCGTTGTAGAACGGGAGACAGAGGGCAGGTTGTCGTGGGAGCGTGTTGAAGAAGTTCGTCAAGCTTTAGAGCCGCACAAGCGGTACTTGCCGCGCGGACTCTGGGGTCATGTGCTGGGGAATTTTTCAGGAACCTGCTTAAGATCTTCTCCGATTGACCAATCACATGGACCCTTAGTAATCCATCAACCTCCCTCACACACTCTCCGAGTCTGGTAAACAGCCGGGAACAAGACTAGCTTGTCTCGTGCGTCAGTCGACGTCAGTCCCCAGCGTGGAACTGGAGGTCATCATACATAGCAATCGATCCCAGCTGCCGGTCTCTATTACTCCGTAGCATGTTCAACTTGAAGCGGGAATAGCGTATGTCGTTCGTCTCCTATGGAGACTACTCCGTAACTGTCGTGGAACAGAAGCTCGCTAAGCGTCAACACTGCCTATTGCCCCCATAAGAACCAACGGTTTTCGCTCTCTCTCACCCATCCGGTGCCTACGTTTGCCATTTGACTATCGTCGGCGTTGCAACCTTCTCGTATTCTCGGTTATCGACCTTTTGGGTTCCCCCGTGCGTAGCGTCTCCCCTTCGAAGCTACCTTTCTCATGTAAAAACAGTTTCCGATTCTGTTGTTTCGATGGCTTCAACCAATGATCCACCCATTTCTTCCTCCCCAAGGTCAATCCACAGCGTCCATGATGGCTCCCCAACACGATATCGCACCTCATCCCTGGACAGCGACGCCGAGGTCACGGCTCGAAGGTCCCCAACTATTTCCCGTCCTTTCAACCCAATGGACCCCGACGCTCGTGAACGCGATCCGGGAGCATATTGACCCTGAGCCTGATACGCATCGACTCCACGAGGAAAGCACCTTCCCGACCCTATTCCCACAAGAGGAACGGGAATTAGAGATCGCACGTGGGGGGACTCCTCGTCAGACGCGTAGTGATGGCCCCTACAGGCGCCCTCTTACACCGGACGACTTGCGACTAGGCTTAGAGATGGGACACCACTTGACCCAGAACCACGAACCTCACCTTCTCGGCTCTCTCGGCAGCACCGAACACCATTTCGATGGCGCCTTGCCACTTTACCAACCTTCCGCTATTCACGGCCGGCAGACGTTCGACTTTGAAACCATGGAAAATTTCGCCAAGGCGGAGAAGAAACGCCTTGGTCTGCTGAACAGCCCATCCGACGAGCGTCCGCAGGTGCTGCGAACACGCAAGCCTTCGCAAGCAAGCGCAAGCGGGGAGGTGGGATCAAGTGGCGTCAACGGGACGGATTTCCGCCTTCCGGCACCGCGTACCCTGCGAGAGCGCAAACTGAGCCAGAGCAATGCGATGCCACGACGGCACGGAGGCGGGAAGATGGCATTGTTCGAAGGGTTACCTGGGGCCCCACCTCCGTCGTTGTCCGCCGGGATCGCTCCTCCACTCTCTGTCGTTCCTTCGTATGCCGACCTTCCGGCTACCGCCGTCGAGGCAGTCGGACACGACAGACCATACAGGTTCTCTTTCTATTCCAACGCATTGAGCGCAACCATTCACGCAAGGAGTCTGAGCGAACTCCCTGCAGACGGCCAGTCCTTCGAAGACATGTTTTCCGGAATCGGCGGGCCGGCTGCCCCACAGGAGCGGCGAACCGGTTCTGGGCTGGGGCCCCAACTAACATCGCCCTTCTCCCGTTCCAGCCGCGAGGACGCGAAGATACTCCAAGTCGGAAACGGTAGAGATGTACATAAACCCCCTCTGGCAACCGACGCCGACTTTGAGGGATACACATGGTGGCTCGACATCCTTTCACCCACGGACGAGGAGATGAAGATGCTTTCCAAGGTACGTCGCTCCTACTTTCCAATGGAGGAGGATGTCCGACGAAATGTGATACCAACAGGTGTTTGGAATCCACCCGCTCACGGCAGAGGATATCCAGATGGAGGAGGCGCGTGAGAAGATCGAGCTCTTCCGAACATACTATCTCGTCTGTTTCCGGAGTTTCGACCAGGATCCGTACAGTCCAACACATCTCGAGCCATTGAACATGTACATCATCGTGTTCCGCGAGGGAATACTTTCCGTGAGGTGCCCTCCCCTGTTGGATAGTTCAAATGTAGCTAAAACGGTCCCGCCCTCATAGTTCCACTTCCGCCCAACACCCCATCCACAAAACGTGCGACGACGCATCAAGCAGCTGAAAGACTACATCAGCGTCACGTCCGACTGGATCTCCTATGCGCTCATAGATGACATCACCGATGCGTTCGGCCCGCTCATCCAGAGCATCGAGTATGAAGTCGACAGCATCGACGAGCTCGTGCTCATTCTCAAGGACGCCGAGCAGAGCGACATGCTGCGCCGCATCGGACGATGCCGCAAAAAGGTCATGGGCTTGCTCAGACTGATGGGCAACAAGGCAGACGTCGTCAAAGGTCTCGCAAAGCGGTGCAACGAGAACTGGAAAGTCGCGCCGACGAGCGACATCGTGCGTGTCTCCTCCTCTTCCACTTCTTTTTTTTCTCACGCGCCGCGTTCGATAGGGACTGTACCTTTCGGACATCCAGGACCACCTGATCACGATGACGCAAAACCTGAACCACTACGAGAAGATCCTCTCGCGCACGCACTCGAACTACCTCGCGCAGATCAGCATCGAGATGACGGACGCGAACAACCAGATCAACGAGGTGCTCTCGAAGCTCACCGCGCTCGGCACCATCCTCATCCCCATGAACCTCATCACCGGTCTCTGGGGCATGAACGTCCACGTGCCCGGACAGGACATCGACGGCTTTGCCTGGTTCTCTTCCATTGTCGGCGCGCTCGTCACCATCGGGCTCGTCGGCGGCTATTCCGCCTACAAGCTCATGGTCAGATGAACACCCGCACACAACCAACGAGACCGACGACCTGCTGTTTTTTTTTGTTCCCATTCATCCCCTCTTGCCTTTGGTGTCGATAGGGTTTCCTTTTTTCGGTCTTCTTTCTTCCGCTTTGCTTTCATAGTCATTTTTACCTTACTCATAGACAGCATGCCCTCACGCCCCGTTCAATAACGTGCCCGTATCAAGAGCACCTCCACTACGCTACGCTACACATTTCCCCTCTCCCGCACGCATGACGTAAATATATCGTCGTTCGAAGACAAAAAAGAACACGTGAAAAATGAAGGAAAATACATGATTCGTTCTGTCTGGTCGGTCATGAAGAAACGATAAATACAAGGGGCATACAACCAAAGGGGGAAAAAAACAAGCGAGTGAGTACGGGGAATCGAAGACCAAAAAAACGGAATAACCACGAGGACACGACACGGAAAACAAAAAGAAAATCAAACAATGGGACATAATCACGTGCTACACTACTAGCACCAGTGCGCCGTTTACCGCGGTGTACCCTCCCCGTTCGTATACGTCAGTTTGACCTTGCGCTGCTGCGGCGGCGTCGCGGGCAGCGATGCAGAACTCGAGCTCACGAACGGCGCGAGCCGCGCATCGGGCGACATGATCATCGCCAACGAAGGCGAGAGCGTCTGGGTGGCCCGGCGGCCTGGTGCCGGCGTCGGCGACGATGACGAGGATGAGGACGCTGTGGTTGTTGTCGCCGGCGGCGGCACCGATAACGGGGCGGGCGGCGGTTCCGCCGCGGGTGTGTGGCGCTTGCACGATGGGCTCCCGTACGGCGACGCATGCCCGGTAGCCGACACCGCCGCGTCTCCCTCCGGGTACTTCCGCTTCCGCGAGGCAGAGGGTGGCGTCATCGGCACTACGGCGGGCAGACGTTTGTCCTCGCCTCCGGGGACCGCGGCGCCTGATGGAAGCGGGGCCACAGAGGACGAGGTGGACAGGCGCCGCACCGAGGATGAGGATGCAGAAGGAGACGGCACGGATATGGCAGTTACCGGCGCTGGCGGGGGCGGTACTGATGCTGATGCTGCTACCGTGCGTCTCCATTTGACTTCCCAGGGCGGTGGTGGGGGCATGTGCGCGCCCGGTGCATTTATCTGTTGTGGCGGAGAGAAGGTGTGAGGTGTGGTGCGTGGTGCTGGGGGTGGGAGGGCTCGTGGGTTGTAGGGGTTACCGTTAAGCACATGATGGGATGAATGAGAGGAGGAACTGCTCGGATGAGACGGCCCCCCGTTCGTCAAGACCGTGTCCGGCTGGCCGGGGATGAACCGGATGAGCTCTATGAATAATGTCTGGGTATAGGGAGGGGGGAGTTCCTTGTAGACGATATCCTTGCTGAACGTATCGAGCATCTTGACCGTGTCAACATACGTATCCGGACCCGGGGTCTCTGCTCAAAAATGTCGAGACGGCCGTCAGAAGAGAGAACGACCATCATGACTTCAGCACAACTCACTGATGTCCTTCACCCGCAGCTCTGCGTACCCGTACGAACGGTTCTTACGCAGACAACAAAGCGGACACACGAAACGGTTGTCGTACTTGTTGTTATCAATCGAGAAAAAGACGCAGCCGCCGTGATAAAACTTGTTGCAGAGCTCACACGCAACTTTGGGGTAGTTGAGCAAGTACGGCGTGCGTCCTCGGCAAATGCATCGCGTCCCGTCCACCCAGTCGTGATCGACGTCCTGCCCAAAAACGAATTTTGGCCGTCGTCGCTTCTTCGTACGCAACGTCGTGGGGAGCTCCGCCAGAATGCGGTGGAGGCCCGCGAGGTCGAGGCCAAACGAGACTTCGGGGTTCGGCGATACGGCGAACTGAATCTTGAACAGCTTGCGCATGTAGTGGCGCACTTGCGGTAGGTACTCCTTGCGCTGATTACCCGGCTGCGACGCGAACGATAAAAACTGCCCGATGACGGACGTTAGCCTGTCCACGCGGTGCACGATAACCTCAAGCTGCTTCCAATCCTCCGAGTAGAACTTCGTGATTTCTGGCGCATGCATCAGCATCGTCGGCATGTAACAGAAGTGCCAGCTGCGCTCCTTGTGCAGCGACCCATTCCAGTGATGATGATCGCAGAACGGACACGAGCCACCGCTGCGTGCGCACTGGCCGTGGAACCGTGCAAAACAATGATCGCACTGCACGGCATCCGATACCGTGCCCGGCGCCGGGGGGCGTACCGCATCGTGGCAAATGCAGGTAAAGAACTCGTCGTCTGGGGGTAAGTCATCCTCCGGGCGCGTCGCGGCGACCACGTCATCATATAGCTCCTTGCCGTGCGGCTCGCGGTGATTCGGGCAGAACCAAGGTAGGTTTTCCAGCCAGCGATAGTGGGCGGTCAGCTGCTCGTCTAGCTTCTCGAATTTCGGCAGCGAAAAGACGCCGAGGTGGAGCTTAGCGTACTCGACCCACTTGAGCATGGTGTCAAAGATATCCTCGTCCTCGCTGTTGTCATACCGGTCGTGCAGCACCTGGTCACACCGCGACTCGAGATCGAGCGCAAAGTCTGCCCTGAGCTTGAGCTGGCGTACTGAAGGGATGCTGAAGTCCTTCTCTGCGCGCGTGACGAGACGCATCACGTCCTGCACGCGGGGCCGCGGTGCACCTTCCTCCGGCTCGAGCCACGCTCGCGCCTGCTTGTCAAACTCCTTCGCCTTGACGCGTGCGGACGCGATCTTGTCCAATATCGTCAGGTCGATCGGCACGTTGGGGTCGATATCCTCAAACTCGTTAAGCTCCTCGATCGTCTTGTACGGCTGCGACAGCACATGGCGCGCGCGTTCATCCCAGCTCTGCCCCGCGCGCTGGCGCGCCTCTAGCATCCGCACGTGCTTGTTGTCCTGTGGGAGGTTACACGCACGTGCGCGGGTCAGGTACTGCGCGACCTCCTCCAGCGTCAAGACGCTGTCGTCCGCCGCCTCGTTCTCGAGCTCTTTGGTGAGCTGTTCGCGCGCGACAAGCTTCTCCACGTCCACAAGTTCGTCAAGGAAAACGTTGATAGATGACCCTTCCAGCAAGAGCCGTTCGCAGTCCTGTAAGTACGCCTCACGATCGCGTTCTGTAGGTGTCGCAGTGAGCAGGGAGCGCGCCCGCGCCTTCATGTCCTCCGCCTTGGCCGCTTGCGTCTTGAGGATCCCAGTCTCCTGCGTATCGAACCCAAGCTCTTCGACCTGGCCCAGCAGCGCGTAAATCTCGTCTAACCCGCGATCGGGACGATCGCCGGGGTCCTCCGCCTGCGCCATTACGTCGCCGTTGAGCGATGGGCGGACCTTGGGTCGCTTTGAGCGCTTTCGGCTTTGCTTCCGTACGAGGAACGTATTTGCAGCGTCGATCCAGTCATTGGCGCGGCTCACACATTTGCGAACGCTCGCGAGCTCCGGGAGTGGGTGATTGATGCGATCCCCCTCAGCTAGGAGTGCGCGTAGCATGCGCAAGGGGGGGCGTGCACTCTCCGTCAGCACCTTGTTCAGCTTCGCCTGCCAGGCCGAGGGGACCGAAGCGCGCTCCGTGACGCGTACTTGCGTCTCAAGGAGCTCAGCGTCGGAGAAACGTTTGCGGAGCGTGCGCTGTTCCATCGCACACCCGCACAACGCATCGGCGTGGTCGACGCACGCGACCTTATTGGTGCAGTGGCACGTGACTTGGGAGAGGTAACAGAACGCCTTGCACACGAGGCACTGATACTGATCTTCCGGGCGGTCTTCTTCTTCCAGAATCTCGCCAAGTTTCAGGGAACGCGCCCTGAGTCTGTCGCCCATCTCACGGTCAGTCATCTCCTTCAAGCTGTCATTAAGCCTTTGTCAAATGCGCGTTCGAAGGTTGTATGAGCGCTCCCGGAACATCATCAGACGCCACCACTTACCAAATCGCGGTCGCAATTGACTGGGATTGCTGTGTGATTGTGATAAGCAGTTCGTCGTGTGAGAACACAGGCTGTTTTCGGTGTTCTCTGTACCGTTCCACACATTGGCGCCCATACGTCAGCCAGTCGGGAAGAGCAAAATTGACAGCCTCGTTGAAGTTGAACTACAACGGCGAAACAGAAGGCGTTAATAATGAAGCCCCGATAGACGCGGAAGAGAAAATTAACGTACACCATGGTTAAAGCCCGCATGATAAGCCTTGGGAAACGTGATTACGAGCTCTCCAGCACGCTGGTTGCAAGCATACACCCGCACACCCTCGTCCGTCAGGCGTTGCGGGCTCATGAGCGTGACAAGCTGGAAGAGGAGGTCTGGCTGCGCCTCAAACAAATCAGGCGCCTCTTTCTTGATAGCCGCCTCAAATTTTTCGGCGTCATCTCCTGGAATTCCATACCACGTCTTTGTTTCACCCCAGTGCACTGTGTCAAGGGAACGTGACGGTCAGAGAATCACACATCGACTTTGTACGCTTGTGATACACTCACTATAATTAACGGAGTAGGTGTAATGGTCCTACCGCGCCGACACACGTCAGTGGAAATCACAATCAATTGAGGACGCAAGGGCCACACACCTCATTATGCCAACAAAAAGTGGAGAACACCATGCCGACATACGTCCATGGCACCGTCATGCCGGAGATATCCGACTTAATGTAACGAAGAAGCGAGTCGGAGAGGATGGGAACGTTGTTCAGATTCCACGGGTCCTTGGAATACGGGTTCATCGGATGTGTTTCGAGAGTAGGCATGGCACTGTCCAACGCAAAAAAAAAAAAATTGTACTTTAGCACTTTCCCCCATCTTCGCGGATGGCCAAAAAAAAAAATACCTTCCGTGCGTGGTGGAATGCACATCAGCACCGTACTCAATTTCGACCGTTTCGTGCGGTGATTGCACGAGGCGCCAAAATTCGCGCTCGACGTCATACTCCGTCACGCGCACGTCGCCAAACGTGTTTGCTGTTAGATCATCTGCATCATCACTCTCCTGTTGAGGGGGATGTGCTTGGAACCACCTCCGGCGAAACTCGCGGTCGCGTGCCTGGAAACTAGACAACGAATGTTCTTCTCCCTCGTCGAATCCAAAATCGCCCCCTGTGCCGAATATGCAAGTCGGGCAAAACCACTGCCCGCGTGGCACGGTGGTAAGCTTTGGGTCCAAGCAGAACATGTGAAATCCTGGTAGGACGTAAAATAGATAAGATAGAAGGACCGAAACATAATTGGAAGCATACCGCAGTCACAATTATCACAGAGGAGCATCTCCTCGCCTCTATCGTTCTTGTGGCATACTTCACAAGGGAGCTGCGCCAAGAAAATATATGACGGCTCAAAACATCCGACAAGGGAAGAAGAATTCAGTGGCGTGCATACCTCGGAAGAATCCATATCGTCGTCCTTCGCGGACTCCGTAGCCGCTATCCGGTTAGCGGCCTTCTTACTACCTGCTATAACGAAATGGAAGGGAAAAATCAGTAGCGATCCTGGACCGACTAATTGAGCTGACTAACGTGTCTTCTGTTCGGACGCGGTCGATGCACGACCCCTGCGACGACGCGGCGCGCTCTCGTCTGGCTCTTCTTTCACCTCAGATTCATCCGGCGGTTCCGAGAGTGGACTCGATGTTTCCGTCAGTGGGCTATCGGGGGGACTCAGGCTCTCATCACAGTCAGCCTTTCCAGAGGCGGAACCACTGCCTGCAGACCAAGGGCGCTTCTGCATATTCGTATGGGTGCGTAGTTGCGAGTCACCGCGCGGTGCCGTAGCGAGAGAGGCGAGCGGTGATGCACGTACATGTTCACACCAGTGCTCGTACGGGAGAATAACACGAGTGTATGAATTTTTAATTTGCGTGGAGAGGCCGGAGATACCGCTGTAGCCCAAGAGACGGCCGAGATCAGCCCACTTCTTCCCCTTTGTGACCTGCGTCGCAGAGAGAACGAAAAGAAAATTGTTCAGGTCATGAAGGAAACTTTTCGGTGCCCACAAACGAGCCGTCTCACCGCATCATAGCCACCCAACTCTTGCACCTTCTTGCGTAAAAGCCACAAATCCATCGGCTTATTATTGATCGTGGGTACGGACACTCTCGTGTTACCCTGCTGCTGGTGGAAACGGTACAACTGTTCCAAAAAGTTGATCTTTGCTCGTGACGACGCCTCGATAGAGTTGAGGCGCTGCAACCGCGTCGTGAACCTGAATTTCTAGAGAAAAAAAAGTCCATAAGTTTGATGCTCTCCCCCTCGCCCTCCTACCCCGAACTAGTAACGGTAAGATAGGATCTCATACCTCGGTGTCAGTTACAAAGGGCATCCGCCACGTCTCTGGCGGTATAATCTTTGCGATGCCATACTCCCGTGCTTGTGGTGCAACCGCACGTATGTACGACATCGGGTCCCTGAACTCTTCGGGAGTGGGGTAGAACGCCGGGCAGTCCTCCAGCGCAAACGGGCGCTCCTTAGGCGACGCCTGCACTGACCCTGGTGCACGACGGCTGTGGGAAGGTGTACGCACAGTGCTCATGTCGAGGCGCGGCGCGGCGGGGAGTGGCGCTGCGTCAGGCTGGAATAAAGTCGGTGCTGGAGGGGGCGCATCATCCGCGCCGTCTGCATGCGCTGCGCTTTGAAGTGCGGCGAGCGCCTCCGTCTTTGACCTGCGCGGTGCACGGCGGCCCGATTGTGTGGCAGTGGCCGCGGAAGAGGGGGCAGCGGGTGCAGGGGGCGGCGGTGCTGCGGCAGAAGAGAAGGGGGAGGATTTAGCGGAGCCAGGTGGTTGTGAGATTGGTAGTGCGCCTTGTACGGGGATTTCGAGAGACGATATGAACGTTGTAGGGGGTTTGGGTGCCACGGGCAAGCTGGTAGGACTGTCGAGGGGCGTGGTAGTATCGGCGAGCGCCGTGCGTGCACGACGGGGAGTCCCGCGGACAGATTGTGCAGGGGTGGACCTACGCATGGGTAATATCGCAAGGTAGAGAAAGAGATGGACGACCCAAGAATAAACTTGGAGGACACCTGCGAGTTGAAAACGGTCAGCCAATAAACGGTAGCAGGTGTAGTTGGCTACCGCAGAGTCGTGGTAGAAGAGGAAGCGAAGCCGTCGCCCTGTGTGTGGATTGCACCAGCGGGCCTTGAATTTGGCCACCACCCACGATGGGCACTGCTTCGGCGTGGGAATCACTTCGCAATTTCCCTCGCCTTCTCCAGCCCTCTTACCCCTTCCCCCCATATTTTCCTCCGGTCACTCAAAAAATTATGCCATAACGCTCAGAGACCCCGATTCTCATGACACATGCACCTCGCCGATTTTTTTCGAGAGCACAACTGGAGGAGGGGTCACCATGCGTGAGATCTGCCTCCGCAGGCACGGCCCGAAAGGGGTAAGCGCGGGTGCCGCTGGGACCAACTATTACAGAAGCCCGCGCTTGAGGCTCAGGGCAACAACTCTCAAACCCGAGCTTCTTGGCCCACCGCCGAGTATTCTCAATAAGCGCTCGTTCTCTCATCCCCCACTCCGCCTCCAATTTGCCACTTCCCGTGCGTCTTATTGTCACAAAACAATTATCTCCACGATTTTGAAATCCGTCCCAATATTTCCGAGCAATAGGACTATTTTTCGGACCACGTTTTGGGGACGGCTGATGGGGAGGTGATCGCCGGAGCCAGTTCCCCTTTCCGTCCCGTATTGGGCAGCTACCATATATGGGGCACCAGGTGTGATCCAAGTATGTCAAAGTGGAGCGAGTTGGGCACTCTAGTCAAGTGTCCCGCAATGGAACCTAGACCGGCTTTATATAGTACAAGTAAGTCAGCATCAATTCAAGACGCTGAAGGGTGCCGAACGACGATACGGCGACAAATGATTCATAGTATTTTCATGTATTTTACACCCTTAAAACTCAATGTGAGACCGAGTTGCAACTTTTCCCATTGTCTTCTCCCACTCTTCCTCGTGTTAGCGCATCCCATTGTGCTTTCGCGACAAGTACCACAGCATGTTCCAGAATGATAAAAACAACAACAACAGCCATGCCTACAGTACAGCAGCCCATCAGATAGATAACTTTGTTCTTTTGATCACTACCGCCGCCGCCGCCGGTGCCTCCGCCGTACTCCGCGGAAAAAGCTCCGAGACGTTCTTCCCTTCTTTGTCGATACAGTATAAACAGCTGGAATTCTGAGGACCCAGCAACCGCACGAAATACAACACAGGAGGACATAATGTGAATCCGAATCATTCGAGCGCTAATACGTCCAGGCAGATGTTGATCACCAAAGCGCTCGCCCGGGAGCCTGTTCAGCCCCCATACACATACTGTAATAAGGCCCCACACACCGGCGCAATCAAAACACTTTACGCCACCAATGACGCCTGAGCTTAAGCCTTGAGCATTCATCGTAACACGAATTTCGTCGCACGAAGCTACCTGCACGGAACTCACTTTCATCTCAAACGCGCGCTCACGAGACAAGAACAAGGTGCCAAGCTTTTGAAACTTCTCACATACGAGAATAAGTGAATAATCGACAAAAAAGAAGTGGAATTACGGATAACGGAAGTACGTTGGATGGCAGGTACGAGGCGTGATGCGAGTATGGGGAAAAGGGAGGAGATGCGGACAAATAGAAAGCAAGCGTGCTTCACAGCCGGGTTGTCACTACAACTAGACAAAAGCCATCACTGGTAAGCGCGCCCAACATTTACGAGTCATCAGCAGCAGCCTCAGCGCCCTCATCCTTGTCTGCGGGTTTGTCTGATCATGCACGGTTAGTCAAATTGTGCTTACACAGTTAATCGACTACAAACCTGAGTCCTGCATGTCCGAAGTCCATAGGGTGAGGTTATCCCGAAGCAGCTGCATGATAAGTGTGGAATCCTTATAGCTCTCCTCCGAGAGCGTGTCGAGTTCAGCAATGGCATCGTCGAATGCCTGCTTGGCAAGGTGACACGCGCGGTCAGGACTGTTCAGGATCTCGTAGTAGAAGACAGAGAAATTGAGAGCGAGACCAAGGCGGATCGGGTGTGTTGGGGGAAGCTCAGTGACGGCGACGTCGGACGCGGCCTTGTACGCCTCGAGTGACTTGTCTGCCGAGTCTTTCCGCTTGTCGCCTGTGGCAAACTCAGCGAGGTAACGGTGGTAATCACCCATCCTAGCAGGAATGACCGAGTTAGCGAGTATACAACAAAACAACCAAATGCACTTACATCTTGTGGTAGAAGACCTTCGACTCCCCTGACGCGGCCGAGGGAATAAGGTGCTTGTCGAGGACGTCAAGAATGTCCTCGCATATCTTCGCAAGCTCCGACTCGATCTTCTCGCGGTAGCCCTTAATCATTGACACTTGGGCCTCGTTGCCCTTTGACTCTTCCTTCTGCTCAATGGAAGACACAATCCGCCACGACGCACGTCGTGCGCCAATGACGTTCTTGTACGCGACAGAGAGGAGATTACGCTCCTCGACGGTGAGTTCTTGGTCGGACGAAGCAACGCGCTTCATGTTCTCGACCATCTCTGTGTGGGACAGGTGAGCGGACGAAGAGGCACCAAAGCAAAACCGCACCTTCATAGCGCTCTGCCTGCTCGGCGAGCTTGGCGAGGTAAACGGAATCTTCACGCGACTCGGGCATCTATTCGCGTCAATTAACTACGCAGTCAATGACGCGAAGAGAAAGACCTACTATATGCGTAGTAAAATGCGGTGGACGGGTAAGTGTTCTGGAACGAGGTAGATAAGAAAGTGTTATGGCGGGGAGAAGAACGGGGACACGACGTACGGGTGGGTTGAGTTGAGGTGGTTGATAAAGGAAAAGGGAGATGAAAGTGGTTGGCTGGGAAGAGAAGCGCGGTTCGATTAAAACGGGGCAGCTGGGCACAGGGTTTCTGGGCCAAGGGTTTTCACCAGGGTCAAGGGTTGCTCGTTTAGGAAGTTCCCACGCCTTTCCCTTCCACTGGCTTCCAGTCTGGATTTTATTCCCCGTTATTCCGCCCGCCATTATGCGGCTACCGCACGAACACCCCGACAATATGCCATGCCCCATTGTTTTTGGGTCTTTCTTTACAATTCCTTTTTTTTTTTAACTTGTGGTATATGACGTGTCGACCCCGACAAATTCGTTGTGGACTTGTCGGATTGAACTTGGGAGTGGCCTTTCTGCCGCTTTTAGATCGGGGAACCTAATCTTCCTATTTCTGTATCCTGTGCTCCTCTGGCACTCCAATCAATCCAATCTGCCACACTATTACGGTAACACAAATGACACGGGCCTCACACTGCTGCCAACTGCTTCTGTCTTAGTTGTAAATAATGCCTAGCATCCCACAGCAACGACTGGGTGAGAATCTCGTAATGTGGGCATGGACACCCCACCCGTAGCGGTTATGAACCTCGAATCGTGTATTGTAACGTGAGTCGGCTACGACCGCGCAGTGTCATGAACCACACCGTCTTGGTGAGGTAAAGTGTGCCGTTATACTCGCGAGCGTAACAACGAAGGTGGCAAGTCTTCAACCCCACGGAAGAGGACCGACGGCCACGGGCCAGCAGAAGCCTGAGCACGTCAACGTTGACCAGCGTTGGGTCTACGCAGTTGACTTCCTGTTGTCATAGCGCTGTAGTTCTGCAGCCGCGGGGATCACCATGATACCAACAGCTGCATTTGCACGCAGGCACGCTGTGAGCCACGCAAGGACACGGAATAGACGTCGCCATGTCGCCACATCGAGCGAGACTATCAGACGGTTGGCATGTTCGCATATTTGGAAGGGCTGTTCCTATGTTTCTTTGATGCGAGAACATTCGGCTCCCATCACGCATCTCTGTCAAAAAGCGCATGGTCTGAAATCGCCATCGCCGGGTTCAACCCACATCAGCAACTGGTGGTTGGGAAACTAGGACTCAATACTCAATGTAGCGATAATTCCCTGACATCTACAGCTTGAATGGTCATCCACCAATGCTGACGGGAACATCCGAACAGCCGCCTCCATCAAGGAGAAGCAGAGGACTGCGGACGGCGCACCGCATTGCGCCCTGGCTCAGTTTACCTTGTAAAAATAAATAGAAAAATGGGAACAACGAGGGAACCCAGTGCGTTCACTTGTCTGAGGCGATCAAAAGGGGAAATTTTATTTACCGAACCTTGTGTCAAGACAACACAAGACAAGACTGATTGATTTCAATCATGGACCGCCGATCCCCACGCCGGTGCGCAGTCCGTTCCGGTCGTTGTAGCACTGCATACTTTTCACTGCTGTGCGGGCTGAACCCATCGCGGCGAAACCGGGTTTGGCGACACAACTGCGAAACTGCCTAAGCGCTTCAACTGCTACGAGGATTTTGGAGCGGGATTCGTGTGTCGTGTTTGAATTCGCGCATCAACCCCGCTCTATCTTTCGTGATCGCCCGAAACCCATCATCACCGACGACCATTTTTGATCCATATATAAGATCTTTGTTGACCGAGTCCCCCCGTGTGTCTCTCACCCATTTACCCTCACTGATCTATCCCACATCATGTCAGGATACGAGAAGCAAAATTGGCCGTCCTCGTATGCTGCCCCGCAGGGCCAGGGCGAGTACCAGCAGCAGCCCCCGTATGAAACCCAGCAGGTCTGGAACCAGCAGTCCTATGGACAGCAACAGGGTGGGTATCAGCCACCCCAGCAGTATCCGCCCCAGCAAGGTGGATACCAGGCCGCCTCGTCATACGCTACTCCTCCAGGCTATGGCGCCCCCCCTCCAGGCCCATACGGCTCGCCCCAGCCTCAACAGGGCTATGCCTCCTCGCCACACCCACAAGGCCAGTACGGCTCGCCTCAACCCCCGTCATACGGCGCGCCACCTCCCTCTCAAGGTCAATACGGCTCGCACCAGCCCCCGCCCCCGCAGGGCCAGTATGGTGCTCCTCCTCCACAGGGACAGTACGGCTCGCCCCAGCCCCACTACGGCGCTCCCCCGCAGCAACAATGGGGCGGCGCACCGCCTCAAGGGCCTCCTGGTGGTCTAGGCGGTCCCGAGAAGCGACACTCGGTCTGTTTCAAGTTCAGCGGCACGAAGAAGACGATCCTAAACTCGCAAGTGATGGACCCGTACGGCAAGGTGCCGTTCAACGTCGTGTCGGACAAGAAACACACGACTGTGCGTGCGTCGGACGGCTCCACGCTCGCGGTAGTGGACTGGCACCATTCGGTCCCGATCATGCACTACGGTGGCAAGAAACTGAAGTGCAAAGAATGGATCGTGTGGGACAACAGTAAACAGTGCGTCCTGCGCTAACTCGCAGCGTCTATCCTTCTCCTGCCGCTTCACTCGCTGACGCATCGGCTTCTTTTCTTTTTCCACGATCTGTAGGGTCCGTGTCCTCACCCACGCTGGGAAGGAATATCACTGGGTTACACGCAACGAGACGGTCTATGTGCGTATCGTCCCCCACCTGCGCCCCCCTCTCTCTGAAGCATCTGCTGATATGCATGCCACGTAGCTCGAGCCTTCAGACCGGCCAGGCTTCCATGTTCTCATTTGGCGCGACCCAACAGACGTGGTCGAGATCGAGGCCTTCCAAGAGTCACTCGTCGTCGCGGGCCTGCTCGAGGCGGCCATCGTCGCCGTCGTGATCATGCAGAGCAACCACAAGCTCGGAGACCACCAGGGAGGCAACAACCAAATGTTCATGAACGCCATCGCGGGCTCGATCGGAGCGAACGTTGCTTTGGGCACCTTCTGATTCTGATTCTGATGGTCGTGATGACGAAAGTGACGAATCCACGTGGTGAAGCCGCTTATAAAGAAGGGACCACGAGAGTCAATTTTGCTGTCTCGTAGTTTCGCACAACATTTTTTGGTTTTTTGTTTCCATTACCGTGCGCCTGGGGGTACAGAACCTTCTGCAGCACTTCACTCTGTATATCTACGTATGGCCCAGGCCTCCTCTGCAATATACAGTTCTCTTCCTTTCCTACTATAGCCTCCCCTCCCAGAAGGGATTCGAAGCGGCTTTGCGTTTCGTCAAGTGTTGAGGAAGTTGAGGCGCCGTTGCGTGCCAAGGCGAGGTGGAGCTAAGGCAGCATCACTGATACTTTGCGTCTTGAGGGCGTGTTTGCATGGTGTGTAGCTCGTTGGCAGTCGTCCGCGCGAGCCTACCCCCAAAGTGCATGGCGGTAGTACTTCTCTGTGTAGTACGTAAGCTGTTCACGATCATCGCTGTCAGAAGTTTGCGCAGTGTGTCGGGAGAGCTATGGGCCGACATGCTATAGGCGTGTCGTATCCCCTTTGCACAACATCATTATATCTCTGTGCTTCTGTTGTAAATTTATCTCTCGTTCCATCAGACCTGATCAGATCATCAGACCCAGCCGTAATGGCCGGCCATAACGATGAGGCACATTAAAATATTGTCATAATTGTCACAATGCAATGACACCAAACACGCACTACGTTCTCCGGTAACGATATGTACCGGATACGTTCTGCTATGGTGAGAGCCTAGTCAAGCAGGACGATCTTCGACGATCATTGCCGCTGGCGGCACCGTAGCGCCTGTGGAAGCATCTATACGTACAGTACGTGCGATCCCTGTGGCCTGACGACCGAGCCAGGAGACGAGAATACGCGAAACCGGGTCCAAGTTATCTTGTTCGGCGCGGGTGGCGATGTCTGCCTGTCGGATAACGTGGCGGCGCTCTCTCAGTTGGTCGCGAATTGATTGATGGATATTCGAAGGTTGGACTTGATGCACGTAATACTCGGAATTGCTGCATCTCCATCAGAAACACCAAGAGAGACCCATCCTCGTGCTGTTCGTTGAGTGATATATATATTGTGCTGATGTAATACGAGACGTCTGCGTGCGTGATGTCGACCGCCATGATCATCATCGCATCAAATACAGTACAGTATAGTACAGTAAAGTACCCGCACCTGTAGCGAGGCGACTCAGAGAGTCAGACCCGATGGCAACCCAGAATGGGACCAGGGCTAGACCCGGGATTCCGGGACTCCGACTTGTTTTATTTTTCTTCCTGCCGGCCACGGCAGAGTTGATCGTGTTGATCGTTTTTTCTTTGTCTCGCCGCTCGCCGCCTTCTTCGTCCTTTGTCAGGTTTGATGTGCATGAAACTAGACAATCCGATCTAATACTTGACCAGTCAGGCCTAGTGCATTACAGAGTATGGTACATCGCTGCAGTGACAATAGGCTACCTGATCAATTGGGATGACCCCGGGAACCCGAGCCAATGCCCCCAGCCACAAGTAAAAGGAAAGGCTTGCATTGGTGATCTGAGTCAGGAACGCGTCTAGGTGCGTTGCGTTCCGGTTCTGGTGCCAGGCCTCTTACGGGGCGCTACTAATACATCATCTAATAACATCCTTACAGTAGCTCGACACGATCAGCGCTGAAGCCGTCACGAGGCACGAAACCTCCCAAGGTTGCTTAACACCTGTAAGAGTGTATTGCCGCGTCTGTGCTAATACTGTAGCCATGTTATATTACAGAACCGAGACGAACTGAGTGTTCATAATATGCGAGAGCAAACCTATGTATTGTGGATCTGTAGCATCATGTGGAACCTGTATCTAGAATAACGTCCCAGTCGAGCATCTGTAGTAGCTCCTGCAGTATCTCCAAGCAGTCTGGCTCGTCCCACCCGCGTTCCGGGAGCGCCAGCTCCGAAACCCACACCTTCCTTGATCTCCAATGCAGCAAGAACACCAGAAGACTCTCCGTTACGTCCAAGAAGTCGGCTTCACGGGTGCCCCGCAGAAAGGCGCGACTCGAGCACCGCCTCAGTAGGAGGGATTGTATATGCTTCCTGAGCTCCCGGCGGCTCATGTTCATTGGCGGTGCAGTGACGTATTGGATCCATCTCCACAACGTGCGGGCACTCAAGAAGCCGCGCGTAACTTGTACTCTTCGCAGATTGGGAAAATTACGACGGCCTAGTCCCATGGGAGACGCGAGGCTGCCACAGGAGGCGCTGATAAGGAGATGCGCCGCTCCAACCCCGAGGCGTAGCGTAGTGACATTGGGCAGTCCTGACAACAGGGTCCCCCAGCAGCTGTGCGGAATTTGAAACCGATTAAGGGTAGAGGTTTCCGTCCCGTACTCCACCGACAACTCCCTCACGGTCTCCCGACCTAAGAAGACGCATAGTTCTTGAAGGCGGTGAAAGCTTGAATCATGGGAGGGAGATGAGTTCAGGGAATGACAACCGAAACCGAAACTGGAGCTGGGGCCGCGAACTTGTAAGCTAAATACGTCATCCAAGGGCGGCCATGGCGACGGAGAGAGTAGCGGTTCTACTGGCATTGTCCACGCGTAGAAATAGGTAGTCCCACGCTGCCATTTGAAGTGGATCCCGTGTAAGCTGCCAGGGGTAATGGTAATTATTGCCTTGAGTGACGTAAGAAAACTGCTCCACAAGCGCTCTTCGACGCTATCCGCGGGAAGTGTAAGAGTAAAGTGTCTGCGAACGCCAGGGGGAAGTAAGAGACCAGTTGAGATCGTGGTGAATAGGCCCAGAGAATTAGTTTCTAAGAACAGAGATGATAGGCAGTTCAGATGAACGGGGGAGAGCGCACGGTCGGACTGGCGGAAGTGTGTTAAGGGGGAAGAGATCCTCAAAGTTTTGAGTTGAGGCATTTGACGGAGTACAACGAACAATCTGTCAAGAGAGAAGTCCGTCGACACGGTCAGTTCGGAGATGGACCCGAGGAGCCAAGGAGGGAATGTAAGATGCAGACCAGACCAACAGTGAAGATGGCGCAGTTGGCGTGGGTAGCCCCCGAGAAAGGCCTGAGGGAGTGTTAGGGGAGTTCCACTGGGGGAGATATCGCGGCAGTATCCATCCCGAACACGAATCAACAGTGAGTCGAGGGGAGTTGGTTTGTCGAGCAATTTCAAAACGCGGATCACGTCTTCCCCTTTTCCCGAGACTTGGAGTTCCTGAATACGCGGTGCATGTGAAAGGACCTTCTGTATCGTTTGGTCTGGCAAAAAAGCCGCGGGGGAACGAGGGCCGAGCCGGACTCGCTTTCGCAAAGGCTTTTTATGAGCAGGACCGACATTGAAGCAAACGCGTAGGGGTTTATGTGAAGACCTCTTCAGGAACGTAAGCACCCATTTTGGCGATAAGTCTGGAGTGACGGTCGACCACAGTTGTTGGAAATTGAGGGCCACCACCCGCCAGCGCCGACACACATAGGTGATAGAAATCCATGTTGGGGGATATTTTTGGAATTTGTTGGCCAGCGGAAGGTCTCCCACGCAGAGGAGGAAAATATCGCGAAGGAGTTCTGTCGGAAGCTCAACGGCGGCGTTGCCAGTATTCGGGTAGGAAACTAGTCTGTCATCCTTAGTTTAGAGACCTGCGTTCTATTGGAATACTCACGAATCACTGAACCAGAGACGATACTTGAGTACCAGGGTCATCCACTTCTTCGTCGTGTCTAGAAGACGTGTCGAAGCCTCTATCTGCATCTGAATTAGTTGTCCTGTGATACTGGAATTATTGGGGGCGAGTCAATACGAAGAAGACGTTATTGGCTCGATGGGAGAAGCACACACCAGTTCTCTGTGTTCGTGAGGGCGTAAACGAGAAAGGGGTAAACGACGCATCCTCATGTCTAACAGCCAACGGCACTGCTAGCCTGATAGCGGCCGCGACGCAGAGAGGAGGCGGCGTTGATCACGGCACTCTTGACGGCACCAAGCCGGCGTTGATGTATCGATGGAACGGCGGTTTATACGGGCCGGAACGCCTCACACAGTGCACAGCCCCGGACGTGGAAGATAAGGTCGATGATAAAAGGCTGATAAGGCTTGGAGCTTGGATCTTTATCACGGGACGGGTTGATGAGCGCGCAAGCTGTAGGAGGCAGCCTAGACAGTGGCTATCATCATGGTCATGAACTGCATGAACACAGTTGTTGAACTGTTCGTATCTCTGCTATTCAGTTGCTACTTGTCTGTGTGTGGCCCAAGTTCGAGTCCCTGGATGTACTGTGCTGGCATGGTCACCACTACACAATTGCCACTATGCTCTCATTGTTGGGACACAATTTCCTCATTGCGCACATCTCTCAAAATGCTGCCAAGCCTAATTGGTGTACAGCACACATCATGCTACACTTCAAGTGCCTATCTTGCCACCCAATCTAGTGCACCAGTGTTGTCTCTGCCAAAAGTTCATACAATTTACTGTAACAGAGCAATGGGTGCCTTCTCTTCTATACAGTATGGATGACATAGGGATGTGTCACTTTTGGAGTATTCACATCTCTCCTGTCCAGTACCTTTCACCACCACCTAGGGAAGATGGATATACAACCTTTAACTTGATGTCATTAGGGACTTCCCCTACCAATTCTCAAGTGCTTGGTTACAAAGCCACTTCAACAGGATACTTCCAGTGTATGGGGAAGGACCA
>WNGR01004602.1_pt1 | contig 21402 bp, 20 predicted proteins | sample 5407581 | NCBI WGS metagenome assembly WNGR01 (sample SAMN13153383, study PRJNA577476) | soil metagenome | isolation source: 80 cm soil or saprolite under Garry oak tree replicate 2 | place: USA:California | collected 2016-06-15
CTTCTGGCTCGGCGAGCCGCGCCAGATGAACACCAACCCGATCTGTGACGGCATCTGGGTGCGGGTCGTGGACGTCCCCAAGGCACTGTCCCAGCGCCGCTACGCCGCCCCCGTCGACCTGGTCATCGAGGTCGAGGACACTGTCCTGCCGGAGAACAGCGGCAACTACCGGCTCGTCGGCTCGGCGGACGCCGCGACGTGCGAGCCAACGACGGACGCCGCCGACCTCATCTGCAACGTGCGCGCCCTCGGCGCCGCCTACATGGGCGGTTCGAAGCTGACCGCGCTGGCCACCGCAGGCCTCGTGCGCGAGGTGACGCCGGGTGCACTGGCCAAGGCGAGCGCCGCGTTCGGCTGGCACCAGGCTCCGTCCGCCTTCGAGATCTTCTGAGGACGAACAAGTGACAGACGAGCTGGAAATCCTCAAGTTCGCCACCAACGGGCTGCCGGGCACGGCGTGGCAGGCGACCGTCATCACCAAGGACGATCCCCGCTACCCGAGCATGTTGCGCGGCATGAACCACCGCTGGGTGGGCAGCCCCGACTACGTGCGGGTGGTGACGTCGACCGAGGACGTGGTCGACGCGGTCGGCATCGCGGTGGCGCAGGGCAAGCAGATCGCGGTCCGCAGCGGCGGCCACGGCTTCGAGGACTTCACCGCGAACGGTGACGTCAAGGTGCTGCTGGACATGTCCGAGATGGCCGGCATCACCTACGACAGTGCGCGGCGGGCGTTCTCGATCCAGCCCGGCGCCACCCTCGGCCATGTGTACCGGGTGCTGTTCAAGGGCTGGGGCGTGACCCTGCCGGCCGGCGAGTGCCCCGAGGTCGGCATCGGCGGCCACGTGGTCGGCGGTGGCTACGGCCCGCTGTCCCGGCGCTACGGCTCCATAGTGGACTATCTGTACGCGGTGGAGGTCGTGGTCGTCGACGCGGACGGCCGGGCCAGGGCCGTGATCGCCACCAGCGAGCCGGACGACCCGAACCGCGATCTGTGGTGGGCGCACACCGGCGGCGGCGGCGGCAACTTCGGCGTCGTCACCCGGTACTGGCTGCGCTCGCCGGGCGCCACGTCCAGCGACCCCACCGAGCTGCTGCCGAAGGCGCCCGGCACGTGGCGGGTCGGCTTCGCGATGTGGTCCTGGGAGGGCATGACCGAGGCGGCGTACACCAGGATCCTGCGCAACTTCGGCACCTGGTTCGAGCGCAACAGCGCCCCGGACTCGCCGTACGTCAACATGACCGGCTTCTACGAGTCACTGGGCCGCACCGCGCACGTCATGGTCGGCGCGTCCATGGACGACAGCGTGCCAGGAGCCGAGGACCTGGTGACATCGTACCTGGCCGAGATCACCGACGGCGTCGAGGTGGCCCCGATGCACCAGGGCCAGATGACCCAGCCCTGGCTGTACGGCGCGTCGTTCCCCGGCAAGGGCGACCCAGGCAGCGAGCAGAACCGGCGCTTCAAGCTGAAGGCCGCATACCTGCGCAAGGGCTACAATGACGAGCAGATCGCCACGCTCTACCGCTACATGTCCACCCAGGACTACATCCCCGCCCTGATCCTGATCGGCTACGGCGGCCAGGTCAACACGGTCGCAACGGACGCCACCGCGATCGCCCAACGCGACTCGATCCTGAAGGCCGCGTTCCTGTCCGTGTGGGGCAACGAGGCCCAGGACGAGGAAGTCCTCACCCGCGTACGCAAACTCTACCGCGACCTGTACGCGGAAACCGGCGGCGTACCGGTCCCCAACGAGTACAACGACGGCTCGTACATCAACTACCCGGACGCCGACCTGGCCGACCCGGCGTGGAACACCTCAGGCGTGCCGTGGACGACGTTGTACTACAAGGACAACTACGCACGACTGCAACAGGTCAAGAAGCATTACGACCCGAGGAACACGTTCCACCACCGCCTGTCGATCGAGTTGCCGGACTGATTTGACACAACGTAACCGAGCGCTGCCGATCCGTGAAAACAACGGATCGGCAGCGCTCTTTCTATGCCCAGGCGATAAATACTGTCGGCAGTATGAATTTCTCATGGGCAATCATGGAGATGCGTCATACCCGCACCCAGGTAAAACTAATGAGGTCGTTGACTTCAGGAAGGAGCGGGCCATGGTGGTCGAATCGGCCGGCCGCGCCAGTGCGGTCCTAGACCGCGCGGAGAGCGCCGGTACCCCCAAGACCAAACGCCAGTATTTTCCGGAACTACAGGGCATCCGGGCCATTGCGGTACTCGCGATGGTCGTACTGCACACCTCGCTCACCGCTGGCACGCTCTACTACACGGGCCACAACGGTGCGGGTTTCTTCGCGGTTGCATTGGAACGGTTGGGTCGTGAGTCACTGCCGATCATGTTCGCACTGTCCGGCATGCTCATCTTCCGCCCGTTCGCACTGAACATTCTGGCCGGCGCCTCGAAACCCGGCCTCGGTTCGTACGCATGGCGTCGCGTGCTGCGTATCTTCCCCGGCTTCTGGCTCCTGTCGGTGGTCATCCTGCTGACCCTGGACTGGAAGAACATCACCGGCCTCTGGTACGTCATACGCGTCGCCACGATGCAGCATGTCTACAACACCGGCGGCATCCCCAGCGGTATGGAACAGACCTGGAGCATGGCGACGGAAACGGCGTTCTACGTGCTGGTCCCGTTGCTGGCGTGGCTGTGCACCCGCATCACCCGAGGTGTCACGGACACGGTCACCAAGGCAAAGCGCATGCTCATTCCCATGGCCGGCATCATCCTGGTCGGCTACGCATTCACCGCGTGGAGCCACCAGGCATCGTTCGGCCCGTGGGCCATCCAGGGCAACTTCCCGCCCGGCTGGTTCGGCTACCTGACGATCGGCATGGGCCTGGCCACATTGTCGGCGGTCGCCGAAGCAATCCCCGGCAAGTACTTGGGCTGGTACAAACTGGCCGCCAGCCGCCCGATGCTGTGCTGGGGCCTGGCAGCGGCGATCACCCTGCTGTTCTGCTTCTCCCCGTTCGGCGACCAGGGCACGGCGAACTACCCAGGTATGGCGGTGTCCCTGTTCAACCAGCCGATCGACTTGCTGATCGTCACGCTGGTCATGGCCCCACTGACGGTCCCCCAGGCCCGGCCGCGGTTCATCAACGCCGTGCTGACGTGGAAGCCACTCGTCTTCATGGCCAAGATCTCGTACGGCGTGTACCTGTGGCACATCGCGGTCATCTACTGGCTGTTGGGTGGGCTGCTGGGCCAGCACAACTGGTTCTTCGCGCAGGTAATCGTGATCGGCGCCAGCTCGGTCCTGGCGACCATCAGTTACTACCTGGTCGAGCGTCCGGCCCTCAAGCTACGCAACCGACTGGGCAAGGCATCCACGGAACCGAGTGTCGCGGTGCTAGTCCGCTAACCCGGATCCTCACCCCTACGGCCCCTCTCTCGGATCGGATCCCACCAGGGGTCGTGCCATGCCCGCTCTTTGTTTCCACAGATGACAACCACAAGACCGGAAGCCGCCGGACTCACCAGGAACAGGCTGCCAACCCGAGGCGCCGCGACCGACCACAACACCGGCACCCGCCGGACGAACCGGAGTTGGCTCCCAACCCAGGCGGCGCAACCAACCACCACCGGAACCCGTCGAACGAACAAGAACAGACTCCCCACCCAGGCGACCTTGAGCTTCCGGGAGACATGACACACCTCGCGGCATGGCCCTTGACTAATCCTTCCTGCTAGCGCAGGGAAGCAACAGGCGACAGCAAGCCGCCCCCGGTCCAACCGGACCAGGGGCGGCAACAAGAAAGACAGCAAACTACTCCACAGGACGATCAATCGTCCGGTAGATCCACCACTGCACAAGAGCCAGGTTGATAACCCAACCCAACCACCGAGAACCCTCCAACAAATAAGTAAAATCAAGCGTGATGTGGAACTTGAGCCAGATGATCTGGAAGAACACACCCCAAATATTGTTCATGACAAAGGCAAAGCTGTAGAGCATGAACCGACGATGCAGAACGTAGTTCCCACGCCGAGCCGCGAAGTACGCGACCAGAGCCGTGGTCACCCAGCCCAACACCGAGATCATCACGCCGAGCTTGCCCGACGCCGGCGCGAACCAGATGATCGTCATGCCGGCAAGCGCACCAGGCACAGCGCCAGCGAAGACGTACAACCGGCCGCTGACACGGTGGATCTTCGGGTGACTACGACGCAACCACTGCCAGACCTGCATACACGCCGCAAGCATCGCAATAGTACCGGCGGTCATGTGCACAAGCAGAATCGGATAGTAAGCACCGAAACCAGGATGCGGCGAGACTTGGATCTGGTCCGGCGGCACGCCAATGAACGGCTTCTCCTGGTAGTACAGATAAAAGAGGACAACCGCCCAGAGCGGCAGCACCCAACTACGAGCCCACCAACTCTTCACCGGAGAAGGAGAAGGAAGAACGTCAGGTGCCAGGCTGGCAACTCTCTCGTCACTCAATGTCATGGTCTTGCTCCTACCAAGGCGTGTCGCTGAAACTCAAGGGTGCAGAATGACGCCCGTGCTCGGCGACTGCGCGCCGGACAGCAAAGCACGGAACGCCGCCAGAATCTCGGACGGACCTTGCCCGTGCCGGATGCTGAGCCAGGACCCCGCCTCACGGGCGAAGCGCTCCTCGGACTTGTTGTACCTGTCCACATAACCGGAACCTTCGACCGCGATGGACTCCATCTCGATCGCGGGAGTGAAGAACACCTCCGGCTCCGGACCGGCCAGCGGCGGCGGCAGCACCGACGCGTCGGAATGGGCAAAGCCCACCAACGCGGTAGCACTGAGCTGACCAGCGAACTGCGCGCACACATCGGTGCGCCACTTCGGCGAGCCGGTCACATCCACGAAGACCGTCGGCCCCGTCACCGTCAGGCTCGCCAACTCGTCGTAGGAAACAACACTGTCGTAGAAACCCAGGTCGTCCACGAACCCCCGGTGGCTCTCGGCAGTGATGCCGATCGTCTCGATCTCGACCTCGCGAGCCACCAATTCCTCGGCAAGCCCGATGGCGACCTTCGACGACGCACCGGTGATGATCACCGACTGAGGAGCCTTACGCTCCACGAAATCAGCGAGATTGAACGACGCAGGGTAAACCGGGCGCAGCAGCGTCCTACGGTCGTCGAGCCCCTCGTTCCCCTCCAGGAACTGGTACGACCGATACCACGGATGCAGGAAGTCACGCACCGGCGTCGCATCGAAGAATCCCTGCGCGGTCAGCTGAGGCGCCACAACGTGGTGAGTACCCATCGGCAGAAAGCCGAAGTACCGCGTGCCCACCTCGATGTCGGGATGAAGCGAGTCCTCGACCGTGGCCACACCCCAAACCGGTACCCGACCGTAACCGGCCGGACCCGGGAAGGCGTTCCAGAACGCAATCACCACGTCGTCACCGAAGCGCGCGTACGTGGCATTGTTGGTCGTCATACCGAACTTCTCCACCGCGAGGCTGACCTGGCCGGGCTGAAGTTCGGGGGCTGTCGCGCTCCTGACCTCGCTCACGGAGAGATCATCGCGCCGGAAAACCAGATCCCACCTGTCCACATCGGACACAATTGTCTCCTTCTCGACATGCTGTGACATGGCGCGCTGGTGCGCGCGGTCCCGACCGCCTCTCGCAATTTGCCCGAACAAACCCACTGTGGTCGAACAAACTGTCGCTGTCAGGCTGCGCGGCGCTCCTCTATCGAATCGGCGAGCGGACGGGTGACCGGGATCTGCGGCAGGCGCTTGGGTCCACGCAACGCGTTCCAGAGGATCCGCAACAACATGGCGGGACGCTGCATCGCCTCGGGCCGCTCGACCTGGCCGGCCGCCTTCATGTAGGCACCGGTGACCTTGCCGTCGCGGGTCGCGGCGATCTGCACCAGTTTCAGGAACTTCTGCGCCATCTTGACTTCCCTGGTGCGTTCGCCCTCGACGCCGGGGAAGGTCAGGTCGACGATGTTGCTCATGTTCCACGCCGGGTCGATGGCGTCGCGGGCCAGGTCGCGGAAGTACGCCTTCGGGTCCGGTGTGGCGCCGCTGTGCAGGTGGTGGCTCATGGTGTGCGCGCACTTGATGGCGACGGTCATGCCGCCGGCGTAGACCGGGTTGAAGCACGTGACCGCGTCACCGGTGACCAGCAGGCCACGCGGGAACCGGGGCATGTCCTCGTAGTGGCGGCGCAGCGTGGTCGGGAACCGGAAGGCGACCGGCTCGTCCAGCGGCTCCGCGTCCCGCAGCGCGTCCACGTACTCCGGCACGTCCAGCGTGGCCATCCACTTGTAGAGGCCTTCCTGGTCCAGCGGCGGGTGGTCGCCGAGCAGGCCGTACGTGGTCATCTCGACGCGACCGTGGTCGGTGTTGGTGAAGATGCAGCCGCGCGGGTTGCCTGGGTAGGCGACCACGTTGATCGACAGGTCACCCTGGTACGGGTCGGACTTCAGCTTGTAGTGCTGAGTCACGTAACCGAGGCCGATCTTCTTGCGCACCTCGGGCACCCGGGGGTAGCCGAAGTTCTCCAGCCACACCGGCGTACGCGAGCCACGGCCGGTGGCGTCCACGACGATGTCGGCCTCGAGGAACTGCTCGGCGCCGTCACCGTCCAGGCGCTGCACCTTCACACCGGTGATGGTGCTGTTGTCCGGCGTCGCCTCCAGGCCCAGGATGTCGGTGCGCTCCATGAAACGCACGTTCGGGATGACCTCGGTGCGCTCCCGGATGTGGCGCTCCAGCAGCGGCCGGCTCGGGCCGGTGGTGAGGATCTTGGCGTCGTAGGGCTGCAACCGGTAGCCCTGCATGTACCAGCGGACGTCCTTGGCGAGATCGCCGTAGGGCACCGTGTCGTCGAACAGTTCCTGCGTGATGCCGGGGTACAGCTGCTCCAGGGCCCGCTGGCCACCGGTCAGCAAACCGCTGATGTGCCGCCCCTGCGGGGCACCCCGCCGTGGTTCCCGCACCCCGACCAGCACGTCACGATCGACGATGAGGACGTCGTCGTACGCGTCGGAAAGCACCCTGGCCGCGAGCAGTCCGGCAATACTGCCACCGAGGACCACCGCGCGAGTGGTGTCGCCCATTCCCTACCTCCTGTAACATTGGCTCGCTCCGCTCGCGGGCCAGCCGCCTTTTACGCGGTGTCTTCTCCCCCTCCGCTCCGCTGGCGCTCCACTCCGGGGGAGAAGACACCGCGGCGGCTGGCCTCGGATAGGACTCGCTGCGCTCGCGTTCTTTTGGGGGGCAACCCGGTCAATTGGGAATTGAATTGATGAGCCCGCCGTCCACGACGAACTCCTGCCCCGTGATGTAACCGGCGCGGTCGGACAGCAGGAACAGCACGGCTTCGGCGATGTCCTCGGACTGACCGAGCCGACCGAAGGCGACCTGGCTGCGGAAGATCTCCCGCACGTCCGAGGAGCCACCGGTGACCATGTCGAGCATGTCGGTGTGCACGTGACCGGGAGTCACCACGTTGACCCTGATCCGGCGCTCGGCCAGGTCGGGCGCCAGCGAGCGGACCAGGCTGATCACGGCCGCCTTGCTCGCCGCGTACACCGAGCCGAAACCGGAGCCGCGGTGCGCCAGCCATGATCCGTTCAACACGATGGACGCGCCGTCTTCCAGCAGTGCCAACGACTTCTGGACGGTGAAGAACGCACCCTTGAGGTTGATGCCGATCACGTCGTCGAAACTGTCCTCGGTGACGTCGGTGGTGCGCGCGCCGAGCGCGACACCGGCGTTGGCGAACACGCCCGTCAGGCTGCCGAACCGCGCGCCGATCTGGGCGAACAGCTCGTCGAGGCTGGCGATGCTGGACACGTCGGTGGCCACGGTCAGCACGCGGTCGCCCGCGTCGAGTTCCTTCGCGGCCGCTTCGAGGCGGTCGCCACGGCGACCGGCGAGCACGACGGACGCGCCGTCGTCCACGAGCCGTCGCGCGGTGGCCAGCCCGATGCCGGTGCCACCGCCGGTGATCAATACAGTTTTGCCCTCGGATTCGGCCATGGCGCCCAGAGTCACATCGCCACCGTGTTGGCGCATCTCACGAAATGCGCTCGGCGTAGTCCGGCATGACGGGCAAAACACTCGGCACGGGTAGAGAAGATGCAACACGTTTTCAATGCCAGTATCAGCTCGCCAATAGAAAGGACGCGGGCACATGACCGTCGACACGACGCACCCGATCGTTGCAGAGCTGTTGACCTCCTTCTCGACCGCGACGTCCGACGCACTCGAGCGGCCCTACCGCCGGCTCGTCGACGCGTTGTGGGATCAAGGCGATGTCACCACGCTGGCGTTACCGGCGGCACCCGCGATCATCGCGTCCCTGGACACGGTTGACGAGGGCCGCGCCGGCTATCTGGCAATCCTGTTGGGAGTGCTGGCCGAGGTCGAGTTCCCGGACACCGACGGCGAGCTGTACGCTGCGGTGCGCGCGGGCGTCGGCTCGTACGTCAACCTGATCGGGACGGCCACCGACGCGCCGCTGGTCCTCGCGCTGCTGTACCTGCTCGGGCACTTCCCCGGTGACCGGGAGTTCATCACCGCCGCGGTCGCCGAGCTGGACCTGGCCGACGACGACCGGACGCGGCTGGAGCGCGGACTGTCCGTACTGGACCTGGAACGCCCCGATCTGGGCCGGGTGTGGCCGGCGCCGTCGGTGTGGGCGCTCCAATCAGACGAAGCCGACTACGACCGTTCCTGGATCGACGACCTTGGCCCGTCGCAGGTCATCACCAACTGGGACAACGACACCAGGACGGTCTACGGCTTCGCGGGCGCCAAGGCGTACTGGGCGGTCCGCAACAGCACCGCACCGTCCCCGGTGGACACCGGACCGGTCGACTTCAGCCTACTGGACAGCTCGGTGCCCGACCTGCCGGGCACGGTCTTCGGCAAGTACTCGACCGCGCTGCGCTGCCCGACCTGTTACGCCTCGCTGTCCTATTCGGACACAACGGTCCGCTGCTCGCCATGCGCCACGACCTACCCGCTGGCCAACGGCATCCTCGACCTGTCCGCGGGCGTCCGCGACGGCGTCCCGGCCGACGACGATACCGCCGACCTGTTGCAGCGGCTGTCCGAGCTGCCCAGCATGGGCCTGTACTACGAGGCCAAGCTGCGCCCGGCGTACCTGAACCTGTCCGGCACGAACTGGGGCACCGCAGTCGCACCGTCCGATGAGGACAACTACATCGCCACCCAGCTCAGTGACACCAACGGCACGGTGCTCGACCTCGCCGCCGGTGCCGGCCGCTGGACGGGCGTGGTGGCCAAGACGGTAGGTGTCGACCGGCTCGTCGCGCTGGACATGGGCCTGCCGATGCTGTCGGTGCTGCGTCGCAGGCTGCCGGAGGTGCCGGCCGTGCGGGCCACCGCGTTGAACCTCCCGTTCAGCGACGCCACGCTCGGCGCGGTCAACTGCTGGAACGCGTTGCAGGCCTTCCCGGAGGACGCGGCCGAGGCGATCGCCGAGATGGGCCGGGTCCTGCGTCCGGGCGGCAAGCTCACCATGATGACCTTCCGTTGGGACACCGACCCGGTCGGCCGCTATTTCCAGGCGTGCCAGTTCTTCCCGAGCCGCCCGGAAGGACATCTGCTGTTCGACCTGGAGCAGCTACAGCGGTGGCTCGCGGACGCGGGCCTTGGCCTGATCGACCTGTCCGGCCCGGGCACGTTCGTGTTCATCACGGCGGAACGGCAGGACTGAACGGATGACGACGGTCGACGCGCGTTACCCAGGCATCGCGCTACCCGGCGATCCGGCCTTCGACGCAGCGACACGGGTGTTCAACCTGTCCGCGCCGGCCCGGCCAGTGGCGTCGGTGACCGCGCGGACCGTCGAGGACATCCGCACCGCGATCCGCTACGCGGGCGCACACGGCGTCGGCGTGCGGGTACTCAGCACCGGCCACGCGTCGGCCGCGGTCCGCCCGGTGCGGCACGCCGTGCTGATCAGGACGGAGTTGGGTGGCGGCGTCGACGTCGACACGACCCGCCGGCTGGCCAGGGTGCCGGCCGGCGCGCCGTGGCAGGCCGTCGTCGACGCGGCCACCCCGCACGGCCTGGCCGCGCCACACGGTTCGGCGGCCACCGTCGGCGTGGTCGGTTTCCTGCTGCGCGGCGGGATCAGCTTCTACAGCAGGAAGATCGGCCTCGCGGTGAACAGCGTCCGCGCGGTCGAACTCGTCACCGCCGACGGCGAGTTGCGCCGGGTGGACGCCGACCACGACCCGGACCTGTTCTGGTCGCTACGCGGTGGCGGCGGCGGTTTCGGCGTGGTCACCGCGGTCGAGATCGACCTGTTCCCGGCGACGTCAGTGATCACGGGCACCACGATCTGGCCGGCTCGGCACGCGCCCGGCCTGCTCGCGGCCTGGCGGCGATGGACGGTCGACGCGCCACGGGAGGTGTCGACGTCGCTGCGGCTGATGAACGTGCCGCCACTGCCGGACGTGCCCGCCGTGCTGTCCGCCGGACCGGTGCTGGCCATCGACGGCGTGGTCGTCGACGCCTCGTGGGAACATGCCAACGATCTGCTCGGCCCACTGCGCGCGGTCGCCGAGCCGCTGCTGGACACGTGGGCGCCGACCACGCCGTCTGCGGTGCTGGAAACGCACATGGATCCGGCTGATCCGGTCGCGTTCCTGGGCGATCACATGCTGTTGGACGAGTTCGACGAGGCGGCATTCCTCGACGTGGTCGGTCCCGGCTCCGGCTCGCCGCTCGTGGTGGCCGGCCTGCGTCAGCTCGGTGGCGCGATTGCTTTGCCGGATCCGGATGGTGGCGCGTTGAACCACTTGCGGGCCCGGTATGCCTACTCCGGTTCCGGTGTGCCTGGCTTTCCTGGCGCGACGGTCGCGACCGTGACGAGGCATTGCGCCCGAGTGCGCGCCGCGCTGAGCCCGTGGGATACCGGCTGCACTGCGCCGACGTTCGTGGAAAGCCACGAACAGCCCCAGCGGCACCTGGACCCGGATCAGGTGGCTCAGCTGGACCGGGTGCGGGCCCGTGTCGACCCGAACGGCGTGTTCCGAGGGGACATCGCCCCGAACAGCTCCGCGACCTAGCGCTGACCCTCCTTTCTTGATAGTGTCTGCTCCTAGCTTAGGAGTGAACACATGATCATCGTCACCAACAGCATGTCGCTGGACGGCGTGATTCAGGCGCCCGGCCGAGCCGACGAGGACACCAGGGACGGCTTCACCCACGGCGGCTGGGCGCGGCCCTACGCCGACGAGGTCATGGGCGCCGAGATGGGCAAAGGCATGGGCCGACCCGGCGTGCTGTTGTTCGGCCGGCGCACGTACGAGGCCCTCGCCGCCTTCTGGCCGCACCAGACGGACGGCAACCCGTACACCGAGGTGCTGAACAACACGCGGAAGTACGTCGTATCAACGACGTTGACCGAACCATTGCCGTGGCAGAACTCGACCCTCATCGGCGAGGACGTGGTGGCGACGGTGACGAAGCTGAAGGAACAGCCCGGCGACATCGCGATCCTGGGCAGCGGCGCACTGGTCCGGTCACTGATGCCACACGCCCTGATCGACGAGTACGTCCTGCTGATCCACCCACTGACCCTGGGATCGGGTCAACGCCTGTTCCCTGAGGACTCGTCGGTCAAACTGAAGCTGGTCAACTCGGTACCGACCACAACCGGCGTCATCATCGCGACTTACCAGCCGCCCTGAACTCACCGCTGCCAGATCGGCTCCTTGACGGTGGCCAGGGCCTTGTCCACGTCCTCAGCCGCGGGCAGCGCGACGTTCCGTCTGTTGTCGAATTCGTAGAGCAGCGCGAAGTCCTTGCCGCCGTACTTGTCCTCCAGGTGCCGCCATCGCGAGGCGAGTTGCCCAACCGCCGCCGCCGTGCCGAGTGAGGACAGGCCGGCGCAGACGAACACGGTCGACTTCTGCGAGCCGTACTCGCTGATCTTCTGGAGGACGAAGTAGTCGACGAGCACGGACCCCTCGCGGCGCTGCTGGTAGGTACGCTCCGGCTCTCCATCGCCTCTGGCGACGACCAGCGCCCTGCTCCGGTCGAGCGTCAGCGGGGCGTGCTTGTCGGAAAGGATGTGGGCCACGACCACATTGAAGGCGGGGCCGCCGACGAGGATGTACACCCCAGATTCCTTCATCGAGTCCTCGACGAGCTTGACGATTCTGTCGTCGCCGGGCAGTTTCGGCGGCTGGTATTCGTGGGCCGCGATCGGCCTGCCGTCCTTGCCGTCGACATATTGCGGGCTGAACTCGATGTCGCACACGATCGGATCGTGCACGGTGTCCAGCAGGCCGAGTTGGTCGAGCAACGCGCGCAGGGGCCGCGATGCGGGCCGGGTGCGGATCGCGTCGCGCAGCAGCTGTGCCGAGACGTACTCGCTCTGGTTCATCACCGGCCCGTAGAACCCGATGGGACCGTCGACTCCCAGCGCGCCGCCTTGCCGGAGGTAGATGCTGGACACCATGATCCGGACCTTGTTCGGCAGGTGCTCGCCGATGCCGAACAGCCGACGCAACGGCCGCGACCGGCGGCTGAGCACAGCGCTGACGTAGACCACTCCGACGGCCGTCAGTATCAGCACGAACAGCAGGTTCGACAGAAACCCGAGAAGCACCTGGCCTGTGGCGCCCTGCCAGAACACGTATGCATCCCCCGTCCCGTTGCCGAACGCTGTTCACATTATCGGGACGGGACCGAATAAACGAGACGCACCCCAGGCACAAGGGTGCGTCTCGCGTAGGCGGCTTGATCAGGCGTCGGCAACCGCCGGCAGGACCTTCTCGCCGATGATGTCCACCAGGCGGACCGGGTCCGAGTCGGAGAACATGCCGATCGCGGTCTCGATACCCAATGCTGCCAGCCCGCGCAGGAACTCGATCAACTCGCCGGCGCCGGAACCGTCCGGTCCCACCGCGAACGGCAGGATGACGGTCTTCTCGATCGAGTCGTAGTCCCGGTCGATCCCCTCACACAGCCGCCGCAACGTGGCCAAGCGGTCGCCGAGGTCCGGCGTCGGGTACAGGTTGCAGACATCGGCGTACTTGGCGACCAACGGCAGGGTCCGCTTCTCGCCACCGCCGGCGATCATGATCGGTGGGCGCGGGGTGGCCAGCGCGGCAGGCACGTTCAGCGGCCGACCCAACTGGTAGTGCGCACCGTCGAACGGGGTTTCGTCGCCGGACCACATGCGCAGGCAGATCTGCACGGCCTCGTCGAGCATGCCGTACCGGTCGGTCAGTGACGGGTAGCCGATGCCCATGCCGTGCGCCTCGTCGTCGTACCACGCGGTGCCGATGCCCAGCATGGCCCGGCCGCCGGACAGCACGTCCAGCGTGGTCACGGTCTTGGCCAGCAGCGCGGGCGCCCGCAGGTGCACGCCGGCGACGATCGGTGCCAGTCGGATGTGCTCGGTGTGCGTGGCCAGGGCGGCGAGCGTGGTGAAGCACTCCAGCATCGGCTGCTCGGGGCCGCCGGCGTGCGGGCCCTGCCACAGGTGATCGGCCACGCCGATCAGCGAGAACCCGGCGCTGTCGGCGGAGCGGGCCAGGCGACCGAGCGTGTCCGCTATCCGGGCCGGTCCGCCGTCCCAGGCGAACTCCCCCAGTTCCAGGCCAAGCTTCATGCCACGTCTCCCATCGGATCTCGACTCCATACCGGCGCGCCTTCCATGCTGGCCGGGCGCGCGGCGGCGGGCTTCCTCGAACGTGCGGCATCCGGCGGCCGGGTCACGACACAAAGACGAGGCAAAAGGAAAAGAGATATTCTCACATTTGCCGAGATAACAATGTGGACACCGTCAACACTGGTCAATCGTGTTTCCGTCCACGATCACCGTCGTTTTCGGACACCCGGACCGGGATTTTCCACTTTGTGTCCACTATCTGTCCACTGTCATAAAGGTTGGCTCCCCCTAACGCGTCCATCTGCCGTAACGAGTCCAATCAGATCGCGATTGGTCGGATGCTGGCTAACGAACGGGTGAGATGCCCGAACTGGAGGAGGGCAGTGTGGACACGGTTCACGAGCTCAATGACCTGCGTCGCGGTCGCGGTCTGAACGCGGCCAACCTCGGTTCCCGGGTCGGGCCGAGGCTGCGGTCGGTCTGCTCGGTTGATGAAGGGGACACCCCGGCCCAGATTCGGCGGAAGGTCGCGGCGCGGCTGGCCGCACTGTGCGCGCAACTGCCAGCTGACCTGCAACTCGCGGCCGCCGTCGCGCTGGCGCTGCACGACGAAGGCGTCGGCGAATTCCTGGACCGGCGGATCGCCTGGCTCGCCGAGCGCTTCGACCGCGACCCGCGCACCGCACGCCGACGGGTGGACACGGCATTCCGCCTGCTGGGCGAGCGAATCGACGACGAGGGCCCAGCGGCCGACGAGTTGCCCGACGGCTGGTACGTCGAGTCCCTCAACGCGGTGCTGGTCATGGACACCGACCCGGCCCAGCTCATCGAGGAACGCCGCATCGTGGCCACGGTCGACGGACTGTCCGAGATCGACGTCTCCCTGCGCGCGCCACGCGGCGTCAGCGAGCCGGGCGAACTGATCGAGGCGACGATGACGTACGGCGGCGAGATCGTGGCCGCACAGCACATCGACGCCGGCCACACCAGATTCCGCATCCGCCTGTCCGAGACGTTGCGGTTGGGCCAGCGGCACGACTACGGCATCCGGTTCAACTCCTACCCGAGATCGTGGACCCAGCCCTACGACCTGCTCGCGCCGCTGGACCGCTGCGAGCACTTCGCCGTCCGAGTGCGGTTCGGCGGTGAGACACAACCAGACCTGGTCTGGCAGCTGCGCCGGCAGGGCACGAGCTACGGGCTGCAGTGGTCGGCATGAGACTGTGGGTTCGGCCAGCCGATCGCCAACTCACTGGGCCTGCGCCCGGCGTCGAACGCGGTGCGCGACATCCTGTTCCAGGACCACGCTTTGGCCGCGTGGATCGCCCGCGACTGCGTCGTCGCGCTGGACGCCCTGCTGGGCACGATGCGCGCACCACTGGCCACGGCGTGGGAAACCGCGATGGCCGCCGCCGGCGTGCACCCCGGTACGGACACATCCGAACCGGCGTTCGTCCTGGCGCACCGCGTCATCGCGATGTTCTTCGCTCTCCGAGGCGGCGACCGCGTCTTCTACGAACGGCTGTTCGCCGCGCGAAGCCCGTCCGCCGCCTACGAGATGACGGCGTGGACCGGCGCCGTGCTCGGCCGCCTACGTGGCGCGGGCCACCTCCCCGACCTGCCGTGGATGTCCGCCGAGTTCCGCACGGTCCCGCCGATGCTGGTCTCCGGGTGGTATCCCAACCCGTACCTGATGGGCGAAATCCTGGCCGGCGAGGCGACCTGGCAGCGTTACTGGAACGGCACCGACTGGACCGGCCGCATTCGCATGCGCGGCCTGACCGGCTGGCAGCACCAGACCAAATCCCTCTCCGAGGCACCACCCAACTGAGTTGTGGCGAATATGCTATTACTGCAACAGCCTATCGGGTGAATGCGGAATTCGTCGAGATCTGATTGTCTTGGTGACAATTGATCAGACGAGTTCGGGAGGACACATGGGCAGCGGTGGGCCGCAGAAGCTGGTGACCGTGGTTCGGAGTGGGTTGGCCGGGGACGTGCAGTACGTACGCAAGCAACGAGACCTCAGCCTGGAGGTCGTCTGCGGCGAACTCGGCTGGCAGCAGTCCAAACTGTCCAGAATGGAGAACGGCCAGCAGTGCATCTCGGCCGCCGACCTGGCCTCACTACTGGTGATCTACAAGGTGAAGGGCCGCGACCGCAATCAACTCCTACATCTGGTGGACCGTCAGGACGAGCCCGGCCGCTGGATCGTCGACTCGGCGCTACAGCAGACGCCCCTGGTGCGTCTCGAAGCGGAGGCCATCTCGCTTGTCAGTGCAGAGCCCCTGCTGATACCAGGTCTGGTCCAGACCGAGGAGTACGCCCACGCGGTGCTGAAGGCAGACGATGTGCCGCCCGACCTGATCGAAACTCGGCTTGAGGCGAGGAAGAAGAGGCAACTCGTTCTCGACAAGGCTCGCCCGCCAAAGTTCGACATCATCCTCGAAGAGAGTGTATTGCGGCGGCAACTTGGCGGTAGTGCGGTCATGGTTCAGCAGTTGCGTGCTCTGCAAGAAGCCGCAGAGCGACCGAACGTGCGACTGTGGATCGTACCCAGCGAGATGAGCGCGGATGCTGGGTTCTACTGGTCCGTCTACATCATGGGCTTCCCGCGCGATGAATCGGTCATCCAACTGGAGAACAAGGGATCGGCCATCTACCTTGAGGACAAGGAGAAGATCGAACTCTGCCAGAGCTACGCGGCGAAGCTGGGCAAGGCCGCACTGAACCCCGCTCAGTCAGTGGACCTTCTTGCTAAGATGCGAAAGGAGTAAAGCTGGAGGGCCCGATGAGCGATCTGACCTGGCGGAAGTCCACCTACACTGGTGGAGCTGACAACGCCAATTGCGTGGAGTTAGCGGCGCAGGGCGCGGTACGGGACAGCAAGAACCCTACCGGCCCAATCCTCTCCGTGGATATCACCGCGCTCGTCGCCGCTGTCAAGGCAGGTCAGATCGCCTGAGCCCCAGTGCGGCGGGCGAAGGCTCGCAGGCCCGGCAGGGTGTGCGCGGTCGGATGGCGCAGCAGGCTGGTCGTGATCTGCTGGATCGGCTTGTGGTAACGGACCTCATCGGGGGAAGCGTGCTCGGCCGCCAGCAGCGCCCGATAGCACTGCTCGGGCTTGCCCCACTGGTGAAATGACCGCGCGATGTTCGACCAGTAGCGGGCACGTTGGTCGGCCAGCGGAATCGTGGCCGGGTTGATGTGACGGGCGGCTTCGATAGCGGCGCCGGAATCACCCAGAACGCGGGCGATGCTGATTCGGTACACCCCGACTCCGGTAGGCCCGAACGCGGTGAACCGGTGATTGCCGTCGGCGCCGAGCCGGCAGGCGGCGTCGACGGCCTCGCCGATCAGTGTGCGGGCGGTGTCCCGGTCTCCATCGACGGCCGCCGTGTAAGCGGCAGTGGACAGGAGTGATCCGTACACCGACAGGTACTCCGGCCCGCGGTGCAGATCGGACTGCAGCGCGGCGGCGGCATCGACGACCAGGCGCTGGGCGGTGTCGGCGCGCCCGGCACGGCGCAGCACGATGGCCCAGGCACGGCGGGCGGTGGCCTGGGTGAGCACATAGCCGCTGACGTGGGCGGTCTGGAGCGCGCGGTCGGCGGTGGTCCAGGCCAGGTGATCGTTGTCCAGACTGACCATCAATTCGCTGGCCAGCATGTACAGCTCGGCAAGCTGACCGTTCGCGCCTGCGATGTCCTCGGCGGAACCCAACGCAGTGCGGGTGGTTGTCGCGGCCGACAGCAGCCCAGGCAGGGCGGTGGCCACCTCCGTATAGCGGCCCTCTTGGAACACCGACCGAGCGGTGGCCACGTCCCGCCGCAGCTGCGGCAGCGCCACCGGGATGCCCACACTGACCGGCGGATCGAGCAGCATCGTTTCCAACACGCCCAGCGGATCACCACCGGCCGGCACGCCAAGGACCGCGGTCCCGGCCAGGCCGGTCAATCCGGCCAGCAACGTGCGACGACGCATCGGGTCGGTCTCCTCATCCGGCACCAGGACGCCCCAGACCTTAGCGGCGGGTCGCGGTGCCGGCACGGACCGTGCTGGTGTGTCGGCCAGCCCAACGCTTCGCGAGCTGGGCGAGAGTGAGCCGGCTGGCCTGGCGCACGGCACGCACGATCGCGCCGAGCTCACCGGATCGACCGCCGCTAACGTGAGAGCAAGAAGTCCTTGTCAGTCGCAGCGTCTTCGAGCACGGACGCCGTCGTAGACAGCAGATCGTGCCGCGAGGCTGGCGGTAGCCGACGAACGGAGTCCAGCAAAGCGATCAGAACTCCCTCGAAGGGAATTGGGTGCCCGTCGGCCGCATCACAATGGAAAGCCGCACTTCGAAGCTTTCGAGTCCACTTCACCTGGACCATGGGAGTAGCCTCATGGTCTCGGACGGGCACGACATCTGACCCATAGTCTGACAGCAACTGTCCAACACGTTGATACGAGATACCGATGACATCGGCGATCTCACGGTAGCTGAGGCCGGCGGAGTGCATCGACGCCACAACTGCCCTGCGGCTGGCATCGCGGTTGCGAGCGGCGCGCTCCGCGAGATCCTCCCACTCCCGAAGATGCTCGATCAAATCGGTGAGGTCCAGGCTTCCCTGACGGTAGTGCCATTCGATCCAGAAACTGTCCGGTTCAACATCGAGAAGGGTTGAGATCAGATCGCGTACTGCCTCACGAAGCTCTTCAAATCGCTCAACGTCGGTGGCACCAGCCGGGACGCCCTCGACCACGGCAACCCACAGGCCGTCTTCCCTGGACACAGTGACGGAGTAGACGGGTAGTTCGTCGGTCACTTCTCCTCCATCCATCGTCCACCGAACTTGTGCGCGAGTGCGTTCTCAATGCTGCGGAGAACCGTCCATGACAACTCCCGTGGATGGTCTGGAACGGCGAACCTCCCAACCTCAAGCTGATCAGCGTCTTGCACCAGGAACAAGCGATGCGAACCCTTGCCTCGTCCCGGTACCTCGACAAGCGCGCAGCCGTGTCGTCGCGCATGCCGCCTGACCAGCGCCAGGAGAGCCGCCGGCCGCAGTCGCTTGTTCACCACGATGATATGTCTAACACGATAGACGCGCAAGCGTCAAATCGACTAGACAGCAATCGTCTGTGGCGCTTGGCGACCGCTGTCAAGGCAGGCCAGATCACCTAACCGGTTGCCGGCCGCCCGGCCGTGACCGTCGCGTCTTCGTCGAAGTACACGTCGAAGGCGGACAGCAACTGTTCGTCCAGCCGCAGCTCCGAATCGCTGCCCCGGCGCAACGCCACGCCCGTGGCGAGGACCTGGACCAGGGACACGAACGCGGACAGCGACCGCAGGACGGTAACGACGCCTCTGATGTGTCTTGAAGTCGAGGCAACCTCATTCGTCATGCCCAGCCTCTGCTGATACCGGGCCTGGTCCAGACGGCCGACCATGCCCGCGCGGTAAGAAAGCGTCGTTGATCCACTCGATCAACTGCCGGACGGGGACGATCTTTCCGGGGTGGGCTGCGCCAGCCGGTCCTGGAGTGTGGCGTGCCGGAATTGGTAGACAGGTCCTACCGTGCGCAGAAGGTGTCTGCTCCGCGCGTCTTCCAGGAATGCGATCAGCCGCAGCGGGACCTTGTGCCGAATCGTGAGTTGCACCGCGGCCAGTGCGGTGTCGATGGCGGCGGCACCAGGTGAACTCGCGGCGGTGCCCACACGTTTGGTCATCACTGCGGCCCCGAGCCCCACCACGAATCCGGCCGTGAGCCCGACCGAAAGCGCAACCAACAGTCTGGACGCGAGCCCCGATGCGACTCCGGGCACGAGAGTCCGGGCACGAGCCTGACCGTGAGCACGGCCAGGAGGCCGACCAGGAGTCCGGCCGCGAGCATGTGCACGAGCCCGGCGTTTCTGTCGTGGCGCCAGACATCCGCAGGCCCGAGCGAGCTTTCATCAACTTCCGTATGCCTCACGAGCGCGAAAAGGACGACACCCGCAAGCCCGGACACGAACCCGACCGAGAGCCCGGACACGAGCCCAGCCGACAGCCCGAGCACGAGCCCCGCCGAGAGCCCGGCCAGGAGCCCGCCCGAGAGCCCGCCCCAGAGTCCGTACATGAGACTTTGCACTGTGCTCCGATAGGTAAGGCGGGCGATCCGTCGTGGCATGATCGGCACCCCCCGCCACAGCTTGGCCGAGAGCGAGAAGTTGTTTATGAGTCCGAACAGGAGCCCAGCCGAGAGCCCCAGCGCGGGCCCGAACACGAGCCCCAGCCCGAGCCCATATACGAGCTCGCTCGCGAGCACGTTCGTGACGGCAGCCCCGATCATTCGGGAGCGGTGAGTTGTCCAGGTGGGGAGGTGCCACCAGGCGAGGTCACGGGTGCCGTGTTCGGTGAGCTGGGTGGCGAGGTAGCGCAGCGTGCGGTGGGCGGTCGCCACGCTGTAGCGGGGGGTGGGATGTCCGGGGCGGGGTGTGTACGCGGCGGTGATGGCGTGGTCGAGCAGATGGTTTTCGATGTCGGCCGCAGCCGGAAACCGTGAATCGTCCAGGAGTTCGTCGACTGGACTTGTCGGGCCGTAGACGTCGTGGAGCAGGGTCAGGGTGAGCGGGGTGTTCAGGGCATCCGTCACTGCGCTAGTCCGCCGATGGTGGTCTGTTGACCGGGTGAGGTGATCACAGATCGTCTGCCACGGGGCTGGGGGCGGGTCAACCAAGGGTTGGAGGAGATAGGTCGCGGCGTCGGTGGGTGTCACGGGTTGCAGTTCCACTGCGACGGCACCGGCCAGGGGACGGTGACGGGCTGCGGCGACCGCTTCCGCGGTGCGGGTCAGTAGGACCAGTCGAAACGGGGCGTCGGCCAACGCGTCGAGCACGCGCGGCCGAACGGTCTCGGGGATTTCGTCAAGGCCGTCGAGGAACCCCGCCACGCGGCCGGCGGTCAGCAGGTCTGTCGCGGCGTGGCGACCTGCGCGGCCGCGGAACATCGGGTAGGTCTCGGCGAGTTTGCCGGCCATCCAGTCGGTGACGGAGTCGCCGCTGTCGGGGTCCCAGCCGTGCAGGGTGAACAGCACCGGCACCGGAATCCACGCTTGATCCTCGGGCGTGGCCTGCTCTCGGTACCGCAGCGCGTCCAGCAGCAGGAGAATCGCGGCGGCGGTTTTGCCGGACCCCGCTGGTCCGATCAGCAGCAGCCGCCCCGACGGCAACCCGCCATAGACCTGGTGCAACGCGCCTTTGTCGCCATCGCGCAGTCCACGGCCGCTGACGGCGGTCAGTCCGGGCAGTGGATCGAACCGGGCATACGTGGCGGCCGACACCGGGCCGGCCACCGCCGCTGTTGAACGATGCCAACGGATCGGCAGCGGGGCCGGATGCACCAACCGCCGGTCGTTGGCCGCGGCCGTCCACTGATTCCGCGACGCCGTGGCCAGCAAGCGCAATTGCTCGTCCATCGGCGGTGCCGGTACGGTCGCGAGCGCCAGCGCGGTCTTGCCGATCCCACTGGCCCGGCCATTCGCGGAGATCACCCGCGTTGTTCTGGCGTCCAGTGCCGTCCTGGTCGCGGCGTCGGTCAGCGCAGCGAGTTCGGTAGTACGTCCGGTAAATGGGCCGGGCGCGGGCGGCAGATGGCGTCGCCCGTTGTCGCGGTCGCGGGCAGCTTCGGCCAGGACCGGGTCCAGGCTGGTCAAGTCGGCGGCAATGCGAGCCAGGTCCGATGTGGGCTCGCGGCGACGCAGGTGCCGGTACTGGCAGCGGCTCAACGCGGCGATATCCGCTGG
>WNGR01006462.1_pt1 | contig 21398 bp, 16 predicted proteins | sample 5407581 | NCBI WGS metagenome assembly WNGR01 (sample SAMN13153383, study PRJNA577476) | soil metagenome | isolation source: 80 cm soil or saprolite under Garry oak tree replicate 2 | place: USA:California | collected 2016-06-15
GAAGATATACGATCGTGGCCAAGCTTACGAATATTTCACCCGCGGAGAATTTTGCCGCGAATCAAGGAGACGAGTCGCTGGCATTATATCCCCTTAGAGTCTCGCCGCCTGGAGACGCCAATGGAGACGGGAAGGTGAACATCCTGGACCTAGCACTTGTGGCCATCTGCTACGGACAGACACCCACTCCGGGCACCATGTGCAACCAATACGTGGACGTCGACAACGACGGGAAATCAATAGGCGTTCTGGATCTAGCTCTGACCGCGATCAACTACGGCAAGAGCGTCTGAACATCCGTAGCAGACCCTCAAGGTATTCTTTTCGGGAACTTTAGAATGCCTCCTCCGATACGGTAATTAGAGTAGACGCTATATGGGAGCTGTTAACGGACCTCTGAACGCCTTGAATCGATCCCCCAAGAGCAAGAACGTTGGGCTTCTACTCACAGTCTCCATGATCTTACTACTAACCACTCTTTCTCTGGCCTTTCCGGCCATGTCGAATACTGGTCTGTCGAGCGTTCCAAGACGAATAGTCCAACCAGCCATTTCCAAGCTGCCGACTCTCGGTTTTGATTGCGGCCTTGGAGCGAAGGAGGCCGTTCTGAACGGTACGGGTTTTCCTGTCGCGCCTAGTGAGAACGGAGCCTTCGAGACCAGCAGCTCGTGTACATGGGCCGGTGATGTAGGATACCATCTGACAAATTCTCCTTTCGACAATACTACTGAGCCTTTAGTAGCCGACCAGGACGAGACCTTCACGACTGTTTCTCCGAAGATCGGTGGCGGTTTCACTGCTGACATCGTCTATCTTCAGAACAGTACCTCCACAATGGTCGGTTTCGATATCACTGTCGCCTGGAACCCGGGCATACTTCGCGCCGTGATGTTTGACCAGGGTGGAACGAACTGGAAGGCCTTGGCTCCTTTCACTGCACCAACCTCAGGGATCAACAATGCTGTTGGTCAGGCCCGCCTTGCGCAGGTGGTTTTTGCTCACTACGGTCTGAACTTCACTTTCTTCCGGATAAGGTTCGATATTGTCGGTATCGGAAGCACTGGGCTCACTATCGGCAACGACCTGATTACAGACCCCGGAGGCATGGGAAATACGGTAGTTCATCAAACGATCCCGGGACTTTTTGATAGTGAATCCTATTTTGATCCTGCCCACACGCTTAGTTGGAGTGGGGGTTTCTCTATCTCTCCCAATCCTCTAGTCCCAGGTTCCCCAACCACTTTCACTTCCACTGTGGCATGCACGGGGTGCACCGGCTCCTTGACCTACCGGTGGCAGTTCAATAGTACGAATACGCCCCCCCTCAAACCCGAGGCTACCGGTAATCCCAGGACAATCACGATGCCCAACTCAACCTTCTTCGGAAGCCGAGTAACTCTGTGGGTTCTGGATGCGGCAACACCTCTTGCTCACAACGTCACAGTGGTGCAACGACTTCCCTTTACAGTCGCAATTCAGGGTTCTTCTAGCATCCCGGTTGAGACGTCTGGCGCCTGGAAGGGATTCTGGTTGGGAGGAATTGCAAACTATGCGGGTAGCTGGAGGTTCTGCCCGGGGCTTTTAGCTCCTCTTAACACTGTCGTATGCGCTAATCCAGGCTATTCCGTAGCCTCGCAAGTGGGTCAGACCGCTTCCCAGACTCTTAGTGCGTATCATTTCTCGGGAGTCTACAACGTCAGCCTAAGAATCACTGATTCGGGTTCTGGATCTCTTCCCGCGGGCTCGGCGACAGGGTCCATTCTCTTGAACGTAACCGGAGGCACCCCGGTGTTCAGCGTCCAAACAGCGATCAACACTCAAAACGCGACGGTGGGCTTTCCCACGAAGGTCACCTCAACACTCGCCTACTCAACTAGCTATCCCTCGAGCACGGGTTTCCGTTCGAGCCTTTTCACCTACAAGTTCATCTGGGGTGACGGGACATCCTCGCTCGTGAAGAACGCCGGGCTAACCGCCACTACGACTCATAACTACACATCCGCCGCCACATTTCCCATCACAGTGGTCGCGCAAGACATGCAGACCGTTTCACTCATCCAAGAAGCAGCAGCGCCCATCAGCGTCGCTGTAGCAAGCGTTGTGACCGGGGATTTCAGCTTCTCTCCATCCTCCATAGCAAACGGCCAAACCGTTTCCTTCACAGCGACGTTCTCCGGCGGTGTTCCCCCGTACACATACGTGTGGGATTTTGGCGATGGTACAACAGCCACTGGTGCCTTGCCAACACATACCTACGGTGCACCTGGCAACTATACAGTCACGACAACAGTCACTGATTCTGGCAATAGGAAGATCGTCGTAACTCACGCGGTTACCGTGGTCCAATCAACGACTCCACCGCCTCCCGGGCAAGATAACACGATACTAATCTACGGGGGTATTGCAGCAGCCGCCGTTGTAATTATCGGAGCGCTTCTCTTTCTCAGGCGAAGACGAAGAGGCTACCCTATTCCCATGTAGACATTTCAGAGAAACATCCTGAACAATGAAAGCGCTTCTAGCGCCAAGAATTTTCACATTCGATGTCGCTTTCAATTTCTGGCTCGTTTTTCGAGAATTGCGCCCGCATAAACTTTTAAGGGTCTCAATGTCCAGGCCGATCTAAATTAGGGAATTTCCTCCATTGTCTCACCTCCCGGCCAAGCCAGCATTACTAGTGTTCCTAACGATGTTCTCTCTCTTCTTCTTTGCTCCGATTCCTGCGAAAGCCCAAGGGCTGGATAACTTACCAATTGTCGGAGTTTTCAGTAGTCTACATAACAGCGCAAATTTCACTGACACGTCTCTGATTGCCGGATCAATTTTCTCAGTTCAAGTCAACGTGACCAACGCCCCGCTTTTCAACGGGTACGAGTTCGTTCTGTATTATGATCAGAACTACATCAGTGTGTCTTCGTTCGACTTGACGACGAACACAGTTTTTGACAGCCCCTACCAGTCTACCGGATCCTACAATGGCCCGGGAGCCTTGCGATTATCCGTTGTGAATTTGAACAATGGGAATAACAACAAGGGCTTCTTCTCTGGAGGATCCGGAATGCTTGCCAATATCACCTTTTCAGTGGTCGCAGCCGGGGGGGTCAGTCCCCTGGTCCTTGCAGCAGGAATCGCAAATCCAAGCTCCGAAGCTGCGCCTCCGGGCGCTCTTTGCCCGCAGTGTCCGAACAAAGCCCCAGATTGGACAAGGCTAATCGCGGATGGAAACCTGCCAGATGGCACGGCGGTGTCGAGTAAGATTCAAGTCGATACCTCAAACGGGTACTTTAGGAACGTCATTGGGAATCCAGGTCCAGTTGGGTCATTCACAATATCGCCGAGCAATCCAAGCCAAGGCGATACCGTGAGTTTCAATGCGACCGCAAGCTTCGACCCTGATAACCTACTATCCCACAACAACGGAACCGCCGAGTATTCTTGGGACTTTGGCGATCTCTCGCCGGACTCCACCAAAACCGTGGTCTTTCCAATCACTACTCACGCTTTCCTATCAGTCTCGGGAGCTGGCCAGTTCACAGGCAACTTTTCGGTTCGTCTAACCGTCAAGGACGCGGATCAAGGGTTTGAGGGCATGGTCGTCAGAGAAGTAACTGTGTCTAGAACAGCCCAGCACTGCGTTACGGTTGAGACAATCTCGACGAGCGGGGATCGGTATAACCGAGGAGATACCGCACTGGTCTCGATTCGCGTCAAGGATGCTGGAACATATCCTGAGACCTTCAATCTCACAATAACGTACGGGCCGCCCAACGCAACTCTCGTAATTTTCAAGAACCAGAACATCCGAGTGGACCAGTCAATCCCCTATAATGCGACCATCAAAACCTCGAATTTGCTCTCAGGGGCCTACAATCTAGTAGGCACAGTTCAGCTGGTAGGAACACAGAACTGCGCGCAAGGCACGAAGAACAGCCAGTTCCTCATCTCCCCACCCAGCTCAGCGTCGGCCCTCCTCCTTATCGTCGGCGGAGTCGTGCTTATCCCCATAGCCGCAGTAATCCTGACGACCCTTCTTAGAAGAATGCGCCGCAAGCCCGAACCCCTTTAACTCACGAGCTTCCCCCGTCCACCTCCGGGTATCCAGAGCGACCCTATTTTTCGGATAATCTTAAAAGGGGGGCAAGGGAACACGCCCCTTCGAAGAAAAAATGCGAATAACCATACCAATTCTAGTTCTAATGCTCAGTCTAAGCTTACTCATGACTCTACCAGGAACCTATACGGGAGTTCGTGCACAAAACCAAAGCGGACCTACAAAGTTCGCACCCTTCGGGCCTTTCACACAGCAGATGATTATTCACTACTATTCGGACTTCGACGTCATGTTCCAGCACTTTCTCAACGGTGAAATCGACATCAGCGACTGGCAACTCCAGTCCCCCGCCGACGTTAGCACCTTCTGCAACAACGCAGACTTTTGGTGCACTGCTGCAGAAGAAAGTCTAGGCTACTTCGGAAACGATATCAACAGTCACACACCGTTCATGGGAATTGCTCTACAACAAGCCAGGACAACAACTCCACCCGGTTTCGTAACTTCCTCATCTGTCGCAGGCTGCAGTACTGGTTTCGGCTCGTTGAGTATTACTCTCCGTAACCAGGAAACAGGATCGACAGTGTTGGACTCGCTCAATACTTTGACTGCGTCCAACCAGCCAAGCGGATCGCCATCGGCAACGGTGAGCGATTCGGGCGGTGTGACACCTAACGGTGTCTACAATGTCGCCTGCATCCTAGCCGGGAGTTACAGCCTCAAGTCTAACGTCTACAATTCAACCGGCGTCACCGTGTCCATTGGGAGCGGATTGGCTACCTCTGGCACGTTGAACGTCAATTGGAACAGCGCGAGCAATGCAAAGCCAACCCAGGCAAGAGCACTTCTGGGCGCTGCGATAACCCATCTGTTTGACGATCCAGTTTTCGTCAGCAGCTATTTCGGAGCTGTCGCGGAAGCCCCGTGCGCTTTTGCAGCCGGGCCACAAGGAGTCACCTGTCCAGCTCAGGCGGCTACTGACAATGCTGAATGCCAGTTCGGAAATCATCCCTGGCTGAACGTTGTCGGCTGTCAAACGGGCGCGACAGGACACGATGTCGGAGGCTACAACATCGCGACTGACAATATTGGCGCTAGCACGGAATGGTGGAACACAGGAGGAACGGGTGTCGGAGTTGCTCAAGGCTACTCTGGCGCTTCTGATCTTCAGGCCGCGTGCGACGACTTCCATTCAATGGGTATCGCACTCTCGCCTTCCACCGCCACGTGTGCCCAAGTTGCCGCAGCCGCCTCTGGAACCGCTGACCCCGGAACTTACCCACACCTCGATCCCGGAGCAAACCACATCAAATACTACGTCAGAACGAGCGGTGGCAGGAACCAGTTCGGTCAGATCATCGCCGATACACTTGACTTCCTCTTCGGCACGCCTATGGACAGATCCGGTAATGTTGGCTTCGTCGGCACCGTTTGCTACGGTCAATGTCCACAATACACAGTGAAGTACTACACGTTCACGCAGGTCACGGCCCCAGTCTTCGAAGACACTGCAGCATCGGGCGGAAGCCCAGATGCATGGCAGCTATACACCGCTGGACAAAGCTTTGACCCGACCCCAGACCAGTACTTCCTGAACCGGAACAGTCTCCAAACCGGAACCATCTGCGCTGGCGTAACCGCAATCAAACCGAACAACTATGACTTCTGGTGCGACCCACAATCCGACACGATGAGCAGCGCGGGCGAGTTCGCTCCGACACTGGCCCTATCAGGCCAGTTCTTTGCGAGAAACATCCAGCTCGAGCTCAAGAGTGGGGCCGACGTACCTGGGTTCAACTTTGTTGCCCAGTTCGTCGAGAACAACGGCTTCAACTTCCAGCAATGCACCGGTAGCCCATGCGTCAATACGCAAGCAAGCGTCGTCAACACCAGGGGCTTCGGTACCCTTGCCAGCGGCGCGTTCTTTTCGCTACTGAACGCTCGCCAGGTTCCAGGATACAACGCATGCTCTGTACCGGGTGCTCCATCCAACTGCGCTTCTTACCAACCGGGCAATGGTAACCCGAACCTAATCCGACGAGGCTTCTCCCAAGACACGAGCAACTTCAGCCCATTCACTTTCAACAGCGTCTGGGAAGGAGATGTTGTCTCCTTTGTCTTTGACAGCATGCTAGACACCGCCCCAAGCACGAGCGGCGCTACCGCCCAGTTTATCGACTGGGGAACGGTTAGCCATAGTTCGAGCTTCAATCCCAACGAACAGGGATGCAACGCTATCAACGGGTGCGCAACAGGCGTCACGACCCAGATCTGGCACTTGAGGAATGACTGGAAGTTCTCGGACGGCAACTCTGCCACAGCTAATGACGTAGCTTACACCATTCTCGCATACAGAGACGTACCATCCTCGCTGCTCCAAGGCTTCGTGTTGAACGTTGTCAGCGCTACTGGTCTTGACTGCGGTACTGGACAGCCCTGCAAGACATTGCAGGTCAAGCTCCAGGGCCAAGGTGCGCTGTTCGAGTTCAACATCGGTGCTGCTCTACCAATCCTCGAAAAGTCTCTCTGGGCACCTTTCTGCGGTGATCCGGTGGTTGCAGGTGGAACTTGTGCTAGTCCAACGTTCGACCCCATGTACCCGAGCTTGAACAGCCCGGGCATTATGGTCGGTACCGGACCATGGACTTGCGTAGCTCCGATATCTGGCACCGGTGTATCAGCAGGCCACGTCGGTGGTCCATGTGCTGAGACCGGAGCAAGCGTCTTGACAGGCAGCGCAATCTCAACTGACGGCAGAATTCTCCTCTCGGAGAACACCAATATGGAACGCTGCTGTCCGAATGGTCCCTCGGCTACTTCGAGCTCTCTGTACAAGATCAGCTATGCTGACTTCCACAAGACAGGCGTCGTCGACATCACAGACCTAGCAAACATCGCTTCTAACTATGGAACAACCAACGCTTACTGGTGCAACCCCAACATCGCCTGTACAGGCTCGCCTGGAGTCGTGGGCGCGGTGGACTTGGCAACTGTAGCCATCTACTTCGGACACGGAATCACGGCACCCTGGACACCACAAAACCTAGCAAACGTCGATCCACAAATCGATCCGTTCTTCTGCACCGCGACCGGTGCAGCTATCGCACCTAACCCCAACCCCTGCGTCTAAGCTCAACGTCCCAAAGTTCAAACTCCCTCATTTTATTTTTTCTGATACAGCGAATGCTCTGACATCTGAAACGCCGGCGGAATCAGACCGCAAAGCTAAATTAGCTAGGGGGACTCGGAAACTATTCTAGGTCGTAAAACAAGATGGGATTTCGAACCTACCTTATCAAGCGTCTTATCAACACTGTCATCCTCCTATTGTTCGTCATAGTCCTGAACTTTGCAATCTTTGAGCTACTACCGGGCACACAGGGTTCGATAGCTAACCTGATTCAGAACCCTCGCGTATCTGACGTGCAGCTCCACCACTTGGAAATCGTCTACGGGATCTGCAGCGGTTTTGACAGCGCTGGGAAGTGTATTCCCGCCAGCGTGTGGGACAAGTTCTCAGTATACTTCGTTAGAATGATCACCTTCAATTTTGGCGACTCACAACAGACCGGACACTCCGTTGTCTCCGACATGATTACGACCGGAAGACTGGCCAACACACTACTCTTGCTGGGAGTTTCCACAGTTGTTGCGCTTGTCATTGGGATCTTTCTGGGAGTCTTCGCCGCCGCAAAGCGCGGACGTATCTTTGATAGCGGCTGGGTCACGGTGTCTCTCACGACAACGGCCCTTCCCACCTTCTTCATGGGGCTCATCTTCATCCTCGTGTTCACTCAGTGGTTAGGCTGGTTCCCCGGGGGAGGAGTGACGCCATCTGACTGGATTCGAGGAGTGCCGCCACTATCGACCCAGATTCTTGTCCGACTGCAATACCTATTCCTCCCGGCCCTTACGTTGACCTTGTTCTTCTATGGTGGAAATCTCCTCCTAACCCGGGCCACAATGGGCGAGGCTCTGACCGAGGACTATATCACTACAGCGAGAGCAAAGGGACTCTCGGAGAGAACCGTGCTCTTCAAGCATGCATTGAAAAACGCTTCTCTTCCAATTGTGACCAATGCGGCTTTGTCGTTTGGTTTTCTCCTCACGGGCGCAATAATAACCGAGACGGTTTTCAACTGGGACGGCCTCGGTCTCTGGCTGTTCAAGGCCATTGGTTGGAAAGATTTTCCGGTCATGCAGGCCATGTTCTTCATCATCGCATTGTGCGTTATTGCCGCGAACCTTGCCTCCGACATTATCTATGGCATGATCGACCCCAGAATAAAGTACGAGTGAGCTTTCCTCTTTGTCCCAGCCTTCCCACGTGCCGTTCTGGCTGGTGAGACTGAAGAATTTCCTAGCGATCCTGCTAAAAAACAAGCTCGCTGCAACCGGCTTCTTCTTTCTGGTTTTCTTCATCTTTCTAGCCATCGCTGCGCCTCTATTGACCCCGTACAACCCGAGCGGAAGCGTGGTATCAGGAAAGTTCGATGCTCCAGACTGGGTTACCGTCGTAAATGGACCCAGCGGATACAGCAAGAACATTGCATTTCCAGGCTTGAGCATCAACCAATCGGGATCGGGTCTAAATGTCGTAGCATCAGGACAGACGCCTACCTCGGTCAACCTTCACATTGTTTCAGGGGGTCAAGCGGGAACGGTCCAGCTATTGGAGAGTCTCACGTACCCCTACTTGGGCTCCCCAAGGTCGATCTCTGGGCTTGCCAACCTCGTCGTTTCCGGACTCAACAATCCATTCACTGTAAACGTATACTTGGAACGGGTGGGTGAGGCCAAGATTAATCTCTGGTATCCAACTGTGATCAATGCGACCCGCACCTACGCACCCAACCCTGCCATTGACTCCGCGCTTGGAGCGTTTAACACACAGCTAGGTCTACCCAGCAGCGGTGTCATTGATGCAGCGAGCTACCTCTTCGCCCCCAGAGCCGCGAACTACAACTATGTGATGCAATTCGCCGTCCCTTCGAGCTTCAGCGGAACTATCAAAGTGACCCAGTTCTCCATGACTCTCCTAGGAACCACATGGGGTATTCTTGGAACTGATTCTGGCGGTCACGATATTTTCACCCAGATCGTATACGGCGCCCGTCTCTCCCTGATCGTAGGCCTAGTCGCCACGGGCATCAGCATCGGATTCGGATTAATAATCGGCCTCATGGCCGGATACCTAGGCAAGATAGTCGACGAGGTTCTCATGAGATTCACGGACATGCTCTTGGTCATACCGAATCTCCCGTTGCTCATCGTCCTAGTCGCAACGATCGGCCCCAGCTTGTTGTACATCATACTCTTCCTAGGCTTCTTCGGGTGGCAAGGCTTTGCCAGAGTTGTTAGGTCGCAGGTCTTGAGCCTACGCGAAAGACCATTCATTGAAGCCGCCAAAGCTTCCGGAGCTGGAACCGGCTACATACTCGTCCGACATGTATTCCCGAACATCGTCTCGCTAACCTACGTGAGCCTAGCGCTCTCCGTGCCAGCAGCAATTGTCGGCGAAGCAGCGCTGAGCTTTCTCGGCCTGGGTGACCCCACAACCATAACTTGGGGCCAGATGCTCCAAAGGGCCGACCAAGCAGGAATCAACACCGCCAATCTGGCTTGGTGGTGGATAATCCCTCCGGGTGTAGCCATAGCCCTGATCTCCCTGTCATTCATCCTGCTCGGATACGCGATGGACGAGATGTTCAACCCACGGCTTAGAAGACGCAGGTAAGACCCTGATTCCCAGTTCCCTCAACATGGTTTGCGTTCGAATTACCCAAAGCTTATTTTTAGCTAGCTAGCTAGCCTCGTCTTGCAGGATTTCGTGCCCACAAATCATGTCAGTTCTACAGCTTGACGGGGTCACCACTCACTACCGAACACTGAGGGGCTGGGTTCGGGCGGCCGAAAATGTCAGCTTTGAAGTACGTAAGGGGGAAGCTCTGGGACTCGTGGGAGAGTCTGGATGCGGGAAGACTACGGTTGCTTTGTCGATCCTAAAGATCTTGCCAGCGGGGGCTAAGATAAGGAAGGGGAGAATTATCTTTGATGGCACCGACCTTGTTCCGCTTTCCGATTCTGAGATGAGAAAGATCAGGTGGAAGGGAGTGTCAATTGTATTCCAGGGAGCTATGAACGCGTTGAACCCTGTGTTCAAGGTGGGTGATCAGATAATAGAAGCGATCAAGCTCCACGAGCCTGAGGTCACAAAGGCTGATGCTTACAAGAGAACCGAAGGTCTACTCGAAATGGTCGGCGTCGACGCGTCCCGAGTCAATAACTATCCCCACGAGTTCAGCGGTGGAATGCGGCAGCGGGCCCTGATAGCCATGGCCCTAGCCTGCAATCCGCAACTGTTGATCGCGGACGAGCCGGGCACGGCCCTTGACGTTATCGTCCAAGCTCAGGTTCTGCAACTAATGAGAAGTCTGAAAGAAAAACTAGGACTCTCAATGGTAATGATAAGCCACGACCTCTCGATCGTTGCTGAGGTCTGTGAAAAGATTGCGATAATGTACGCCGGCAACATCGTTGAATATGGCGACGTTGAAACCATCTTCAAAGAACCTCTCCATCCCTATACACAGGGGTTACTGGGCGCCTTTCCCAGCATAAAGGGTGAGAGAAAGAAACTCGTCTCGATACCGGGACAGCCGCCAGACCTTCTTCATCCTCCACCTGCCTGTCGCTTCCACCCTCGTTGCCCATACGTGATGGATATTTGCAAGAAGGAGACACCAATTCTTGAGAAGCAGGGATCTCAAGAGCATTATGTCTCCTGCCACCTCTACTAACTCATGATCCTCAACTAGATGTTGCAAGCTTTGGAAAACGAGACAATCATCTCTGCCCAGGGATTGAAAAAACACTTTCCAGTCAAACAGGGTTTTCTCTCCACAGTTTTCTCGAAGAACCTGCTCTCGGTTAAGGCAGTGGATGGCATCGACCTCTTCGTTAGGAAGGGTGAGATCCTCGGCCTCGTCGGTGAGAGCGGAAGCGGCAAGACAACGACAGGCAAGTTGTTGCTACGACTCATCGAGCCTACCGAAGGCAAGATACTCTACAAAGGCAAGGATGTTACGTACATGTCAGCCCGCGAACTGAAACCTCTCCGTCGAGAGATGCAGATAATCTTCCAAGACCCGTTTGAATCCTTGGATCCTAGAATGCTGATCAAGGATATCGTAGCTGAGCCAGTGAGGATCCAAAGGGTGGCAAGAACCGAGGACGAGGTTAATGAAAGAGTAAAGCAGATCCTCCGCGAGGTGGAACTCCACCCTCCTGAGGAGTTTATGCTAAGGTTTCCCCATGAACTGAGCGGGGGACAACGGCAACGTGTAGCCGTCGCCCGAGCTTTCATACTGGATCCCCAGTTTGTGGTAGCTGACGAGCCAGTCTCAATGCTGGACGTTTCGATTAGAGCAGAGATACTGAACTTGATGCTCGATCTCGTCCAGAAGAGAGGTGCCTCGTTTCTCTACGTGACACATGACCTTGCTCTTGCCAAGCACATTTGCGATCGTATTGTGGTCATGTATCTCGGCCGAGTGGTTGAGGTGGGATCTACGGACGCGATCATCAATCATCCACTGCATCCATACACAAGGGCCCTGATAGCGGCTGTGCCCGTTCCCGACCCGGCTTCCAAGCGGTCTGGCGAGGTGATCAGCGGTGAGATTCCGAGTCCGATCGACCCGCCCCCAGGCTGCAAGTTCCACACCCGTTGCCCATACGTTCATACTAGATGCACTTTCCTTGACCCGCCTCTGATTGAGGTTGAAAAGGACCATTGGGTGTCCTGCCACCTGGTTGACTTGCCCTTCGGAGAGAATTCGCCTACGGGACCCGGCACGTTGGGCTCGAATATTCTTCCCGGATCCAGCTGACAGTTTCTTCTTCTTGAATGAATGTTACAAACCTGGAGGAACGCATCCCCCGGTTAGCCTGCTCGCGTATGTCGACCAAAGAAAGAGAATCCAAGTCTTCCCGTTTGACAGCCCTAAGCCTCTATCGATGCATCTTCCTTGGTCCTTGTCAGCGTCATAGAGTACAGGGGGAGGAATTGAACGATCCCAATGGCCATTCCCATCATAGTCGAAAAACCTGAGCTGAGGATCGCTTCGGAGTGCGGCACCGGATGGAGGGACGACGGAGGTGGGGCCCAGTGCTATCACGAAGTCCACCGATGAATCATATATGTTGTTGTTGTTCGCATCATAAATGACTGTGTCGTTGAGTCTGAAAACGGAACTGTACTTGTCATAGAACTTTATGTGAGGGTCAGAGGAAAGCAATTGACCGGCAGAGGGTACATGGGGTTTTTCTTCAGAAGTGACATTCAGCAATTTGTCGGTTCCGGGGTCGTACGCTCCATTGTTGTTTGCATCGTAGACGACCGCCTCTGCGGGAGTCGTGCAGTATGTGCCTATCTGAGGGTAATTAGTGGCGGACACGCAGGTTGCCACTTGGGTTGACTGGATCCAAATTGTACTGCTACCGTCTCGCGTGCTTAGAGGTGCATAGCCCGGGGGTCCGAGACTTGCCAAAGTGCTATTTGACAAGATTCCGCCGGGCGTGCCGATCCCCTCAGGTAAAGTATAGTTTGTTCCGCGATAATCTGAAATTACTAGCTTGAGGCGCCAGTCAATCGCTAGGCTACCGTTTCCGTATGGGTTTCCGAACTGGAAGTAGAGGAAGACCGACAAAACCGTTACGACCATGACGAGGATCGCCAGGTTTACCCGGGTACTGGGTCGTCTCACAGCCCTACACCAATTAGACAACGGTTCTGTCCCTATATTTTTGTCCGAAAGAGCTTCCTTTAAGAACATCGGATATGAATCCTGGTGTGGACCAAGCGGTCGCGAAGAATGCGTCTATCATCAATTCTCGTAACGGTCATCCTACTCGGCTTGATCATTTCTAGCGTACGAGCACTCCCAGATGTTCAAGGCGTTTCTGCCATACCTACCTTTTCTGCCTCGCTGTCAAACGGCGACACGTCTGTATCCATAACCATGCAAGTCAGCCAGAACCTCACCTACCTGGATCCTTCTTTCTCGCTCCCAAAACTCACCGGACGTCTGATAGGCACGAACGCTAGCGGAATCTCGGCACTTGTACAGGACTCAATCAGAACACTGAGCCCAGAGGCCAGCGTTGCCGACCTAAGTCTGGGCTTGTCCTCATCATCGCCTACCGACGGTACCACCCCTCAATGGTTCAACGTATCCCTCAAATTCCACGTCCAAGGCATACAAGTCGCTCAGAATGGAAATGAGAGAACTGATATGTCATGGAAGTCCTTTTTCGTTTCTCCCAACGTGACGATTGGAGGTGTTGAAGTCAACGCGGTCGGAAACGCGTACATGCGAAGCGCTGGCTCGTTTCTCGGTACCCTCGAAGCACCACAGCAAGGGACGTTTACTTATCGAAACCTGGTCAACGATAGAATCGTGACCGCAGTCGGGCTTTCATCTGCCGTCTCAAGAATTCAGTTGTTGAACTTCACTCGGCTGCTCCCCCAGGTCGAGACTTGGACGCCAGGTTATGATTCAAACTCAAGGTCTGCAACATGGTCGATGAACACGATCCCAGTGCTCGGGCTTTCTGTTCAGGAGAAAAACAACGAGCCACAATCCACTGAGATAATATACAGCGGGCTTTTCTACACAATCCAGGCCGCCTTGTCTGCTCCTTCTCGTTCCTTCGCTCAGGGGGATACAGTCGTCGTAGTTTTCCAGGACACATCAGAAACGATAATGGGATTGGCGATAGTCTCTGTCTTCGTGATAGGATCTATCTCGTACTTCTATGAGAGTCGGCTTCTAAAAGGTCGCGACAAGCGCAAGTCCAAGCGCTAGGGCCCAAAGTTCGATACCAAAGTACTAGTCCGATAAGTAGAGTAGAAGACTTACAATTTGGAGAACTCCGCGTTAGTAATCTCCCTGAACCGGGAATGGACCTGGTGTTTTCATCATGACAAATCTTCGATGTCCAAAGCAGTCATGGAGCGTTGGTGCGGGGGGTGGGATTCGAACCCACGAAGGCCTTCGCCACAGGGTCCTAAGCCCTGAGCGAGCGTCTCGACGCTCACTGCCCATTTGACCTGGCTATGGTACCCCCGCGTAGTGGTGCTCCGGGCGGGAGTTTCCGCAGCCCGTGCCGCTTTTGAACCCGCGATCAACGGCTATGGAGTCCCCGATTCTCCGCCGCTACCCAGTTAGTGCTCGATTTGCCGCCCACTGTTCTTCGCTGGGCTAAGGCCGCTATGCTAAACCGGGCTACACCACCGGAGCATCGTTCCGGGGGCTACGAGCTCATGGTCTTTTACCTTTTGTCAGGCTTGAGATCCTAGACAGGCTTGGAGTTCTCCCAGAGGAATTCGAAGTAGATCTTTCCGAACTTTACGAGTCCCGCATGCTCTGAGGATATGGCTAAGGTGAGGCCCTTCTCTGGCTCCTCTCCTAGGAGGATGATTATCTCATTGCTGTCGGAGATTAATCCTCCTCCGAACATTTGCTCACGGACCCTGACCTCCGCCAGCCCCTTTAGTTTCCTGATCGCATCTTTGGCGGTGAGGCTCGGGACCATTATCGAGACTTTGATCCCTTGGCTATTCATCAGTGAGAGTAAAGGCGCAGCGACAGAGATCACGGACTCTGGAACTACGGGCATGGCAACCAGCAATTCTCTCTTGGTTCTCCCGAGGGTCTCCTTGATCCTGTCCAGAATGTTGTTCTGTCCCCTTACGATCCATATGTCCGGTCTCTCTTGGACCTCTTTCTTCTCGTATAGAGGTTGCAGTTCTGACATCGCGTCTCTCTGGCTCGACTTGAGAGTGTTCTCCATTCTGACCCTGGAAGATTCGAGGGCTGTCGATGGAGGTTTCGCAAAATACTTGCTTGGCCTGCCTTGCTCTGATTCGACCCAGCCCTTCCGCTCGAGATTTCCGAGTATTTCGTAAATCTTCGAGTAGGGAATCCCAGCAGAGGTGCTGAGCTGGCTGGCCGGCAATGGCCCAGACTCTACCAGAGCAATGTATGCCTTTATCTCGTATTCAGTCAGTCCAAAATCCTTCAGGGCTCTCCTCGTAGTCTCAGACACGGTCATCGCATCTGCCTTGGAATAATCTATGATAGGAACCTTGTAAGCTTCTTGAGGGAGAGTGTAAATAGCGAGGAAGGCAAAGTAATCATGTTCCCTTCGAGGGCTTATGCTTTGGTCGATAAGAACCTAGTCATGGAGAGGTTGAATACTGTCCTCGATCCGGAGATCGGCCGAAGCATAGTAGAACTCAATATGGTTCGCGGCGTTAGTCTCGATGATGGAATCGTTAACGTCAAGATCGCATTGACAGTTGCACATTGTCCGCTCGCGAAGACTCTCCAAACCGATGTGGAGAACGCGGTGCGAAAACTGGAGGGGGTGAGGGCCGTAAAGGTCGAGACAACGACTATGACACGAAAGGAGCTTGAGGAACTAAAGATGATGCTCCACGCAGGGACAGAAAAATCGTTTCCCCCCAAAAGTGGTTCCTCAGTTGGCCCGGGGATTGAGCGTCTCGGCAGGCGCGGCATTCGTAGCATAATAGCGGTGATATCAGGGAAGGGCGGGGTCGGAAAATCCTTTGTCACAAGCATACTTGCGTCTGAGCTGAAGAGACGCGGATATGAGGTTGGAGTTCTGGATGCTGACCTTACGGGCCCCAGCATTGCTAAGGTGCTAGGTGTGACAGGCAAGCCTCACAAGGGTCTCAATGGCGGCATCATACCCATTCAAACGAAGACTGGGATCAAGGTAATGTCGATCAACCTGATCTTGGACGATCCCAACATGCCAGTTGTATGGCGCGGTCCAATCGTCAACAGTGTGATACGACAGCTCTATTGGGACGTTGACTGGGGAGACCTCCACTATCTACTCGTCGATCTTCCACCAGGAACCAGTGACGCTCCCTTGACGGTCTTCCAATCCCTTCCTCTCGACGGTATCATAGTTGTCTCCTCTCCGCAAGACCTTGCTTCTATGATCGTGACAAAGGCGGTGAACATGGCCAAGAAGATGGAGGCACCGATTCTTGGACTCGTGGAAAACATGAGCTATCTAGATTGCCCTCATTGTGGCCAGAAAATCAGTTTGTTCGGAGAGCCGAGAGGTGAGACGCTAGCCCTAAGTCTAGGTGTACCTTTCTTGGGCGCGTTATCCTTGGACCCCAGAATCGCCCAACTTTCGGACGAAGGGAGAATAGAGGAGTATTCTAACCCCATCATTGCAGGAATAACAGACGAACTGCGCATTCGGTCCAGCAAGCATGCAGAAGAGATGGACCGCAGTCTCCCGATCGCTTGGTCTGTCGAACCGGCACCGTGAGCCGAATACCGCGTTCTCTATCATAGGCAATCCTTACCTCCCGAATCTTTTAACGCAAGTTCCCACTAAGTATAAGCTAGGTGCGTGCTGCTTGGTGTCGAAGAAACTGGGTACCCATAGAAAGGCTACTAAAAGGTCAAGTAAGAAGGCTAGATCAGCCAAACCTATCAAGACCAGAAAGGCTTCGAAGATTCACGAAACAAACAAACCTCTAGCTTCTGTAGCCCAAGTAATCTCCTCGCCTGTTCGCGTTGACCCTCTTTATGTGGAAGCTCCCAAGGTGACAATCGGAACTATTAGGGGCGACACTGTAATTGGAGACCTGCTGGTCGCATTTCCAAGAACTAGAGAGGTCCTCGTGAGAACAGGTCTGAGGTTGGAAGCAGAGGATGCTGGAGACATCTACATGACGCTCGATGCTTTCTCGGCCATGAACGATTTGAAGACAGAAAAACTTGTCATCGAAATAGTTGAAGTCGCGAAGCAACCCATACCACAACCTGTGGCTCCGCAGCTCGTTGCGGCACCCACAGTCTAGATGCAAGTGTTCCCGTTATCGGTCCTTAGGCCACGTGAGCTGGGACCGGGTTAGCTAGACGTGCAACCGGTTGTCTGCTCGTACAAGGATACTGATTAGTGGGATAGTGCAGGGGGTTTTCTTCCGGCGAGAGATAACCGAACAAGCTCGGCGACTTGGAAAGGTCGAAGCGGTCGCGGAAGGCGATAAGGAAAAGCTTGATGAGCTCATCCAATTCTGCCATGTCGGTCCGTCAGGGGCCAGGGTGAAGAATGTTGCCGTGGACTGGTCTGAGTTTAGGGGCGAATTTCGAGGGTTTAGGATAACTCGTTAGTTATTCTCGTATCAATGCTATTATGCCGGCGTGATCGAGGATCCAAATTCCTCGTAGTATTTCCGGGCGACGGCAACTGCCTCACTGCTCTGTTTCAGAATAATTTTGTACTCTGGGTGGGAGTCACCTGCGAACGAGGCTGCTTTGGAGAAATATTTGTTCACGCCGTCAAGGTCCCCTCTGTAAAGAGAGATTCCCCCAGCAATCCTGTAGGCAACCTCAGCTCGTAGCCTGTTGCCTTGCGCCTCGTATTCCTGGGCCTCGCTTAAGAGGCGATCCAGAGGTGTCATGATTTTTTTCGGGTCGAGAAACATCAGGCGAGACATCGCTCCGTATAAATCTCCAGCTCCGCCGGAGAGCTCTCGAAGTCTCGTGGCCGCAGGGGTTTCTGAGCTTGTTGAAGCAGGGGAATCCTTCTGTTTAGGCTTGCCTAATCCGAGTTTCATGACTTCAAATTCTCTCCCGTGAGGATGCCTCGTAACCCCTTTTAATGAGTAATTTAAGAATTGACACCTCCTACGGTGTAACCGAGATTATGAACACAGGAGCGTTTTGATGAGTTCTGAGGACCGACTAGTTAGAAAGAGAGAGGCGAAAGACAAGGCTCGGCGTCGCAAGAGAGGGCCTTATAGGAAATCTTCGAGTGGAAGACTGGTCAGGTATTGACCTGACCCACCTTCACTTAGAAGCACAAAGGGCACATCAACCTACAAAACTCATGTCGTATGGCGAGCAGAGAAATTGCTCGGGTGTCTTCCTCAGGGGCCTTCGACTCGTGCTCCAGCTAATGCCGGATCGGTATCCTTCTATACTTTGCAATACTGCTCGGCTCAATGCTAACGGTCTCGGCACAGCTGTGATGTCCGAAGCAGATAGTGCAATGTTCAACGTCCCAGCCGGGATCTACCCTGCGGCAGGTCTCACACATCAGGCCTAGTGCGCGAATATCTGTACACGCCTGGCAGAATTTCTTCGAAACCTCAAGTGGGCTAGGATCGCCCATTATGGTTGAAGCAATGTCCTTGCTGATCTTGTGAACCTCAATAGCCCCTTCCAAATCAACTGCTTCCCCACGAACCTCGTGCCGGTATTTGCTAACGGCCGCCTGCGTTACCCCCAGCCTTCTCGCGACCTGCTCCTGTTTCATGCCATAGTCTTCGATCAGCTCTCGGGCCACCATGGCTCTCAGCGCCGGAATAACGGATTTCGCTGCGACTTCGCAGGGGATAATCAAGAAGAAGCCGTTATCCAAATCGGCCCGGATTCTATTTAAACATAACTTACGTCATGTTCTTCCTATGAAAATCCAGCCAAGTCTCCCTGACATAAGGTTGAAGGCGAGATCCTCACGATTGTTGTCCATTTAGTTCTATACTCTGTCCCACTCTTGTTCCCGCAAGGAACCTATAAATCAAAACAAGCGCCGTCAATTGTGAGGATAATGGTAACGGTCGAGGCGGTCGAAAAGGAACTTGAGAAGGTTGTTGATCCTGAGATCGGGCTTCCAATAACCGAGATGCACCTGGTTGACGAGATAAGCATCCATGATAATGGGGAGATATTCATCAAGTATCACCTGACCGCGCCGTTCTGTCCGCCAATCTTCGCAGAAGACATAGGAATGAACATAAGGACACTGACATCCAAACTTGAAGGAGTCAAGAACGTCACGGTAGTCCTCCATGGACACGCCCTAGCAAACGAGATCAACCAAAGAGTCAACCCCGGTTATACTCCTCCGCCAACCCAGCCCGCAACACAGGCTCAGCCAAAAGTGTGAATCAGCGAAAGCTTCTATTCATCAGACTGTGTTCCATCGAGGATGTTCCGAAAGAATCCTTGAAGCGTTTTCTTGGTTGAGGGAAAGGAAATTCCCCGGGCTAGGTTCAATGGCCAGTCATGCACTTCAGCAGAAAGAGGCTCTCGGCGAAGAGAACGGCCTGTCATAGAGGACCCTAGACGAGAGAGCGATTACCTGTCCATGGGCGTTTGTGGCTAGTTCAGCCTAGCAACGAAACAGGCCCTAAATCCCTGCCGCCCCTGGTTCTAATAACACGCGTCGGGAGGGCGGAGAAGGTCTATTCGCGTTAAAACTTGGTTCGCGATCTATCTTGAGGCATCATACAAGAAGGCTCCGAGTAAGCCCCCAAGGACAGGTCCAACGATGTAGATCCATAGGTTACCCAGCGGAGTAAAACTGAAGACGGCTGAGGCTATTGTTGGTCCCCATGTTCTGGCCGGGTTAAGAGAAGCTCCTGAAATCGGCCCGAACATCCAGACGATGGCCGCTAGAGCAAATCCGATGGTGACTCCAGCTCGGCTCGGGTCCGCAGTTTTGTTCGTGGCCCCGAATATTGTGAAGACAAGAATGGCTGTTCCGATTACCTCGGCCAGAAGTACAGCACCTATTCCGAATTGCGGGCTTGGAATAGTATCTCCTAGAAAGGTTGACTGTGCAGCCTGGACGAGTCCTCTGTTGTTGCTTGATGTCCATAATGCGAGCTGGACAAAACCTGCGACGGTTGCGCCTGCGAGCTGGCCGAGAATGTAGGGTGCGACCTTCCTAGTTTCTATCCTCCGGGTAGCCCAGTGGGCGATTGTCACGGCAGGATTAATGTGGGCACCTGTAAGTCGGCCTATCGTATAGACCGCTAGCAGAAGCGCCACTCCGTGGGCAAGACCGATGAAGCCGAGACCTGCACTTGTCACTCCACCATCGAGAAACGTTACAGCTATGATTGTCCCTGGACCAATCATGGTGAGAAGAAAGGTTCCATAAGCCTCGGCTAAAGCTGCGCGTCCGGTTTGGTTCATGGCGAAGTGAGTTCTCGGGAGGACTCTGCGTATATAGCGCTTGTTTTTCAAGTCGCCGAGCGACTTCGACCCCCAAACGAGGTTTTACCCGCTCTGCTGGGCAAAGAATTTTCTATGGTAGACGATACTGTTATGGTGCGGGAATTTGACAGTAACAAACAGTTTCACCTGGATGATAGGGGGGCCCCAAGGTAGCGGGATCAACTCCGTTGCAGAGAACTTTGCAAAAGCCTGCATTAGAGGAGGGCTTCACATATTTGCCAACATCGAATATCATTCCAACATCAAAGGAGAACACAGCTACTACAGGCTCAGGGTAGAATCAAAAGCGCCTCGCTCCCACGTGGACTGGGTCGACTTATTGGTCGCCCTCGATCGAGAAACGATATTCGGCGATATGAACAAGCCTCACCCGACTCATCGGGGTCATAGACACGAGGTTAGCCCTGGCGGCGGAATAATCTACGACCGTAGCCTGAACCTTACACCTGATTCTTTCGGGCGAGACGATATCAAACTCTTTCCCATTCCCTACATGGACTTACTTGTTGATGCGCTGAAGGAGTTCGGGAAGGACAAGGAGCTCAGCAAATACCAGGTAATGGTCAACACGATCGCTCTAGGCGCTTCGCTGGGCCTAACTGATTATGACTTCGATCTTGCGACAGAAGCTATCAGGGAAGGGTTCACGGGACGTAAGGCCGCGCTCGGGGATCTGAACGTGAGTGCCGCAAAACGCGGGTTCGATTATGCGAAGAAGAGTTTCGGAGAAGACGCTTTTCCGACAAAGCTGCGAAAACAACCGCTATCTGGAAAGCGGATGATGATCAGGGGCGTCCAAGCGGTCGCCATCGCCAAGCTCAAGGCCGGATGCGGATTCCAAACATACTATCCGATTACACCAGCAACGGACGAGAGCGAGTACTTGGAGTCCCATCAAAAGGACTACAACATGATTGTTGTACAAGCGGAAGACGAGATTTCGGCGATCAATATGGCGACAGGCGCCGCACATGCGGGCCTCAGATCTTCAACCTCGACATCTGGACCGGGATTTTCCCTGATGGCCGAAGGTCTCGGATGGGCAGGAATAACTGAGGCACCTGGACCAGTTGTTGTGCTTTATCAGCGAGCGGGTCCTGCAACAGGGCTGCCGACCAGAACTGAGCAGGCAGATCTGAGATTCGCTCTCCATGCTGCCCACGGAGAATTTCCCAGAATCATTATCGCACCAGGTGATGTAGTCGAAACCTACTATGACACGTTCGACTCATTCAACTACGCGGAACACTACCAGGTACCGG
>WNGR01002232.1_pt1 | contig 21395 bp, 24 predicted proteins | sample 5407581 | NCBI WGS metagenome assembly WNGR01 (sample SAMN13153383, study PRJNA577476) | soil metagenome | isolation source: 80 cm soil or saprolite under Garry oak tree replicate 2 | place: USA:California | collected 2016-06-15
CCGCACGAGGACATACGGGGGTGAGCTTCACCGAGGTCGCCCGGCGCCACGGCGACTTCGCCATCGTCGGCCTGGCGGCGTCACTGGTGCTGTCCGGCGGGGTGATCAGCGAGGCCCGGCTGGCGTTTGCCGGTGTTTCCGAGCTGCCGGTCCGGGCCACCGCCGCGGAGGAACTGCTGGCTGGCGAGAGGCCCTCGGCGGAGTTGTTCGATGAGGCGGCCCGCCGTGCGACCGAGGATCTCGACCCGCCGGCCGACCTGCACGGGTCGTCGGACTACCGGAAGACGGTCGCGGCCGCTGTGGTGCGTCGCGGCCTGCGAGCAGCAGCGGATAACGCCGCGAGAGGCAGTGACTGATGGTGGACATCACCCTGAGGGTCAACGGGGCGACGCGCACGGGTTCGCCGGAGGCGCGCAAGACGCTGGCGGATTTCCTGCGCGATGACCTCGATCTCACCGGCACCCACGTCGGCTGCGAGCACGGAGTCTGCGGTGCGTGCACGGTCATCCTCGACGGCCGGGCGGTGCGCTCGTGCCTGATGCTGGCGGTCCAGGCCGCCGACCGCGAGGTGACGACGATCGAAGGGCTGGCCCAGGACGGCGAGCTGGGCACGCTGCAGCAGGCGATGTGGGATTCGCACAGCTTCCAGTGCGGTTTCTGCACGCCGGGGTTCGTCATGCAGGCCACCGCGTTCCTCGGCGCCCACCCTGACGCCCACGAGCAGGAGATCCGCGAGGCGCTGTCCGGCAACATCTGCCGGTGCACGGGCTACCAGAGCATCATCGATGGCGTCCTGCTGGCCGCCGAACGTAACCGTGAACTGAGCTGAGGGGGCGGCCATGACAGCCATCGCGGCGGAGCGCTACACCGGCGCCAGCATCAAGCGTTCGGAGGACCCGCGCATCCTCACCGGCGCGGGCCGGTACGTCGACGACATCAAGCTGCCCGGGATGCTGCACGCCGCGTTCGTGCGCTCGCCGATGGCTCACGCTCGCGTGCTGTCGGTCGATGCCTCGGCGGCGCTGGCCCTGCCCGGCGTGGTCGCGGTGATCACCGGAGCGGAGCTGGAAGCGATGACGGTCCCGGGGCCGGACGCGCTGATGGCCCTCATGGGCTGGGCGGGGCCCACCCCGGAGTTCACCCTGCTGGCGACCGATACCGTGCGCCTGGTCGGCGATCCCGTGGCGGTCGTCGTCGCCGAGAGCCGTTACCTCGCCGAGGACGGCTGCGAGCTGGTGGAGGTCGACTACGACGACCTGCCTCCGGTCATGGACGCCGCCTTCGCGCTCGACCCGGGCAGCCCGCCGGTGTTCGCCAACCTGGGTGACAACATCGCGCGCACGCACTCGCGCCACGAGTTCGGCGAGGTCTCCGCGACCTTCGCTGACGCGGACCGCGTCCTCGACTTCCATATCGACGTGCACCGGCACCAGAACGTACCCATGGAGGGACGCGGCTGCATCGCGAGTTACGACGCCGACTCCGGGGTCATGACGATGCACGCGGCCACGCAGAGCGTTCACGTGACCAAGATCGCCGTCGCCATGCGGCTTGGCCTGGAGCAGGACAAGGTGCGGGTGCTGGCCGGCGATATCGGCGGCTCGTTCGGCCTCAAGATCGGCGCATCGCGGGAAGAGCTCGCGGTCGCGGCCGCGTCGCGGGCCATCGGCCGGCCGGTCAAGTGGGTCGAGGACCGTGGCGAGAACCTCACCGTGTCCGGGCAGGCGCGCGAGGAGAGCTTCGACGTCCGGGCCGCTGTTAGCAATGACGGCGCCTTGCTGGGGCTGGATGTGACGATGGTCGTCGACACCGGCTCCTATCCGGGTATGGGTGCGATGGTCCCGGACATCATGGAGGCGATGCTGCCCGGTCCGTACAAGCTCGCGGCCATGGGTTTCGAGTCGACCGGGGCGATCACCAACAAGGCGCCGTACGTCGCCTATCGCGGGCCGTGGGCATCCGAGACGTTCGTGCGGGAACGCGTCCTGAACCTCATCGCGAAGGATCTCGGCCTCGATCCGGTCGAGATCCGGCTGCGTAACGTCGCCCCGCGCACCGATCCGCCGGTCGCGATGATCACTGGGCGTCCGCTGGCCGGAGTCACGTCGCAGGAGTCACTGGAGCGGGTCGCCCAGCTCGTGGACTTTCCCGCATTCCGCCGCCGCCAGGCTGCGGCCCGGACGCAGGGCCGTTACCTCGGCATCGGGGTGGCCACGTTCATCGAGGCCGCTCCGGGCCCGCGCGCACCGGAGGGGCCTAGCGGCCCCATGGGCATGGAGTCCATGCGCCTGCGGCTGACCGAAGACGGCATCGTCGTGCTGTTCACCGGGCAGATGCCCCACGGCCAGAGCCACCAGACGACCCTGGCCCAGATCGCCGCTGACGAGTTCGGCGTGCCGTTCGAGCAGGTCCGCGTCGTCGTCGGCGACAGCGACGTCGTCCCGTTCGGGCTGACCGGCGGCAGCCGGTCGGCCACCATGACCGGAGGCGTGACGCTGCATGGCGCCCGGCAGCTCAAGGCCAAGGTGCTCGACTTCGCGGCGCACCTCATGGAGGCCAGCGCGCAGGACCTCCTGATCACCGACGGCAACGTCTGGGTGCGCGGCGACCCGGCCAGCGCGATCGCCGTCAGCGACGTCGCGCGGCGCGCGGCATCAGGCCAATTCGGTGCCGACGTGGACGCCAAGCTCGAGGTCGAGGCCACGTACGACGGCGGCGAAGGCGGCTGGTCCGGCGGCACTCACTGCGCGATCGTGGACGTCGATGCCGAGACGGGCCTCGTGAAGGTGGAGCGGTATGTCGCCGTTGAAGACTGCGGCGCCCTTATCAATCCCGCGGTCGTCGAGGGCCAGATCCGGGGTGGCATCGCGCAGGGCATCGGCGCCGTGCTGCTCGAACGGTCGGCGTACGCCGAGGACGGCAGCTTCCAGTCCGCCACGTTCATGGACTACCTGATGCCGACCGCCTGTGACGTTCCCCGCATCGAGATCGAGCACCTCGAGACCGTGCCGCTCGACGCCGACGTCAACTTCCGCGGCGTGGGCGAAGGCGGCATGATCGTCGCACCGCCCACGCTGGTGAACGCCATCGAGGACGCACTCTCACCCTTCGGCGTGCGGATCTACGAGCAGCACCTGCCCCCGGCTCGCATCCTGGAACTCATCGCCGCAGCGGACGCGGGCCAGTAGATACCGGGGCCAGCGCCGCGATCGGAGTCTTTTCGCGGGCGGGGCTTGCGTGTCAGTGGTGGCGGTGCTAAGGCAGGAGTGTGTGGCCGTCTGCCCCGGCGGACGGTTCCTGCGGGAGGGAGGGGTGAGATGAGCTTTTCTGTTGAGGGTGACTACTTCGAGGTGTGCAACTGCGATGTCAGTTGCAACTGCGTATGGCTGGGCGCCGCGACCAATGACAATTGCGACGTGCTGCTGGCGTGGCATGTCATCCGGGGCAGCAAGGACGGTGTGGACCTGTCGGGTCTGAACGCCGTGATGGCGGTGCACTCGCCGAAGCGGATGACCGATGGCGGGTGGAGGGTGGCGCTGTATCTGGATGATCGTGCCTCCGCAGAGCAGTCCGAAGCCCTGGGCGCGGTTTTTTCCGGGGGTGCCGGCGGCTACCTCGCCGGATTGGGCCCGCTGATCGGCGAGGTCGCCGGGGTGCAGCCCGCGGCGATCACGTTCGAGAAATCGGATGGCTCGCTGCACGCCAAGGTCGCCGGTGCTCTGTCAATGAGCAGCGACCAGCTCGTGGGGATGGATGGCGAGGGGCCTGCGGTGATCACCAACGCGCCGTTCGGCGCGGTCACCCAGCCGGTCCGGCAGGCCAGGTCGAAAGACGTGAGTTACCACGGCCACTGGAGCGCCGATTTCTCGGGTACCAACAGCTTCGTCACCGATTTCCGCTACGAAGGCTGACCGGGGCAGCGCGATGGCTGACCAGACCGGTCCGGCTTCGGTCATGGGGCCGGTCCAGGCGCTGGCGCCGCGCCAGCTGGCTGTGCCGTGGATCGCGGTCGCCGCGCTGGCGGCCGTGGCGTGGTCGGTCACCATCATGCTGGCCCGGAGCATGGGCAACGGGCCCGGGACCATGGGCCTGGCGCTGCTGCCCTTCCTCGGCCTGTGGGTGGTGATGATGGCCGCGATGATGCTGCCATCGGTGGCTCCGGTCGCGGTGCTGTGGACCCGTTTGATCACCGGTGCCTCGGCCGGCCCCGGCCGCCTCCTGCGGATGAGCACGTTCCTGGCCGGTTACCTGCTCGCCTGGGCTGTGGCCGGGACCATCGCCTTCGCGGCCCTCGCCGGAGCCGGGCGGCTGCTCACGGCGTCCCCGACGGCGGCGAAGTGGCTGGGGGTGGCGATCTTCACCGCCGCGGGCGTCTACCAGCTCACCCCCTGGAAGAACTGGTGCCTGCGCCGTTGCCGCTCGCCGATCGGCGCACTGATGTACTACCTCGGTTTCAAGGGCCGCAGCCGCGACGTCCGCGTCGGCTTGCATCACGGAGCGACGTGCGCCGGGTGCTGCTGGGGCCTGATGATCGTGCTGGTCGCGGTCGGGGTGATGAACGTGGCGGTCATGGCGGCGCTGGCGGTGGTCATCTTCGCTGAGAAGCTCTGGCGCCACGGAAAGCGGTTCGGCCAGGCCATCGGCGTGCTCCTGGTGGCGACGGGGGTGCTGGCCATCTGGTTCCCGTGGCTGCTTCCTGGCCTGCACGCCGCCGCCATGCCGGCCATGTAGGACCAGGCGCATGTCCCTACCGCACGGAGCACCGGCACCTAGGCGCTGGTGCCGCATCGCCTTTTAGAGGAGGAAAACCATGAGCTACGCCCGGCAGGTGCTGGACACCTACTCCCGCACGTTCAACGTCGACGCCGACCTGCTGGCCGCTGCCATCGACGCGCTCGAAGACTGCGTCCAGGCCTGCAACGCCGACAACGCCGCTGACCTGGGTGAGCAGAACGTGTCCGAGATGGTCACGTGCATCCGGCTGTGCCTGGACTGCGCCGATATCTGCGGCGCCACCGCAGCGGTCATCAGCCGCCTGACGGACTACGACGCCGACGTCACCCGGCCGCTGCTGGATGCCTGCGTGGCCATCTGCAAGAGCTGCGGCGATGAGTGCGAGCGGCACGCCCGGATGCACAGCCACTGCCGGGTCTGCGCCGAGGCCTGCCGGCGCTGCGAGCATGCCTGCCGGGAACTCCTGGACGCTATGAAATAGCAGACCGGCCCCGCGGCTACAGTCCCACCAGGAACGGCACGGTGTGGGGCGGTAGGGTTTGGCTGGTGGGGGAGGTTTCCGGCGAGTTGGCCGACCCGGGTGGTGCCGGCCGGGACCCGGCGGTGCGGCTGCCGCCGAGGCGGTCTTCCTTTGTGGGGAGGGCCGCAGAGCTCGGGGAGATCGCCGCCAGGCTTGGACGCCATACGGTGGTGACGCTAACCGGCGTCGGGGGGGTTCGGGAAGACCGCTCTGGCCGTTGAGGCGGCGTGGATCGAGGCATCGGCCGGCCGGGCGACATTGGCGGAAGAGGCGCGGGTCGAGCCGCTGGTGAGGGTGCGCGCCGAGGTCGGGCTGGCGCAGCTGGCCTTCATCGCCGGTGACTACCTGGCTTCGTTCGAGGCCATCGAGTCGGCCTTGCCGGCGGCCCGGCGGCTCGGTGACGATGTGGTGCTGGCTCGCTGCCTGGCGACCGCTGGTTATGTCTGGTGGCTGCTGGATCCGGACCGTTCGGCCGCGCTTTTCGAGGAGGGCCTGGAGGCTGCCGACCGTAGCGGTGACGGCTGGACGCGCAGCACCGGGCTGGCCGGGCTGGGCTGGGCCCGCTATTTCGCCGGACGTTTTGACGCGGCCATCGAGCCTCTGCATGACGCGATCCAGCTGACGGCGCGCTCGGGGCGGCGGCAGCAATTCGCGATGGCCGTGCTCGGCCGGGCCACGGTTGAGCTGTGGCTTGGCTGATCGGCGCCGACGCGGCCGACATCGCGCTAATCCCGTCGGTGTCGTCGGCGGCCGGGCTGGTGGCCGCCCAGTTCGGACCGGCCGGCCCGGGCGAGAGCATCGTGATCGGGCAGCGGGAGTACAGCTCGAACTACTTCCCCTGGCGTCAGCTGGCCGGCATCGGATGGGACCCGGCTGACCTGCCCGCGCAGAACCAGAGCACGATCGTCAGTGTCCCGCTCGGCGACACCGAGGCCGAACGGCTTCTCAGCGCACTGTCCGGGCAGCAGGTCATCTGCTCGGCGCGGGATGGCAACCTGCGGCTCGCGGTCCACTTCTACAACCACGAAGACGACATCGAGCGGCTCGTAGCCGCCCTGGTCTCCGCCGGCCATTAGGCGAGGAACAGGCGTTGCCAGGCGTCGGTGAGGTGGCGGCCGAACTGTCCGGGTGACCAGCCGCGGTCGGTGACGAGCAGGGTCCAGTACTCGGGGCCGTTCATGCTCCAGACGATGTCCGCGATGTCGTCATCGGACAGGTCCGTGCGCAGCTCACCGGTGGCGCGGAGGTCGGCGGCGAAGGCGCGCATGTTGCGGGCACGCCGCTCGCTGATCTCGCGCCACGTGGCGGCGGAGTCGGGGTCGGTGGCGGCGGCGTCGCGCAGGGCCAGGTAGACCGGGGCGAGGCGGGGCTGGATGTCGACCAGGGCCGCGACGTACGCCTCGATCTTCTTCCGGGCGCCCTTCGCGGCCCGGACCCGCGCCACGTAGTCGCGCTGCTCGGCGGGCACGGCCTGATCGCTTCCGGAGATCGCGGTCTCCAGGACTTCGCGCAGCAGGGCGGGTTTGCGGCCGACGGCCGCGTAGACCGTGTCCACGGCGACCCGGGCGCGGCGGGCGATGTCCGCGACCGTCGTGACCGCGTACCCGTGCTCGATAAACAGGTCGCGGGCGGCGTCCAGCACCGCCCGCCGGGTGGCGATGGCCTGCTCGGCCCGGCGGGGCGAGTGGTAGGGCTTGCGCTGCCGCGCGTCGTCCGCAGCCATAACTCGCCCATCCTCCACGCCGCCCTCCACCGGTTGATCCGAAGCCCCCACGGACCATTGTGGTCCACGGGCGCACCGGGCCAAACAGGACCCGCCGGCCATCCGGCCGGCGGGCCGGTCACGCCGGTCAGGCCGCCACCCGGTCGAGCACCCCGGTCTGGGCGAGCACCGCGAAGCGGTCCGGCACTCCCCAGTGCTCGACGATGCGGCCGTCCACGACACGGCACACGTCGATCACGGTGAAGTCCACGGGCCGGCCGCTGGGCGGCCCGAAGTACGGGCCGGTCGCGGTCCCCTGGCCCCGCACCCGAACCCAGATCGTGTCCCCGGATTCCACGGCGTCCTCGATCGTGAACGTAATGTCCGGGAAGGCCCCGTGCACGTCCCGCATGGCGTCCTTGACGTGGGCGATCGCGTCCGCGCCGCGGCCGGCCGTGCCGAACTGGTGGTCCACGAGGCTGGGCGAGCAGAGCTCGTCGGCGACGGAGCCGTCGCCGGTGGCGAAGCCCTCTTCGAAGATCCGCTGCATCACCGTGTACGCGGTCGAGCGAGTCTGGCTGGTGGTAGACATCTGATCCTCCTAGATTTCATCCGAAGCTTTTCCGGATGAATAATGACACGGTAGGACGGATATCGCCGGACTGTCAAATCGCCGGCGCCGACTTGACAGGAACACATGGTTCGTATCACTCTAGATTCATCCGAAATATAATCGGTTCAATTTTCTGGAGTTGTCATGATGAATCTGTCCACCAGCACGTCCGGATCCGCTACTGATGTGGTTGTCAGCCGCGCGGCCGGTACCGGCCCGGCCACCTGGGCCATGGGCATGCTGTTCGAACGCCTGGTCGGGGCCGAGGAGACGGCCGGCCTGCTGGGCGCGTCGGTCGTCACCCAGCCACCGGGCCAGGCCAGTCCGCTGCACGTGCACACGCAGGAGGCGGAGGCCTGGTTCCTGCTCCAGGGCGCGATGACGTACCGCGCCGGCGAGCAGCTGATCCGGATGACCGCCGGCGACTTTATCTACCTGCCGCGGGAGGTGCCGCACGCGTTCCGCACCACCGGCACCGTCCCCGTCCGGTTCCTGGCCCTGACGCTGCCCGGCGGGCTGCTCGACATCTACGACGAGGTCGGGGCCCCGGCCGCCGAACGGCGCCTGCCCGATGCGGGCGTGTCGGATGCGGACGTCGCGCGCTGGCTCGAACTCGCCCCCCGCTACGGGCTCCGCGTCGTCGGCCCGCCGATCCCCGAGGCCGAGGCGTAGGCCGGCGGGCCGTGGACCGAGACCTCGGGCGGCGTGGCCGCGTAGGGTTCGATCTCGACCATGGCGAGCTGGCCGGTGGTGCCCTGGGAGAGCGCGGAGCTGGGCCTGTCGGCGGTGAGCACGTTCGGGTTTCCGTGGCGGCAGAAGGACGGGTCGCCGGGGTCGGGGTCGTACCAGGCACCGGTGGACAGCTGCACGACGCCGGGCCGGACGTCCTCGGTGAGCGTGATCCCGGCCAGGCAGCTGCCGCGGTCGTTGAAGATGCGGACGCAGGAGCGGTCGGTGATACCCCGCGCGGCCGCATCGGCGGGGTGCATCGCGGCCGGCTCGCGGCCGCGGATCTTGCCTTCCTGGCTGTAGGCGCCGACGTCGAGCTGGCTGTGCAGCCGCCGGCGGGGCTGGTTGGCCACCAGCTGGAGGGGGTAGCGACTGGGGTGGCCGCCGAGCCATTCGGCTGGCTCGAGCCAGACCGGGTGCCCGGGGCAGTCGGGATAGCCGAAGCCGTCGATGACCGCCGAGAAGATCTCGATCTTCCCGCTGGGAGTGCGGAGCGGAGACCCTCCGGGGTCGCGCCGGAAGGCGGACAGCAGCACCTGGCGGGGATCGAGCACCGGGATCTCCAGCGACTCGCTCGCCCAGAACTCCTCGAATTCCGGCATCTCGTGGCCTGCCGCCTTCATGTCCGAGCGCCACTGCTCGTAGAGGTGAAGCAGCCACTGACGGCCCGTTCGGCCCTCTTTAAAAGCCTCCCCCACCTGCAGCCGGTCCGCCAGGGCACCGAAGATGTCGTAGTCGTCACGCGCCTGCGCGTACGGGCCGGTCAGCTGCGCCATGGCGAACAGGGTGGAGTCGCCGCTGCCGGCGCCGATGTCGTCACGCTCGACCGACATCGTCGACGGCAGGACGATGTCGGCATGCCGCGCGCTGGCCGTCCAGAACGGGTCGTGCACCACCACGGTCTGCGGCCGGGCGAACGCCTCGCGCAGCCGGGCGAGGTTCTGGTGGTGATGAAACGGGTTCCCGCCGCACCAGTAGACGAGCTTGACATCCGGGTAGCGGCGGCGCTGCCCGTCGTAGTCGTAGGCGGCGCCGGGATGCAGCAGCATGTCGGCGATCCTGGCCACCGGGATGTAGGAGTCGATGCCGTTGGCGCCCTGGGGCAGGCGCGGCGCGAACAGCCGGCGAGGGATTCCGACGTCGCCGGTCGATCCGTACCCGTGCCCGAATCCGCCGCCCGGCAAGCCGATCTGGCCGAGCATCGCGGCCAGCACCAGGCCTAGCCAGACCGGTTGTTCGCCGTGCTGGGCCCGCTGCAGCGACCAGCTGACCGTGACCAGCGTGCGCCCGGCCGCCATCTGGCGGGCCAGCGCGCGGATCCGCTCCGCCGCGACGCCGGTCAGGGCGGCCGCCCACGCCGGGGTCTTCGGCACGCCGTCGGCATCACCGCGCAGGTAGGCCGCGAACCGCGGATAGCCCACCGTGTACCGGTCCAGGAAATGGCGATCAGCGAGCCCGTCGGAGTCCAGGACGTGGCACAGCGCGAGCATCAGCGCGGCGTCGGTGCCGGGCACCGGAGCAATCCATTCCGCCCCCAGGCTGGCGTCCGTGTCGCTGCGCAACGGGCTGACCGAGACCAGCCGGCATCCGCGCGCCACGGCGGAGGCCAGCGCCGGGGCCATGGTGTGCCGGCCGATGCCGCCCGAGGCCACGGCGGAGTTCTTCGGGGACAATCCGCCGAACGCCACGAGCAGGTCGGTGTGCTCCGCTATGACGGGCCACGCCGTGGCGTCCCCCATGACCAGGCCCACGTGTCCGACCACGTGCGGCAGTAGCACCGCCGAGGTCCCGAAGCTGTAGTTATTCACCGAGCGGACGTAACCGCCCAGGCAGTTCAGGAACCGGTGCAGCTGGCTCTGGGCATGGTGGAACCGGCCCGCGCTGGCCCAGCCGTAAGACCCCCCGAACACGCCGTCGGGGCCATAGCTGGCGTACACCCGGCGCAGCTCCCCCGCCAGCAGGTCAAGTGCCGTCTCCCAGGACACGGGGACGAACACGTCGCTCCCGCGAGCCGCCGCGCCCGGGCCGTGCTCCAGCCATCCCTGGCGGATATAAGGCTGGTCGATCCGAGCCGGGTGACGATGCGCCGTGGCGAGGTTCTCCAGGATCCGGCTGGGCGCCGGGTCCTCCCGCCAGGGACGCACCGACGTCAGCTGCCGCCCGTCGCTCTCGATCTCCGCCGCACCCCAATGCGTGAGGTGGACGTGCCTACGCTGCTGCCCGGCCACGATTACCATTCAAGCGGAAAGATCACGTGTTGTCGCTGCTCGTGACCCGCAGGGGGCCACCTCCGCTGTAGACGGTGATCGAGGGCAGCGCCGTCGGGTCGGTAGCGATCCGCACCGACTGGGGGCCGCCTTCGCTGTTCGCGGTCAGGTTGTACGGCCCGCCGGGCACGGCCAGGGTGGCCGAGCCGCCGTCGGTGCTGACCGACACCTTCTCCGGTGCCGTGGCGAAGGTGACCATCGCGGGACCGCCTTCGGTGGTGATGGTGGCCGTGGCAGCCGCGATGTCCTGGGCGATCAGGGTTCCGCCGTCGGTTTCGGCGCGCAGCGGTCCGGACACTCCGCGCAGGGAAAGCGGGCCGCCGCCGGTGTTGACGGTGAGCGGGCCGCGGATCAGCGTGGCCAGCACCTGGCCGCCGTCGGAGGCCAGGTTCGCCCCGGCGGTTCCGGAGACGGTCAGCTGGCCGCCTCCGGTCGACGCCGTGACGGTGACGTCCGCGGGCACGGTCACGTCGAAGTCGACGTTACAGTCCGAGTGGGTGCACGCCGGGTCGGACAGGCTGAGGCGGCCGCCGGAGACCGACTGTGTCACCAGGGACGGCGAGTCGGCTCCCTGGTCATACGAGATCGTCTCGGTGACATTGACGCGGGCGACCTGTGCGGACGTCACCTGTACCTGGCCCCCGTAGTTCTGCACGACCAGGCTTGTGACCGGCTGCGGCACGGTCTCGGTCCTGGTCACGACCTGCTGCGGGACGGCGGAGATGTTGTCCTCGTTTCCGGGGCTGGTGATCAGGCGGGCACCAGGAATGGCGAGGGCCGCCGCCGTGACCAGGCCGGACAAGCCCCAAACCCAGCGGCCCGGGCCGGCTACCGCGCGCATGGCAGGTCTACCGTGAGCAGGGTCGGCCCGCCGGGCGGGCTGGCGATTTCCAGGGTTCCGTCGACCGATTCGGCGCGCCGGGCCAGGCCGGCCAGGCCGGTGCCGCGGGCCGGGTCGGCGCCGCCCACGCCGTCGTCGGTGACGATGATGTGCAACCGGTCGCCGTCTTGCTGCACGAATACCTCCGCCTGACTCGCCCGGGCGTGCTTGGTGATGTTGGTGAGGCCCTCGGAGACCACGAAGTAGGCAACCGCCTCGATCGTGGGCGGCGGGCGGCGCGGCACGTTCACGGTCAGCCGGACCGGGATCGGCATCCGCGCGGCCACCCCGGACAGGGCCGCGTCCAGGCCGCGGTCCTCGAGCACCGGCGGGTGCAGGCCGCGGACCAGGTTGCGGAGCTCGGCCAGGGCGGCCTTGGCCTCCTCGTGGGCCTCCGCGATGGCCTCGTGCGCTTCCTCGACGGTCTCGGTCTGGGCCCTGGCCATGCCCAGGTTCATGGCCAGGGAGACCAGCCGCTGCTGCGTGCCGTCGTGCAGGTTCCGCTCCAGTCGCCGCCGCTCGGCGTCGGCGGCGTCGACCACGCCGGCCCGGGTCTGGGTGAGGCGCTCCACCCGGTGTTCCAGCTCCTCGGCCCGGCTCGGGCCCAGCAGCGCCTGGGCGGCCCGGACATCCAGCGCCGCGACCCCCGCGGTGAGCCAGGGCGCGGCCATCAGCAGCGCCAGTCCGCCGATGGTCAGGTACACGTCCATCGGGATGTTGCTCATCGGCGGGAGGTGCCCGGGCGGCCCTTCCGACTGGCCGCGGGCGAGCAGGGCCTGCGGCGAAAGCGTCCACGCGTAGGTGTACACCAGCGCGTACAGGAAGCCCGCCAGCCACATCATGAAGGCGGCGGCCGCCGCCACGGCCAGCGCCGGCGCGACCAGGAAGTGGTAGCCGACCTGGCGCCAGGTCATAGGCGAGCGGATCGCCTCCCGGATCGACGCGACGCTCAGCCCGTTCGGCATGATCGGCTGCGGGGGTATCGCGACGCCGGCCGTGGCCCGGAGCCGGTGGCTGTGGATCCTGCTCAGCAGCGGCACGGCGAGCAGCGCGACCACCAGGACCAGGAGCGGCAGCACCCACCGGGGCCTGATCGCCAGGCCGGCCACCATGAGCAGCGGCACGACCGCCAGGACCGGGATTGCCCCGGTCAGGTACAGGACCTGGCTCCAGGCCCGCGGCGACCACGGCACCCGGTCGCGGCGCCGGATCGGCGCGTCGCGGTGCGGGGCGAGGGCGGTCATATAGGCCACGCTACGCGGCCGGGCCGGGACTGCCTATCCAGCAGGGTTCACGATCCGGGGTGGTGCTAACTGCACCGTGCATTCGGGAGCCTGGGCCAATGTGCGGCTCCACCCGCGGTGCCATGCTGACGCCGACGGCGAACCTAGGAGGATCCCGATGGGACAGGATGACCTGATCCGGCTGGACAACGTGACCAAGACCTATCAGGCGGGCGCCCCGCCCGCGCTGGCGGACCTCAGCATGGACGTGACGACCGGGGAGGTGGCGGCGGTCATGGGCCCCTCGGGCAGCGGGAAGTCCACCCTGCTCAACCTCATCGCCGGGCTCGACCGGCCCACCGAGGGCACGGTCACCGTGGCCGGGCGGCGGATCGACAACCTCAGCGAGAGCGGGCTGGCCAGGTTCCGGGCCCGGCACGTCGGCATCATCTTCCAGTTCTTCAACCTGCTGGACGACCTCACCGTGGAAGACAACGTGCTGCTGCCCGCCCAGCTGGCCGGGGCGTCCCGCCGGGCGGCGCGGGCGCAGGCCGGCGAGCTGCTGGAACGGATGGGCATCGAGCGGCACCGGGACGACTACCCGGCGCGGCTTTCCGGGGGCCAGCGGCAGCGGGTGGCGATCGCCCGGGCCCTGGTGAACGCGCCGGAGCTGCTGCTGGCCGACGAGCCGACCGGGGCGCTCGACACGGCCACCGGGCTGGAGATCGGGCGGCTGCTGCAGCAGCTCAACACGGGCGGGCAGACGCTGGTCCTGGTCACCCACGACCCGGCCCTGGCCGATCGGTACGCGGCCCGCACGATCCGGCTGCTCGACGGGCGGCTCGCCCCGGCGGGGGTGGCGGCATGAGTTGGCTGGGCCCGGTGCGCACCGCTTCGGGCGGCATGCGCCGGCACAAGGTGCAGGCGATCGCGATCGGCCTGGTGGTGCTGGTCTCCACCGCGTCGGCGACCCTCGCCTTCGCCCTGCTCGCCACCAGCAACGCGCCGTTTACCCGCGCGTTCGGCACCCAGAACGGCGCGCACGTGACCGTCACCGTGAACGCGGCCCGGGCCAGCACGGCGGACCTGGCTGCCACCAGTCATCTGGCCGGGGTCACCGCGGCGGCCGGGCCGTTCGCCGAGTCGGTGGTCCAGACCCAGTTCCAGGGACAGCCGTTCGGGCAGTTGGCGCTGGCCGGGCGCGCTTCGGCCGGCGGCCCGGTCGACGACGTGGTGCTGAACGCCGGGCACTGGCCGGACGGACCCGGCCAGGTGGTGCTGGACAGTAGCGCAGGCGGCGGGGACCCCGCACTCGGCAGCAGCATCACCGTCACCGGCGTGCCGGGGACACCCGCCCTGGTCGTGGTCGGGTTCGGCAACTCGGTCACGAATACCGCCGATGGCTGGGTCAGCCCGGGTGAGATCGCCCGGCTGCGCGCTCCCGGCGTGCCGCAGAGCACGCAGATGCTGTACCGGTTCACCCACGCGGCCAGCTACGGGGAGGTCCGCGCGGACGTGGCCGAGGTGAGCCGGGCGCTGCCGGCGGGAGCGGTGACCGGCGCGGCGTCCTGGCTCGCCGTGCAGAACCAGGCCACCGGCAACGGGGCCATCATGGAGCCGTTCGTGGTCGCGTTCGCGCTGATCGGCCTGGCCATGGCGGTGCTCGTCGTGGGCAACGTGGTCAGCGGCGCGGTGGTCGCCTCTTACACGCGGATCGGCGTGCTGAAGTGCATCGGGTTGAGCCCCGCCCAGGTCGTGGTCGCCTACCTCAGCCGGGTCGGCTGGCCGGCCCTGGCCGGGTGCCTGGCCGGGGTGGTGGCGGGCAACGTGCTCGCGGCCCCGGTGCTGCATAATTCGGCCGGCGCCTACGGCGTGGGCAGCCAGCAGGTCCCCTGGTGGGCCTCGGTCATCGCCCCGGCCGGGATGTTCGCGCTGGTGCTGCTGGCCGGGTTCGGCCCGGCGCTGCGCGCGGGGCGGCTGTCCGCCGCGGAGGCGATCGCGGCCGGCCGCGCGCCGCGGGCGGGACGCGGGTACGCCGCGCACCGGCTCGCCGCCCGGCTGCGGCTGCCGAGGCCGGCCGGCCTCGGCCTGGCGGCGCCGTTCGCCCGGCCCGCGCGGACCGCGGTGACGCTGGCCGCGATCGCGTTCGGGGCCACCGCGGTGATCTTCGCGTTCGGGCTGAGCTCCTCGCTGAGCCGCGCCGCGGCCAGCCAGACCCACTCCGCCGCCATCCCGGTGCGGGTCGAGCCGTTCGGTCCGGGCAGCGGGCCGGGGCAGATGCCAACCGCGGCGCAGAACGCGGCGGTGCCGGCCGCCCTGCGCGCCCAGCCGGGCACACTGCACGAGGTGACGCTGTACGGGAACGGAGTCAAGGTGCCCGGCATCGCCGGCACCGTCAACGCCGCGGCGTTCGGCGGCGACGCCTCCTGGACCGGGTACGCGATCATCGCTGGCCGCTGGTACGACGCGCCCGGCGAGGTGGACGTCAACACCGCGTTCCTGGACCAGAGCGGCCTCGCCGTCGGCGACACCGCGACGGTTAACACCGGCACGGCGCAGGTCGCCGTGCGCGTCGCGGGCGAGGTGTTCGACCCCGGCAGCCAGGCCAGGATGTACGGCAGCACGCAGACGCTGCCCGGCGTCGCCTCGCCCGCGAACGTGGTGGAGTACGACGTGGCGCTGCGGCCCGGCGTCAGCGCGGACTCCTACGTCAACGCGGTCAACGGCGCGCTCGGCACCAAGAACCCCTGGCAGGCCAGCACCCAGCAGGACGGCAAGCGGTTCTACACGATCGCCAGCGGCCTGGTGAGCCTGCTGGCGCTCATGGTCGCGGTCGCGGCGGGGCTCGGCGTGCTCAACACGGTGCTGATGACGACCAGGGACCGGGTGCACGACCTGGGCGTGTTCAAGGCGCTCGGCATGCGGCCCGGTCAGGTGCTGACCATGGTGGTGTGCTGGATCGCCGGCCCCGCGGTGGTGGCCGCGGCGATCGCGGCGCCCGTCGCCGTCGCGCTGAATACCGCGACCGTGCGCGCCATGGCCGGGACCGCCCACACTGGCATCCCGGCCAGCTTCACCCAGGTGTTCCCGCCGTCCCGGCTGGCGCTGCTGTCGCTGGCCGCGGTGGCCATCGCGGTCGCCGGGGCGCTGCTGCCGGCAGGCTGGGCCGCCCGGGCCCGGCCGGCCGTGGCCCTTCATACCGAGTGAGCCATAAGGTGGAAACCGTGACTGCGGGGCGGCGCGTGGTGATCGCCGAGGACTCGGTGCTGCTCCTGGCTGGCCTGACCAAGCTGCTGGAGAGCGCCGGGTTCGAGGTCGCGGCCACCGCGGCGGACGCGACCGCCCTGCTCGCCGCGGTCGAGCGGGAACAGCCCGACGTGGTGATCGCCGACGTGCGGATGCCGCCCACCCACACCGACGAGGGCATCAAGGCCGCGCTGGTGATCCGCAGCCAGTGGCCGGACGTCGCGGTCCTGGTGCTGTCGCAGTACGTGGAGGAGCGGTACGCCGCCGACCTGTTGTCGGCGAACATGCACGGGATCGGCTACCTGCTCAAGGACCGGGTGGCCGACGTGGCCGAGTTCCTCGACGCGCTGCGCCGGGTCGCGGCGGGCGGCACCGCGCTGGACCCGGAGGTGGTAGCGCAGCTCCTGGTCCGGCGCGGCGGCGACCCGCTGGACGACCTGACCGAACGGGAGCGCGGCGTGCTCGCGCTGATGGCCGAGGGCCGCTCCAACGCCGAGATCGCCGCGGCCCTCGTGATCACCGACAGCGCGGTGAGCAAGCACATCAACTCGATCTTCGCCAAGCTCGGCCTGTACCCGGGCGACGCGGGCCACCGGCGGGTACTCGCGGTGCTGCACTACCTCGGGGTCGACCCGGCCTTATGTGAGGCGGACGCGGCCAGCGCGGCCTGCTCGACCTCGATGAAGGAGTCGGTGCGCAGCCTGGCCTCGTAGGCCTGCTTGCCGCCGCGCACGCCGAACAGCCGCTTGGTCCAGACCAGGTAGGCGACCAGCAGCAGGTTGATCACCAGCGCCCCGACCCGCAGCCAGGTGACCTTGACGGTCAGGTCGTAGACCTCGTACGGCAGGAAGACCGAGGTCGCCACCATGGCGAAGTACTCGCCCCAGCGCTGGCCTAGCCACAGCCCGACGCCCTCGGTTAGCTCGATGAGCGCGTACAGGACCAGCCCGATGGCCAGGTAGGTCAGCGTGCGCGCGTCGAGCGTGAACGAGTGCTGGATCAGCCCGATCAGCTTGGAGTGGTCGAAGTTGAAGCCGAGGTCCTGGTAGAGCTGGCGGATGGCGGGCAGGTCGTGGTTGAACGCCTGCTGGATATGACCCCGGTCGTATTTGAACCGCCACACCCCGTAGGCCGCGGCGGCGAAGACCGCGAAACGGATGAACCGCTCTACCGCGAACACGCGCAGGATCAGCTCGTCGCGCAGTTCCCGGCCCCGGCGGAGCAGCGGCGCGGCGGCGGCCGGGCCGCGGCCGTGCTGCGTGCGGTGCTGGCCGTCGGTCACGAACGTGCCGCAGCGCAGGCACCGCCAGGCCGTTCCGCCCGCGGTGGGTGCGGTCAGCCGGTCCCTCAACTCCGGTTCGTCCGGCGCGTACGTCACGTGTCCCTTGCGGGCACAGCCGAACAGGCTCCAGTCCACGATTGCTCCTCTCCTTCCCCCGGCCCTCCAGAGAGGCGCCGTGGCGCGCAGATACATGTATCAGCGCCGGCCCGCGGTGCTCTGCGCGGTGGGGGAAGGAGATGGAGACAGATATGCCAGACAGACAGACGCCGATCCGTGGCCAGGCCGCCACGTTTTCCGTCAACGGGGCCAAGCGGGGCGATGCCGTGCTGCTGCTCTACCCGGACGAGCTGACCGCCGTGCGTACGAGGTCGATCGGAAACTGGGTCTACGGTGGCGTGCCAGCCGTCTACCTGGGCGTTCACTACCTGTTTTTCCACACGATCGGATTCGGGCCCGTCGCCATCTGGTACGTCGCCGGGTGGTGGGCCTGGCAAGCCCTGGCCAGGAAGCTGGCGGCCAGGAAGGTGGCGGCAGGCGGCGACGGCGTGACGGCCATCCCGCTCGACCAGGTCACCAGCGTCCAGTACCGGCAGGCACGAAAGGCCGCCAGGTGGCTGGGGATCCGGAACATGGCCGTGACGACGACGGACGGAACCGAGTACAGGTTCGGCGGGATGATGGACCAGTGGCGCGACCACCTCGCCAAGGCCCTGTCCGCGCACGGCCGCGAGGTTTATGTCGAAGCCGAGACGATCACGGTCATGCCGTGCATCACACCAGGAGAAAGCTCATGAACGGCACCGTCAAACCCATCCGGAGCGAATCGGCCCGGTTTCTCGTGGGCGGAACCAGGAAAGGGCAGGGCGTCGTGCTGCTCTACCCGGACAAGCTGGCCAAGGTGAGCGTCTACGCCGAGATGTGGGGTTACTTCGTCGGGCCGCTGGTCGTGGCCGCCGCGGCCTACCCCATCGTCCGCACCATCGGGTCGTTTCCCGAGGGCATCGCGGCGCTGCAAGCCGCCCTCGGGGTCACGCTGGGCGGGGCGATCGGGAGGGCCGTCGACCGGGGACTGGCGGCCAAGGCGGTCGCCGACGGCCCCGAGGCCGCGACGATCATCCCGCTCGACATGATCACCAGCCTGCAGACCTTCAGGCCCACGCGGCTCGGCAGCCTGTTCATGGGCGAGACCCTGGTCGTGACGACGGCGGACGGCACCCAGTACGGGTTCCGCGGGCGCACGAGCAACCTGCAGAACGACATCGCCGGCGCCCTGGCCGGGCTCGGCCGCGAGGTCCGGGCCACGACAACGGGCCTCGCGGTCAACTCCCGGGCCCTGAACGGGGAAGGCTGATCCGGCGTGGCCCCGGCTAGCCGCCCGGCCGGGGCCCGTAGGTGGCGAGGAACATGTCCACGGCCGCGTCCGCGATGCGGCCGAGCTGGCCGGCCGGCGGAACCGCGTCGGTCCCGGCGAACATGACCTGGTTCATCGGCTGGTACATGACGAGGCCGGCGACCGTTCAGTACTACACGTGGGAACCAGCACGACGGGACGAGGGGATTCATCACATGCGCAAGGTATACGCGGGGCTGTTCAGCTCGATCGACGGCGTGGTCGAGAGGCCGAACGAGTGGCAGCCCGCCTTCGACGACGAGATGGGCGCGGCCCTGGCGCGGATGCTCGACGGGCAGGACGCGGTGCTGCTCGGCCGGGTGACGTTCACCGAATGGGCGGGCTACTGGCCGACCTCGACCGACGAGCCGTTCGCCAGCTGGATCAACGGCACCCAGAAGTACGTCGCCTCCACCACCCTGGACAGCGTCGACAGCTGGGAGAACAGCACGCTGATCAAGGGCCCGGTCACCGACTTCGTGGCGGACCTGCGCGAGCAGGACGGCGGGACCATCGGCGTCGGCGGCAGCCCGTCGCTGGTCAGGTCGCTGATCACGGCGGGGCTGCTGGACGAGCTCACGCTGATGATCAGCCCGGTCGTGGCCGGCGGCGGCCGCCAGCGGCTGTTCGCCGACGACGCGGCGCCGGCGAAGTTCGAGCTGGCCGAGGCCACGCCGACCAGCACCGGCGCGCTGATCGCGACCTACCGGCCGGCCCGGTAGGTCGTTCGGCTCACGGCTCCGGCTCCGGCACGTAGTGGCGGCTCTGGTCGGCGGGATCGACCCAGACCCGCATGACCGTGCTGGTGCTGGGGTCGCGGAACCGCTCGCTGGTGGGGACCCAGCCCGCGGCGGGCTGATCGGCGTGCGCGTGCCCGCGCCGTCGTCTTCCCCGCCGCGGCGAGCCGGACGACGGCGCCGTCCCGGGCGGGGCGGACGCGGGCAGGTCGGTGACCGCCGCGGCCGCCTCGTCCAGGAACCGGGCGCTCAGCACCGTCCCGACCCGGCGGTCCAGCTCGTCCAGGCCGAACAGCCCCACCGCGTAGTGCTCGCGCAGCAGCGCGACCAGCCGCTCGCGGTCGGCGTCGGTAGCCAGCGGCCGCAGTCCGCCCGGGCCCGGCACGGCTACCCGGCGGGCCGGACGACGACCGCGGTCCCGTAGGCCACGATCTCCGTCAGCTGCTGGCTGATCTCGGAGGAGTCGAACCGCATCGCCACGACCGCGTTCGCGCCCAGCAGCCGCGCATTCTCGACCATGCGGTCGATGGCGTGCCGGCGGCTGTCCTCGAGCAGCCGGGTGTACTGCGGGACCTCGCCCTGGCGCAGCGAGGTGAGCCCGGCGCCGAACGACTTGGCGAAACCCATGCTGCGCACGACGAGGCCGAAGGCGAGCCCCAGGTCTCTCTCGATGACCGCGCCCGGCAAGCCGAGGCCGGTGGTGATGGGAAAGGTCGCCGCGGGTACCCCCGCTGGTGTTGAGTCTGACATGACGGCATCATACGGAGCATGCCGATGCGACTGGCCGTATGCGCCGAGATGATGTTCCTCGACCTGCCGATCACCGAACGGGTCAAGCGGATCGCCGAGGCCGGATTCGACGCGGAGATCTGGGACTGGACCCGGCACGACGTCGAGGACCTGGCCGCGACCGGGGCGATGTTCTCGTCCATGACCGGGTACATCAGGGGCAACTTCGGCGACGGCGCCGACGAGCTGATCCGGACCGCGCAGGCGTCCATCGCGGCGGCGGAGACGCTCGGCTGCCCCCGGCTGAACCTGCACGGCACCGGCCTGGACGGCAAGGGCCTGCCGGTGGTGCCCGGTGAGGACATGCCGGGTCCGCTGTGGATCTCGGCCGCGCGCACCCTGACCCGTCTCGGCGAATTGGCCGAACGGGCCGGGATCACGTTCTGCCTGGAGAATCTCAACACCGCGGTGGACCACCCCGGCGTCCCGTTCGCCCGCGCCGCCGACACGATCGCCCTGGTCGAGGCGGTCGGGCACCCGAGGGTCCGGCTGATGCTCGACCTGTACCATGCGCAGATCGGCGAGGGAAACCTGATCGAGCTGGTCCGCCGGGCCGGGCCGCTGATCGGCGAGATCCAGGTGGCCGACGTGCCCGGCCGGTGCGAGCCCGGCACCGGCGAGATCAACTACCCGGCCGTCGCCGCCGCCCTGGCGGATATGGGTTATGAGGGCACGGTAGGCCTGGAAGCCTGGGCCGCCGACAGCGACAGCGACCGCGCCCTGGCCCGCTTCCGCGCCGCCTTCACGGTCTAGGGGCTTCGGCATGGACAAGGACGACCTGAAGGCGGGGTGCCTGGCGCTGCCGGGGGCGAGCGAGGAGTTCCCGTTCGGGGACGAGGTGTCGGTGTTCAAGGTGGGCGGGAAGATGTTCGCGCTGAGCCACCTGGACGGCGAGCCGCTGCAGCTGAGCGTCAAGTGCGATCCCGAGCTCGCGGTCCAGCTGCGTTCGGCGTATGCGGCGATCACGCCCGGGTACCACCTGAACAAGCGGCACTGGAACACCATCACGCTGGACGGCTCCGTGCCCGAGGAGATGGTGACCGACCTGCTCGGCGACTCCTACGACCTGGTGGTCGCGTCGCTGCCGAAGGCGCGCAGGCCGTGACCGCGGTCCCGGTCGGCCGCCGGTACAGCCTGACCGGCCGTGAGATGGCGGAGTGAGGGATGGTCATTCCGGTGCTGCTCGACTGCGACCCTGGTCACGACGACGCCATGGCCATCCTGCTGGCCGCGGCCAGCCCGGCGATCGACCTGCTCGGCATTACCACCGTGGCGGGCAACCA
>WNGR01002234.1_pt1 | contig 21383 bp, 16 predicted proteins | sample 5407581 | NCBI WGS metagenome assembly WNGR01 (sample SAMN13153383, study PRJNA577476) | soil metagenome | isolation source: 80 cm soil or saprolite under Garry oak tree replicate 2 | place: USA:California | collected 2016-06-15
CCGCGACCAGTTCGTCGAACCACTCCGTAGCCCCTCGGGTGGCCAGTCGCTCGACGAGGATCGGGCGCAGTGCCGCGCGGTTGGCGGTGCGGCCGGCGTTGTGCGCGAAGCGCGGGTCGTCCGCGATCTCGGGGATGCCCAGCACCGCGCAGAGCCTGCGGAACTGCCCGTCGTTGGCGGTCGCCACGACGAGGTCCCGATCCGCGGTGGGCAACGGTTCGTAGGGAAACACGCTCGGGTGCGCGTTGCCCATCCGATAAGGCACCACACCGCCGGCAACGTAGGCGGAGCTGTGGTTGACCAGCCCGGTGAGCGCCGAGGACAGCAGATTCACCTCGATGTGCTGACCCACCCCGGTCGCGTCCCGGTGCCGCAGCGCGGCCAGGATGCCGATGACGACGTGGTTGCCGGCCATGACGTCGAACACCGCGATCCCCGCGCGGTAGGGCGGACCGTCCGGGTCGCCGGTCAGGCTCATCAGGCCCGACACGGCCTGCACCGTCAGGTCGTAGCCGGGTACGTGCGCGCCATCTGTCGTGCCGAATCCGCTGATCGACGCGTACACCACGGCCGGATTGGTGGCGCGGACCGAGTCGAAGTCCAGCCCGAACCCGGTTAGGCCGCCGGGCTTGAAGTTCTCGATCACCACGTCCGCGCGGCGGGCCAACTCGCGGGCGATCGCCGCGTCAGCCTCGTCGCGGAAGTCCAGCACGATCGAGCGCTTGCCGCGATTGATCCCGAGGTAGTAGGTCGACACGTCGCCCCGGACCGGCGGCTGCCACGTGCGGGTCTCGTCGCCGCTGGGCGATTCGACCTTGATCACGTCGGCGCCCAGGTCGGCCAGCAGCATCGTCGCGTACGGCCCGGCCAGCACACGGGAGAAGTCCGCCACCAGCACGCCGGACAGTGGTCCCGGTCCTTCGTCGCTGTCGGTCACCCGTACCTGCTTTCTGCCCGCTAAGCGGACAATTGTCCGTCTGGGCAGTCTACCGTGGCATGTGGCACTGTCTCCAACCGCGCGAAATCGGCACTGATCTGCCCCGCGGTCTGTAGCAGCAGGGGCAGATGGTGCTCGACGAGCCGGTCGACGGACGTCTCGGCCGCGTGGCAGTTGACGTTGATGCCGGCGATCACCCGGCCGTCGCCGTCGCGCAGTGGTGCGGCGACCGACCGGATGCCGAGTGTCAACTGCTCGTCGGTCAGCGCCCAGCCCTGCGCCCGGACCGCGCGCAGTTCCGCGTCCCGCTCGGCGCGGTCGGGCTGCCAGCGCGGCGTCAGGCCCGACCGGGTCGGCTGCGCCAGCGTCCGCTCCAGGTCCGCCTGGCTCAGGGAGGCCAGTTGGACCTTGCCCAGCGATGTCTGCAGGGCCGGGAACCGGGTGCCGATCTGCACCGCGAGCGACACGATCTTCGGCACCGCCACCCGTGCCACGTAGACGATGTCCGAGCCGTCGAGTTGCGCGATGGAGCACGACTCGTTCGTCCTGGCCACCAGCCGCTCCATGTGCGGGCGCGCGACATCCCACAGCCCCATCGAGCGCACGTACGCCACACCGAGCCCCAGCACTCGCGGTGTCAGGGTGAAGCTCCCGCCGGCGGACCGGACGTAGCCCAGTTCTTCCAACGTGAGCAGGATCCGCCGCGCGGTCGGCCTTGCCAGCCCGGTGGCGGTGGCGACCTCGGTCAGTGACATCGCGGGCCGGCCGGGTTCGAAGGCCGTGATCACCTCGAGGCCGCGGGCCAGCGCCTCGATGAAGTCCGGTCCGGTGCCCTCACGTGGCATGCGGCGCTCCCTGCTCGATGTGCTTCCCGCAGGGTACCGCCAGGCGTCCGCCAGTCGGACGAATCGCGTTCCCGAACTGCCGATTGACACGGCTGGGGCCTCGGTTCAGAGTGTCTCAAGCGCCAGCTGACCGCGAGACGGACACACGTCCGGCCGAATCAGGGTCGCGAAGGAGCGGGAACGATGAGTGATCGGAACGCCGGACCCGTCGTGCTGCGCGGTGGCACCGTGCTGACCGTCGATGACCGAAAGCGGGTGTTACCCGACTGCGACGTGTTGGTCGTCGGCGACAGGATCGCGGCGATCGGCCCCGCCCTGACCGTGCCCGACCACACCGTCGAGATCGACGCGACCGACGGCATCGTCATGCCGGGCATGATCGACACCCATCGACACATGTGGCAGACCGCGATGCGCGGCTACGGTGCCGACTGGACGCTGACCCAGTATTTCGTCTGGTACTACCTGGAATGGGGCAAGGTCTTCCGCCCGGAGGACATCTATGCCGGCAACCTGCTCGGCGCGATCGAGGCCATCGACGCCGGCGTCACCACCACCGTCGACTGGTCGCACGGCCTGCGGACTCCTCAGCACGCCGACGCCGCTGCCGACGCGCTGCTCGCCGTCCCAGGACGGTTCGTACTGGCCTACGGCAACATCCAGCAGGCTCCCGCGGAATGGACGGCGGTTCCCGAATTCCGCGATTTTGTCCGTCGGCGCATCACCGGTGACGACATGCTCGGTTTCCAGATCGCCTTCGACGTCACCGGTGACCCGACGTTTCCCGAGCAGCCGGCGTTCGAGGTCGCCCGCGATCTCGGGGTCGCGGTCACCACGCACGCCGGTGTCTGGGGCGCCACCGGGGACGATGGCATCCGGCTGATGCACGAACACGGCTTTATGACACCCGAGACGGTGTACGTGCACAGCGCTTCGCTGTCCGCGGACTCCTATCACCGGATCGCCGCCACCGGTGGCTCGGTGTCGGTGTCCACGGAGAGCGAGCAGAGTGCGGGCCAGGGTTATCCGCCCACCTGGGCGATCCGCGCGCACGGCATTCCGGTGTCGCTGTCCATGGACACGACGGTGTGGTGGAGCGGCGACCTGTTCTCCGCCATGCGCGCGACGTTGGGTGCCGACCGCTCCCGTCAGCATTTGGAGGCGCATGCCATCGGCGAGACCGTCACCCACTGCAGCTTGCGCGCCGATCAGGTCGTCGAGTGGGCCACGCGTGGTGGCGCCCGTGCGCTGGGTCGCGAAGCCGATCTGGGCAGCGTCGAGGTGGGCAAGAAGGCCGACCTCGTGCTGATCAAGAACGAGCACTCGCCGGTGATGTTCCCGATGCTGAATCCCTATGGCCACGTGGCTTTCCAGGCGCAGCGTGGCGACGTGCACACGGTGATCGTCAACGGCAGGGTGGTCAAGCACGACCACCGGCTCGTCGGCATCGACCTGGCCGCCGCCCGGCAAGCCGTCGAGCGGACCGTCGAGTATCTGCGGTCGGCCCTTGGCGATGAAGCCTGGCAGCAGGGCATGAATCCGGACGTCCCCGAAACGAAAATTCTCGACAACCCGTACACCTACACGGACTACCGCAGCGCCAGCACCCACCGTCATTAGTGGATCTCGATGGTGACGACCTCCGGCCTGCTCGTCAGCTTGCGGTCGTCCACGACCACACGCAACGTGAAATGTCGTTGGCGCACTGGATGATCACGCGCGACCCTGACCTGCCCGGTGCCAGGGTCGATGGTGAACCTGCCGACCCCGGAACCGCCGACGATCTGCCAGTTGCCCAACTGGTCACTGTCCACATCGGTCGCCAGCACCGTGCCTACGACGCTGTCCGGCCGGTTGTTCGACCGGAAGTGTTGTGCTGGCGTCACGACGGGTCGGTTGTCGTTGAAATGCCGTGCGGTCAGGCGCATGAAGTCCGGCCAGTCCGGGATAGGTGTGTGGCCTTCGTGGTGGCGTCGCCAGCCGACGGTGCCGTCGATGAACGCGACGTCGATCGGGGGTGTGCCGCCGATGGCCTCACCCGGACCGGATGTGAACACCGTGTCGTTCGGGATGATCTGGCCGGGCCAGCCGAGGTGTTCCCATACCTGGGACGAGATCGCGCCTGCCAGGTACATGCCGCGCGGATTCGTCCACGCGTCGCCGAATCCCGGTGGCGTGTCGGTCCCGCCGCTGGTCATCACGACGCGCGGTGCCACGAGCGACATCACCGAATGCACGTCGACCGGCAGGTTCCAGACCTTGCGCGGCCAATAATCGCCGGGCCGCAGTTCACCGGCGAAACGCATGATATTGCCCGCGACCCAGTGGTATTCGGTGTCCGCGCCGCACACCAGTTCCAGGTCCTCGCCCCAGGTCATCCGGGACCATGACGTGCCCAGCGCGCCCGCGGCACTCGGGAACGCCGCCCCGATCCGGTCGTCGTACGCGGCGGCGACCAGCGTCGCCTTTCCGAATCGGGAATGGCCCTGGACGCCGATTCTGGTCGCGTCCACATGGGGATCGGTTTCGAAATAGTCGATCAGCCGGCTGATGCCCCAACTCCACGCGGCCAGCGCGCCCCAGTCGCGCGGCTTCCGCCAGTTGCCCTTGTTGATCAGGCCGATGATGTAGCTGGACATGTTCGCGCCGCCGCTGTCCGGCTGCAACAACGCCCAGTTGAAAGCGCATACTCCGTAGCCGTATGGCGCGGTGAACTGCCATTCGCTGTTGTTGCCGCCGAACACGACGATGACCGGGACCGGTTGGCCCGCCTTGTCCAGTGGGGTGCGCAGCGTGCCCTGGATTTGTGGCACGTTCCGGATTTGTGGATAACCCGAGATGTCGATTGCGCCGGTGACGACCCGTTGCTGGTAGTCGACGCCGTTCGCGGTCCCGGTTGTGGCCGGACCCACGGACCAAGTGATTGCCGGCCATCGACTTGGAATATGGCCGTAAAGATCGTCTCGCACGGCTTGGAGGATTTCCGGTCGGCGTTTGGTCCACCAGTCCTCTGGTGTGCGGACCGGCGTGCCGTCGTTCGTGGTCAGCAGCGGGATGTCCGGGTAGCGGGGCCGCGCGGTCGGCCCGTAGTCGCCGAAGGGGGAGACGGCGCCGCCGGCAAGGCCGGCGCTGTCGTCGTAGGTGATCCACTGGCCGAAGTCGCCCCGGACGACCGTGTGCCCCAGGGGATCCGTCCAGTTGCCTTCGGTGTTGGTGGGATCGACCGGGGTCGCGTTGGGTGGCCGGTTGGGGTCCTGGGCTCGCGGTGGCAATGTGGGTCGTGTGATGCCCAACTGCGACAACATCTGCAGACGGTCATCGGTGGTCGTGGTGCTGGCTGTCGGCATCGGCGGGAACGGGGTCGCGGCCGCCGGTTCGGCTTCGGTGACGGAGAGACCGACCGGGACGGCCACGGCGGCGGCGCCCAACCCGGCGAGGAAACGCCTTCTCGGCATGTGGCGCGGAGACTCGGTCATGCGGATCTCCTCCCGAAACTGCGGTCTGCAACCGCAAGCTACGAACGGCGCCGACGCCCGTCAACTCGGGCAACCGGCATTGCCTTGCGCCACAAGGGCTCTGACCAGCCACGTCGTCACGGCAACGCCCGGCCGCGCGGTCGTGAAACTTACCTGAGACGCCAACGTCGTCACTGGCTGCGACGAACGACCGTGACCAGCGACGATAGAAAACGATATCGATAACGATTGACACCGATCGTGGCGTAGGGGCAACCTGATGCGCGAGCCCGTGTGTCACCGGCGACCACCAGGACGGTGCCCATGTTGATCGAACGCACGCTGCGTCGCGCGGGTCTGTTCGCGTCGGCGGCCGGGCTGGCCGTCGGCCTCGCCACGGCACCGATGCCGGCGCTCGCGACCGCAAATCCGGCATTCGCGCCGCAGCCGGGGCCGGCGATCCTGCACGCGCCACCACCCCGCGCCCCGCAGTTGGAGAACGCGCCGGGCAGCGCGTGGCATGCCGCGCCGATCCTGATATCGGGCACCAGTGCCTACCGGACCGGCGAATTCCTTTACCAGGACTACCTGTTCGACGACCGGGGCGCCGGGGAGACCTACACCTATCCCACCGATCCGCGCTACGCGGGCGATGCCGCCGACCTCGTCGAGTTCCGCCTGAAGCCGCAGCGGTCGGGCCTGCTGATCAGGCTCACCTACAACGCCATGATCGACCCGACATTGGTCGCATCGACGATCGCGCTGGGGAATTCAGCCACACCCCAGCCGTTGCCGTTCGACGCCGGTGCGCGCGAGCCGGCGCAGGTGTTCGTCACCGTCCACGGTTCGACCGTAGCGCTCACGAACGCCGCCACCGGCCAACCGATGTTCGCGCCCGGCGCGTGGGCTGGCGTCGACCTGACCCGCCGCCAGGTGACCGTCAACGTGCCCTTCGACACGCACGGCCTGTCAACCCTGCGCGTGGCGTCGGCTTCCGGGCTCTGGGACGTCGCCGGGAACCGTTACCTGCAGCCGGTATCCGGCGCGGCGACCCAGACCCAGCCGGGCAACGGCGGGACCGCCGGCAGCGCGTTGTTCAACGTGGCTTTCCGGTTCAACGAGACCGTCGCCAGCGTCAGGTCGCTGGAGATCTGGCGCGACGCCCTACAGGCCGCGGCGCTGCGCACCGGTGACCTGAGCGCGTTCCACGCCGACGTGGACCTGCACAAACTGCGCGCCAAGGTGAACGACGACACCGGCGTGCCCACCAGCGGGCTGACCGACCGCATCTACGCCAGCCATTTCGAGGACGCACAGGGCCGCGGCCCGCAACCGCCGCTCCAGTACTGCCACGAACCCTGCACGAACAACATCCACAGCGTGCCCGACTACACCAGTCAACTGCAGCCCTACGGGTTGTACGTGCCGAACAGGCCGGCGCCCGCCTCCGGCTACGGCATGACCCTGAACCTGCACTTCTGTGGCGGCAACTACAACAACGGGCCGCCGGATGCCGCCGAGCTCGCCAACCGCGGCAGCGGCTCACTGGTGCTGACGCCAGAAGGGCGCGGGCGCTGCTTCTGGTACTGGAGCGAGGCCGGTGCCGACACGTTCGAGGCATGGGCCGACGCCGGTCGCCACTTCCGGCTCGATCCCACCTACAACGCCGTCTCCGGATGGTCGATGGGCGGATACGGCACCTACAAGCTCGTCGCGCAGTTCCCCGACCTGTTCGCCAAGGCGTTGCCGGACATCGGTTGTGTCAGCGCCGAAACGGGCTGGCCCGGCGAGCCGACCCCGTCTATCAGCGGGCAGGACGCGGAGATCCTCAATCTGGCAGCGTCGTACCGGAACGTGCCGATCCTGGCTGCTAATGCCAATAACGACACGCTCTGCGTGACCAGCAGTCAGCTGGAATTCCGCGACCGACTGTTGGCTCTGGGCTATCGCGTCGACTGGCGCGAATACGTCGGCACGCATGGGCCGTACTATCCGACAGCGGCCGAGTCGGCGACGTTCCTCGGCGACGCCCGTGTCGACCCCAACCCGCCGCACGTCAGCTATGTGCTGGACGGCGGCATGCAGGAACCCACTTGGGGCCTGATCGCGAACCACGTCTACTGGTTGTCCGGACTGCGGATCCGGGACGCGTCGGCGAACAACGACCTCGGCACGATAGACGCGTTCTCCCAAGGCTTCGGGCTCGCCGACCCGCAGGTCGATCCGGTGCGGGCGACCAGCGGTACGAGCGGCTCGTTCGTCTACACCGGACAGACGCAGACCTGGCAGCCACCGCGACCGGCGGCCGCGACCGACGAGCTGGACCTCACGCTGGGCAACATCTCCAGCGTCACGATCGACCCGCGCCGCGCCCACGTCGACTGCCACGTCCACCTACACGTGACATCCGACGGCCCGGCAACGGTTCACCTGGCCGGTTGTGCCCGCGACGTGACCGTCGACAACTGACCGCGGGAACTCCAGCCCAGCCGGTGGAGTCGCGCGAACCCGTCCAGGAGCAGGTCAAGGGCGAACTCGAATTCGAACTGGTCGTCGCAGCCTTGGCCGGTCGCCGTTTCCGCGTCGTGGGAGCCGACCGTGGCGAGCTCGATGATGTAGGGATACCGCACGGCCGCCTCGCGGAGCATGGCCGCCCGCGCGTCCGGGTCGTCGGGTGGTGTTGGCGTGGGAAACACCTCCTGGGTGAATCCCCACATTCTGCTGCCCAGCGCGTGCATCACGTGGTGGGTCAGGTCGATCGAGAAGCCGCCGGCGCGAAACATGCCGATGAGTGAGTTCATGTAGTCCAGCACGACCGGCGGGGCGTTGGTGCGCGACTCGATCACCTGGGATGCCCAGCGGTGGCGCAGCAGCGCTTGCCGTGCCGAGAGGATGCGTTGCCGGACCGCGTCCCGCCAGTCGGTGCTGTGCAGCGGCGGGTCGATCTCGCCGACGATGACCTCGATCATGCCGTCGAGCAGTTCCTCCTTGTTCGCCACGTGCTTGTACAGCGCCATAGGCACCACGCCGAGTTCCTGGGCCAGGTGGCGCATGCTCAGCGCCTCGATGCCGGCCTCGTCCGCCAGCGCCACCGCGGCCCGCAGTACGCGATCGCGGTTCAGCGGGGCACGGCGTGGGCTGGTCTCGCCGCTTGACATGTGTACAACGTACACCTTACAGTTCGGGCGTTGAGGTGTACGCCGTACACCTCCGTCCGTGAGGGGTCTCCCATGACTTCGATCAGAAAGACCGCCGTGATCGCCGGCGTCCTCTACTTCATCACCCATGTCACCTCGATCGCGGCACTCGTCCTGTACGGAACGGTGCTGAACCACGCCGACTACATCACCGGCTCCGGCCCCGACACCCCGGTGCTCCTCGGCGCCTTCCTCGAAGTGCTCCTGGCTCTGGCCGTCGTCGGGACAGCCGTCACGCTGTTCCCTGTTGTCAAGCGCCACAACGAAGGCGTCGCGCTGGGCTACGTGGGGCTGCGCACCGTTGAGGCCGGCCTCATCGCCGTCGGCGTCGTCCCCCTGCTCGCCATCGTGACGCTGCGGCGGAACCTGACGGACGGCGCGGGCGCCATCACCGTCGGACGGGCCCTGGTGGCGTTCCACAACTGGACGTTCCTGGTCGGACCCGACTTGGTCCTGGGCACGAACACGGTGCTGCTCGCGTACCTGTTGTACCGATCTGGCCTCGTGCCACGGTTCATTCCGGTGCTGGGACTGGTCGGCGGCCCGCTGGTCTTCGCAGGGGGCGCCGCGCAACTGTTCGGCCTCTTCCCGCAGTTCTCGGTTGGGGCAGCGGTCACCGCCGTCCCGGTGTTCGCGTGGGAGATCTGCCTCGCCGTCTACCTGATCGTGCGCGGCTTTCGGCCGACGACCGACGTGGGGTCGACGAACCGCAGTGCCACCAGGAGCAGTGCCAGCGTGGTCAGCATGTAGACCACGGCCATCGCGTCCACCTCCTGCGGCGACGCGCCGTTGCCGGCCTGGGTGGCGATGCTGTACAGCGCTACGACGAGGGTCTGCGTGCCGGGCCCGGCCACCAGGAACGTCAGCTCGAACTGGCCGACCGTGCGCACGAGTACCAGCACCCCGGCGGCCAGCAGGCCGGGTACCAGCAGCGGCACCATGATCCGGCCGAACACCTGCCAGGTGCCGGCACCGCAGATCCGCGCCGCCTGCTCGATCCGCGGATCGATCTGTGCCACGAACGGCATCAGCACCAGGATCGCGAACGGCAGGCTGGGCACGAGGTTCACCAGCACCACGCCGGGCAGCGTTTCGGCCAGATGCACGCGGTACATGAAAGTGGCCAGCGGCACCGCGTAGCTCAGCGTCGGGAGCACCAATGGCAGTCCGAACAGAACCAACAGTAGGCGCCGACCCGGAAAGTCCAGTCGGGCCAACACGTACGCGGTCGGCACGGCCACCACGAGCGACAGCACCACAACCGCGAGCGCGACCTCGAATGTCACGGCCAACAGTCCGCCGACGCCGTAGGCCGACCAGGCATCGCCGTACCAGTGCATGGTGTAGCCGCCGGGCAGCCAGGTCCCGAGCCATCGCTGGGCCACCGAGGACAGCAGCACCGTGGCAACGGCGCCGAGCAGGCCGAGCAGGAAACCACCGGTGCCCAGCCAGGTGAGCGCCGCGACCAGCCCTCGACGTCTGATCACAGCCGACTCTTGATCAGGAACACCAGTCCCAGAACAGCAAACTCGACCAGTCCCATCACGACGGCTACCGCCGATGCCGCCGAGTAGTCCGCCCTGCTGTACGCGGCGTAGGCGACGATCGAGATCACCCTGGTCGAGCCGGCCGGGTCGCCGACCAGGACGGCGGACGGGAACACGGCGAACGCCATGACGAACGACAGCGCGAACGCGACGGTCAGCCCGGGCAGCAGCAACGGCAGCAGAATCAGCCGGAACCGCTGCCACGGCCCGGCGCCGGACACCGCCGCCGCCTGCTCAAGACCGCGGTCGATGCCGGCGAAATAACCCAGCACCAACAGGAACGCGAGCGGGAACACCGAGATCAGCATGGACAGCAGCACACCGGTGAAGCTGTGGATCAACAGGACGGGACGGTCGGTGAGCCGCATCGCCCGCAACACGCGATTGAACCAGCCGTTCGGGCCCAGAAAGTCGATCATGCCGTCGGCGACGAACACCGCGCCCAACGTCAGCGGCACCATGACGAGCGCGATCAGCGTGCGCCTGCCGCGAAACGGGCCGCGCATCCGGTACGCCAGCGGCACGGCGGCGGCCACGCTGATCAGCGCGGTCGGCAGGCTCAGCGCGAGGGTGATCCGGATGGACCCGCTGGCGTAGCCGTCGGCGAAGAACGCACGGTAGGCGGCGAACGGGCCGTGGAAGGTCAGGCCGACGCCGTAAACCAACGGATAAACGAAGAACGCCACCATGAACACCGCCGCCGGCACGGCGAGCCACAGCATCACCTGCGGCCGGCCGGTGCGCGGGGCCCGGACCCGCACCCGACCGGCCGCCACCTCGGTCATGGTCGATTGCCCGACGCGACGACCAGACCGGCTTCGACGGCGTCCGCCACGCCGAAACCTGTGGGATAGACCCGAACCCGCTCCGGCGCGACGACGACCGCGACCTCGTCGCCCGGCGCCAGCGGGTGGTCGGCGTGGCAGTGCACCGTGACGCCGCTCGTGGTGACGCCCTCGACGGCGAAATGGCGCCCCTGGTACTCGCACACCCGAACCCGCACCGGCAGCGCGTTGGCGTTGGCGAATCCGGTGATCACGAGATCGTCCGGCCGGATCATCACCACGGCCCGCCCGAAATCCGGCAGTTGCTGGCCGACGACGAGCGTGGTCGCGCCAACGTCCACCCGGTTGCCGCCGCGCAACACGCCGGGCAGCGCGTTGCGGTAGCCGACGAACGCGGCGACGTAGGAGTTCGCCGGTGTCTCGTAGACGGCGGCCGGCGTGCCGATCTGCTGCACCGTGCCGTCCCGCAGCACGACGAGGCGATCGGCAAGGGACAGCGCCTCCTGCTGGTCATGCGTGACGTAGACCGTGGTGAGACCGAGTTCCTGGTGCAGCAGGCGGATCTCGGTGCGCATGTCCAGCCGGAGCTTGGCGTCCAGATTGGACAGTGGCTCGTCCATCAGCACCAGTCTCGGCTCGGTCACGACGGCCCTGGCGATCGCCACCCGCTGCTGCTGCCCGCCGGACAACTGTCCCGGATACTTGTCCGCCTGGTCGGCCAGTTGCACGAGGCACAGCACGTCGGTCACCCTGCGGACCCGTTCCGCTCGGCCCAGCCGCCGCACCCGTAGCCCGAAGCCGACGTTGTCGGCCACGGTCAGGTGTGGGAACAGCGCGTAGTTCTGGAACACCATGCCGAAGTCGCGGCGTTCGGCGGGCACGGTGTCGATCCGCTTGCCGTCCAGGCGAATCGACCCGGCTGTCGGCGTGAGCAGGCCGGCCAGCAGGTTCAGCGCCGTCGACTTGCCGCAGCCCGATGGTCCGAGCAGCGCCACGAACTCGCCGCCCGCGACGGTGAGGTCGAGACCGTTCAGCGCGGTGTGCGTGCCGAGCCGCTTTGTCAGGCCGTCCAGCACCAACTCGGTGAATCCGCTCACTTCAGGGCGCCGATCTGGCGGTTCCAGAGGTCGAACGCCTGTTGTAGCGCGGTGCCGGACAGCGGCAGCCGCACGGGGTGCGCGGCCAGTTCCTTCGGGTAGAAGTCCGGCCGGCCGTATCGCGAGTAGACCTGCTTGCCCTTCGCGTCGGCCAATTGGACGCCGACTCCCTTGACCGGGAACGTGATCAGGCCCTGGTCGTAGGCGCCGGCCAGTTGGTCGGGCCGCATCAGGAACTTGATCAGGTCCAGCACGACGGCGATGTGGTCGGCCGGCACGCCCTTCGGGATCGTGGCGTAGTGGCCGTCCACGATCCAGCTCTGGTCGCGGAACGTGCCGACCTTCGTGTCCGCCGGCAGCGTGCCCGACACCCGATCCGAGATGTCGATGCCGATCTCGCTCACCGTCATGGCGCTCGAGCCGTCCGCGATGCCGCGCATCGCTTCCTTGGTACTGGACGGGTAGAACTGGATGTACTGACCGAGTTGCTTGAGGTAGGCCCAGGTCTTGGTCCAGCCGTGCACCGGGTCGGCCGGGTTGCTGTCGCCCAGCAGGTAGGGCAGGCCCATGAGGAACACCCGGCCGGGGCCGGAGTTGTCCGGGTTCGCGTAGGTGAACTGGCCGGGATGTGCCGTGGCCCAGGCCAGTAATTCTTGTGGCGTGGCCGGCACTTGGCCGACCAGAGCCGGGTTGTATTCCAGCAGCGGGCCGCCCGCACCGTACTGCGTCGCGACGATGCCGTCGTCGCCGACGGCCTGCATCATCGTCCAGGCGCCGGAATCCATTTGCTGTCGCAGGCCGGGGAACGCGGCATCGTAGGTGGGCAGCAGCTTGATCGGCTCGTGCTGTGCCTGCATCGCGGACAGGCCGTCACCGCCGGTCAGCACGAGGTCGATGGTCACCCGGCCGGCGTTCTGCTGGGCCTGCACCTTGCCGGCCACGTCGGTCGGCGCGCCGGTCTCGAAGTCCACCGCGCTGACCAGATTCCGGTTGTGGGCCACGAAGTTCTGTATGACCGGCTTGCTGGTGAGCAGATCGCCACTGACGTCCAGCACGGTCAGCGTGATCGGCGACGTCGGCAGCTTCGGTACCGACGACGGCGCGGCGCCCACCGTGACGGTCGGCGCACCACACGCCACGACCAGACCAACGGCCACCACGGGTAGTACGGCACGACGCATCAGCGCGACTCCGCGAGCGAAACTATCGGAAATATTCGAGTACCAGACCGTATCGACGCGATCTGCGGCACGTCAAGATTCGTCGCCGAACCCGGCAAGGCACGTTGACAACTCGCCGGCAGGTAACAGAAACTTTCGGAAACTTACAGGAGGTGGGCGTGCCAGGCGACCGGACGAGGGTGACCATCGCCGACATCGCCCGAGAGGCCGGCGTGTCGGTGCCCACCGTGTCCAAGGTGCTCAACGGTAGGGACGAGGTCGCACCGGACACCAGGGACCGCGTCGAACGGCTGATCGAGAAACACAAGTACGCGCGGCGGACCCGGCGACCGGAGAGCCGAGCCGGCCTGGTCGACCTGGTCTTCCCGTCGCTGGACAGCGCGTGGGACGTGGAGATCATCCGAGGTGTCGAGGAGGTCGCGCACCAAGCCCGAATGGGCACGGTGGTGTCCGCGATCCACGGACACGGGCCGACAGCGCGGAACTGGCTGGACAACCTGGCCACCCGGCGCTCGGACGGCGTGCTCATGGCGGTGTCCGACCTGACGCCGCAGCAGACCGACCGCGTCCGGTCGCTGGGCCTGCCGATCGTGGCCATCGATCCGACCGGTGGTACGCCGCCGGACATCCCGTCGGTCGGTGCGACCAACTGGCAGGGCGCGCTGACCGCGACCGAGCATCTGATCGCGCTGGGCCACCGGGAGATCGCGTTCGTCGGCGGGCCGGATCGGCTCCAGTGCAGCCAGGCCAGGGAGGACGGGTTCCGGTCCGCCATGCGGGTGGCCGGGCTGACCGTGCGTCCGGAACTGGTGCGTGCCGGCGACTTCTCGCACGAGGCGGGGCAGCGCGCGATGGCAACCCTGCTCGGCCTGCCGGTGCCGCCCACCGCGGTGTTCGCCGGGAACGATCAGCAGGCGCTCGGTGCCTGCCAGGCCGTGCGCGAGCGCGGGTCGCGGATTCCCGAGGACGTCAGCGTCATCGGGTTCGACGACCTGCCGGCGGCCAGGTGGACCAATCCGCCGCTCACCACGATCCGGCAGCCGATCGCGGAGATGGCCGCCGAGGCGATGCGGATGTTGTTGCGCTACCTGGAAACCGGTGCCTTCCCGACCCTGCGGCTCGAACTGGCCACCGAGCTCGTGGTCCGGTCAAGCACCACCTTCTGGTGACGCAAGGGCGGTCCTGACCAGCAGCGACTCCATGCCGCGGATCAGGGCTTCGGTGTCGGCCAGCGAGAGGAACCGGGTGTCCACGCCGACGCTGTAGTCCATGCGGTCCGGCCGGTCGTCGATGCTCAGGAACAGCCGCTCGTTGCGCTTGACCGGCGGCGCGTCCCAGGTCAGCTCGCCCCGGCCCAGCGCGTCACGCAGTTCATCGTCGTCGACGGTCGGCGGCTCTTGAACCCGTGGCCGCGTGCGGTGGTTGAAGAAGCAGGACAGGTCGATCTCTTCGCCGCGTTCGCGTGCCGCCGTGGCGATCAGCCGGTCGCGCTGGTCGGGGTCGTAGTAGGCGTTCATGGACGCGACGATCGACGCCTGCCGCGCCCGGCCGACGGCCTCATCGAAGGGAATGCCGGCGACGTCGAGCACGCACAGCCCGGTCTGCGCGATCGGACTCACGGTGTCGGCGAACCCCGGCCGGAACCTGTTGCTCACCAACAGTTGCACCACGACCGGATGCCGGCCGGTGACGGCGGCCAACGTGACGGCGAACGCGGCCAGCAACACGGGCGTCGGCTCGACCCGGCCGCGCGCGGCGACGACCCGCGCGGCCAGGTGGGTCGCGGGGGAGCGGTAGGCCGCGTCCCAGTAACGCTGTCCGGTCACCGGATTCGGTGCGCCGAACCGCGCCGCCGGCACGGTCCGCAGCGCCTTCGTCCAGTGCCGCAGCGCGCCGTCGCTCTGCCGTCGGGCCGCGTCGGTCGCCTGCCGTCGCGCCTGTTCCAGTGGCGTCATGCCGAGATCGGGCTGGGCGGTGGCCATTTCGGCCAACTCGGGCGCCAGCACGTGCAGCAGGCTGAACGCGTCCACGGCAAGGTGGCTGTACATCACGACCACGTGCGTCAGCTCGCCGTTGCGGCGCACGAGCGCCATGCGTATCGGCCATTCGGTGGGGTAGTCGAACGGCTTTTCCTTGTAGCGCCGCCGAATCCGCTCGGCCGTCGCCGCCGGGTCGCCGTCGGCGTCCACGATCTCCAGCGGCAGTTCGCCGGCGTCGGACACCACCTGCCGGCACGGCCGGCCGTCGTGGTCGACCAGGAACCGGGTTCGCAGCGACGGATGCCGCTGCACGATGAACCGCAGCATCGCGACGAAGTCGGCCACGGTCATGCCGGCCGTCACCGGAAATGTGCCGCCCATGTTGAGCGGCACCCCGGTGAACCGCAGCTCGCGCCAGACCTCCCGCTGCCCCCACGTCAGCTCGCCGGTGCCGGCACCCTCCCCGCGGAAGGACACGAAGATCCGCTCGACCACGAGAGCACAGCCTAGGAGGTGCCGCCGCGCGGAGACCCTTGCGTCTGTCAATCGTTATCGATAACGTTTTCCAGGGGCGGGATGGTTTGGGGGTAAGCACTGCCAGTTCCGGCGGCACGGATCCGTCGGGTCTTGCGGGGGTCATGGCGACGGTCGGGCGTCGCCGCCCGACCAGCAGGGGGTTCGAGAAACTCAGACGGGCGACGCCGCCCGTCTCCCTGAGAAGGAGGCAGTCCCATGAGACTGCGTTCTCTTGCCGGCGCGGTCGTCGGCGTGGCCTTGCTCGCCGCCGGTTCCACCGCCTTCGCCACGTCCGGCAGCGGTGGGTCGGCCCCGGCCCAGCCCGACTCGCTGCGCGCGCTGGCCGCACAGGTGGGGCTGCGGGTGGGCACCGCGATCATTCCCTTCGACCTGGACAACGCCGCCTACAGCCAGACCGCGGCCGCCCAGTTCTCCACGGTGACCCCCGGCAACGAGATGAAGTGGCAGGTGGTCGAGCCGACGCGGGGCACGTTCGACTGGTCCGGCGGTGACCGGCTGGTCCAGTTCGCGCAGGCGCACGGCCAGTTGGTGCGGGGTCACGTGTTGCTGTGGCACAACCAGCTCCCGACGTGGCTCACCGACGGCGTCACGAGCGGCACGATCAACAACGATCAGCTCCGCGCGCTGCTGCACCAGCACGTCACCGACGAGGTCACGCACTTCAAGGGCAAGATCTGGCAGTGGGACGTGGCCAACGAGTTCTTCACCGACAGCAACCCGTCGATGATCAACCCGAACGACTTCTGGGTGTCACACCTGGGCACCGGCGTCATCGCCGACGCCTTCCGGTGGGCGCACGCCGCCGACCCGCACGCGCTGCTGTTCTACAACGACTACAACATCGCCGGTGAGGACGGCTCGAACGCCAAGAGCGACGCCGCCTTCGCCTTCGTGCAACAGTTGCGCGCCGATGGCGTGCCGATCAACGGTGTCGGCGACCAGGGGCACCTGGACCTGCAGTTCGGCTTCCCGACCAAGATGACCCAGGACCTCCAGCGGTTCGCCGACCTGGGCCTCAAGGTGGCCGTCACCGAGGCCGACGTGCGTACCTTCGTGAACAACGCGACCAACCAGGTGCCCACCAACTCGCTGGCACCGTCCGCGCAGGCGTTCTACTACGACGGGATGCTCAAGGCGTGCCTCGCGGTGCGCAGCTGCATTTCGTTCACCGTATGGGGTTTCGGCGATGCCGACTCGTGGGTCCCCGGCTTCTTCACCGGTGAGGGCTACGCCGGCACCTGGGACGTCAACCTCCAGCCGAAGCCGTCCTATTTCGCCCTGCAACAGGATCTCACGCTGGCCGCGCACGGGGTGCACCGCAGGTAGACACCATCGGGGCCGGTCCGACGCGTCGGACCGGCCCCGATGGCACGCTCAGTGGAGCTTCGCGAGTAGCAGGTTCGGGTCGATGCGGTTGGCGTAGGCCGCGCTCGCCACGTACACGGTCGAGCCACGGACCGCGGTGGACGTCGGGCTGGTCAGCCCGTCGGTGGCGGTGAGCACGATCTGGTGCGTGCCGTCCGGATGGATGAGGGCAACTGCGTTCTGGGAGTTCAGCGCGGCCAACACCGTGTTGCCGAGACCGGTGAACGTGAAGTCGTCGATGCCGGCGAGGCCCTGCGCCGCGGTGGTGACCGCGCCCGCCGTGCCGTGCCGGCCGATCGCGATGCGCAGCAGGGTGCCGTTGCCGGTGTTGCTCACCCAGACCGAGCCGTTGTGGACCTTGATCCCGTTGGCGCCGAACCCGGCACCGGCCGGCGGTACGAGCTGGGGGTCCTGCGCCCAGAGCGACGCGGTACGGGTCCGCAGCGACACCCGCCACACCGTGCCGCTGGTGGAGTCGGTCGCGTACAGGGTGTCCGTACCCCGGTCGAGCGCAAGGCCGTTGATGACCTTCACGTCGGGCAGCGCGACGACCTGTACCGGAGTGCCGCCGTGCGGGGAGACACGCCAGATGCCCGAGTTGCTGCCCGCGTTGTAGTTGACCAAGAAGGAGCCGTCGTCATCGCGCACGATGCCGGACGTCCTGGCCGTGCCGGTCGTTGGTGCCGGCAGGGTGGCCAGAATCGAGACTGAGCCGTTCCTGCTGATCCGGGCGACCTGCCTTGCCCCGGTGAAGGTGACGACGGCGGCGCCGTCGGGCTCCAGCGTCATGTTCTCCGGCTGTTGTAATGCGGTGACGTCGAAGTGGGCGATCTCCCGCGCGTTGCTCAGCGGGGCGGTGGCGGCCTGGGCGGGCATGGTGGCCAACGCGGTAGTGATGCCGGCCAGTGCCAGGACACTCAACAGTGCAGGGTGATGGTTGCGCACATGCATCTCCCTTGATGTCCAACGGACGGCCCTACGGTCCGTACGGCCGCAACGGTCCGTAATCACGCTACTCGACAAGGGTCAGATTTCTGTTTTGTCACTGATGCCGGGGGATGGCAAGAATCGGCGCGCCAGGGGGAACCCGGCACGTTTACCGACCGTCGAAGTGCGTGGATCGGCGGGCCAGGAAGGATGGACCCATGGAACCTGGACTAACCCCGGAACAGCTGCCGGCACGGGTCGCGGAACTGCGGCAGGAGGCCGACCAGGCGATGTCGGCGCTACGGGAACGGGTGGCCGCCGCCCGCCAGTTGCAGCAGCAGGCCATGGGTGCCACCGGTGAGGCGAGTTCCGGGGACGGCCGGGTCCGTGTGGTCGTCGACGCGACCGGGGTGGTGACCTCGCTCACGTTCGCGCCGTCGACATTCGACGCCACCACGCCGGAAACGCTCGCCACCACGGTGGTGGCGACCATCCAGGCCGCTGCGGCCAAGGCCCGCGCCAAGGTCACCGAGGCGATGGCGCCGATCAGGGCGGAGGGCGAACCGGCGCGGGCCGGGGTGGCGGGCATACCGGAGATGCAAGAACGGCGGTTCGGGGGGCCGGACGTGCCCAAGACCGCGACCGATCCCACCGCCGCCCAACAACAAGGCTCGTGGCAGGAACCGCCACGAGCCGACGAGAACACGAGCGACGTGTTCACCGAAAGGCCGTGGTGATCGGCCGTGGGAATCGTGCTGCCGGACGCGTTGGCGTGGGTGCTGAACCTGATCGGGATCGACTGGCCGAACATCGACGAGGACGAACTGCGGAAGGCGGCGACCGAGCTGCGCACCGTCTCCGGTGAGCTGACCAGCAACACCGGCGACGCCCAGGCCGAGATCGAGAAGATGCTCGGCGTGAACTCGTCCGAGTCGATGGACCTGTTCAAGGCGCTGTGGAACAAGGTGGCCGCAGGCCACCTGCCCCAGTTGGGCGAGGGCATGAAGCTGCTGGCCGACGGGCTGGACATCTCGGCGGTGGTGGTGATCGGGTTGAAAGTGGCGGCGATCGCCCAGTTGGCGATCCTGGCCGCCGAGATCATCGCCGACCAGGCGGCTGCGCCGTTCACGTTCGGCGCGTCCGAGGCCGCGATCCCGGTGGAGACCGAGGCGACCAGCCAGATCGTCAAGCAGATCGTCAAGAACGCGGTCAACCAGGTCGAACAACAGCTGATCAACGCCGTCGAGGGCCCCATTTTCTCGGCGTTGGACAAGGCGGCGGAGGAAATGGCGGGCCAGCTGCTGGGCGACGCGCTGGGCGTGCACAGCGGGGTCGACCTCGGCGCGGTCGGCAAGGCCGGGGGGTCGGGCTTCGAGCAGGGCGTCAAGGACTCCGGCCACCAGCTCACCGATCCGTTCGGCGGCAGCGGCCCGACCAGCACGACCACGAACCAGGCGACCTGATGGCGGGTGACGGTTTCGAGATCCAGCCCGGCGACCTGCACAACGGCGCCCAGAAGCTGGAGCAGTTCGCCTCGGACATCGGTGCCAGCGGCGAGAAGATGAAGACGGCTGGCAACAATCTGGTCGAGCACGCCGGGCGGGACAAGTCGGGCGTCGGCGCGGTCGTGGTGAAGAGCTTCGGCAAGGCGTTGTCCACCACCGGCAGCGTGTTCGCGCAGGCGGGCCGGCTGAGTAAGGGGTCGTCGGACCGGCTGCACGGCAACGCGCGCGCCCACGAGGACAACGAGAGCCACGCCACCGACTCCTTCACCAAACTGCACTCGAACCCGGACAGCACGTCGGACCGCCCGAGCGGCCACGGCGGCGCAGGCCCGACGACCACCCCGTCCGGCAGCACGCCGGAGTACCACCCGCCCACGACGCACCCGCACGACCAGGGCACGTCGCCGCACCGCCCGGACGACCCGGCCACCACGTCGGCCGGGGTCAACGACCGGAACCTGGACGCCGACCCGGTCGACGTGGTGACCGGCGAGGTCGTGATGAGCGACGTCGACGTCACCCTGGCCGGCGTGCTCCCGTTGGTCCTGCGGCGCACGCACGTGTCCTCCTACCGATCGGGCAGGTCGTTCGGCCCGACCTGGTCGTCCACATTGGACCTGCGATTGGCCTTCGACGACGAGGGCGCGCTGTTCCTCGCGGAAGAGGGCGTGATCCTGGTCTATCCGCAGCCCTCGCCCGATGCGCCGGTGCTGCCGGTGGCGGGCGCCGCGTGGCCGCTGGAGGTGGACGCCGACGGCGGCTACCGGGTGACCAACCCGGATTCCGGGCAGTCGTGGGAGTTCGACGCGACCGATGCGGCGCTACGGACGATCTCCGACCGCAACGGCAACACGATCCAGCTGCTGCGCGACGAACGCGGTGTGCCGGTGGAACTGCACCATTCCGGCGGCTACCGGATCGGCGTGCGCAGCACGGACGACGGGCTGGTCACGGAACTGCGGCTGGTCCGCGCGGGCCTGGACGACATATCGCTCGTGCGGTTCGGCTATGCCGGCGATCGGCTGGTCGAGGTGGTCAACTCGTCCGGGCTGCCCATGCGGTTCGACTACGACCCGGCGGGTCGCGTGACGCGTTGGGAGGACCGCAACGGGTTCTCCTACCAGTACGCCTACCGCGCGGACGGCCGCTGCGTGCGGGGCATCGGGTCGTCGGGCTTCCTCAACGCCACGATCGACTACGACCTCGCCGCCCGGGTCACCACGAGCACCGACTCGACCGGTGGCGTCAAGCGCTTCGAGTACGACGCGGGCGGCCACGTGGTCCGCGAGACCGATCAGCTCGGCAACGTCGTCGTGTCCACTTGGGACGAACGGAACCGGCTGCGCTCGCGCACCGACGCGGCGGGCAACACCACCCGCTACGAGGTCGACGAGCACGGCAACCTGGCCATGGTCGTCCACCCGGACGGCGCGACGCTCACCGCGGAGCACAACGCGCTCGGGCAGCCGGTCCGGATCGCCGACGGCACCGGCGCCCAATGGCTGCGCCAGTACGACGAGCGCGGCAATCTGACCACCGTGACCGACCCGCTCGGCGCCACCACGACGTTCCGCTACGGACAGCACGGCGAAGTTCTGTCCACAGTAGACGCACTCGGCCAGGTGACCAGCTGCCGGACCGATGGCGCCGGGCTGGCCGTTGCCGTGACGGACCCGGCAGGCGCCACCGTGCGGTACGAGCGGGACGTGTTCGGTCGGGTGCAGGCACTCGTGGACCCGGTCGGCGGCCGGACCCGGTTCGGGTGGACCGTGGAGGGCAGGCTCACCTGGCGGCGGTTCCCCGACGACACGACCGACCAGCGTCGCTACGACGGCGAGGGCAACCTGGTCGAGCACGTCGACGCGGCCGGCGGGCGCAGCACGTTCGGGTACACGGCCTTCAACCAGATGATCTGGCACCAGCAGCCGGACGGCGCGCGCACGTCATACGCCTACGACACGGAACTGCGAATGACCGAGGTGACCAACCCGGTGGGCGCGGTGTGGCGGTACGAGTACGACGCGGC
>WNGR01002235.1_pt1 | contig 21383 bp, 20 predicted proteins | sample 5407581 | NCBI WGS metagenome assembly WNGR01 (sample SAMN13153383, study PRJNA577476) | soil metagenome | isolation source: 80 cm soil or saprolite under Garry oak tree replicate 2 | place: USA:California | collected 2016-06-15
CGGATGTGGAGATGAAGTGGGCGCACCGCGACTTCCGAACATGGCACTAAGTCGAAGAGCACTTAAGCCATTGTGACGTCGGCTGTCGGCGGTAAACCGGACGCCGAACCGCACTCTTCTCGACCGCCGCTTTTGACCCGAAGCGGTCCTTCACTCATTCATCGAACGTTGAGTATCACCGGAATGAGCCGTTGACCTCCAAATTAACTGCAACCAAAAGGGGTGTTTTGAATAACACGAGGCACCGGATGAAGCGGATCGGGATAGTCGCGATCCTGATAGGAACGGCGTTCATCGTTTATTTGTGGACGCAGCCTGCGTACACTCATCGCATCCGGCTGACAATCGAAGTTCAGGCCCCTGACGGCATCAGATCTGGCTCAAGTGTAATCGAGACGAGCACATGGGAGAGCGGAAACTGGGGGCCTATAGAGGCCCGAGGGATTCGCAGGGACTTCAAGGGCCGCGCGATATTCGTCGATCTCGGCCATGGCAAGAACCTCGTCGCTCTGCTCGGTTTTGGTCCATTTGGCGCGGATCAATACCCTCTTTTTCGACTTGCACGCGACGCTTTGGCACCCGGCAAGTCTGCCGACTGGACCGAAGATTACAAACTCAAGGGTCGAGGCACCTTGCCGTCTGACGACATTCCGGCCCTTGCCACCTTCGTAGACATCAACGATCCAGCTTCCGCGGTGCGCGTTGATCCTGCCGATGCAGCAGCAACTCTAGGCCCGGGATTTGCGCTTCGGCAGGTGCTGCTAGAAACAACAAGCGAGCCCGCTTCGAAAGGCATCGAAAAGATACTGCCGTGGTGGCGGTTGCCGGGGCGTCCAGCGGTGCTCGCGTATCGAACTTGGCGAGAGGGTTCAATCATCGGCCCGACCCTTGAGCCTGAGCATCTCTTTCAAAAGGAATAGCTCGTATCAACGCCGCCGTCTTTGCGGATGTCGTCTTTTGGCCCATCGCGTCCGTGAGCGCAGCGCAGCGACATGTCCGGAGTGGGGCGCAAACCGGAAGTCACCGGCTGAGGGGCAAACCGACGCGATTGACCCGAACCGGACATCGGTGCCTCGCGAGACCCACACTGCGCCGGGACGGCCTGTTCCCTAAAAGGGCGGGACATCAGGAGCCAGGTGTCAAGCTATGTCATCCGTAGCCGCGATATGTTCTCGAGCAAGCGCTGGCTGGTCAGCCCAAGAAAGTAATAGCCGAATTGCGGATTCTCAAAATAAATCTCGAGCAGCTTTTGATAAGTTATAGTCATCACCTGCCCGTCTTCGATGCATTCGACGGTCGCGGTTCTGCGCTGACTGGGAGTAAGGAAACCGAGTTCGCCCATGAGACGTCCCGGCGGAAGCTCGACGTCGATTTCCCTGACCAAAAACCTTCCTGTGACCGTTAGAAACATTTCGGAAGCTGCGTCATCCTTCTTGAACAATTTATCTCCCCGGCGATATCTGCGCTCGGTCATGAAAGGTTTGAGCCATTCCAATGAGGTGTCGCCCTCCGTCGCGATACGTGCCCTTTTGATCAGGTTGAGTATTTGACGGAGGCGGATTGCATTGATCGGCAGCAACAACAGATAGAGGAAGAAAGCCCCGACATTTCCCGAGAGCGCGCCATAGGCGACGAAGAACATACAGCCGACCATGTTCGCGACGCGCAGCGGCACTATTGTATGCATCAGCAAGGTAGCGACAAGAAAGATGGCGCCAACCAGAGCGAACATATTGGCAAGCGCGATGTTGGCCAGCACAATTTCCAGCAGCCGGTTGTATAGTGCGTCGTAGGTGATGTTGTTCGGATCGAGACCAATCTGAACCAGAATCTTTGCGATCCTGAGATTGTCCGCCGCCGTATCAAGAATGCGGTCCAGTATCGTCGAAAGATCTGAACTGATGCACTCCATCGGATCATCCTCCGCGCAAAGCCGTCGCCAGCGGTCTTGGTGCAATCGATTGATTTTGCCTTGGGCAGCGATTTCGGCAATTGCCCGCTCCTGGTTGGTTTTGCCGTCGTATCTGCCCCTGAGGTGAAGAGAGGTAACGCCGGTTCCTGGGCGGCTTTCGCAAGTGGGGAGCAATCAATAGAGTCGCAAAAGTCGGGAACTTCCGAGTCTGGTCCATCAGCGAAGTAGCGGCGCACCTCGTTGAGGTCGGCTTATTGAGGCATGGCGGACTAGATTTGCTCAGGTTGAGTTCTTCGCATTTTGACCCCAAACGGGCCTTTATGTCGGCGCTCAAGGGACAGAGACGTAAAACTTCGGTACAGGTTGTCCGGACTAGCCGTTACCGGTGATTTTGCCGGAGCAACGCCGCCTGCGGCTATTTCAGGCAGGCGAAAGGTGGAAACGCCGACCTAGCTACTTCCCGGCGCAAAATTGATGCTTTCGGGCCTTTGGTCAACAGCGTGCGGCAAAGAAAAACCCGCCGGGGTGGGCGGCGGGGGTCTGAAGCGAGCAGTAATGGGGGCGAGGCTTACGGGGCAGCTCGCGCGCTCATCACGCGACCGATGTTGAGGAGATTGTCGGAGATCACACCGAGGCCGACCCAACGCTGCATTCCGTCGTCGGACCTGTATCGGCAACGATCGAGGCCATTTCGCCGCTTGACCACACTGATGCGTCCCTCGCATCCGGTGCGCCATTTCTGGCCGTTGCGGAACCAGCGCTTCTTCTGCTCGCGTTTGCGCTCAGGACTCTTGCTCGAGCGATTGGGAATGCACACACGCTTGACACCCATCGCTTTCGCCGCCGCCTCATTCCTGGCGGAATAGAACCCGGCATCAGTCGCCACCAGTCGCGGCACGCGCCCCAGCTTGGCCTGGTGGGCTGCGATGGCTGGGATCAGGAGATCGGAATCATTGGGTCGCCGAGCATAGACTTCATAGTCGACGATGATCTGGTTTTCCGCTTCTTGCAGCTTGATCATCTTGCCGAACTCGTTGGGCTTGCCGGCCTTGCCCTTGCGGATGACCTCGGTCGAGGGCTCGAACACGCTGAGAATCTTGCCTTCGACGTGTGTGTCGCCATGGACGATACGCGCTCGCGTCTGATGCATCACCCGACGAACCAGCGGCAACATCCTGTCGAGCTCCTCGCGCAAACCCTCCAATGCGATCTGCTGCACAACGTCTGCGGACCACTTCACTCGTTCCGATATTTCCTTCGAGAAGCGCTTCGCCTGACCCACCACCCGGCTCGTTGTATCGAGTAACCGGCGATAACGTTGCTGCAACCGGTCCCTATTGAGCGGACCCTTGGCGCGCGCTATTCGCGCGATCTCGAACAGCCGGAATTTCACACTCCGGCTGCGGTCGCGCAGTTTGGTCCCGACCGCGCCCGCGATCTGCGTAATCTTCTTCATGGTGCGGGTCAGCACCCGCACTCCATCTCCCAACAGCGTGCTGTCTGTCGGATGGTGGATGTTGGTTTCTACCACGGTCGTGTCCACGCGCATTCGTCGCCCCGCAACGACACCATTGTGCTGCGCTATTTTCACCAATCGATCGTGGATCTGCCTGAGCGCCCGTGGCCCGACCGCCACGCCCCATCGCCCCATGGTCTTGGCGTCCGGCATCTTCCCGCTGCCCACTCGAGTAAAGTCTCGGTACACGAGGTTGGCGCGCACCTCGCGTTCCAAAGCGGCATAGCTCAGGTTCCGGATGTGCTTGAGGACCAGCAGACGTAACACCACCTCGGCCGGCGTACCGAGCCTGCCGCGGCTACGGCTCTTGGGATGCCGCTTCGCCAGCGCTTCGTAGACCGCCGCCACAATCTCTTCGTCCGCCAGCGCCTGATCGGCATACTCCATCCAGTCTTCGCGCAGATCACTCACTTCCTCGGCGATAAACCCGTCGCCGAAGCTGAGCTGTGCTCGCCGCATCTCAATCATGCCCGTCTCGCACCTTCGATGCGGCTCCGGACGCAGCAGATCATGATTGAGTTCGCAGATGTCTTCGATCGCCTGCTTCAGCTTCTGATAATTGTCGAGCCACCGGCGAACTTCGGTAACCCGCTCGCGACGCACGCTGAACTGCTGCGTGCGCCCGCCGGCGTATGTCACGGTTAGGACGAACACCCGGTGTCCTTCACCGCGTGCGCATTTCGGGCAGTCTTTGGTGTGTCGGACAGTGCGTTCCAGCAACGAGCCGCGCAGCAACTCGCCGCTGATCGGCAGCTTGCCGACAAACTTGTCGCGCCTGCGAATGGTCCGGTCACGAATCATTTACCAAAATGAATCAGCGGCAATTCCGCAAGTCAACCGTGGGCCCGTCTGACCTTGCAGTTTTCCGCCGACAACCCGATTCTCAACTCAGGTCACGGCTATCGAATTTTGCGCCGGGAAGTAGCTAGGGCACGTTGACCGGCGGCATAGATGCGGTCGGGCGCGGCACGAAAGCTGTTTGATGCTGACCTCGTGCGGCCAACATAAGCGAAAACGCTACAAGGAGAATGAGAAGCCCTCGCATCGTGCGCCGTCAAATCAAGGCATGGCCACCATCACGGCAAGGGCAGCCTCGCCGTTTCCCGGACCGCCTGACGCAAAATAGAGCGCGGCAAGCGCGATTGCTCCCAAGAGAGCATAACCAGCAATGATCCATCCGTCGTAGTCTCGTGTCGCCTGCACCGATGACGCGGTGTGAGAATAGCCTATGGTTGCCATGACCGGATCCTTCGAGTTTGGCGCTCGATTGGCGCGTTGAGATGGGGGCGAATGGCCCCCTCACTTGTGAAATGCGTCAGATGTTAGTGGTTCGATCGAACGTCGGTGCCCAAGGTGGCATGTTGTTCCATGCCGCCTGACGTGGTCGTGCTCTGGTAGACACCAATCGCGGTCGCGCCAGCCAGGAGCAAGCAGGCGTAGAAGGCCAGTACGCCATTCGCCCAACGCTTGCGAGTGATCCTGTCTTCGGGATGGCTCGCAGCAGATTCGTTCAGGGAAAAGGCATTGGTAACGTGCGCGGAATCCTCAGCAAAATAATCCATAGGAAACCTCCCTTGGAATCACTTCGGTCAGTCTTCAATTCCGGAATTTCCAACAAGAATGTATCAGTCTTGCTTCCTGATAATCGGAAAAGTGTTTCGCCGCAGGAGTTCTGCTTCGGGCGAATTCCATACCCACCTTAGCCCGGGCGCCGGACGCAAAATGTGAAACTGTTCACTGTGGGTCCTGCAAATCTCGCAAAGGTTCATCGGATCGCGCACTCGATAAACGTCAACATGGCTGCATTTCTCGCGCGAGGCTTGCAGCCCTTGTCCGCAGTTGGCCCCCTTTGAGACACGCAGGCTGATGGTGACGATGTCTGTTCACAGGGGTAGACCGGAAGTGGCGACTCGGGGCCGTCAGGAACGTTTTTGACGCTGACCGGACTTCCTTTGCCGATTGATTGGCGCGGAGTTGACTACACAGATTGGCTCGGCAAGCCCGGCGAGGCCGCGCACTTTCGAGATGAGGTCAGACGGTGGGATGCAATCCCCGCCGGTCACGCTCACGTGGCAGGCCGCTGCTCGCCCGTTAGGAATTCGTTAACCATCGCAGCCTAGCCTGCCTTCATTGCCCGGTCATCATCAGCCGATTGCCGCTCGGTTCGTTCTAGGAGAACAGCCGGTGTCCGCCGAGACGCTGACATATGCCGCGCTAGGTGCGTGCCTGAAATCTCGCCAGTGGCCGCTCGTCGCTTGCTGAGCGACTGCGCTTGCCGCGCTCACTATCGGAGCAAAATCCTGGTGTGTAGCAGTCCGTGTCCTCTCATTCCCCAGCTCGGTGGAGCAATTGTGAGGCAAAAATGACCGATATTCGCGAGATGAAGGCGCGCATTACCGTGTTTGGGGTCGGCGGTGCCGGTGGCAATGCAGTCAACAACATGATCGTGGCCGGGCTGCAAGGCGTCGACTTCATCGTCGCCAATACCGATGCACAGGCGCTTACCATGTCGAAGGCCGAGCGTCTCATCCAGATGGGCACGCGGGTCACGGAAGGTCTCGGCGCTGGCTCGCATCCTGAAGTGGGGCGCGCCGCAGCCGAAGAGACGATCGACGCGATCCGCGATTCTTTGACCGGCGCACACATGGTGTTCGTTACTGCCGGCATGGGCGGCGGTACCGGCACCGGCGCAGCGCCCATTATCGCCAAGACCGCGCGCGAGCTTGGCATTCTCACCATCGGTGTAGTCACTAAGCCATTCCACTTCGAGGGCCAGCGCCGCATGCGCCTTGCCGAGGCCGGGGTCGCGGAACTGCTGAAGGTGGTGGACACTCTGCTGATCATCCCAAACCAGAACCTATTCCGGGTGGCCAACGAGAAGACCACGTTCTCCAATGCCTTCGCGCTGGCCGATCAGGTGCTTTATTCGGGTGTGGCCTGCATCAGCGACCTCATAGTCAAGGAAGGTCTGATCAACCTCGATTTTGCCGACGTTCTCGCCGTAATGCGCGAGAAGGGCAAGGCCATGATGGGCAGGGGCGAGGCTTCTGGCGCAAACCGCGTGCTCACCGCCGCCGTGGCCGCGATTTCCAATCCACTGATCGAGGACCCCTCGATCAAGCGTGCCAGCGGCCTCATAATCTCCATCACTGGCGGCAAGGACCTGATGCTATTCGAGGTCGACGAAGCTGCTACCCGCATTCGCGACGAGGCCGACCAGGACGCCAACATCATCATTGGCGCATCGTTCGATGAAAGCCTGGAGGGTATCGTCCGCGTCTCGGTAGTGGCGACCGGCATCGATAATCTCGACCCGGCGCCCCACGCGCAACCAGCGGAAAGCTCACTTACAGAACTCGCCGGCAGGCTGCGCAACGACAGCCGTCAGATCGCCGGATCGAGCGTCGTACACCGCTGACCGACGCGCACCGCATCGGCGCGTCGGTCCAGTTCGCGCAATAAAGGAGCGATTCCGGTATCGACTTTGGCTGATCCGCGTCCATGAACGCCGGGCACTCGGCTACTTCCGGTTATAACCGGCGGTTCGAGGCCGGGCAGAGCATGTCTGCTCTGCCCGGGTATTTCAAACATCAACTTGTTCCGCTATTGTCAAGGGTCATCGACCGCGATGCCGAGGTATCGCCAGCCTAATTCTGCCGCTCCGAGATGGACGGTCTAGGCGCCTCTTCAGGAGCTTCTTCCAACAGTTGGATGCGCCGTTCGTAGTGGGCCGCCAATTGCAGCAGGCGCTTCTTGATAAAAGGATCAGCTTGCATTGCTAGGGCGCGGACCGTTCGGGCTCTTTCTTTACAAAACTCGTCGTCCACATTCGCCCGCAAGACCTTGCCGCCGGCGGACGTTACTACAAACTTGCTTGAGTTCCGTGCGCTCCTGCAGATCTTTCCCACCAGGGGACGACCGCGTTGATCGATCGACCATCGGCGCCCCTCGGCTGCGCTGCAGTTCCAGAATTAACGACTTTCGCAGACATCAATCTTAATTCGTGAGATCGATTGCGTGTCGCGCATCTACAACTACCCTCGACTCACCGGACATTGCCCTCGTCTGGGTCCACCGTGGTGAAGTCGTCGCGCTAACATACTCGGTGCGGCGGCTTCGCTCCCAAATGCGGAGCTGAGAAATGATTGCGCGCATTTTGACATCTCGATCGGCTTGGACAGAGTGCTGGCACGTATGGACGGTTTTCATTCCCAGACGAACTATCACCGGTCGACTAGTCTCGGGCCGCGTTTGGCGGCGACATGATGGACGGCACTGGATTTATAAGCGCCTCGCGGTTTCGCCCCACGACAGCTATGGCGATTACGATGAGCGCTGAACGTCGTTCGATCGGACGGACGATCATCAACCGAAATGCGTCGCTCCTTTTGGTCGGGCGGCCCGGCTTGGTCTCCTGCAGCGTCCATGATGCCACCAATCACGGTGCGCCGGTCGGACTGGAGGAGATATTGATCATTGCGCCCTATAACGCACAGGTGTTCGAGCTTCAGGAGCGCATTCCCGGCGCCCGCATCGGGACGGTAGACAAGTTTCAGGGGCGAGAGGCGCCCATCGTGATCTCTTCGATGACGACTTCGAGCCACTTGGATGCGCCGCGCGGCATGGAGTTTCTCTACAGCGCCAACCGCCTGAACGTCGCTACTTCGCGCGCAAAATGCGTCTGCGTGATTATAGCGTCGCCTAGATTGTTCGAACCGGAATGTCGGACGCCAAGACAAATGCAGCTTGCTAATGCGTTTTGCAGATATCGGGAATTAGCGACGTATCTCTAGGTGGCTGGGTGCGGACTTAAATCTGGCTTCGACTTGCGAAAGGTAAGAAGCGAGGGAGTAGCCGGACGCCGGCCAAAGTGACACGGCTGCAGACTTCTGTACACGTGATCGATCTGCGCTCGCCGTCGGGTCCACTTTAGCAGTGAAGGGGCGGATTTCATCGTCGAATTGTATCACAAAATGCGGCTAGGAGAGGGGGTCCCAGGGCGCCTGTCGATACGCTTCGGGCTGGACGCATAGTGCTTACAGCGGACTTATGTGGTTACCAAAACTGGCTCATCACCGCAGCATGAAGCGATCTTAAAGCGCGCCATCCTCGTCGATCCATGCCGCGCAACACGGCCGGCACGCTCTTGAAGCGCGAGCTGCGCACGCAGTGCGCGACCCGGTGCTGATGGCGCTACAGCGTCTCCACCGCCTCCGAGGGAGGCTTACGTCCCTTCGGGGCTGCGAGCGCGCGCGGTCCGCCGGTCTTCAGGCTTAGGCGTCTGGCCCAGCGCTTTCTCCAGGATCCAGCGCGCAGTTGCTCGCACCTGTTCGAGGTTGATGGCGTCACCTTCGAGCAGCCACTGGATCGCAATCCCGCGGAGCATCCCCACCAGAACGAGCGCAATCGTTTCGGTGTTGACGTCGCGCGGGTGCTTTCCGATCCTGGTTTCGTCGATGCTTTGCTCGAACGCCTGCCTGAGCTGAAGATTGTGCTCGGCATAGTCGGCGCGATCGGGCGATTCCAGGGTCAGGGCTTCGGTCAGCAGGACATAGAGCGCACGTCCGCCCTCGTCGGCGTGGGAGACCCAGTCCAGATAGGCGTCGAACGCGTCGATCGGGCGTCGCGCCGAGGCATGCGGCTCCCATGTGTCGTAGGACTGCTGGCGTATGGTCATCCTGACGTTTCGGATGAACTCGGCGCGTGAGCCAAACCGGGCTCCGGCCATCGCATGGCTGAAACCGGAACATCGTCCGACCTCCGCCAGCGAGAAGTTCGAACCCCGTTTGGCAATCAGGCCAACGGCGCCTTTCAGCAGTTGCTCGTCCGAAGCGGCCCGCCGCTCCTGCTGGGTGCGCTTCGATTTGGTGGTACGCGCGGCGCGCTTCGGCGTCTGAGCTTTTTTTCCTGCGGTCATTCCGGGCGTCACCTGCTTGGGCCGACGTCGTCGCTGCGAGCCTTAGAGCGCTTGCGAAGACGAGTCAAGCATGATAGTAGTTGATAAACAACTAAGATTAAATGCGCCATCGTCCCTCTCCCCATCGGTGATTTGAGGGGGAGCGATCAGCGGGAAGCGGAGAGGAAAATGTCCATCAGTTTGAACCGCGCGACGCAGCGCGCCGCCGTCTACGTTAGAGGCATCAGTTTCAGGGGAATGCCAGTCCCGTTCGGCAGTCGCAAGGGTCCGCTGTTCGCGTCGAGTGGCATTCCGGGCAGCGATCCGGAGACGGAGGTGCTTCCTGACGACGGCGCCCTTCAGGTCAAATTCCTGTTTGCAAACATCAAGCGCGGGATCGAGGCCGCCGGCGGCAGCCTCGAGGACATCATCAAATGCACCTTCCATCTTCGCGATGAGGAGATCCGCCGGCATCTCAATGCAAGCTGGGAGTTGTCGTTTCCGGACCCGGCCAGCCGTCCGGCGCGCCACACGTTGATGCTGCATGATTTCCCGCGAGAGATCGCCGTCATGGCCGAATTCCTCGCCGTGCTCCCCGCGAACTGACGAGGAAAGGTCAAGGCCATGGGTGCGACTTCCGGCACGCGGACGACCGGTTCGGCGAATGCGAACCCCTGGATTTTCGAAAACAGGGGCGAGGGGCGGTTCGACGTGCGAAGGGCGGCGTTTACCGCCGATCTCGTCGAAGCGGAAATGAGAGGGATCTTCGACCGGTCCTGGCTTTATGTCGGGCACGAGTCGGAGATTCCCAACAATGGCGATTTCGTCACGCGCACCGTTGCCGGGCGGCCGCTGGTGCTGGTGCGGTCGTCGGACGGGATGATCCGCGTGCTGCAGAATTCGTGCTCGCACCGCGGAGCAGAGGTGTGCCGCGAGCGGCGCGGAAATTCGCGGCTGTTCGTTTGCCCGTACCACGCCTGGACCTTTCAGAATGACGGCCAATTGCGGGGGACGTCGTTTCCGGACGGCGTCTCGAAGGGCTTCGACCGCAAGCGCATGGGGCTGAAGACGCCGCCGCGGACGGAGATCTACCGCGAACTGGTGTTCGTCAGTTTCGATCGCGACATCGTCGACCTGAAAACCTATCTGGGACGGGCGAGGGACTATCTCGACCAGATCCTCGATCAAGGGGAGTTCGGCAGCGAGATCGTCGAGGGAACCCACGAGTATTCGATCGACGCGAACTGGAAACTGCTGATCGAGAACAGTATCGACGGCTATCACGCGCCATCGACGCACCAGCGCTATTTCGACTATCTGAAGCGGAATTCCGGCAGCATCGACCGAGGACCGCATCGCTATTCACGCGGAATGGACCTCGGCAATGGGCACGCGCTCATGACGGGTGAGGCGACGTTTCCGCGTCCCGTGGCGCTGTGGGCGTCCATGTTGGGAGACGAGGCGCAACCGGAGCTCGATCGGGTGATGAGGAGGCTGGTGGAGCGGTTTGGTCCCGATCGCGCCGATCGGATCGCGACCCACTCGCGAAATCTTTTCATTTTTCCCAACCTGATCATCAACGACGTTCAGGCGATCACCGTCCGGACCTTCTTTCCGATCCGGCCCAATCGGATGAGCGTGATTTCATGGGCTCTCGCGCCAAGGAACGAGCCGGAGGGCCTGAGAAAGGTTCGGCTGGACAGCTATCTGAGCTTCCTCGGCCCCGGCGGCTTTGCAACGCCCGACGACATCGAGCTGCTGGAAAGTTGTCAGCGCGGCTTCGCCAATCGCGAGGCCGAATGGTCGGATCTGTCTCGTGGCATGAGCGATGCGGAGCCGGACATGTTGAGCGAGGAGCAGATGCGGGCCTTCTGGCGGCGGTGGGACCACATGATGCGTGACGTTGAAGCGCCCGTGTCGACAGCGGCGGGAGAGCGCATATGAGCACGGCGTCACTGCGGTCGGAGATCGAGGATTTCCTCTATCGCGAAGCCTCGCTCCTGGATGGCTGGCAACTTGACGAATGGTTGGCTCTGTTCGCGCCGGACACCTTCTACGGCGTGCCGTCGCCGGATGCGCCGGATTCAAATTCCGATCGCTCGCTGTATCTGATCGCCGATGATCGCACCCGGCTTGCCGATCGGGTCACGCAGCTTCTGGGGAAGGAGGTTTGGGCGGAGCGGCCACGCTCGCGAACGCGACGGATGATCACCAATGTCATTCCGAACCAGACGGCGAACGGCGACATCGAGGTGTGGTCGAACTTCGCGCTCTACAGAACCAGGCTCGACAAGATCGGCGTCTTCTTCGGACGACACAATCACCTCCTGCAGCGTGTCAAGGACGGTTTTTCGATTCGCCGAAGGCTTTCAGTGCTGGACCTCGAGTCGCTGCAGTCCGTCGGCAAGATCAGCTTCATCCTGTAGGCGATCAGATGAGCAAGCAAACCCGGCGATGGGTGCTGGCACGACGACCCCATGGCGTCGCTCAGTCCGACGATTTCCGGCTTGAGACCGTGCCTCTTGGCGCGCTGCAGCCCGGGCAGGTCCATGCCCGGGCGATCGCTTTCGGCAATGCGCCGGCCATGCGCGAATGGATGGACGAGCACAGCGAGGGAACGGCCCCTCCCATTCTGGTCGGGGAGCCGCTGCGCGGAGGCGGGGTCGCGATCGTCGTCCAATCCGCCCATTCCGAGTTTCGCGAAGGCGACCTGGTCACGGGGCTGTTGGATTGGTGCGAGGAGGCGATCATCGATCCGTATCAGGTCTGGCCGCGCGATGCGAAGGCCTGGGCCGGCGCCAGGAAATATCGGCGGCTCGATGCGGGCTCGGATCCCGGGCTGGCGCTCGGCGTCCTCGGCGGCAATGGATTGGCCGCGTATTTCGGAATTATGGATGTCGCGCAACCAAAGCCCGGCGAGACCGTGGTCGTGTCTGCGGCAGCCGGGTCGGTCGGATCGATTGCGGGGCAGATCGCGCGGATTTGCGGTGCGCGCGTCGTCGGCATTGCCGGCGGGCAGGGCAAGATCCGGCAACTCGTCGACGATCTCGGATTCGACGCGGGGATCGATCGATCCGCGCCCGACTTCGCCCGGCACCTTAGGAATGCTTGTCCCGAAGGCATCAATGTTTACTTCGACAATGTACAAGGTGACGTGCTCGATACCTGCCTCGAGCATCTCGCCAAGGGCGGCCGCGTCGCGATGTGCGGCGGCGTCTCGGTGCTGAACGAGGACGGTGGGCGTGCCAGCTACAATCTGATGCGCGTGGTGTGGAAGCGCGCGCGGCTGCAAGGATTCAGCATCTTCGAGTATTCCGAGCAAAAGCGGCATGAGGCGCTTGAGCAACTCGGGCAATGGATCCGGCAGGGCCGACTTCGCATCATCCTGGAGCACAGGCACGGCTTCGATCAGTTGCCCCAGGCGTTCATCGATCTGCTGGCAGGCCGGAGCTCCGGCAGCCAGGTCGTCTGGATCGACCCTCTGAATTGATGCACGGGATCGATTTCAAGTAGCCTCAGCCACCTTCTCAAGCCGGCAACAGGAAGCGCCATGAACCCGACCATGACTCCGGAAGAAGCGGCCGACCGCCTCGCCATCAGAGAACTGATCGACGCCTATGCCCATTGCGCCGACCGGCGTGACGCAAGCGGACAGATGGCGCTCTTCACTGAGGACACCGCCTTTCACGTTTTCATGAACAGTCGCTCGTCCGAGCCGACCTACGTCCTCCACGGCCGCAGTGCGCTCGCCCCCGTCTTCGCCGATTTGAACCAATATCAGGCGACGACGCATTTCAACGGCCAGAGCACCATCCGCCTCGATGGCGATCGAGCGACCGGTGAAAGCTACTGCATTGCTCATCATGTGAGCCTGGACGGTGACAAACGCACGCTGATGATCGCGTCGATCCGTTACCTCGACAAGTTCGTAAAGCAGGACGGCGCCTGGCTCTTCGCCGAGCGCAAGCTGATGGTGACTGGACCGAAACACGCAGTTCGGCCCCCTAAAGCGCGATGAGATAGGAAAGGCGGCAGCAATGAAGAATCGGCAGGTTTGGCTAAGCTCACGCCCCAACGGAATTCCGCAGCCGACGGACTTTGCGCTGCGCGAGGCGGAGGTGCCGATGATTTCGGACGGCGAGTTCCTCGTTCGCAACATCTTCCTGTCGGCAGATCCCGCCATGCGCGGATGGATTGCCGACAAGAGCACCTATTGGCCGAGGATAGAAGTTGGCGACACGATGCGCGCATTCGCGGTCGGAGAGGTGATCGAATCGCGAAGTCCTGGCTATGCAGCCGGCGACAAGGTCATGGGCATATTCGGCTGGCAGGACTATGCCGCAGCCAAATCACAGCAGGTCATGCGGAAGGTCCTCGATGATGACCTTCCCCTGTCGCTCTCGCTCGGCGTGCTCGGACTGAACGGCTTGACGGCCTATTTTGGTCTGCTGGACGTCTGCCGGCCGAAGGCAGGGGAAACCGTCGTGGTCTCGACGGCCGCCGGCGGGGTTGGCTCTGCCGTGGGCCAGATCGCGAAGATTAAAGGGTGTCGTACGATTGGGTTTGCCGGTGGTGCGGAGAAAGTCCGGCAGTGCATCGAGGAGTTCGGCTACGATTCTGCCGTCGACTACAAGTCGACAGCGGATATTGATGGAGCGCTTGTCCGGCTTTGCCCCAATGGCATCGACGCGTTCTTCGACAATACGTCCGGCGCAATTCACGATGCCGTTGTCCGGCAGATCAATGTCGGAGCGCGCATCGCCATTTGCGGAACCGCCTCATATGCGAGCTGGGATCCCTGGAACGAAGGACCGCGGCCGGAGCGGCATCTGCTCGTCAAGCGCGCAATCATGCAGGGCTTCCTCACCACCGATTTTGCTCCGCGATATGAAGAGGCCATTGCGGCGCTGGCTGGCTGGATTCGTTCCGGCAAGCTTCGGTATCGCGAGGACATGCAGGACGGCATCGAGGCCGCGCCCGCATCGATTGCGATGCTCTACGCCGGGGAGAATCGGGGGAAGCTGGTCATCAGACTGTAGCGACACCCGGTTTGCCCATACCGGACGGGAATTGGCAGATCGTCAGGCAGATGCCGTGCTGCGCTTGCGTTTTAGACCTGGGCTTTCAGGCGCATGAGTCTTTCCTGGCTTTGCCCTGGAGGACCTCGCTGCCGGCCCGTGCTCGGACGATACAGCGTCGAGGACGATTTTTGCGGTTAGTTGCAGGTGCGCGTTCATCAGTGCGACCGCGTGTTCGCTGTCCCGCGACAAAGCGGCCTCCGCAATCTCGCGATGTTCCTTATCGAGGTCTCGATCCACCTTGGACAAGGGACCGGTAAACCACCGGTAGCGTGCAGAGTGATTGAAAAGAACCGCTCGCAGATGAAGAAGCCAGGGGCTGCCGCATCCCGCGGCGAGGACTTCGTGAAAGGTCTCGTGAGCCCTCGCATATTCGTTGCTATAGCGACGCGTGGCCTTGTCGGCCCATACCGGGGTATGCGTCAGACGGTGCAGGGCGGCGACGACCTGCGATTGCCACTCGAGTCCACCTTTCTCGATCGCGCCTCGAAGGCACAGCGCCTCAATGCTGCATCGAACGTCGGTGAGATCGCGAAGGGCATCGACCGACAGTGGCGCGACGCGGAAGCCTCGCTGCGGTTCGCTGACGACAAACCCCTCCGATGCGAGGCGCGACAGCGCCTCACGCACGGCGCTCGAGCCGACCGCAAAGCGACGGCACAGATCGTCGATCTTCAGCTTCTCTCCGGGCGCGAAGTTGCACGCGAGCAGTTCGGAGCGAAGCTCCGCATAGGCTCCGTGGGTGAGGCTCGTGGGTGATTCCATGGTGCTGACAGCCATAGCGGACGAAATGACGGGAGTCACTTGAAAATATGCATACTTTAGAAAAAATGCATTTTCTATTGTAATATGCATTTTATGTGATATAGGAGATCGCACACGGAGGAAAACGCCCCATGCGCTTCATCGCTTATGAAAGAAACGGAACGCGCGGCCTCGCGGTGGCCGATCAAGCCGGCCGGCACTGGGGGCTTGATGACGATGGAGATGGCAGGCTCGAGCGTGCCATTGCCGGTGGAAGGGACGCACTGAAGGATCTCGCCGCGGCTCTCCTCAAGGGCGAGCCGATCGATCCGGAAGCGGTGAGCTTCCTTCCGCCGCTTTCCGCACCCGGCAAGATCATCTGCGTCGGATTGAATTACGCGGACCACACGGCCGAAAGCAGCATCCAGCAGCCGGACTACCCGACGCTCTTTGGCCGGTTCGCGTCGAGCCTCATCGGGCACGGTGCGCCGATCGTGCGACCGACCGTCTCGGAGGCGCTCGACTATGAAGGAGAGCTTGTCGCTGTCATCGGGCGCGGCGGCCGTCATATCCCCCAGTCCGCGGCCCTCGACCATGTCGCCGGATATTCGATCTTCAACGATGGTACGATCCGCGACTATCAGTTCCGTACGCCGCAATGGACCATCGGCAAGAATTTCGACGGCACCGGAGCGTTCGGGCCGGCATTTGTAACGGCCGACGAACTTCCGTCAGGCGCCAGCGGCCTGAAACTCGAGACGAGATTGAACGGGACGGTGATGCAAAAGGCGTCGACCTCCGATCTGATCTTCGATGTCGCGACCCTGGTCGCGTTGATCAGCGTGGGCATCACGCTGTTTCCGGGAGACATCATCGTGACCGGCACGCCGTCCGGCGTCGGCGCGGCACGCAAGCCGCCTCTCTATATGAAGCCCGGCGACGTCTGCGAGATCGAGATCGAGGGATTGGGTGTTCTGCGCAATCCGATCGTGCTTGAAGCCGAAGACGCGGTGCGTGCGGCGGCCTGATCCTGCGGTGATCCTGTCACCCGCGGATTCGAGCGGACATCATATCGGTTGCCGTGGAGGCGAGGTCTTGACCAGAGTCGATTAGCGCACTGCCTTGGCTCAACGGAGTTGATCAGGCCGGGTCCTGATCGGGCGTCATTCGGTGGCGGCAGCACGACGTAGATCGTTCGCCGCTTATATTGGGAGGAAACAATGAAATCGGTTCCGGTTCTGATTGCAGGGGGCGGTCCCGTCGGGATGACGCTTGCGAACGTCCTGGCCCATTTCGGCATCCGCTCGATGCTGGTCGAGAAGAATGCGACGACGACCCGCCATCCGAAGATGGACATCACCAACAGCCGTAGCATGGAGCTTTTTCGGAAGTTCGGCCTCGCGGACGCGTTGCGGCATGTCGCGGTGCCGGAAGATCATCCCTTCGATGTCTCCTGGATCACAAGTCTCGCCGGATATGAGCTGCATCGCTTTCGATACATGACCCCGAGCGAGTTTCGAAAGCAGATCCGTATCAAGAACGACGGCACCCAACCGCTCGAACCCCCGATGCGGGTCTCGCAGGTCGAGATCGAGCCGGTTCTGAAGAAATCCATCGACGCGCGTCCGGAAGTCGATGTGCGGTTCGGCGTCGTGTTCGAGAGCTTTGAAGAGAAGGACGATCGTGTCGTCGCGGTGCTGCGGGAGCAGGGGAGTGGTGCGCAGGAGCAGGTCAGCTGCCAATATCTAATCGGTTGCGACGGCGGCTCCAGCCGCGTTCGCGCAGGGCTGGGCATCCAGCTCGAGGGGCAGTCGCGCGTCGGCGAACTCTACATGATCCACTTTCGATCGACCGAGCGGGATCTGCTGCAGCGCTGGGGCGTTGCCTGGCACTACCAGTCGCCGCTTGGAACGATGATCGCCCAGAACGACGATGATATCTGGACCGTTCACGTGCCTGTGCTTCCCGGCCAGGACGCGACCAAGCTCGATCCGCGCGCGCTCGTCGAGGCCTATGCCGGCCGGCCATTCTCCTTTGAGATTCTGGTCGCGAATGTGTGGACGCCGCACCTGCTGGTCGCTGAGACCTATGGCAAGGGACGCGTCCTGCTCGCAGGCGACTCCGCGCATCAGTTCATCCCGACAGGCGGCTATGGGATGAATTCAGGGGTCGGCGATGCGGTCGACCTCGGCTGGAAGCTGGCGGCGACGCTGCAGGGCTTTGGCGGGCCCGGTCTCCTCGCGTCGTATGAAATCGAGCGGCGTCCCGTGGCGGCACGAAATCGCGACGCATCCGGCCGCCACATGCAGGTGCGAATGCAGATTGCCGAAGCCTATGGAAGCCTGTTGGAAGGCGACAACAGCGACAATCCCGTGCGCCGGGCGGAAGTCGGCGCTGGGATCGCCAGGCTCGGCAACGTCGAGAACGAATGTTTCGGGATCGAACACGGCTTTATCTATGAGGGATCGCCGATCATCGCAGATAGCTCGGCCACTCCCTTTCCATTCGATTCCGTTGTCTACAAGCCGACGACCACGCCCGGCGCCCGCTTGCCCAGCACATATCTGAAAGACAGGACGGCGCTCTACGATCGGCTGGGCTCGCATTTCACGCTGATCGATTTCCGAAGGCGCGATCTGTCGTCCTTTGTCGACGATGCGGCGCGACGACAGATACCGCTGTCGGTCTTGCAACTCGACGAACCCGATCTGAAGGGTGTTTACGGACAGGACATGCTGCTTGTGCGGCCCGACCATCACATTGCGTGGCGTGGAACGAGCAGCAAGACACCAAACGCCGACAAGATCCTCGCGACGGCTCTCGGCTGGGGGGCGGAACGGTGAAGCCGCTTCATGCCCTGGTGATCGGCGCCGGTATCGGCGGCACGGCGGCTGCCATCGCATTGCGTCGGGCCGGCCTCGACGTGTCCCTGTTCGAGCAAACGCTGGCGCAACGCGAGGTCGGTGCCGGCATTCAGATCAGCCCCAACGTCTCCCGGCTGCTGGGCCGTTATGGGCTCGGCGATGCGATGGCGCGGGCCGCCGTTCGCCCCTCTTCGGTCGTCTTTCGCCGCTGGCAGGATGGTCGTGTCCTGGGGCGCGAAGAACTGGGCGATGCGATCGAGAACCGTTACGGATCGCCCTACTACCATTTCCACAGAGCTGACCTCATCGCCCTTCTGGCGGATGCATTCGGTCGCAAGGAGATCAAGCTTGGACGACGTCTGGTCGATGTCGAGCAAGACGAAATAGGCGTGACCGCCCGCTTCGAGGATGGCACGTCCGAGCGTGGCGATCTCCTCATCGGGGCCGACGGAATCCACTCCCAGGTTCGCGAACGCCTGTTCGGCGAGGAAAAGCCAAGGTTCTCGGGGCAGATCGCGTATCGGGGGCTCGCACCTGCCGAACGGATCGCGCATCTCGGCCTTCCGCTCGATGTCACGAACTGGGTGGGGCCGGGGGGACACTTCGTCCATTACTTTGTATCCTCAGGTCGATTCTTGAACTTCGTGGCCGTCAGCGAAGAGGCGACCTGGACGCGGGAGCATTGGTCCGACCGCGGTTCGATCTCCGATGCCGCAAGCAAGTATGAGGGGTGGCATCCGCAGATCGCGACGATCCTCAACGCAGTCGACGAGACGTTCAAATGGGCGTTGTTCGATCGCGATCCGCTTCCGGAATGGACGCAGGGGCGTGTAGCGCTGCTGGGCGACGCGTGCCATCCCATGCTGCCTTACATGGCGCAAGGGGCCGCGCAGGCCATCGAAGACGGTGCAGCGCTGGCGGCCTGCCTGAAACACACAGCCTTCGACATTCCGTCGGCATTTCGGGCCTACGTCACATTGCGCAAGCCGCGCGCAACCGGGGTGCAGGAAAGATCTCGCGCCAATGCCACGAGCTTCCACCTGCATGACGGACCACAACAGCTCGAGAGGGATCACCTCTTCGCCACGCGAGGTGTGCGTGGCAGTTCCGAGGCAATGAACCGACTTTACGCCTACGACGCAGAAGCCGTCGCGGCGAATCTGGAGGAACAACCATGACCCGCGCTTTCCAAATCGCCTATGTCGATCTCGATACGCCTGCCTCGGAAGAGGAGGTCACCTATTACGACCGCGTGCTCGGCGCAACGCCTGCCGAGCGTGGATCCGACGGCCGCGCCTATTTCAGCCTCGGTCTCGATCACCACAACATCACCATCAAGCCGGCGTCCCAGAAGCGCCTCACGGCGCTCGGCCTGAGGATCGAACAGGAAACGGCCGACGAGACGGTGAAGTCGCTCCGCGGTCTCGGTCTTTCTGCCGAGCAGAAGAGCGACGCCCGGCCGGGCGTTCCCGTCCTGGTGGAGGTCGTCGTTGCGGGGCACACGCTTCACTTGTTGCCGGAGATGGCCATGCCTGGCCCCGGCTTCCGCTCCTCGGGCGTTGTTCCAACGCGTCTTGGGCATGTCGCGCTGATCACGCCGGAGGCCGACAAATTCGTGGAATTCTGCTCGGCCATCGGGTTCCGCACGACCGATTGGTTCGAGGGAATTGCGACGTTCCTGACCTGCAATCACGATCACCACGTCCTCAACGTCATCGGTGCGCCGGAGACCCGGCTTCATCACCTTGCGTTTGAGCTGCGCAGCCGCGCCGCGCATCATGATGTGGCCGATTTTCTTGCAAAGCAAAACCATCCGATCCTGTGGGGGCCGTCGCGGCACACTGCGGGGCACAACCTCGCTTCCTATCACTACGACCCGAGCCGTTTTCTGATCGAGCTCTATTCCGACATGGACGTGCTCGTTCCGGAGCTCAACATTTTCGAGCCGCGGCCTTGGCACGAAGCGTATCCCCAACGTCCTCGGGCATGGACGATTGAGCAGTTGACGACATGGGGAACTCGGTTCGACTTCGACCTGAAGACGGCTTAACGACCTGGCCGACTATCGATCGAATATCAAAAATTGGGAGGCGAGAGATGTCCAGACACGCGTGCGCTATCGCGCTGACGATCCTTATCGGATTGGCCCTTACAGCGCCTGGCACTGCCCAAGAGAAGCGGTATGATCCCGGCGCGTCCGATACGATCATCAAGATTGGCAATACTGCTCCCTACAGCGGGCCGCTCTCCTCGAATGGCATTATTGCCAGAACGGAAAGCGCCTACTTCAAGATGATCAACGAACAGGGTGGCGTTAACGGACGCAAGATCGAGTTCATTTCCTACGATGATGCCTATAGCCCTCCCAAGACGGTGGAGCAGACGCGCAAGTTGATCGAAAGCGACGAAGTTCTGCTTCTCTTCAATCAACTCGGCACGCCGACCACCATGTCGGTCATCAAATATGTCAACGCCAAGAAAGTGCCGCAGCTGTTCATCGCGGCCGGAGGAACCATCTTCGGCGACCAGAAGACATACCCTTGGTCGATGGGCTTGCAGCCAAGCTACCAAAGCGAAACTCGCATCTACGGCAGGTACCTGCGCGAAAACTATCCCAGCGGAAAGATTGCCGTTCTCTCGTCCAACGATGACTTCGGACGGGACAATATCAAGGGCTTGAAGGACGGTCTCGGCGATGCCGTCGGTAATATTGTCGCCGAAGTCACGTATGAGACGAGCGCGCCGACGATCGATTCCGAACTTGTGAAGCTGAAATTCTCGGGCGCAAGTATCTTCGTCAATTTCGCCTCGGCGAAATTTGCGGCGCAAGCCATCAAGAAGGCGGCCGAGATCGGCTGGAAGCCGGTGCATATCCTGCATGGAAACTCGCAATCGATCAGCGCCGTCCTAAAACCCGCCGGTCTCGAAAACGCAAAGGACATCATCACTGCGAGTTACAGCAAGGATCCTGCCGATCCGGCCTGGAAAGACGACCCCGGTTTGAAGAGATTCTCGGAATTCATCGTCAAATACATGCCGGGCGAAGACAAAAACAATTTCTATGTGGTCTATGGATACAATGCCGCCCAGGCGCTGGTCGGAGTACTAAAGCAGTGCAAGGATGACCTTACACGCGCTAACATCATGAGGCAGGCCGAGGCGTTGAACCAGGTTCATCTCGATATGCTGCTTCCAGACGTTACGTTGCGCACATCGCCAGCCGACCACTACCCGATCGAACAGATGCAATTGCAGAAGTTCGATGGCCAGAACTGGGTGAGGTTCGGCCCGGCCATTGACGGAACGCTGAGCGAGAAGTGATGGTTCCAGTTGGCACAAACTGACCCTTGATGGATTAGATCGAGAGTTGAAA
>WNGR01002236.1_pt1 | contig 21382 bp, 23 predicted proteins | sample 5407581 | NCBI WGS metagenome assembly WNGR01 (sample SAMN13153383, study PRJNA577476) | soil metagenome | isolation source: 80 cm soil or saprolite under Garry oak tree replicate 2 | place: USA:California | collected 2016-06-15
CCTTCTCCTCCCCGTCCTGCTCCTTGGGAGACGGCATGGGCGCAGGAGTAGGTGGAGGTGGTGCTGACCAAAGCGCATTCAAATCAAATGACGCGCGCGGCGGCATATCTGGTTTACTTGGGGCGAACGGCGAGATACCCGTGATGGGCGTCAGCGTGGCTGCCGATAACGGCTCATTCATAGAAGCAGCCGAAGGTGGTCCTGCTGCTACTGCTACTGCTGTGGTGGTTGCAGGGGTGGCGATGGTAAGGGGTGAGGTCTCTGGTGGCTCGTCGTCCATGTGAATAAAGTCGCCGAGATTGAGCTCCGAATCGACTGCACTGACACTAGCACTAGCACCAGCATGCGCCGACGTAAGTTCTGTTCCTTGTCCCTGCCCCTGTCCTTGCGTCAGCGCTGGTGTCACTGTGTTCCACGGCGCCGACGGCACGGCAGGCGAATCTGGGGGCACAGACGCGGACGGTGGGTTCGAGTGACTGGGTTGCACGGCGCGCAGACGCGCGAGGCGCTCGCGTTCGCGCTCTTCCTCCGCAATCTCGAGCTCGCGCTCGCGGCGCTGCTTCGCGACGGCTGAGTCCTCATTGACGTCTTCGATATCCTGGAGGCCCTTATGCGTGATCTTGGCGCGCGGGACCGTCGACTTTATGAGGATCGAGTGCACGAGCGCCTCCTGCTCCGCCTGCTTGATCGACAGCTGCTGCTCCTGCGACGCCAGTTCCGTCGACGACATCGTCGCGAGCGTCCTGGGCATCACCTGAGCGGACGCGATACGCTGGTGCAGCAGCACGCGGTCAGACTGTTGTAGGTTGAACGTCAGTGTGCGGAAGCGCTCCCTGCACCAGGCAATGAGCACGCATCGAGAAGCAAAGAGAAGAAGCGAGAACGCACTTGTACTTTGTGCCTGCGCCGAGCTTGCCATACTTGTCGGGCTCAGCATACGTATTAAAGACCGCATGCTCGACTTCTGCTGCGTATGCAGTTGCGCGCTCCTTCGCCTGTGTCTTTTCCTCCTCGCTCAGCTCCTCTGCCTTGCGCTCAACCAACTCCAACTCCATTTCCCTGGGCGCCTCCCCTTCGCCCTCCCCCTCCTGCCCCTCGCCTTTTTGCCGGACGTACGGATACCGGAGAAATATGCCGGCAAACATCTCGGTAAGCTTGCCAAGACAGTACTTACGCGCAGCGTCCTCCACCGCAGACATCGTGGTGGACGACGACTCAGCGCGCTTACGCTTCCCCGTGCCTGCGCCCGCCCCCGCGGCGCTGAGCGAGTGCTTGCGCTTGAGGGCTCCGCTCGGCTGCGGCGATGCGGAAGTCTTGACCTTTGCAGTCGTGGCGGCACCCGGGCCGCGCCTGCGCACCTTTCCGTCACCCTCGCTGACGTCCCCATCTTCCGAGTCGTCGTCCGAGTCGGACGACATTGCAATGATGCGCCGACTGTTGGTGCCTAGCTGTGGAGTGGAGCAACGCCTAATGAGCCAGTGCGGCCGGGCGGGGGTGAGGGTAGTCTGACGTACCGTGTGTTTGCGCTTGGCCCCCGCTGCTGCTATGGACTGGCTGCCCTCATCAACATACTCGTCGCCACTCTCGTCGTCGCTGGATTGGGACATCTCCACAGGCGACGACTGCTGCTGGTGTTTCTTCCATTTCGTCTCAGACTCCTCCGTCTTCTCCGTCCCTTTTATTGGCTGCGTCTTGGGTTTTCCTGTTGTCGCTGGTGGTGGTGGTTCCACGGTTTCAGCGTCCTCAGTGGGTTCAAACGCGTCGGACCCGTCCCATACCACTATCAAACCCGGATCAGTACTGTCTCCCTTCAGACGAAAAGCAAAAAAAAAAAAGTGGCCAAGTAAGAATGTGAAAGGGGATGGTCAAAGAACATGTCGATAGGCTGTGTCTTGGGGTACTCTGTGTGTGTGGTCTCACATTACATGGGCATAATACATCGACGAGTCTTGTCGGACCACCACGCTGACCTGATACCGGACGGTATCGTTCAGACACGATAATATGCAACTAGCGCTGGTGCGATAGGGGGGCACATGCAGCTCAGGCGGGTAATCGCTGACACGACAACGTATTGCGACGAACACGGATGGTTGTGCGTGTGTTACAATACGGGAGAGTACAACAATACGGGAAAAGAAATGTGGGGTAGTGGAATCGATTGCCATGCATATCGGAACGCGTCTGACACTTACTCACTGTACGCCAGCCAGTCTTCTCCTGACAGGAAGGACATACATACACCACTATGAAAAAAAGGATCAGTCAGGAGGTTACAGAGATGAAGGCGGAAATGGAAAACGGATGACTCACTTATCTCACTTGCATCGTCCTCGCTGAGATTGACACACCGGAAGTGGTACCTAAGATGGTCGTCAGTACTAGAGAGGGGAAGACGACGATAATACCGACCATTCGTCACAATTCCCGCATTGAACCATAGGGGTTCCATCATCGACACCATGACACGAGCAAAACAGCAGTTCCTCCTCCTTCTCCTTCTTTGCCCTTACATTTCGAGCAGATCTTTTAGGGACGGCCTTCTCCTTACCCTTTAACGACGATGCCGAAGAGGTTGAAGGAAGAGACGCGGTTCCATTTTCTTTACCTGAATGATGTGACTTGCGAGAGCGAGTGGTGCGCATGTTGTTGGCTGCGCGGTGGCTGCGGTCGCGGGTTGGCTTGGTTTATCGATGACGAGTCTGCCCTTGTCAACAAAGTTGCAACTCAGGCTTTGCTCATCCGCTCCCACGCCACCCGGCGACGGCCCCAAAGTTAAGCTCCGTAATCATATGAGCATCATATGAGCCTTCTCCATGCTTTCCTAACGCTTGCCACACCGTCCATCCTCTGAGACATGCGGCTTCCAGACCCCCATTATCATATATCACCCCCGAACCCAACCCTGAACGTCCATTGCAATGAGTGATCGCGCGCTAGCCCATCGCGTATCACTTCTTACGGCGAGCGCTTCCTCGATTCCTCTCCACAGCTCAACGTTCTAAGAAAGAATTCCGTACTTCCTCCGAGCCACTATCAGAATCGTAAAAAAAAAAGATGCGAAGAAGACGCTCGTTCGCAGGAGGGCGTGTGTACGGCCGGTTCACATCCACCCTATTTCTTCCCACGGCATCCACGACTACTGTATGGCGTGGGCACACGACGTATGCTTGCTCATCTCACATTGACGGTCAGTCCCGCCCGATTCCGTATGTGGGTCAGACTCGGCCAGCGCCAAAGCCACTTTTTCACGCGTGATCGTGGCGTGGCCACACGTGATGACGCCGCCAGCTCCTCCGGTTCCCCTGGCCGTGCCAAGTTGTGATGAGAAACGAAAACGAGTCGTTATCAGATCACAGATACACAGAAAGGCAATAACTTTGGGAACAGAAGCAAGAAGGAAGTGTAGGAAGTGAAAGACGTTTTTCGAATTTATTTTTTTTCTCCGCAGTTATCGCAGTTATCCAATACATGAAAAAACATAAACAGTTCTGTCTCTTCTCGAGGCAGACCCTGGAACTGCCGGCGTCGTCGGCAAACGTGCATATAAAGGTACCCTGTGGCGCCTTGTCATGATCATTGTGGCTCAAGCGTGTTTAGGATAATTAGGTGTGGTGCTGTCTTGAGCGCCTCAGCTCGCCCATAATAGCTCGCGGCGGGGCGGAAGAGGGCGGGAGGGGGAGTGAACCTAATATGACGACGTGTGGGTGGGTGGGAGCCAGGGAGAAAAAGAAGGCTAACAACGTCATCGGATGCGTCGTTCCTTACTCGGTCGAGACAGATAGAGGATTGAACGTTGAACAGGTGACTGAGATTCACCGGGAGTTGTCCCTGGCAGGTGGTACGGTACAAGAGACAAGAAACAAAGGAGAGTACTGTATCGTATCCATCGTATGCACTCGCGGGACAACTGGGCAGTGGTGCATGCATGGAACCTTTCGTGGATGGGCAGCCGGCAAAGGCGCCTTGGCCCCGGAAAAGACTTATCATATAGAGAGTGAACTAGTGAACCGGGTGCATCGCTGACCAAGAGCACTGCATTGCCTTTGCCTTATTATGGTAGCGGGGATAGCTCACGGTGGCCGAGTGGCTTTATTTTTCGAGATCGCGTTACCCTGATTTGATCTGAATTTTGTCCAGTGTGGGTGGGCGTTATTTGACTCCCTTTCCTCCCGGCCGTTGGCAGGTGCCAGTGGTGCACGTTGCGGGTGATGAGATGGTCAGATAGGTTCTCCTCTATTCTTACTTATTCTTTCCCCTCTTCTTCCTCGGTATCTTTTGATTGCCTCGCCCATTCAGCCCTTTACAGTAGGTCATTTCACGGGAGGCATCGTTTTTAGGCGAAGAACGTGTCTCCTCTCGTCTGATTGACTTGTTCCTTCCGTCGCCATACCAGCTTTACCCACTTGAAGCCGTGGACCCGGGTATTGCTTTGGCCTCACTTTTCCCCATTCCCCCTCCTTCACCACCACCTTCCTCTCCTCACCCACGCATACACCCAGTTTCATGACCATATTTGCGTTTCAATTTCGCCTCAACCCCTCTGTCCCCTTTTGCTCTGTACCCTTCGCTCTTGGTCACACTCAATCACGCATACACGCCTACTTCTGTCGCATGAACTGCACATGGCTGCCGCCGCTGTATCCTCGAAGATCGGTCCAGCCGTCTCAAGTCCACTCCACACGGTCTCCACTCGTATGACGGCCGTAAACACAGACACCCCTTCTACTCCTGCTACTGTCGTTCGTGCCCACCCAACAACATCCCCTTCTATGGCTTCCTCTCCCACATCCTCCCGCTCCCCACCACCACCACCCTCCACAACTCGTTCGAAGCATTCAGTATCAGTCGAGATAATACCACCTTCGACCGAATCGGCACCGAAGACGTTCAAGCGCTTGCTCCGCTCACCTTTTGACCAGACCCTCCGATCCGCGACTCGGTCCAAGGGAAAGTCCAATAATAGCGTTCCTCTGCCGGCCGGTGATCACTTTGCCACTATCACTGCCAAAGATGATAGTCACGGCGGCAAACAGGGCACCGGAGTCAGTGTGACCGAAGTTGTGGCGAGGGAAGCAACTGCAGGAAAGGATAAAGAGCGGACGGGAATGCTTAAACGGTTCGAGACCAAAGTCGCGTTCCGCCGTACAAGGAAGGAGTCGGGTACAGAATCATCAAGCAAGGCCCCTATGGTACCGCCCTCTTATAATCATAATCATGAAAGCGAAGATCTAGACAGTCATACTCAAGATAGGCTTCCCGAACAACCAGGAAAAGATCAACACCGGTTTCGCCTAGCTGGGTTCACGAGCTTTGCTACCCCTTCGCTAAGACTCGCTTCAATGTCCTCCCCCGCTCTGCATCTTTCCTCTCACGCATCTCCCTCCCCAACTCCCGCCTCTCCCTCATCTTCATCCCCTCCCAACCGCCCGATTATAAGCTCGCCCGCGCCTCTCTCACCGAAGCGCGCTTCCTTCGGGAATGCCAATTCTCCCGCATCGCCCCCATCTCGTCATAGAAAATCTCGTCCTGACCCTCTCTTACCTTCTTCACCGTCCACTCTGTCCTTTGACCGTTTCGCCAACACACCTTCTCCAGCACCATCTACTCCGACTCGGCCTGGCAGTCGAGATCCTCTGAGCCCCCCTGGCACCCCTACCCCGACGTCATCTCGCGCACAACTAGGAAAGCGCTCCTCATCCGGCACTAATCGACTTTCCCAAGATCAGCCCCCGTCGAGCCCATCTACATCTCGCCAGAAAAGCCCCAGTTCTCCACGTACCCGTTCTCCACCTTCCCCTCGCGTTGTCACCCCACGCGGCTTTACCTCTACCTCTACCTCCAGTCTCAACTACCCGCCCTCGTACTCTTCTAACGCCATCAGACGATCGTCCATAGATCGCCAATCGCCTTCACCTGCCCTTCCGCGTGCCTCGTCTCCAAGTACACCCAGCCGTCCCCGTGCGCTTTCCCCGGGCCCTCATCATCTTCCCCAACAACAACATCAGCGCGCAGTCTCCCCATCGTCAGCCATGACCCGCCATACAAATGCCTCCACCTCGTCGCTATCACCTGCAGGTTCAAATCCCATGCACCGCGAGGCGGTGCGCGCGGCCACTTCGGTGCTCTGCAAGGAGATGCTGAGACCTAGTCAGAACGCGAGCCTTGGGGGACGTGAGGCAGAGGAAGTTGAATGGCGCCTGCGTGCCCTTGCGCGGCTCGAGCGCGTGTGGGGAAGAAGCGGGGCTTCTGCGAACGGGAGTACTACCCAACTTGGCGGGATGACCTCGAGTACCAATATGGCAGGAGAAGAAAGAGAGCGAAAGATGTTCACAGATGCGCTGCGGGATGGCTATGTCCTCTGCCAGTGAGTGGTTCTGTTTCCCTTGGTTACCCGCGTGTGCTGGAACGGAACGCTAACTCCTGTTCTATGAATTCATTTGCAGACTCATGAACAAGTTGCGGCCGGGATCCATAAATCGGATTGACCCGCGCGAGGACGGCAAGCTCCGCACATCGAACGTGACAAAATTCCTTGCGTTGTGCTCTGCCAACGGGCTCCCACCCGAGGACCTCTTCCTGCGCGACGACCTCATCGAGGGCACATCCGACTGCCTCGCACGCGTGGCAAAGACTATCATCGCTCTTGTCAAGTGGGCAGAGACCCCCGTACCTACACACTCACATCTCTTGCGCGGAGGGGGCAGCAGAATCAAGCCTATCAACACATCTATCGCAAACGCAGCACCCGGCTCACCTTACCGCACTGGCTCGTCTTCACGAGCAGTCATGTCTTCGCCCAACTTGTCGTCCCCGCCTTCACCTCTCTCCCCCACGCGGAATACCACCAGGCACCGGTCACCACCACCCACCGGTCTTCCCACGCTACGCTCTCACAGTCCAGACGATACTGCGTCGTCCAGCGATGCGGGGACAGCGCTTGGAACTGACACGGATGGGCGTCGGACGCCCACGGGGACGGCCAGCGACCGCGACGAAGTGCCCCCGATCCTCCCACCCCGTTCGCCCGTGCGTTCGCGTCCGTCCGAGCGCTCGCTCATCGGTGGCGACTCACTCCTTGCACCGTCCTTAAACGAGTCTGCGCGCATGTCGATCGCAGATTCGACGACGGGGCAGTCCATTGCGTCGAGCAACATGACAGACACCACCACGTACTCGAGCCTGCTGGACAGCTTCGGGCTGGGGTTCGGTGGCGGGCGCAGCGGCAGTGGCTCAGGGCCGTACGGGAAGTTTGGCACAATACGCACCGTCACGACCGAGGCGACGTCGTTCATCCCATCTGAGTGGCCTAGCTTGACCCGCACGGAGGGCAGCGCGATGGCCGCATCCATGTTGGGCTGCGACGACACCCTGGGCGGCGATGTCGCCAGCAGCGCCGGCAGCATTTTTGGCAATCATAGTCCGAATGGCCACATCGGCATCGTGCCTGGCCAGCGCAGACGTGGTAGCCTTGAGAGTCCCACTACGCGGCCGCGTGAGCGAAGACCGAGCGAGACGGTACCAGTCGACCTGTTGCGCGTCGTCGAAGAGTCCGAAGAGCTCCTAAACAGCAATAATGTAGCGGGGAACATAGCGGCATCCACAGGAGTGGACGACCGGATGGGGCGGATGGAGCGGATTAACCTTGGCAAGGGCAAGTGGCCGGACGACTTTCTCGACGCACTTCAAGCGCCTTCTCGCCCGATCGCGATTCGGAAGCCATCACCGTCTTCCTTGGCACTCTCGGCGGACGCTCGTCTCTTCCATGGCGAGTTCGCAGCCGCTGATCTCGGTGTTAGTGCGAGTGTCAATTCGAGCGCTGGTGCCGTTTCCGCGTCGGCTTCTCCGTCGCGAGGAAGCGTCGAGTCGTTGCTACAAGCATCATCACTCCCAACAGCGGTAATAGCGCCTCCGCTTGCTGCCGCCGCCGCGGCTGCCGCGGCTCGCCGGCCGACGCACCGTGCGCGACACAGCGTCGACGCGCCTGTACTTGGGCCGAAAGACGCCAACGCCTTTTTACGTCGCGACTCGAGCCCGGATACTTCTTCTCTCGGTCTTGGCCCTAGCCCTGGCCGAGTCGCATTGCGCAAGAACAGCACGCGCGGTGGGCAGAGGAGCGGGATATATGTGCCGAGGCGGAGCAGTCCCGGAGATGGCGGCGGCAGCGACGGTGGTGGGGGAGATGGTGACTCGCTTGTGCCCATCCCGTTCCCGCGCGCCGTTTCTGGCGAGTATGGCGGTGCTCCCTCGTCGAGCTCGTTCAATACGCCGTCGCAGTCGCAGTCACCCTCGTTCGATCCGGTCGAGCGCGCTCCGTCTAACGAGCGTGGTGCGGGCTCTCCTGCGTCCGGGTCTGGGTCTGGTAACGCCAGTTCCCCGTCGTCGTTGCTCCCGCGAGGGCGGTTCCAGAGCGAGGTGGATGGCGCGAGTTCGCGCAGGCGGCCGCGGCCGAATTCGTACGACGAGTTTGGTGCTAAGCCGCGGCGGTCGCGGTTCGAGAGCATGGCCAACCTCGGCGTCGCGTCGGGCGAGCAAGCAAGCGCAAGCGATTTAATGGCGCGGGATGCGACGGAAGGAAGCGTGTCCCGGCAGACGCTAGTCGTAAGGGAGGAGGGAAAGGCACCAACGCACTTTGTAAGCAGTCCACCATATGCGGGAGGTCGGTATTTAATCGGTGAACTGCCCTTTTTTAGCAACTTGGCAATTGTATTGGACGCGGACAGTTTGGCGCTGTATATCGCGCGCTCAACTTGAACACCGGGCAGATGGTCGCAGTGAAGCGGATAGGGCTCGAAGGCCTCAAGGAGGAGGAAATTTCGCAGCTTATGCGGGAGGTCGACCTGGTCAAGCGATTGTCGCATCCCAGCATCGTCAAGTACGAAGGGATGGCCCGGGACGAGAACACCCTCAGCATTGTCCTCGAGTACGTTGTCCCCTTCCTCCTTTATATACGGCGCTGTGCCACTGCCTGCACGCTTGCCTGCCTGCTGCTGCGCATTCTGTTTTGTACTTGTCACATACTGACTTTTGGGGACTGCGCATCACGTGTGCACTTGCAGGTACGCCGAGAACGGCTCCCTCGGGCAGACTCTCAAGGCATTCGGCAAGCTGAACGAGAAGCTGGTGGCGAGCTACGTTTTCAAGATCCTCGAAGGGTTGGACTACCTGCATCGCAGTGACGTCGTGCACTGCGACCTCAAGGCGGCGAACATCCTCACGACGAAGACCGGGAACGTAAAGCTATCCGACTTTGGCGTCTCGCTCAACTTGCGCGCGATGGAGCGCGAGATTAAGGACGTCGCGGGCACGCCGAACTGGATGGCCCCTGAAGTCATTGAGCTCAAAGGCGCGTCGCCCAAGTCGGACATCTGGTCGCTTGGATGCACAGTTATCGAGTTACTGACGGGACGCCCGCCATATGGGGATATCGGGAATGCCATGACAGGTGACTGGACTGGTGTTACGCAGTGTTTCCGCAGTCGTTAACACAAAAGAAACGCACAGTGATGTTCCGGATAGTCGAAGACGAGTGTCCGCCAATTCCTGAACGCTTTTCTGGTCCACTTGTCTCGTTCCTCAAGGAGTGTTTTCACAAGGACCCGGGGATGCGACCAAGCGCGGAGAAACTGTTTGAGCACGAGTGGCTGAAGAACCATTGGGGCTTGAACAAGGTAAGTCTGGCGAGAGCCAGTTGTGACAATATCCGCAGGAAAGGCTAATTGCGCGATTTTGCAAAGGACTTACGGCCGCAAGATAGCATACCTTTCCTTCGGCGAGTGAGCGCCGACCTGCAAAAAAATGGCGCGGCACGACACTTGATAGCAAATCTCGAGCTCGACTCCCCAATTCCCGTGTATGCGGGCCACCAGTTTGACGGTGACATGGCGATGCTGTCCAGCTCGCCAGGTCATCCCTCCTTTACAGGCAGCGCATCACCAGTCCTCCCTGAAGTTCCGCAAAGCGAAGCAGACCTCTTTGAAATACGCGAACATACCTTTGTCAAGACGACCTTTGGCAAACGTGCGTCTTTCGCTATCAGCGGACGTGAGCTTGACCTGAGGGCTGATCGTTTGTTATCTATATGTAGCCGTCAACTGTCGAGTATGCATGGAACCAGCCAAAAAGGGTGCGGTGCTGTGTTCGCATTGCAGCCTCATCGCACACTCCAAGTGCGCAGGCCGCGCAGCGCTAACTTGCGACCTTCGCTCGAAATTGCTCATGCATGCGCATTTCGCGGAGCGCGGCAGCAGCCCCTCCGAGTTCTTCACACGCTTGCCGAACCACCATCCTGCGAGCGCGAGCTCGTCTCGAGGCAGCCTCGACCGTGACCGTGACCAGCGGGAACGGGAGCGCACGAACTCACCTCAGCTTTCTCCGACGTCGTCCCCACATCCGCCCGTGGCGTATAAAGTCCTCTCGCCATTTAAGCGCTCGCGTGCCTCCCTCACGCCCGACCCGACACACTCCAACTCATCTGTCTCACTCGCTGCCGCTACGCCCCCTCCCCATTCAAAGTCTCAAGCCAAAGTGACCAACGTGATACCGGAGGGGAACGTCATCCGCCGGAAATTGTCCATCATCCTCACGCGCCAACGAGAACCACAACAAGCGACTACGCACCTGAGAGAACGCCCTCAGTCGATCTCGAGCATCAGCTCGTCGTGTGCAAACTCACCACAGTCGCCAGCGTCGCAATCCCCACAATCGAACAGCTTGCGCAGTTTACAGGTGGCGGCGGTGGTAGCGGCGACAGGGAACAGTAGCAGTGCGTCCTCGGCGAGTCGTGCCGCGCGTGTCGATCCTTCCGCCGCGACGACGGCTTCTTCGTTCGTCGACGCTGCTGCTGACGTCGCGGGTGCCTCATGTGTAACGGTGCCGGATACTGCTGCCCCGACGGTCGCTTCACGGGATAAGAAGACTCACAGGATGATGACGATGACGAGGCGCGGGCGTGGCGACTCGTCCAAAGCTTCGACCGGCGGGAACTGCTCCATCCAGTGAAAGAGGGAAGAAAAAAATGTTGTGTGCTGTCGCTTGCGATTTTCCTTTATCTGATCGCTTACCACCCCCTTCCACCCACCCCAAATTTTCTTGACCTCCCCTTAACCCTTGTCGGTTGTATGTGCGCGCGTGCGTGTACGCGTGTGTGCCTGTACAAGACTTCCCAGACTGGATCTCCGCGGGTCTATGTGATTGATTCTGCTTGTTGTATGTACTCCCAACTTGTACTATCTACCCATCGTGACTTTACTTCATCTCTCTGCGTTCTCCACCATTCCTCATTTTCTTTTCATACTATGTATCCTTGATACCTCTTCCCACTCCCATCCATTTTCGCATCAAAAGTTAATACCTTACGGACATGTCCAAGCATTCGAAATTTACTCATGATCTTTCTTCCAGTCAGTTTTGACGGTTACCGGCTACCTATCACCTACCTACCTCCACCGACCACCTATCACGTATACTCCTTACAATTCGAAGGCTTCGTCCACATTCACGGGTAATATATATATCTATCGCCACCTAGCTAGCTCCCGTATCTGTTTAATTTGCGCCACTTGAAATCAAAAAAAAAATTCGATGAGAGCACGTTTGTGTTAACCCGATCCAACCAACTACACTTTCGCTTTTTCTTGGAGAACTGAGGGCATATAAGTAAGACTCGGAGGAACTGAAATGGCTAGTGAGCCCAGACGACTTCATTCTAGCCAAAAGACCCGTCTCCCTGCGGAGGGACGCCGACGTCGAGATCTGAGGGGGTTGCCTCTCTGTTTCGACCCAAAACCCCTCACCGCGCAGGCTACCCTCTAAGTCAGCGATAAGGACTCAGATGATCCCCGCATGAATAGTTTAAAAAAATTAAAAAAAAACATATCGGACTGTCCACGGGCTGAGGCAGTGCGGGCGCCGGCGTCACCTGGCAAACCTCGTGGCGAACGATTCTAGATCTGGTGTTTCTACTCAGCCGCCTCTCACCCGCAGTGCCAGTGTTGTACCGTACCCTCAGACGCCTCTCCTCGCTGCTATTGCCATGTCTCAGACACCTCCCACAGCTTCCTCTTCTTCCAATTTCCAGGCCATCTTTAATGCCTCCCTGAAAACGTATGAAAAGAAAACGAAAAAAGACCTTCTCGCGCATCCATTGATGGCCCAGTTGCAGACCTGCAGCTCTCCCACCGACATTCTGGCCGTCCTTCGTACCCAAGTCCAACAGTTCGAGCAATCTACGCGCGGCGATGACAAATTAATAAAATGGTTGAACCCGACCGTCAACGTCCTTTATGCGTTCTCCGCCGCGCTTGGCGAGGGTGTCGGACTAGTGAATCCCATCCCGACGATCCTTCTACGAACTCATCTCTAATATCATATTTCTAGGTATTCTCACCTGCGAAAGTGATTTTCGCTGGTGCCGGTGTTCTCCTCTTGGTAGCTATTATCCTGGATCTCGCTTACTCGGACTGTTCTGATATCAAAGCCACACAGGCGGCAAAAGACGTTGTTGCGAGCCAAGATGCGCTCGTCGATATCTTCGAGCGCATTGAATGCTTCTTCAGACGGCTCGAGACATATACCGAAGTGCCGACAACAGAGGCGATGAAGGACGTCATCGTGAAGATTATGGTTGAGGTGCTTGGAATTTTTGCGGTTGTGACTAAGGAGATGAAGCAGGGACGAGCGAGTGAGTCGATCCCTGATGACACGTTTCCCGTCGCTGATAGAGATTCAGAGAAATATCTCAAGAAATTAATTGGAATGAAGGATATCGAGGACGCGCTGAGCAACCTGGATAGATTGACGCAGGAGGAGGCCCGGATGGCGATTGTGCAAGTCCTGAAAGTCGCACATCATGTCAGTGACGGAGTAGAAAATGTCGGCGAGCAAGTAAAGGGCATCGACGACAAAGTGAACGGCGTCGATGACAAGGTCAACCTGGCTATTGAGGGTACGTTGAGCACTTTAGCTACTCACAAACGCCATCGTAAACCCATATACATCTAGACGGCAAGGAAACAAAAGCCCTGGTGCAACAGACGGCAAACAATATGGAGACAGCTAAGCGTTCGTGGTCCTTTAGCCCCGCTGCTCTTGGTTGTTGAGGCTCCAATGACACACAGGGGGCCGGGTACGGCGGGACCACCGAGGGTGGCTGTCCCCACCGAACCCATCCACTAATCAAAATCTCGCGCGCAGCGCCCAACATGAGGGGACAACGATGTGGTTCTTTCAAGAAACTACCTTCGTGGAATGGAAGTCCAAGTCGACCACATCCTTGTTGTGGATCCACGGGAAACGTACGCCCCTCTGTTCCTTCACATCCTCCCAGATCTTGATCGCTTCGAATTATTGTAGCAGGTTCAGGGAAGAGCATCCTTTGGTTCGTTATCATTTTTCAGGTTCACCCTTGAGATACTTACACCGCCAACTAGCTCCGCAATCATCCAAGACATAATGGCACTGCGGGAGGCTGGACTAGCATCCATGGCGTATTTCTATTTCGATTTTAGGGACACCGATAAACAAAACCTCCACAACATGCTTCCTTCGCTTCTCACACAACTCTCCGCTCGTTCCGACAGTTGTTGCGACATTCTCTCCCGCGTTTATATGACACACGACGACGGCGCGCATAAGCCCAGCACCAGCACGCTGATTACATGTCTTAAAGAGATGCTCGCACTACCTGGCCAAGGCCCAACCTACATCATCTTGGACGCGCTAGACGAATGCCCCAATACCTCCGGAATTCCATCCTGCCGCAAACAAGTCCTTGATCTCTTAAAGGACCTTGTCGGCCTCCAGCTTCCAAATCTTCATATATGTGTCACGAGTCGCTCAGAGATCGATATCCGAGCTGCGCTCGAGCCCCTAGCATTCTACCTGATCTCGATTCACGAAGAAAGTGGACAAAAAAAGGATATTGAAGACTATATCAGATTTGTCGTCTACGCGGACTCAGATACGGCGATGGGGAGGTGGAGAGACCAGGATAAAGACCTAGTTATTGAGACGCTTACGGAAAGAGTCGATGGAATGTAAGCGTGTTTAAGGATGCTAATGACACTTACTGATTATTTGACAGGTTCCGATGGGTTTTCTGTCAGCTGGAGGTGTTGCAACATTGCCTTCCACAAAGCATCCGGTGGACGCTCAACGAATTGCCGAAATCTTTAGACGAGACGTATGAGCGCGTGTTGAAGGAGATCGGCATGGCCAACCGAGACCATGCTTATCGTCTCCTACAATGTCTTACCGTGGCGATTCGGCCTCTGCGTGTCGAGGAGTTAGCAGAAATACTTGCGCTCGACTTTGATGGGGCCGAAGGAGCGATACCAAAGTTGAACGAAGGTTGGCGGTCGGAGAATCGGCAACGAGCTGTGCTATCTACTTGCTCCAGCTTGATCACCCTAGTCGACGATGACAATTCCCGGGTCATTCAGTTTACGCATTTTTCGGTCAGGGAATTCTTGACTTCCAATCGCCTTGCCACTTCTAAAGGAGACATTTCGTACTTTCATATCATACCCGAGCCCGCACACACGACTCTCGCCCAGGCTTGCTTGGGGATTCTACTCATGTTGAACGGCAGCGCTAACAATGAAGATAACTTTCCTCTGACCAGATATGCTGGTCGGCATTGGGTAGACCATGCCCAGTTCGGAAAGGTGTCGTCACGCATAGAAGATGGGATGCGGCGTCTTTTCGACTCGGCCAAACCCTATTTTGCCGCGTGGCTCCAGTTGCACGACATCGACGACGGCTGGTCTCCATTCCGAACTTCCGATAAAACGTCACGTGATGCATCTCCACTGTATTATGCCTCATTGTGCGGGTTTCGTGACCTGGCAACGCACATCGTCGTCGAGCATCCAGAGCATCTAAATGCGAAGGGCGGTCTTAATCACAGTCCACTGGCGGCGGCATTGCACAAGAGACACTTCAAGGTGGCCGAGTTACTACATCAGCATGGCGCAGCCGTAGATGTTACCGGCTACCATAACCGAACTCCACTACAAGCTGCGTCGATGGATGGACTCACCGATGTCATGCGGTGGTTACTCGACCACGGTGCAGATGCGGATGTACAAGAAGCCGATCAGCGGACCCCAATTTTTTCAGCCGCAGAGAACGGACATCTAGAGGCTGTTCGGATGTTACTGGGGCAACGCGTACGCGTCAACTCTGCGAACAACGTCGGCCAAACTCCATTGCACCGAGCATCGTATCGGGGTCACGTGGAGATCGTGAGGCTATTACTCCAACATGGGGCGGACCACAATACACAAGATAAGGACTACTCGACTCCATTACATCTGGCATCATTTCATGGGGAGCTCGAGGTTGCATGTCTACTGCTTGACCATGGCGCGAACGCAGATGTCAAGAACAAGGATGGATGGACCCCAATGCACCTAGCGTCATTTCATGGGAGAACCGAGATCATGTGCCGACTTCTCGATCGTGGCGCGAACGTAGATGCGGAGAACAAGGACGGATGGACCCAGTTACACCTAGCGTCATTCCAGGGGAGAACCGAGATCGCGGGCCTGCTGCTGGACCGTGGCGCGAACGCAGATGCCGAGAACAATGATGGACGGACCCCGTTGCACATAGCGTCATCCTGGGGGGGAACCGAAATCGTGCGCCTGCTGCTCCGCCGTAGCGTGAACGTCGATGCCCAGAACAAGGATGGATGGACCTCGTTGCACCTAGCGTCCTCCCAGCGGAGAACAGAGATCATGCGCTTGCTGCTCGACCATGGCGCTAACGTTGATGCCAAGAACAAGGAGGGATTGACCTCGTTGCACCTAGCGACATCCTACAAGGGGAGAATCGCGATCATGCGCCTGCTGCTGGACCGTGGCGCGAACGCAGATGCCGAGAACAAGGATGGATTGACCCCGTTGCACCTAGCGTCGTCCTGGGGGGAAACCGAGATCGTGCGCTTGCTGCTCGACCATGGCGCCAGTGTAGATGCCAAGGACGAGGAAGGAAGGACCCCATTCCGGGTAGCATCAGGAAAGAGAAAGGACGAGATCGTACAGATGTTGACAGAGCATGGTGCGCAAATAGATAGAGTGCTATAGGTTACTCTACATATACGAGCAGAGGTATGTCAAGTCACCGTGATAGTACGGGTGGTCCTTTCTGCGGGTATTCATATCGGCACACTTGGAATGCCAGTGTGATGCATGTGATGGCTTATAGCGATCGACTAACAACGGAAAGCGAGAGCCGCTCCATCAGGAGCGGGGAGGTTCTAGACGGAAGGGAAGAGAACTGTATGTTGACGAGGACACACGAGACACGCAAAGGCATACATAGTGAAGCGCTACATAGGGTTCTGTACCCCAACGCGCACGGAAATGGAATTCCAAAAAAAAACGGAAAGCGAGTGGCCAACGATACATGGGACATATAGAGCGGAGTAAATGGCGACAAGTGACTTGGAGAGTCGGCGCAATATTATCTGTAGATGTTGAAACATTTGGTTGAAATGGCTGGTGAAGGGTCCAAGTTATCCGAGTTGTCTGTCGCCGTACAGGCTGGGTGGCTGAGAAAACAGATGGGGCATTGTCCATTTACACGTGTGGAGATGCTCAATTCCATCTGCACATTGGAATGAACCAGCCGTTATAGAGTAGTGACGTAGGTCAAGGTTTGTTCTGCTTGGGGTGTTTTTTCCGTTTTTTGAATCAATTTTTGTGTGCCTGGGGCGTATTACCATATAACCCCTATGTAGCATTTGGTAGCACTTAGTAACGACAAGTATACTACGTGGCCGTCGCAAGGGCCGTCGGGTTTTATCGATATTTTTACTATTTGAAAAATGCGAGAGCAGCAAGCCCATATTGATTTACAATGACACAGGGACACTGGGTAACGCTCCACCAATTGCTGTAGCGACTGCTGTCAGCAAAGGTTTTCATGAGATTCGGAAGCATGAGCACTGCCAGGTGAGTCATGTAATATGACGGAAGAGGCAAGTAAATTACTGTATTTAGGAACTGCTTAACCTTGTACGTGACTTATGTACTAGGTGAGGATGCTTGACCTAGTAAATCTCAATAAATCAGGGGCGCATCGCAACACTCCATGGCTCCCTCGAATGTCCAACGAGACGCTGCTCCAGGACCGCCTTTTTGAGGGTCATGTTGAGACAAGTGCGCAATAACCACGACGCATGGCGTCAGTATCATCCTGCCGATATGCGTTGTTATGTCGACACTTATGTTTAAAGGCTGTTGCTGTGATAAGCAGCTTGCTTCAAGGCTTAGTTGCTTCGAACGCGCTGCCATGGGCTGACCTAGACTCGTGACTGTCGTAGAATGAGGGACTCGGTTGTCGCAAGCGACGTCCTAGCGAAGCCGGCACCTCATAGAGGGAGCGGTCACCGGTCTAGGGCTGACTATCATCGATGAAAAGGTGAAGTGACGCTCAGGATATAGGGAAAAAGGTATTTTTCGCGAGCTTAGTTAGTTTGCCTACATGTAATAGCACTCAGCCACCTTCCTCGCGCTCTATATAAACTGTGAGATAACAGGTGGCAGATAAGTGTTTTTCTCTTTCTCTTTCTCTTTCTCTTTCATGGTGTAGTTGTCGTCCCTCCATGTTGTGCCTTGCCGGCCGAGGAGGCCATCGAGTGAAGCAGATCTCTGTCCCCGCTCTCGTCGACCAACGAACGGAGTCTACCGTTCTCCATTTTCAGGAGTTCACTGGGCTTGTCAAATTCGACCTTTGATTTTAATTTTTGAGTCCGAGTAGAGTAGGTGAGGGGAGAAACTCACAATTCGACCTGCATCCAGGACCATCTATTTTTTTTTCTTCAGCTTGTGTTCTCGGTGTGAGGAGAAGAAGGGTGACTTACAACTTTATCTGCGTCGATAATCGTTTGTAGACGATGAGCGACAGTGATTAGCGTTACGTCCCCTTTAAGCTCGTTCCGGAGAGATGTCTGTATGATCGTATCCGTCTTGTAATCTGCGCCGCGTGCTATGTCAGCATCGCCTCCCAAAAGACAAACGGGAAGACGTTAACCAATAGCAGACGTTGCTGCAAGCGAAGGAAAGGATTAGCCAAAGCGGACACAGAAGAAGGTAAGGGAAAACGCGCACCTTCGTCGAGAATGAGCAGCTTGCTACCGCGCACTATCGCACACGCGAGCGCCAAGATCTGCCGCTGGCCGACGGAAAGGTTGCTCCCACCGCTCGCAATCTGGCTATCGAGCATGAGACAGCCATCCTCGTCGTCGCTCTGTAGGGAGAAGAGCCCCGAGGCACGCAGCGCGCCGTTCAGCGTCGCGTCGTCGTATTGCGACAACGGGTCAAGGTTCTCTCGCAGCGACCCACTCAGCAATTCGGGCTACGTGAGACAAATGTGTTTAATGGGACAACGAAGGAGGGAAGTCACAGTGGTGGACGTCCTCACTATTTGGGGTATGATGGTGATGTTCGAGCGGAGCGCGTCCAGGTTGATCGAGCTCGTGAGTCTGCCGTCGTAGTACACGCTACCCTCCGTGAATATGCACCGGAGTAGTGACAATGTCAGAGAGCTCTGAAGGGTGTTTAGCAGTGCGCCGGTTCAAGAAACGATCAAGCTGAGAATGAATACCTTGCCGCTTCCCGTGCGACCGACTGTTCCACTAGTCAAGAGCCGCTACCTAAGATACGACTATAGGCACTCACCAACACCCACGCGTTCACCGGATTTGATGTGGAAAGATATGTCGTGGAGAACCTTCGGCCCATCCTAATGATAGGGTGACGTTTAGTAGCGACGGCCCGGACGCGGATCGCGAGGGTCGACGTGTCACGTACAAGAGAATAACGCGCAGAGAGCTTCTCGACCCTAAGATCACCACTTGCGGGCCAGTACTTGCGGGCCAGTATGCTGGGGGGATGCCCTGCTCGGTCGGCTTGGGCTCCTGTTCGGCGTTAATGTACGAGTGCATACGCTCCAGGCTGTATTTAGCGCCAATGAACATCTCGTCGCATACCTACTCAGAAAAAGAAAATTCTCTCTTCACCTGTTGCCTGAAAAAATCATCAGAGATATGAAGGGAGAGTTACGCAAGGTAGAGTGTCCGCTCCTTTTCCTCCTACCACCACCATCTCTGCAAAAATGGATAGCCCCCCTGAAGGTCCTCACCCATTCATCTTACTCTTCAATGCCCTTGCCGCTCAGATTCAGGTCTGGGTTGACACTGGGCTGGATCCTGAACGGATCCGCTCGCTGACCGCCTCCCACCTCACCCGGCCGGTTCCCGCCTGGGGCAACGTCTCGTTGATCGCCTCCCTTAACCTCTCCCCTGACCCCCCCACTGCCCCTTCCCTCCCACAGGAGGAGCTTCGGCTCCTCCGCACCTCCTTTGACTCTGCCTTCGCCTTGCTGGCTGGCCAAGTCAAGGAGCTCGCTGCTAAAGTCAACGGCTCCAGGCCCCCTCCCAAGGCGGCTGCTGCTAAGAAACCCTCTGCCCAACCCACACCTAAACCCCATGCCCAGCCTCCCACTGCCCCTGCTCCCACCCCTGCCTCTCACCCGGCACCCCCCTCCTTTGCCTCTGTGGTGAAGACTCCTGCATGACCTTCCTGTTACGTTGCCACTGAACGTTAGCCTGAACTTAGGCTCTAGCACGGCGTACGATACAACTCGACACGGATTTGATGTACACGGCCTCTTCGTAGACACGTGACAGTCGTGGTCACAAGGTCCGATGACACTTGGACGGGAGACGGTGGTCTTTCTGTATGGATGAGATGGAGAAAGGGAGAGAGCCCTTAGTTCTCGCAGAGTAGAGGAGAAGACAAGTGGCGATTCAAGAAGACTAAGCTGGAGAGCTTAGTCTTCAACGACTACACTTTAAGTACTACACGAAGAGGGCTTTCAAGCGCCTCATGAATCCTGAACCCTAGTACTACTATCCTAGGATCGAGTCATACTATCATACATGTGATACTCGGCTGACTGATGTGCAAGTCCATGACTAATTACCGCTTACCCTTGTAGTCATAACCATAAGGTAAGTGTCTTGGTGCGAACGTAACACTTCCCTGGTCGTGGCCTTACGCCCCCCTGCCCCTGGTGCTGATGTTCCCCTGGCAATCTGTTGAACCCCCCAGGAGGTCATCACCCACCTCAATGCCAAACTTGTGGACTCCCACCACCTGGTTACCCTGTCTGCCGCTCGGTGGACAGTGAAGAACAACCTTGTGGTCATGGCTGGACCTGACACTTCGGTGTATCAACTCACGCAAGCATCCCACTTCATCTCCGACGTCCTTTCGACCTTCCTCTCCCACGACGCCTCACCCCTCCCCATCACCACGCGTGACAATGTCAAGTGGTCCCGCCTCCTTATCAACAGCATCCCCACTGGAGCTTCTTCCTCTCGCGGGCCCTACTCCCCTTCTGAGTGCCAGCAGGTGCTCATGGCAGATAACCCTGCCTTCCGGACCCTCTGCCTCACGCAGCCCCCATCTTGGGTGAGGGCACCCTCAACCTATGGCCCCGGTTCCGTCTCGTCACTAGTGGTTGCATTCGAGGATCCCCTTGGGGATTCTCTGCAATCACTTCTGGCAGGGAAAACCCTCTTTGCCTTCGGGCACTCTGGGGAGCTGCGCCGCTGGAAACAGAAGCCACGTGGCACTCACAGACATTCTACAGCAGTTGACGCCTCGTGATTGGCCTCGTGCTAGTCTCCCCCCTCCTGACTCCCCCCTGCTGCGCCTTCTGGCCGGCGCTCTTATCTATTACCTTGAGTCCTGCATGCATCGTGCCTCGTTCGGGGGCTGCTATCCTTGCACCCCCCCCTTCCAATCCTTACCCCCACACTGCCCTCCTTTCCTGTATGGGCTGACGTTACCATTCACAGTTTCCAACCCGCTTCCACTGGGTGGTGCAACCCGATTGGTTTTGTCTGCTCTCGGCTTTATTGCCCTGGGCTTCTTTCCTGTCGTTTCCCCCTTCCCCGTCTGCTTTTGTGGATGTATACTACTTTTGATTCCATACCGCCTTGGCCTATTCATTCTCGTCCCCCACCCTTCCCTTACTTATGCGCTTACGCTCCCTTGCAGCGTTTTCATGGTGTATTCCGTGTCCTGTTTGATCCCTGGAGAGTAGGGCAGTTATAGTTGCGGGTTTGTGGAAGGTGGAGCTGGGGTGGCTAGCATCCGGTGACCCGGGTCATGTGTAAGTCGTTATTCCCCTTGTAGGGATGCATCAGCATTTTGTTTGAAGACTGGGTGGCCTGGAGGTACTGGAAGTACTGGCAATTTTGTGCCAGTCACTTCCCAGATAGTATCCAGAGTGCCAGATGTTGGTTTCTTTGCCAGGCCCTCAACATTCTGCCAGATGACCCTTAGTAAAAAAGAAAGTTGTACTA
>WNGR01003792.1_pt1 | contig 21382 bp, 17 predicted proteins | sample 5407581 | NCBI WGS metagenome assembly WNGR01 (sample SAMN13153383, study PRJNA577476) | soil metagenome | isolation source: 80 cm soil or saprolite under Garry oak tree replicate 2 | place: USA:California | collected 2016-06-15
ATCCCGGTCTGACGCGGAGCGGGAGAGAACGTTTAAGTCGGGCCATCCGCTTGCGCCGCATCGCGGGCCCGTAGCTTAGCCCGGTTGGAGCGTCCGGCTGATAACCGGAAGGTCGCCAGTCCAAATCTGGCCGGGCCCACTCCTGCCGCTTCCTCACTCGGCCGCATGCGGTTCCCGATCCGGTCGGGTTACGGCCGGAGGATGCGCGCAACGATGCCGAGGACCTCGTCTGCCGCGAACGGCTTCATCAGGAGGACGACGCCTCGACGCCGCGCCGGATCGATTTCTTCGTACACGTACGGGAAGGCCGTGATCAAGATCGCGCGGAGCTCGGGTCGCTCCCGTCGTGCGGCCTCGATGAGCTCCACCCCGTTGGCTCCGGGCATCTGAAAGTCCGTGAGCAGCAGATCGACGTCGTTGGACCGGAGCCGATCGAGCGCCTCCTCGGCGTTCGCCGCCGTGAAGGTCCGGTACTGTTCCATCGAAAGCACCTCCGCGAGGTTCTCACGGATGCCTTCGTCGTCGTCGACGACGAGGATCGCGGGCCGTCGACCCGGAGGTTCCGACCCGCCCGAAAAATCACCGCGCGGCCCCGAGCCCGCCTCAGGTATTATGCGGTCGGTCAATTCCGCTTGACCTTGGGCGGCGGTTCGACGGCCCTACGGGGACCCCGGCGAGAGGCCGACCCGCGCCGGCATTTGCGGCGGTCCGGGCCGGTCGGCGTTCTCCGGACGCGGTGCTTCCGGGGTTGGGCTCGATTGGAGATTCCTCGGGAGAAGCACCGTGAACGACGAGCCCTTGCCTTCGACGGACGCAACGAGGATATCGCCGCCATGGGCCACGATGAAGTTCTTGCTCAGGGCGAGGCCGAGGCCCGTGCCTTCCCCCTTCTTCTTCGTGGTGAAGAACGGTTCGAAGATGCGCTTTTGCACATCGGGCGGCATGCCGGTCCCGGTGTCCGAAATGATGACGGCGAGGAAGTCCCGCTGCTCCTCCGTCCGCACGCGCACGGTGCCTTTCGACGTCGCCTCGTACGCGTTCTTGAGGAGGTTGACCAAGACCTCCTGGATGCGGAGCGGATCGGCTCGACAGGGGACCGGGCCGTCCCCGAGTTCGAGCCGCGAAGCGACGCCGTCCTTGCGGTAGACCTCGGCCTGCTCCACCGCTGCGCGGACGATCTCCGTGAGGTCGACGTCCACGACGTTCAGCGTGCCTGGCTTCCCGAACTTCAGGAGTTCCGCGGTGATGCTGGCGGCGATCTTTCCCTGGGCGGTGATCTTTCCGAGGCGCGTTTGGATGTCCGGGTCTTGCGTGCGTCGCGCGATGCTGGCGGTGAGGAGCGATATGTTCGTGAGCGGTGTGTTGATCTCGTGCGCGACGAACGAGGCGATTCGTCCCATGGAGCCCCAGCGCTCGCTCTCGAGGACCCTGCGCTGGAGCTCGGTCTGGTCCGTCACGTCCCGGGCGATCGTCGCGGCTCCGACGACTCGGCCCGACGCGTCTCGAATCGGGGAGATTGTGATGGCGGCATCGATCTTGCGCCCGTCCTTTCGGAGGCGCGTCGTCTCGAAATGGTGGGCGGCCTCGCCGCGTCGGAGGCGCTCCATGACCTGGGCAAGTTCCTCTCGACGGTCCTCCGGGACGAGGAGCGAGATGGGCTGGCCGATCGCCTCGGACGCCGTGTATCCGTACATCCGCTCCGCGCCTCGATTCCAGCTCGTGATCCGGCCGTCGAGGGTCTTCCCGATGATCGCGTCGTCCGAATTCTCGACGATGGCCGCCAGTGCAGCCTGCGCCTCTCGCGCGCGAGTCCGCTCGGTGACGTCGCGCACGACGCCGATGAACAGACGTCGTCCGCCTGCGGAATACTCTCCCAACGAGACCTCGATCGGGATTTCATGGCCGGCCTTGTGACGTCCGGAGAAATCGATGCCCTGCCACGCGACGTGCTTTTCCCCCGTCTCGAGGTATCTCCGGAATGCGCTCAGGTGGCGGGGGCGAAACCGCTCCGGCATGATCTCGGTGAGTTCATGGCCCAAGAGCTCGTCCTGGGAATATCCGAAGAGCTTCGCCGCGGCGTCGTTCATGTACTGGATTCGGCTCCTCTCATCGATCGTTAGGATGCCGTCCGCCATCGTCGCCGCGACGGTCCGGAAGCCGCTCTCGCTCCCGCGTGCGGCCTCCACGGCCTGGGTCCGCTCGAGCTTCGCTCGACCCAGACCTCGGGCGTACAGCACGATGGCGGCGAGTGCCCCGCCAATCGGAGCGAGGAACAGCAGGGCGACCCCCAGCGTTGTGGGCTGAAAGGCTCGGATTTGTGCGAGAGCGACCGCCACCGCGATGATGGCAAAGAGGACGGACAGCCCACCGACGACGAGCCACAGCGCGATGGCCCTCATCGAGACTCTCGAGCGCCATCTCGGCCCTCGGGCTGGCCCTCTCGCCCGGGAGGGTGCCGACTCCTTGGATTCCGAGGCGATGGCGGCCATCATCGCCTCTCGTCCCGTGCGCGGCAAGCAGGGGTCCCCCGTCGATGGAAGTCGGAATCGGGCGCCGGCCTGGCGGGCATCGAAGGGTCGGCCGCACACGGGGTTCTCGCGCCATAAAGGTTTAGCGAGCTTGTTCAGTCTGGTTCTCCGCCGAATCCGCAACCGATGGCCTCCGTGCGAACGAGAACCTTATCCACGATGCTCGACTGCATCGCCGCGTCATGCCGGTTGCAGGGAATCCGCCCTCGGACCACGACAGAGGAGGTGGGCTGCCCCGTGCGGCCCCTCTGGCGCGCGATTCGATTCGCGACGGCCGAACCTTGCGGTTCGTGATCTTCATTTTCGCCGCCGTCCTGCTCGTCGTCGCCGCGACGTTCTACGTCGCCTCCCTGGTGCCACCTCGAGCCATCCCGACGGACAAGCTCGTCTTCTCTTCCGTGGCCCTCGTCGACGGCAATGCCTCCTTCCTCTTGCAGAGCGAATCCGGCGGCCCGTATCCATACGGCGGATTCGAGGCGACCCTCGTCGTGAACGATTTCCCGGGTCCAACCGTCGCCCTTGGACCCTCTCAGTCGATCGTCGGCGTCTCGATTGGACCGAACGCCTACCGGATCACGTGGCGCGATGCCGACGGCGACGGCGCACCGAGCGCGGGCGATTCGTTCCTCATCTCGGGCGACGGAACCCCGCTGCCATCGATCAGCGCCTACGAATTCGATCTGCAGTGGCAGGGCACTTGGATCGCGAAGGCATTCTGGACGACCGGCTAGGTCCGCGAGGCCTCCCATACGAATATCGATATTCCCGTCCGACTATTTTCCGTCACAACGCTTATCTAGATTTCATGGGTCATCGAGGCGAAACGCGGAGGGTCGAACGTGGGCTACGTGCGCGGACTTCGCTGTCGGGAGTGCGGTGCCGAATATCCTCCGGCGCAGCGAATAGTATGCGACGCCTGCTTTGGCCCTCTCGAGGTTGCATACGAAATCGACGCGGTGAGGGAGGCGTTCCGACGCGAGGCCCTAGCCACCCGGTCCGCCGACCTCTGGCGGTACCGCGAGCTCCTGCCGGTCTTCGACGAATCCTCGAAGGTCGATCTCCGACCCGGCTTCACGCCGCTCCGTCGCGCCGGGAACTTGGCCGAGGCCCTCGGCCTCCGAGATGTCTGGGTGAAGGACGACACCGTCAACCCGACGTACTCGTTCAAGGATCGGCCGGTCGCGGTGGCGATCGCGAAAGCGCGGGAGTGGAACCTCGCCGCCGTCGGTTGCGCTTCCACGGGAAACCTCGCGGCGGCGACGGCCGCCGCTGCGGCGAAGGCGCGCCTGCCCTGCTACGTCTTCGCCCCGGCCTCGCTCGAGCCCGGGAAGCTGCTCCTGCCCCGGATCTACGGCGCCACGGTCGTCCCGATCGACGGCACGTACGACGAGGCGAACCGCGTCGCATTGCTCGCTGCAGATCGTCGCGGCTGGGGGTTCGTGAATATCAACTTACGACCGTACTACGCGGAGGGTTCCAAGACCCTCCTGTTCGAGACGTGGGAACAACTTGGGTTCGACCTGCCCGACGTGATCGTCACACCCCTCGGATCCGGCCTGCTGCTCACTTCGCTCGAGAAAGGAATCCGGGAACTCCGTGAGCTCGGCGAGCTTTCCGGTGACGAGACGCGGCTGGTGGGGACGCAAGCGTCGGGATGTGCGCCGATCGTCCGCGGCTTCGAGGCGCCCGACGGACGGCTGCGACCCGTGAAGCGGCCCGAGACGATCGCGGAGTCCCTGGCCATCGGCGACCCCGGGTCCGGCTCCGAGGCGATCCAAGCGATGCGCACCACGCATGGCTTCGCGGACGCTCCGAGCGACGCGGAGATCCTCGAGGGACAGAGACTCCTGGCCCAGACGGAGGGTGTATTCGCCGAGCCCGCAGGCGGCACGACCGTCGCGACCTTGAGACGCGCTCGGGAGGACGGCCGAATCGATCGCAGCGAGCGCGTCGTGCTGCTCATCACGGGAAACGGCCTGAAGGCGCCCGGCGTCTGGCGGGAGACGTTCCCGCCCCTAACGCCCGTCCCGCCGACGCCCGCGACGGTCGATGCGTTCCTCGGAGGGACCGGCCATGGTTAAGCTCGTCCTCGCCTCTCCCATTGCGGTCGCGACCCAAGGCGAGCGGGAGATCGACCTGGAGTTCGAGGGCACGCTCGCCCAGCTCTTCGAGGTCGTCTCGGGCACCCGCCATCGCGGGCGGATGAGGCGATCCATGGCGTCGGGCGGCTGGGTGCATGCCCGCGCGCCGGCCACGATCGCGAACGTGGGGCCCGGCTTCGATGTCTTCTGCCTCGCCGTGCGAGGCCTCTCCGACGAAGTCGCAATCCGGCCCGCGGCGGCGGATTCGCTGCGGGTCGAGGGGCTCGACGTCGACTTCATCCCTGCGGACTTCGCGAAGAACACCGCCGGGATCGTGATCGACGCGCTCCGCGACGCGACCGGAATCTCGCAGCCCCTCGAGGTTCGCGTGCGAAAGGGCATCCCGGCGGCACGGGGCCTCGGGAGCTCCGCGGCCTCGTGCGCGGCCGCAGTCCTGGCCTTCCTGAAGGCCTTCCCGACCTCGAAGTCTCTCGGGGCCGAAGGCTTGATCCGGGCGGCGGTCGTCGTGACGATCGCATCGACCGAGCCGCTCATCGTGGCGCGGGAACCCGTGAGCCCGCGTATCGCTCTCGCGATCGCCGTCCCCGAGCTGGTCCTGCGGACGTCCGAGATGCGGCGGGTGCTGCCGGACGTCGTGCCGCTGCGCGATGCCGTCGCCAATGTTGGTCGCGCCGCGACGCTGGCGTTTGCTCTCTCCCGCGGGGATGTCACCCTGGCGGGACGTTGCCTAGAGGATCGCTTTGCGGAGCCGGCTCGATCGCCGTTCCTGCGGGGGTTTCCGGAGGCGCGAGCGGCCGCAATCGCCGCCGGAGGGTCGGGCTGTGCCATCAGCGGATCCGGGTCGACGGTCTTCGCGCTCGCCGCACAGCCGCGAATCGCCGAGAGGGTCGCGCACGCGATGTGCAATGCGTTCCAGCATCACGATATCCGCGCGACGCCGATCGTGACGTCCGTGGACAACCGAGTGCCGCTCGGCGAGGTCGTCCCGCACTCCGGACCGCGGTTTTCGATTCCCGCGTAGCCGGCTCGTCGGCACCGACGATATCCATATCCGCCCCGGGGCAATCACCGGTTCTTCGGAGGAGACGATGGGGGAGCCGAAGCGGCTGAAGCACCGCAGCTGGGAGGTCACGGAGGGTCCGGAGCGCGCGCCCGCGCGGGCGATGATGCGGGGCATGGGGCTATCCGACGAAGATCTCGCGCGGCCCCTCGTCGGCGTGTCGAACACGTGGAACGAGTCGACCCCGTGCCAGCTCAATCTCGACCGGGTCGCGCGGCGCGTGAAGGCGGCCGTACGCGAAGCCGGGGGCACGCCGCGGGAATTCGTGACCATCACGGTCTCCGACGGAATCGCGATGGGCCACGAGGGGATGCGAGCGTCCCTCGTCAGCCGCGAGGTCATCGCGGACTCGATCGAGCTCATGATGCACGCGCACCGCTACGACGCCCTCGTCGCTTGCGCGGCATGCGACAAGTCGATTCCCGGTTCAATCATGGCGATGGCCCGGCTGAACGTGCCTTCGATCTTCACGTACGGGGGCCCGATGCTCCCGGGGCGATTCGAGGGCCGCGACGTCACGATCCAGGACGTCTTCGAAGCCGTCGGCGCGTTCTCCGCGGGAACGATGTCCGCGGCTCAGCTGGACGAACTCGAGCGGTCGGCGTGCCCGGGGGCGGGCACGTGCGCGGGCCTATTCACCGCCAACACGATGGCCTCCTGTGCGGAGGCGCTCGGCCTCACCCTCCTCGGTGACGCCGCGATTCCGCAGGTGGACCCAGCCCGCGAGGCGCACTCGTCGAGGGTCGGCGAGGCCGCGATGAAGGCGTTGGAGATGGGCATCAAGCCTCGCGATCTCCTCACCCACGAGGCGTTCGAGAATGCGATCACCCTCGACGCGGCGATGGGGGGCTCGACAAACGCCGTCCTGCATCTCCTCGCCATCGCCAGCGAGGCGGGCGTCTCGCTCTCCCTCGGGGACTTCGACCGCATCGCGCGGAAGACACCGCACATCGCGAGCATGAAGCCGGGCGGGAAATACGTCATGGCGGACCTGTACCGAGCGGGAGGGGTGCCCGTCGTCTTGCGTCGGCTGCTCGACGCCGGCAAGCTCCACGGCGAAGCGCTGGCCGTCACCGGCGAGACGATGGCGAAACGACTCCGCGACGTGCCGGTCAAGATCGAGGGCGATATCGTCCGCGAGATCGGACAACCCATCAGCGCGACCGGGACGATCGCGATCCTTCACGGCAACCTCGCGTCCGATGGCGCCGTCGTGAAGACCGCAGGGGTCACACGGCTCGTGCATCGGGGTGGCGCACGGGTGTACGACAGCGAGCAGGCGGCGTTTCAAGCGGCACGGCACGGCGACATCGTGCCCGGCGACGTCGTCGTGATCCGGTACGAAGGACCGAAGGGCGGGCCCGGGATGCGAGAGATGCTCGCGGTGACCGCCGCCCTCGTGGGTCAAGGACTCGGCGAGGAAGTCGCGCTCGTCACCGACGGTCGGTTCTCCGGTGCGACCCGGGGTCTCATGGTAGGTCACGTGTCGCCGGAGGCGTGGGATGGCGGCCCGATGGCCCTCGTACGCGACGGAGACTCGATCGTCATCGATGTTCCCCAGCGGCGGCTCGATGTGGATCTCAGCGCGTCCGAAGTCGAGGCTCGCCACCGCACCTGGCGTCGGCCTCCGCCGCGCTACACGACCGGCGCCCTCGCGAAATACGCGAAACTGGTCGCCTCTGCGTCCCGCGGCGCCGTTTGCGGCTAATCACCCATGCGCCTTCGCGGTTTCCTCCGCGAGTTCGGCGGCGCGTTTCGATGCCGCAACGATGGCGTCGCTGATTGCCTGCGGCACCCCGCGGGACTCCATCACGGACCACCCCGCCATCGTCGTCCCGTTCGGGGTCGCGACCATCTGGTACAGCTTCATCGGTTCGAGGCCGTCGATCAACAGGAGTTCCGCGGTCCCTTTCATCGTCTGGAGCGCGAGCTTCGTCGCGACGTCCCGGGGCAATCCCGACCGGACGCCGCCATCGATCATGTAGTGGGCCAGGGCGGCGATGAAGCCGGGTCCGCTGCCACTGAGACCGGTGACGGCATCGAGCATCGGCTCGTCGACAAGCGTCACTCGGCCGAGGGATCCGAACATCTCCTCGATGATGAGCGCATCATGTTCCGTCGCGGTCTTCCCGAGGGCGAACGCAGAAGCGCCTTCGCCGACGGCGCACGCGAGGTTCGGCATGATCCGGACGACGCGGCCACGGCCCTTCAGAACCCGCTCGATGAACAAGGTCCGGACGCCCGCCGCGAGCGTGACGACGAGGCCACTCGGCTTCAGGTGTCCCGCGATCGAATCGACGAGGGCGGCCATGTCCTTCGGCTTCGCGGCGAGCACGAGGACGTCGGATCGCTCTGCGAGTGCGGACGTCGTTTCGACGTACCCAACGCCGTACTTCCCGGCGACCTCCCTCGCGCGAGACGGGACGGCGTCGCTGACGGAGACCCGCGAGGGCGGCACGACCCGGCCGGTGACGAGGCCCCGTACCAGGGCCTCGCCCATCTTGCCCACGCCTGCGATTCCGATTACCCGGTCTCCGTCCATCGCGTTCGTACCTCCGTTGCCACGATTCGTTGCGTGTAGTGCGAACACCTCGGAAGGTTACTTGAATATTGTCAGGAGGCTTGGGCGGTTGACGGCTTCGGGCCCGTGGGACTCCGCAGCCAAGGATCTGGTGTCGTACCTCTAAGTAGAGGTATGGCTCTGCGCCTGCCTCCGTCTTGATGCATCCCGCGATTGCCCAGGGGCTGCCATCGCCCCGGCTCCGGACAGGCCCATGTGACTGAGGGGGCTTTCGACCGTCGTACCATAAACGCTTTAGGCTCCGAGGTTCCACCCCTCGGATGGAGGTGTCGGACCTGATATCCCTCGGGATCGCCGCTGCGATCGGAGCCGCCGTCGGGGCCGTGGCGCTCGGCGCCGCGGCCGCGGCGACGCACGGGGACATCCCCGGGCTCGCGATCGCGCTCCAGCACATCCCGCCGACGACGCACGGCTACGACGTAGTGACGGCCGTGAAGAACGCGTTGGCGGGCGGTGCCGCGGGTGGCGGGATCGGAGCGGCCGTCGCTGCCGTCGCCAAGGGCGCGCACGGCGCGGCCGCTGCCGCGAAGTAGTCGCGGACCGCCACACTTCTCCTTTTTCCTCGCGCCCCTCCTGAAACGTTATTAATAGTCAAATTTCATCCGCAGCGTCCTTGACGAACGTCGACGTGGCCCACGGCGACCTGATCGAGCTGCTCGGGAAGCGTCTCAGCCTCGACGAGTGCGTCGACCGGATCACGTTCATGGGCGCGGGGCCGGAAGGCGTCGAAGGCGACGTGATGACGTTCGATATCTTCCCGAACCGGCCGGACCTGTACTCGGTCGAAGGGATCGCGCGCGCCCTCCGGGGATACCTCGGTCTCGAACCCGGGCTGCCGGCGTACCGCCTCGCATCGTCCGGCATCGATTTCGTCGTGGACCCGAGCGTCGCCGACGTCCGGCCATGCGCGGTCGGCGGCATCGTGCGCGGCCTCGAGATGGACGACGCCCTGCTCCGCTCCCTCGTCGACCTCCAGGAGAAGCTCCACCTGACCGTCGGGCGCCGTCGCAGGAAGGTCGCGATCGGGATCCACGATCTCGACCGGGTGGCGCCGCCGTTCGCCTACCGGGCCGTCCTCCCGAAGAGCGTGCGCTTCACGCCGCTCGGACTTGCGGAGGAGATGGACCTCGCCGACATCCTGACGAAGCACGAGAAGGGCCGCGAGTACGCGCACCTCGTCACCTCGAAGCCGCGGTTCCCGCTCATCACGGACGCCCATGACGAGGTGCTGAGCTTCCCGCCGGTGATTAACGGCATCCGGACGCAGCTCACCAGCGAGACGCGGAACGTGTTCATCGACGTGACGGGCACGGACCTCGAAGCGGTGCGGGGCTGCCTCGCGATCGTGGCGACCTCCCTCGCGGAACGGGGCGGTCGAATCGAGACGGTCCACACCCGCTACGCCGATCGGACGATGGAGACGCCGGACCTGTCGCCGAGCGATCATACGCTGCATCTCGATCGCGCGAACGCCCTCCTCGGACTGTCCCTCCGGCCGAAGGAGGCGGCGGACCTCCTCGCGCGGATGCGCCACGACGCACGCCCGGACGGCGAGGCGATCCGGGTGCGGTCGCCCGCGTACCGACTCGACCTCCTTCACGAGGACGACCTCGCCGAGGACCTCGCGATCGCCTTTGGGTATGACCGCTATCCTCGCGGCCTGCCTCAGCGGCAGACGATCGGGGTGTCGCTCGCGGCCAACGACCTCTCGGAAGCGCTCCGCGAGTTGCTCATCGGGTACGGCTATCAGGAAGTGATGTCCCTGACCGTCGCGTCCGCCCGAGACTCGTTCCCCGTCGCGCCGCGGGCGATCATCGCGAATCCGATCTCGGAGGATTTCACGACGTTGCGCTCGTCCCTGTTGCCCGCGCTCCTGAACATCTTCCGCCTGAACAAGCACCGGGAACTCCCGCAGCGCATCTTCGAGATCGCGGACGTCGTGTTCGAGGCGCGCAACGTGCGACGCGTCGCCACCGCGGCGATGCACCACAAAGCTTCGTTCACGGAAGCGAAGTCGCTGGTCCTGAGCCTCATGCGCGACGTCGGCCACGAGGCGGACGTGGAGGCGGTGGAGGACGACACCTTCATCGCCGGAAGAGCGGCCGCGGTGCGGTCCGAGGGGCGCGACCTCGGTCGATTCGGAGAGGTCCATCCGCGGATCCTCGATGCGTACAGCCTGGTGCAGCCGGCCATCGCGATCGAGCTCGACGCGACGCCGCTGCTTCCCTCTCCATGACAGAGGAGAGAAGGTATTTCCGGCTTCGGACGATGCGAGGCCCGCTGAGGTAGCGAAGCCCGGTCAAACGCGCCAGACTTGAGATCTGGTGGGCCGCAAGGCCCTCGGGAGTTCGAATCTCCCCCTCAGCGTTCTTCCCGAGCGCCGAATCCGCGATAACCGGATTCGGTCAACAGATTCAGTCGGCCTAACGAATCCGGAACCTTGACGGCTCGCCCCGGTATCTCTCCCGAGTTCGTGTGCAGGCCCTGGCCTACTACCCGCCGTTGCCGCTGTACGCAGCGATTTGCCTGATTCTTGCCACGGTCTTTCTCCTCGTTGCCGTCTTCGAATGGCGAGGCCGCCGGAGACGCGGACGTCTCGCGGCGGCCGTCGTCTTGGGAGTCGTCGCTGCGGTCGCGACCGGGCAGATTGTGGTCGCATCCTACCAACAGTACGTGATTATGAACACCTGGACCTACACTTACTGGCTCGACATGTCGCCGAATGCCACCACGCCCGAAGCTCTCATCCTCCCTGTTCCGGGCGACTCCTCTCTCCTCACGGGCTTGCGTCTCGTCTCGGGGCAGGCGAACTGGACCTTCACCGACACGCCGTACGGTCGCGGGCTCTACGTTCAATTCGTCGGCGCCGCGAGCCTCGCGGCCGTGTACTCCGAATTCCCAGCCTCCCCGTCGGGCCATAATTCTACCCTGACGATGATGAATTCCTCCATCGAATGTCCTCCGCCCCGCGTCTGGATATTCTACTCAGGGAACGGCCTGGCCCACCTTTACTTCGGAGCGGGCGGCTTGGTGATGCCCCAATCCGAATCGGTTCACCCGGGTTGGCGGCTCTACGAAATCCTTCCCCCTCCCGTTCCGTAGAGGGCAAGAGGCCTACTCCGAATGCCCATACATCGACCGCCAGGGACGGCCTGCTTTGCCCTAGACTCGGCGATGGGGTAGTATGCTCATTCCCCTCAGCGTCCCACGGTCAGCCCGATATTTCGCCCAGGGGTCTCGCGGCAGCGCCCAGGACTGGCGCGGGTCAGGTCTCGCATCCGATCCCATCCCCGTCGCCGTCGAAGTGATGGGGGTCAGGAGGCAGAACCCGGAAGTTCCGGTAAGGGATGTCCGCGCAATCCAAGTCGGGCGGCGGAGAAGGGATGCAAAGGTCGGGGTACGCCGGATCGCAAGCTCCGGGAGGGGGCGAGGCGCATCCCGTCCATCCCGCGCCGCCGAACTCACTCGCGGCGCAATAGAGGTAGTAGGGAAGCGCGTGGCCGGATGCGATCATCGCGGCATTCGCGTTTGTCCCGCCACAGGAGACGACCGCGAGAATTCGGCCGTAGCGGTCGCCTCCAATCTGAAGATCGTCTTCGTCGACGAGGGCACGCGATCCGAGGCAGAGGCCCGTGAGGTAATCTCGGGCTTCCGGGCCTCCGGTCTCGTTGAGCTCCGGCGCGTCGACGAGCACGAGCCGGATTCGCAAACCATCTTCGACGTCGAGCGTGTCTCCATCGATGACTCGTGTCACGTTGCGCTCGATGCAGAGGCCCACCGATCTCGGACACGGCGACGGCACGGGTGGTGGTGGCGGCCCGTTGACGGCCGATGAAGGCGAAGGTGGTAGATGGGTCGCCGCGAATCCGGCGGCGATCACCGCGGTGGCGATTGCGATGGAGACGAGGACCGCGATACGACGGCGGCGAGACACCGGTCGGCCGATTGGCCAAAGGCTACTTGAATCCTCTTTGACCCGGCCCCACGGCTGTCACTACTCCGTGTCCGTCCGCACGGCCGTCCCATCGGAGCCGGAGGGGAAAATCTGGACGGTCTTGATGTTGACCATCTCGAGGAGCCCGTACCGGCTCAGCTCCCGTCCGATGCCGCTGTGCTTCACGCCGCCGAACGGCATGCGCGGGTCCGATTTCACCGTGCCGTTCACGAAGACCATGCCCGATTCGATGCGCGCTGCGATCTCGTCGGCCCGGGCGAGGTTCCGCGTCCAGACGCTCGCGCCGAGGCCGAATTCAGAGTCGTTGGCCTCCCGAATCGCGGCGTCCATGCCCGCCACGGCGACGACGGGCGCGACGGGGCCGAACGTCTCCTCCCGCAGGACGCGCATGTCTTTCGTGACGCGCGTCAGCAGGGTCGGTTCGAAGTACCATCCGTCTCGCCGCATCCTCTTCCCGCCGACCTCGATTTTCGCCCCCTTCCGGACCGCATCCCGCACCTGCGCCTCGATTTCGTCCCGCTGCGTCTCGCTGAACAACGGCCCGACGTCGGTCGAGGGATCGAGCGGATCGCCGACGCGAAGCTTGCGGATGTTCTCCCTAAACTTCGCCACGAACTCGTCCGCGACGGAGTCCACGACGAAGAAGCGCTTTGCGGCGATGCACGACTGTCCGCAGTTGATGAATCGCCCCGCGACCGCGCCTTTGGCGGCGAGGTCGAGGTCCGCGTCCTCCGCGACGATGAACGGGTCGGAACCGCCGAGCTCGAGGACGACTTTCTTCAGGTCGTTCGCCGCCTCGCGAGCGACAGCGATTCCAGTCCCGACGGAACCCGTCAGGCTGACGACGGACACCGGGGAACGAATCAGCGCGGTCGCCGTCGTGCGATCTCCGACGACGATCTGGAAGACGCCGTCCGGGAGGCCCGCCTCATGGAACGCGTCTTCGAGGTTCAGCCCGGATTGCGGTGAGGCGCTGGCCGGCTTGACGACCGTCGTGTTGCCGGCGATCAGGGCGGGGATCGCGAAGCGGGCGATCTGCCACATCGGGAAGTTCCACGGCATGATAGAACCGAGCACGCCGCGGGGATGGAAGGCGATGTATGATCGCGAGGCGTCCGTCTGCACCGCCTCCGGTCGCAGGAAGTCGGGACCGTTCTGCGCGAAGTAGTCGGCCGCCCACGCGCACTTCTCGACTTCCGCGATCGCATCGCGGATGACCTTCCCCATCTCGAGGGTCATCGTCCGCGCGTACGATTCCTTGTGCTTCCGCAGGATTTCGGCGGCGTGCGACAGGTACGCGCCGCGTTCTTTCGGTGCGAGTCGGGACCACGTTCGGAACGCCTCGCGGGCCTCCTGCACCTTCGCGAGGACCTCCGCCGACGTCGCGATCGAGTGCGTGGCGAGAGGCTTGCCTGTGGCGGGATTGATCACTTGGAACGTCCGGTGCTTCGCGGCCGCACGGCCACGAGCTCCGCGCTTGGAAGCGGGCATGGCGGGTCCTCGGACGGACCCTACGGCTCCGCCGCAAATTAGCCTTTGTGGACGCGACCTCGGAGGTGGCGATTCGCCGGTCGGCCGGCTCCCGAAGGAAGTTTAATAACGAATCTCGCAATGAAAGCGGCGCGTGCGTGGGTGGCCCAGCTTGGTCAAAGGCGCAGCGTTGAGGTCGCTGTCCCGAAGGGGTTCGCAGGTTCAAATCCTGCCCCACGCATCCTTCACCTGATTCGGATTCGAGATTCGATTGAAGTTCGGGTCCGCGACCAGCGGGCCGCCGTCAGTCGGCGGGGTTCAGCTTACTCGGCGGCGACGTCGAGACGATGAACGAGTCCGTCGGAGACATTGAATCGCCAGACGGTCTCCATGTCCCATTGGTCCGAGTGGAATCTGCCGAACACGTCCAAGCCTTCTCGCCCCTCCCGCTCGGGATCGAGGCGGCCATGGGACCGGAACAGCTCTCGATCCGCCCACGCGCGAAGGTGTTGCACCTCCCCGTCGTCGGTCAGCGTCACTGACGTCGCGAACGCCGCGAAGAACGCGTTGCGGTCGCTGTCCCGAATGGCGACGACCACCGCGCGCACCACGGGATTCGTCAGGTCCTCCGCCCTCATCTGTCCCCCTGCCCCAGAGCCCTCACCCGACGAGCCAACCGCGCGCGTCCGCCATGAGGATCGCGAGCGTCACGACGGTCGACTCGAACTCGCCGGCTCGCGCGCGGGCGAGTGCCTGCGTTACGCTCATCCGTTCGACCGCGACGATCTCATCCGGATCGGGCCGGCGGTCCGTCGGACGGCAATCCTTCGCGAAGAAGAGGTGCAGCGTCCCTTCGAGGTACGCGGTCAGGTTGTTCCCGGCGTACATCTCGAGAAACCGCTTCGCCTCGAAGCCCGTCTCCTCGAGGAGCTCGCGGCGGGCGCACGCCTCCGGGCTCTCGCCGTCCTTCGCGGTGCCGCCGGGGAGCGAGAAGGCGATCTTGCCGAGGCCGTGACGGTACTCGCGCGTGAGGACGATCTCCTTCTTGACGAGGGGCAGCACTGCAGCCGATGTGCCAAAGTGCAGCCGCACCCACTGCTTCCGGATCCCGCTCGGCAACTCGATCTCGTCTTCGGAGATCGGCGGCCATGCATCTCGCAAGCGGTGCGTGCGGACGACCCGCGGCTCGGTCCCCAACCCGGTGCCTCGCTCGGGGCTAGGCGCCGCGGCTACTTAGCCGCGTCGATGTTCCTGCGACCCTAGAAGTGAGTGAGCACAACTCTTATTACGAGCGACCCGGCTACGCGCGCGCCGATGCCCCTCAGGTTCTGGAAGAAGGAGAAACCCGAGAAGGGGAAGGAAGAACCGGAGGAGAAACCGAAGGAGGCGGCGAAGGCGAAGGCCGCGCCGCCGGAAGAGAAAGCCCCGAAGCCAGCACCCGAGACGAAACCGGCGGAGCCGGCGGCGCCGGCCAAGCCCGCCGACCTCCCGTCCGTCATCGGAGACGTGCACTCCGCGCTCGTCGAGTTGGGCCTCACGGTCCCAGCGACGAGGACGGTCTTCGAGAAGCGAATCGCCGCGTATCCGGGCGGTGGAGCGGCGTTCCTCGCCGATTACCGCGCGGCACCGTACCGGGCCGTCACCCGAGTCCTCGCGGACTGGCTCGGTTTCCGCGTGCCGGAGGCGTTCGAGCCGGATGCGTTGCTCGAGGAGGTGAACCTCCGGCTCAGCTCGTTCAAGTTGACGGCCGAGATGAAAGACGTGACCTGGCTCGACAAAGAGCTCGGCCTCCGAAAGGGAAAGCTCATCGTCGGCGACCAGGAGAAGGTCGTCCGCTTCAAGGACGCGAGGGACTTCCTGAAAGGCGTCAACGACATGATCGTCCCAAAGCGGATCGCGTTCCTCGAACTCGAGACGTGGGCCGACGACTTCGCGTTCCTTCTCGTCCGCGAGCCCCGCTGGGAGAAACTCGCGGAGACGGAGCTCGTCGTCGTCAAGGCGGATCAGACCTCGCGAGGCGGCGAGTGTGGGGAGTGCGGCGCGCCGGTCGGAAAATACTGGAGCGACTGTCCGAAGTGCGGCGCGGTATTCGGCTAGGCTTTCTTCTCTTCTTTCTTCGGCTCTTCCTTCTTTTCCTGGCCGTCGATCTTCATCGAATCGGGGCCGCCGGGCTTCGTGCGGAGGATTGGCATCGGATCGTACATCTTCTCCGGCCATTCGCGTCGCTCGACGCGCATGCCGCAGTGCGGGCAGTTCTTCGCGTCAAGGTGCTCCTCGTTGCGGGTGAAGAGCACCTTGCCGTCACAGTAGGGGCAATGGAGCGTGCGGGGCTTCCGCATGAGCCGCTTCGCGAACACGGACACTTGGCCCTCGCGGAGGTCGGGGGGCATCGTTTGCGCACGAAGACGCGCCCCGATATCAAGGTTCCGACCCCAGTTGCAGCGGCTCCGGGGGAGGCGTGGGGGCGCGTCCCCGACCGTCCGCAACATCCAAGAGGAACGGTCGCCTCTTTCGATTCGGATGCAAGACCTCCCTCTCCGGACCCTCCACGACGTCGCCGGAGCGATCCTCCGCCCCGAGGCCGAGTGGAACGTCCCGGCCGGCTACGCGAGCCTGGAGGAGGAGGTCCGCGCGGTGCGGGCCCGCGCCGGCGTGATTGACATGAGCGACCGCGCAAAGATCGAGCTCACGGGCTCCGAGCGCGTGCCGTTCTTGGACGGGATCGTGACCGTCGACGTTAAGGTGCTCGCGCCCGGTACGTCCGCGTACGCGCTCCTCCTGAACGAGAAGAGCCGCGTCCTCGGGGACCTCCGCGTGTACGCGTTCCCGGAGTCCCTGGTGCTCGACATCGAGGCGGCCCAGAAGCCCACCGTCCTCGGGATCCTTGAGAAAGCCCGCGTGAGCGACGACGTCGAGTTCCGCGACCTCGGGCCGACGGGACACCTCGGCGTGCACGGCCCGCGAGCGGACGACGTGGTGACGCGAGCGCTCGGGGTCGACGTCCGCGGCCTGGCCCTCGACGCGTACGTGAGCTTCCCCGTCGACAAGCGCCACGTCGGTCACGTCGCGCGGAGCCGGCCGACGGGAGAGCGGGGCTTCGCGATCTGGTCGCCGGGGTCGAACCTCGCCGGGGCGTGGGAGGCGGTCGTCCGCGCCGGCGCCGCGCCAATCGGCCGCGAGGCGTACGACGTTCAGCGGATCGAGGCGGGCATCCCGCGCTTCGGCGCGGACATGTCGGAGGAGACGCTCGCGCTTGAGGTCGCGCCGGAGTCGGCGCTCAGCTTCACGAAAGGCTGCTACGTCGGCCAGGAGACCGTCGCCCGCGGCACGTACGTCGGCCAGGTCCGTCGGAAGCTCCTCGGCCTCCGGATCGAAGGAGACATGCCGCCGGTCCGCAGCGATCCCGTGCTGCGGGGGGAGCAGAAGGTCGGCACGGTGACGAGCGCCGCGTGGTCCCCGACCGTGGGCTGGGTGATCGCCCTCGCCCTTCTTCGGGTCGATGCCGTGTCCCTGACGGACACACTCTTCGTCGATCGCGGCGGTTGGTCGCTGCGGGCCAGGCTCCATCCCCTGCCGTTCGTCCGTCCGGGCGCGTAAGCGGAAGGCGAGAAAGCCCGCGGCGGATCGCCGGAATTCCGTGCCGGAATCGGGGCGCTGACGCGCGGAGATGCGGACGATATTCCGGTCGCCGACCACGACAGCGGCGCGCGGCGGAGCGGACCGAACGTCTCCGTTATCCTTATCCCCTGTAACGCTAATCCCCTCCGCACCTGGGGCCGGTGCATCTGGCGGTTCGCTGGATTCGCCGGGAGGGAGTCAGTACCGTTGACGGGGAAGGGGTATACGTGAGTTCTCAATCGCCATCGACAGCGAACGCAGTGTCTCGCCGCATGTGGGGTCGCATCGTCGCAATCGCGTTGGTGCTCGTGATGGTCTTCTCGGCGTTCCTAATCCTGGGGACGCCGGCGACGGCCGCGCCGCCGTCGATCATGCCGCGTGCGCTTCCGGACTACATGAAGTACGTCACGATCAATAATTTCCAGTTCGATCCGCTCGCACAGACCCCGTCGATTCCCGCTTCTCTCCGGTTCGACACGGTCCCCCGGGACCAACAGTTCTACTACATCGTTCAATTCAACGGACCCGTCACGCCCGCGATGAAGTCGATGCTCGCGGCGACCGGCGTGACGATCTTGCAGTACCTCGCCTACAACGCGTTCGTCGTCCGCGCCGATGGACCCGCGATCGACCGCGCCGCGGCCCTCCCCGTCGTTCGGTGGAGCGGCGTCTTCCAGCCCGCCTACAAGTTGAGTCCCCGCCTCTCCGATGAATACGCCCTGATCACGGAGCGCGCGATGGAGCGCGACCGCAGCGGCGACTCCCTGAACGGCGGCGCGGTGACCACTATCGGCGGCGGCATGCCCGCAAAGAGCGTCAGCTCCTCCGGCGGCGCGACGTCCGCTTCCAGCTTCTCCCCGAAGTTCGACACGTCCGCATCCGGATCGACGATGGGGCCGCAGCCCTCGTTCGGCGGCGCCGCCGCCGCGCCGTCGTCGGGCGCCGGATCGCGCATTTCCCTCGAGATCACCGCCTTCGAGACGTCCCGCGTGCCGGAGATCGTGCGCGCGGCCTCCTTCCTGGGCGGCACGCAGATCACGTACTCCTGGGGCAACTCCGGCGGCGTCCGCGTCGAGGTCGACAAGGGCGCGCTTCCATTCCTCGCGCGCGTGCCCGGCGTGTTGTACGTCGACCGGTTCGTCCAGCCGTACCCCTTCAACGACCTCGCACGCTGGGTCGTGCAGAGCGGCGACACGGACACGTTCGCGACGCCGATTCACGACCACGGCATCCACGGGACCGGTCAGACGGTCACGTTGGGCGACACCGGGATTGACTACAAGCACCCCGATTTCTGGGATCCGGGTAACGCGACGCCGGGTCCGAATGCGCGCAAGCTGACCGATTACTATCCCGCGTGCAGCGACCACTGCGACGGCACGGACAACGGGATCAACCACGGAACGCACACCTCGGGGAGCGTCGCGGGCGACGACGGCACATGGCACGTCTACAACGGGGACGCGACCGGCTCGAACGGCACGACGGGACCGCACGACGGCCAAGCCTTCGACGCCTGGATCCAGGTGACGGACATGTCCGACGACGGCAATTTCGTCTATTTCGATTCCATCACAAACGTCTGGCAGCGTGCGGTCGATCGCGGCTCGTGGATCCACTCCAACAGCTGGGGTTCCGTGGACTTCCAGGCCGACTACATCCAGGAAGCCGCAGACACGGACAACTTCATCTGGAACAACCAGGACTTCCTCGTCGTCTTCGCGGCAGCGAATGCGGGACAGGGAGGCCTCCGGTCGATGAACCTCTTCGGGACCGCGAAGAACATCATCACCGCCGGCGCGACGGTCAACGGGCTCGGCCTCGAGAACATGGCGGACTTCAGCAGCCGCGGACCGACCCAGGACGGGCGCATCAAGCCTGACATCACCGCGCCCGGTGTCTCGGTGTGGTCCGCCCAGGGATTGGATCCCAACGGGGACGGCACCCAGTACTGGCAGCTCAGCGGCACGAGCATGGCGACCCCGACGATCGCGGGCAGCATGGCGCTCGTCCGCCAATACTACATGGACGGCTGGTACCCGACCGGCGCGCCGGTCCCCGGCGATGGATTCACGCCTACGGCCGCGCTCATCAAGGCGACGGCGATCAACAGCGCGCGCGAGATGACCGGCACCGGGGCGTACGGGTTTGGCGAGTCCTATTATCCGAACGACAACCAGGGCTTCGGCCGGCTCACCCTCGATGACGCCCTCGCGTTCCAAGGGGACACGCGCGGCCTCATCCTGGACGACAACCGCAACGGCCTCAACACGGGCGACGTCACGAACTACAGCCTCGCGATCGGGGATGCGTCCCAGTCGGTCGAGATCACCCTCGTGTGGTCGGACTATCCGGGAACCGCGGGCTGCAACCCGTGCCTCGTGAACGACTTGGACCTGACGGTCCACGCCCCCGACGGCACGCTGTACGCGGGCAACCAGTACGTTGGCATGAACCCCGGCGAGTCCAAGCCGAACCCGATCCGTTTGGATCACAAGAACAACGTCGAGTCGGTCCTCGTCATCACGGGCGTCCAATTGGGCCTATGGACCGTCACGGTCACCGCAAACAACGTGCCGAACGGACCGCAGCCCTACGCCATCGTGATGACCGGCGGAATCGCGACGCAGCGCGGGATCATCCAGATGGACCACAACAGCTACCAGTCCTCGGCGGCCGTGAACATCAAGGTCGTCGACACGGGCCTGAACACGGATCCGAACACCCCGGACACCGTCGATGTGAACATGAGCTCGAACACCGAGTCCACCCCCGAGGTCGTCACGCTGACGGAGACGGGCAACGCGACGTCGGTGTTCGACGGCTCGATCCAACTGGACAACAGCCCGACTGCGGTGCCAGGCGACCACCTCTTGCAAGTCCAGAATGGCGACACGATCACCGCGTCGTATTACGACAACGACGATGGTGCGGGCGGACACGGTCCGACGACCGACACGGCCCTCGTCGACGACTCGCCACCGGTCATCTCGGGCATCGCCGCGATCGATCTACGCTTCAACCGCGCGACCATCGTCTGGACGACGGACGAGCTGTCCGATTCGGTCCTGTGGTGGGGCGACACAAGTCCGCCCGGGAACCAAGCCTCCTCGTCGCGCATGGTGACGGACCACTCGATCACGCTCTCGGGCCTCACCGAGAATACGACGTACTACTACGCCGTGCAATCGACGGATGAGGCGGGGAACGTCGCGCTCGACAACAACAACTCGCAGTACTACACCTTCGTCACGCCCGAGAAACCGCCGACTGCGCCGCCGAGCGTCGAATGGCCGACGTTCCACAACAACGTACCCAGGCAGGGGCGGTCGCCGAGCAACTTCCAGCCGCCCATCGACCTAGTCTGGAAGGACGGCCCGTACCTCCTGCAGCTCTGGAACGGCCCGGTCCTCTCGGACGGCATCCTGTTCTCCGCACCTCTCGATGGCACGCTGCGGGCGCGCGATCCGTTCACGGGGGAGATCCTGTGGAGCCGCCATCTGGGCGACCAGTACTATTACACGGGCACGATGGCCGGCCACGACGGCGTGCTCTACGCAACGTTCTACGGCACCGCGGGCGGGCACTTGTACGCGCTCAACGAGTACACGGGCGACACGATCTGGGTCGACGGCGACGAGACCGGACTCGACTTCAACGCGCGGATCATGATGGGCTACTCGGACGGCCTCGTCTTCGGGAGTTCCTGGGGAGGCCAGATCTACGCGGTGAACGCCACGGACGGCTCCGTCGTCTGGACGTACCAGACCGGCGATCTGCCCTTCGGCGGGCCTTCGGTCAACGCGGGCGTCGTCTACATGGCCTCGATCGGAGGCACCGTCTTCGCCCTGGACGAGTTCAGCGGCTCCCTCGTCTGGTCCGCGACGCTCGATGGCACGACGACCTCGTCCCCGCTCTACGCGAACGGTCTGATCTACGAGGGGACGTACTCGGGCACGATGTACGCGCTCGACGCCTTCACCGGCGCGACGGTCTGGTCGACGGGCGGATTCAACCTGATCGACGTCTCGACGCCGGCGTACGACGGGACCGCGATCTACTTCGGCG
>WNGR01002237.1_pt1 | contig 21378 bp, 20 predicted proteins | sample 5407581 | NCBI WGS metagenome assembly WNGR01 (sample SAMN13153383, study PRJNA577476) | soil metagenome | isolation source: 80 cm soil or saprolite under Garry oak tree replicate 2 | place: USA:California | collected 2016-06-15
GAGGCGACGCCGGGGAGTGATAAGCAGCGTCAGCGAAGAACAGTCTCGTAGCGGGATGAGAGGGAGGACCGGGACCTCGATCATCAGCCTCCCTACCGCCCACACGAGCAAAAAGCTCCCAGCAAGCACCAGCCAGAACAGCCCACCGCTCTGGGGCCGAGCCCAACGTCACTCGGCCCCAGAGCCGCTGCATCCCCCGGGCAGACACCCAACCCCGCTCAGCACACTCCCCCAACGCGCCAACCGCGCCCCAGACTGGCACCACACCACTGACCAGCGAAACGCAGACCGACGCTCAGCCGGCACCCCACAGCAGCGCCGCAAGCTCCTTGCACTTCGGGCACACCGGGAAGCGCTGGGGATCACGTACGGGGTGGAAGCGATATCCGCAAAGGGCGACGATTCGGCCGCCTTCGATGGCGGCGCGGGTGATGTCGGTTTTGTTGGCGTAGTGGGCGTAGCCGTCGCCCTCGCCGGTGTCCTGGTCGTCGAGGACTGGCTTGGTGCGGGTCTCGGTCGCCATGGGTGGATCTCCTTGCTACCGGTTGGCATCTCCGGTCATTGTGGCGGCAGCGTGCCGCCGCCGCCATCTCCCGCTTCTGCCGGCCCGGTGGGGGGTGGGTGGCCCGGGTGCCTGGGCGGGGGCCGTGCGGGTTGCGGAGGGAGCGGGCGATGGGCGGGAACCAGATCACGGAGGCGGCGGCTGATCTGGTGTTCACGGGTGGGGCGGTTTATACGGTGGATGCGGCGCGGCGCTGGGCGGGGGCGGTGGCGGTTCGTGGGGGGCGGATTGTGGCGGTCGGGGGTGACCGGGAGGTCGGTGGGTTGGTTGGGCCGCGGACTGAGGTGGTGGATCTGAAGGGTGGGATGCTGCTGCCGGGGTTCCAGGACTCGCATGTGCATCCGCTGAGCGGGGGGTATGAGCAGCTTCGCTGCGACCTGAGTGGGGAGCATTCGCTGGCGGGGTACCTGCGGGTGATCGGCGGGTATGCGGCGGCGCATCCGGAGGCGGCCTGGGTTGTGGGTGGGGGCTGGTCGATGGATGTGTTCCCGGGGGGCACGCCGGGGTGGCGGGAGCTGGATGCGGTGGTGGCGGACCGGCCGGTGTTCCTGTTCAACCGGGATCATCACGGTGCGTGGGTGAACAGCCGGGCGCTGGCGCTGGCGGGGATCGACCGGCGCACGCCGGACCCGCCGCATGGGCGGATCGAGCGGGAGGCGGACGGCGAGCCGCTGGGGACGTTGCATGAGGCGGCGATGGACCTGGTCGGGGACCTGGCGCCGAAGCCGACGGCGGCGGATCTGGCGGCGGCGCTGCGGCGGGCGCAGGCGTACCTGCATTCGCTGGGGATCACCGCCTGGCAGGACGCGGCGGTGGGTGGCTCGCTGAGCTGGGAGGACACGCTGCCGATCTACCGGGAGGCCGAGGACTCCGGCGCGCTGACCGCGCGGGTGGTCGGGTCGCTGTGGTGGGAGCGGGACCGAGACGAGTCGCAGATCGAGGAGTTGCTGGAGCGCCGCGCGCGGGTGCTGCCCGGCGGCCGCTTCCAGGCCAGCACGGTCAAGATCATGCAGGACGGTGTCTGTGAGGATTTCACCGCCGCGATGCTGGCGCCGTACCTGGACGGGGCCGGGACCCCGACCGGCAACTGTGGCATGAGCTTCGTGGATCCGGAGGCGCTGAAGCGGTACACGACGCTGCTGGACCGGGCGGGGTTCCAGGTCCATTTCCATGCGCTCGGCGACCGGGCGGTGCGGGAGTCGCTGGATGCGATCGAGGCCGCACGCCGTGCCAACGGGCCCAATGACCTGCGCCATCATCTGGCGCATATCCAGGTGGTGCATCCTGACGACCTGCCGCGTTTCCGGGCGCTGGGGGCGGTCGCCAATGGCCAGCCGTTGTGGGCGCGGAACGAGCCGCAGATGACGGAGCTGACGATTCCGTTTCTGGGGCCAGAGCGCACGGCGCAGCAGTACCCGTTCGGGTCGCTGGTGCGTCTGGGCGCCGCGGTGGCGTTCGGCAGCGACTGGCCGGTGTCGAGCCCCGATCCGCTGGCCGGCATGCACGTGGCGGTCAACCGCACTCCCGCTCCGGGCGAGGCCAACGGCGGTAAGGGGGACGGGGGCCGGTGGAGCGTCGAGCCGTTCCTGCCGGAGGAGCGGCTGGACCTGCCAACCGCCCTGTTTGGCTACACGATGGGCGCGGCCTACGTGAACCACTTGGAACGCGAGACCGGCTCGATCGAGGTCGGCAAGCTGGCCGACCTGGTGATGCTGGACCGCAATCTGTTCGAGCTGCCCCCTGAGGAGATCGGCATCGCGAAGGTCCTGCTTACCCTGGTCGACGGCCGCAAGGTCTACGAGCGGCCGGGGGCGTAGCCGTCTTAGGCCCTATCCTCTGCGGCCCCCTCTCCCGAGCCGCTCGGCTGCTTGGCGAGCCTTCCTCGCCCCTGCTGTAAGGCCCATGCCCTCAAGCTCCCTGGCCTTTTCCCCGAGCTGATCGATCTTGGCGTTTCGCTCTGCGGCCTCGGCCCATGCGGCCTCGACCTCCTCTGTGCCTGCTGGTGGTTTGGGTTCAGGCATCGTCGGTGACCTCCCTCAGGTCCAGCACCGCTCCTATCGGTGCCATGCGCGCCACGCACCCTCAACGCGACACAGACGTGTACAGCTTGTTCAAGGTTGTGTACCTTTGTTCAACTGTGTGAGCAGGCGTCAACGCTAACCCACGAGGCAGGAGCGGCGCGGTGAAGGCGATCGTCTACACGGGTCCGCGGGAGCTTCGGTATATGGACGTCGAGGACCCTCAGCCCGCGCCGGGTGAGGTGGTGGTGGAGGTGCGGGCGGTCGGGGTCTGCGGGTCGGAGCTGGAGGGGGTGGCCAGCGGGGGCCCGTTCCGGGTGCCGCCGCTGATCATGGGGCACGAGTTCGCCGGGGTGCGGGCTGACACCGGGGAGCGGGTGGTGGTGAACCCGCTGGTCGCCTGCCTGCAGTGCGATCTGTGCCTGCGGGGGCAGGCCAATGTGTGCCGGCGCCGCGCGATCGTGGGGATCCAGCGGCCGGGCGCCTACGCCGAGCGGGTGGCGGTGCCCGAGCGCTGCCTCTACTCGACCCCGGAAGATCTGGACTGGGAGGCATTGGCCCTGGTGGAGCCGCTGGCCAACGCGCTGCATGCCTGGAGGCTGCCCGCCGACCGCCACCCGCAGCGGGTGGGTGTCATCGGCGCCGGGCCGATCGGGCTGTCGTGTCTGCTGGTCGCTCGTTCGCGTGGCACGCCGGCAGTGCACGTGGCCGACCTGGCGACCGAGCGGCGCGAGGCGGCCGACCGCCTGGGTGCCAGCTGGACCGGGCCGGCGCTGGAGGGTGAGTTCGACCTGGTGGTGGACGCAGTCGGGGCTGCTGCCACGCGGCGGGCGACGGTGGAGCTGGCCCGGCCGGGCGGCAGCGCGGTGTGGCTCGGACTGCACGGCACCGACCCTGGCTTCGACGGCCTCTCCCTGATCCGGGGGGAGAAGTCCGTGCTGGCGTCGTTCTGCTATACCGACCAGGATTTTCGCGCCGCGTTAGGATTGGCCTCGGCCATCGACCCCTGGTGGGTGACGTCCCGGCCGCTCAGCGAGGGAGCCGAACTCTTCATGGAACTGATGGGTGGCCGCACCGACCTGCTCAAGGTGGCGTTCACTCCATGACGGCCGACCGGGAGGCGCAGGCGGTCAAGTCCGCCCAGCGCGCGCTGCGCATCCTGGAGCTGCTGACTAGCCAGGAGCGCGGCCTCACCTTCGGGGAGATCGCCGACGCGCTGCGCTACCCCCGCTCGAGCCTGCACGGCCTGCTGTGGACCATGACCGACGAGGGCTGGCTGGAGCTGGACGCGGCCACGCGGCGCTACGGGCTGGGGATCCGCAACTGGGAGGCTGGCAACGCCTACCTGCGGACCATGGACCTGGCCGACCGGGCCCGTCCCTACATGGAGCGGGTGCGCGACGCCTTGGAGGAGACCGTGCAGCTCGCGGTGCTCGACGGGCGCTACAACGTCTACGTGGCCAAGGTGGACGGCACCCAGCGGCTGATGCTCGCCTCGGCAGTGGGCAGGAGGCTTGAGGCGCACGCCACCGGTCTCGGCAAGGTCCTGCTCGCGGGCCTGTCCCCTGAGGGGCTGGCGGCGCGCATCGACGGCGAGGCGCTGGAGCGCTTCACCGCCAACACCATCACCGGCTCCGAGGACCTGCGGCGCGAGCTGGAGCTGATCCGGCGGCGCGGCTACGCCCTGGACGAGGAGGAGTACACCGCCGGGGTCCGCTGCGTCGCGGTCGGCGTCCGGGACCACACCGGCCGGGTCAGCGCCGCGATGAGCGTGTCGGTGCCGACGGTGCGCTTCAACCGCCGCCGCCAGCAGGAGGCGATCACCCTGCTCGGCGAGGCCGCCCGGGGCCTGTCGGCGGCGCTCGGCGCCCCGGCCCTCAACCCAGCGGTGGCCGCCCCTCAAGCTCGAAGCTCCACCAGGTCGTCGACCAGCAAGGTGTAGCGCTGCAGCTTAGGTTTGTCCTGGTCGACGGGGTCGAGGTAGCGGATGGAGCGCTGGCCCTTGCGTTCGGCGGGGAGCACCATCACGCGTACGAACGCGGTCGTCGCGGTGGCGCTGGCGGTCGCCAGGACTGGCTCGCCGGCGCGCTCGAACCAGGCGCCGAGCGCCGGAACGCGGGTGCGGGCCTGGCGCTGTTCCGACTCGATCCAGAGGTCGCCGGAAAGCAGGCAGCGGATGCCCGAGCCGGCGTGGGTGTGCAGGTAGGCGATCCCTCCGGGCGGGAAGTCGACCCGGTCGCAGCGCAGCAGCTGCGAGCCGGGATGGTCGAGGTCGAGGGTAGCGGCGGCCAGCTCGTTGGCGAGCGGCGGCACCGGCCCGCCAGCGTCGACCCCAGGTGCTGGCGGGAGCAGCTCGAAGCGGAGTAGATGGGCGCCGCCCGCGCCAGCCGCCAGCCGCTCAGAGAGCAGGCCGTGCCACGCCTGGTTCGCCCCGAGTTCGAGTCCGGCCGGCGCGGCGCCCGCAGCCTCGCCGCCCGTCGGCGTGACCGTGGCGGACCCGGCGACCACGTAGGTCACCGCATGCCCTGCCGGGGACGAGGACGGTCCGGCCAGGAGCCCTTCGATCTCCTGACCGGGGCCGAGCTTGTCCTCCAGCAGCCGGAGCGTGTAGGCGGCCATGGTCAACGGTTAGTGGAAGTAGCTGCCGCCGTCGACCACCAGGCTCTGCCCGGTGATGAAGCTCGAATCCGGCCCGGCGAAGAACTTCACCGCGCCGACGATGTCCGACGGGTACTGGTCACGGACGATCGTGCGCGCCTGGTTGGAGACCTCCTGGAGGGCCTGGAGCTGGGCCGGGTTGCCGAGCACCCCGTCGCTCAGGGTGAATCCGGGCGCGACGGCGTTGACCAGGACGCCCGCACCGCCGACCTCGCGGGCGAGCGCCCGGGTGATGGCCACCACCGCGCCCTTGCTGGCGACGTAGTGGAGCAGGAACGGGATCCCCTTGAAGGGCGTCCCGGAGGCGAGGTTGATGATGCGACCCGCGCCCTGCGTCTTCATCGTCGGCATCACCGCCCGGCAGCAGAGGAAGACGCCGAGCGTGTTGACGTCCATGACCCGCCGCCAGTCGGCCGCGCTGATCTCCTCGAACGGTCCCGGCACCAGCGCGGTGAAGATGCCGGCGTTGTTGACCAGGATGTCGATAGTGCCGAAGGCGTCGACGGTGGCCTCGGCCATGCTGGCGGTGTCGCCCTCCGAGGTGACGTCCACCTTGACGCCGATCGCCTTGGTACCGGCCTCGCCCAGCCGCTCGGCCGTCTCGGCCGCGCCAGCCAGGTTCAGGTCCGCGACCACCAGGTTGGCGCCCTCGGCGGCGAGTGTCTCGGCGATCGCCCTCCCGATACCCTGCGCTCCACCGGTGACGATGGCGACCTTTCCGTCGAGCTGCATGCGAAGCCTCCTCTCCCCCATCAATGTCGGTGTCAGTGCGCGATGGTCTCGACGCCGAGGTAGCGGCGTTGCGCCTCGGGGTCGCCGGCCAGCTCCGCGGCGGTGGTCTCGGCGGCGATGCGGCCGGCGATCATCACCAGCAGGCGGTCGGCCATGGCGGTGGCGACCCCCAGGTTCTGCTCGACCAGCAGGATGGCGAGGGCCTCCTCGGCCATCCGCTGGAAGGCGGCCACGATCGACTCGATCACGGTCGGGGCAAGCCCTTCGGAGGGCTCGTCCATGACCAGCAGGGCGGGGTTGGTCATCAGCGCCCTGCCGATAGCGAGCATCTGCTGCTCGCCGCCGGACAGCGCCCCGGCGCCGTGGCGGCGGCGCTCGGCGAGCTGCGGGAATAGGTCGTACACCCGCTCGACGGTCCAGCTGCCGTTGCCGTTGCCCTTGCTGTTTCTCTGATCTTCCTGGTTGAGGGCGCGGCGCTTGCGGCGTGCGATGCGCAGGTGCTCCTCCACGGTCAGAGAGGGGAACAAGCGGCGGCCCTGCGGCACGTAGGAGATCCCGGCGCGGGCGATGCGCTGGGGGGAGCGGCCGGTCAGCTCGTGGCCCTGGTAGCGGACCGAGCCGCTGACCCGGGGCGGGGTGAGGCCGACCACCGCCTGGCAGAGGGTCGTCTTGCCCATGCCGTTGCGGCCCACCACGCAGACGCATTCGCGCTCCATGGAGAACGACACGTCCTCCAGCGCCTGCGCCTGGCCGTAGTAGGCGTTGAGGCCCTTGACCACGAGCAGGGGCTCAGTCATGGGCCTCTCCCAGGTAGAGGCGCTGCACGGTGTGGTCGGCGCGGATCTCGTCGGGGGTGCCCTCAACCACCACCTGGCCCTGATGCATCATGGTGACGTGCTCACCGACCCGCAGGGCGACGTCCATGTCGTGCTCGATCAGCAGGATGGTCAGTCCGGAATCGAGGCCGAGGAGCAGGTCGATGAGCGCGACCCGCTCGCCCCGTGACAGGCCGGAGGCCGGCTCGTCGAGCAGCAGCAGGCGGGGGTCGGCGGCCAGGCCCATGCCGATCTCGAGCTGGCGCTGCTCGCCGTGCGAGAGCGACCGCACCATCGCACCGCGCCTGCCCTCCAGACCGGACAACGCGGCGATCTCCCCGGCCCGCTCGCGCAGGTGCTCGTCGGCGCTGCGCCGGAACGGCCGCAGGTGGCCGCCACGGACGCCGAGCTGCGCCAGGTAGAGGTTGTCGTCCACGCTCAGGCCACCAAACAGCCGCGAGCGCTGGTAGGTGCGGGCCAGCCCGAACCGGGCGCGGCGCCGGGCGGGCAGGGTGGTGGTGTCGATGCCGAGCATGCGGATGGAGCCCGCCGACACCGGCAGCTCCCCGGCGATCAGGTTGAACAGGGTGGTCTTGCCGGCGCCGTTGGGCCCGAGGATGACCCGGCGCTGGCCGTGCGGGACGTCAAGGTTGACGTCCCGCACGGCGAACAGTCCCCCGAAGCGCCGGCCGACCCCGCGCAGCCGCAGCGCCGGCTCAGCAGTTCTGTCCACCGGGGGGGCCGACAGCGCCCCCCCGGACCCCCCCGCGGGTCCTGAGGTCATGCCTGCGGGACTCCGTTGGTGACGGTCTTGGCCTGGCCCTGCCACGGCAGGCTGCGCTTCTGGCAGGGCGGGAAGGTGCGGCCGGGCGACGGGCTGGTGGTGGTGAAGGCGCCGCCGAAGTCCTGGCTGACCGCGGGGACGGTGCGGACCGTCTTGATCGCCAGCTTGCCGGAGGAGTCCAGGAACAGCTGCAGGATGTACTGGTCCTGGATGGCCTGGCGGTTGGTGTCCAGCTTGATGGCGCCGTAGCCGGCGTCAGGCAGCGAGACCGTGGCCAGCGCGGTCTGCAGGTCCTTCTGGTTGGTGCCGAGGTTGCCGTTGACGGCCTGGATGCCCTTGACCAGCGCCCAGGCGGCGTTGAAGTAGTTGTAGACGAAGGTGCTGGAGGCCTGGTCGGCGGCGGCGCCCGGGAACGGCGGGAAGGAGCTGAACGCCTTGCCGATGTTGGCGGTGTAGGTCGTGGCGGCAGGCGTCTTCAGGTCCCCGGCGGTGCCGGCGGAGCCGACGTAGACCCCGGCAACGCGCTTGGAGAGCTGCTGGAACTGTCCGGGGGTGCCCCAGAACAGGTTGCCCATGTGCTGCTTGGGGTTGATCGGGCCGTAGGCCTGCTCGAACGCCTTCAGCGCGGGGATCAGCCCGGAGCCGCCGACCGCCCAGAAGTAGCCGTCCACCTGGTTGGGCGGCGGCAGCTGGCGGACCCAGGAGGAGTAGTCGGTGGTGTTCAGCGGCGGGAAGACCCGCTTGACCACGTTGCCGCCGGCGCCGCAGTAGTCGGCGATGAAGCCGGCCATGGAGGTCCAGGCGAAGCTGTAGTCGTCGCCGATGACCGCGACCTTCTTCCAGCCGAGGCTGTTGAACGCCAGGTCGCCGAGGCCGGCGTTCCACTGCGCGCCGTCGCCGTTGTAGCGGAAGAAGTTCGGCGCCCGCACCAGCATGGTCGGGTCGAACGACCCGGCGGTGCCGTTGATGAAGGTCTTGGTCGGGTGTGCCTTGGCGTAGTTGGCCACGGCGATGGCCTCGTCGCCGGACAGCGGGCCGATCAGGATGTCGGCGCCGAGCTGCTCCATCAGGCGCTTGGTCTCCTTGATGGCGGTGTCGGCCTGGTCGTTGGAGCAGCCGAAGCCGACGATCTGGATGGGCCTGCCGGCCACGTTGATCCCGTTCATCCCGGCCGACGGCTTGGCGGGGTTGATCGCCTTGCCGCCCGCGTAGGCGGCGAACGCGGCCAGCGCGCCGCCGATGGTCTGCTCGTTGAAGCTGCCGAAGGCGCCTTCGCAGTCGGTCAGGATGCCGAGCTTGATGGTGCCCGACTGCGTGGAGGAGCCTCCGCTGGTGTTGCTCTTGTTGCTCTTGAGGCCGCACCCGGCGGCGACGAGCATCAGGACGGTGAGCGTCGCGACCAGGCGGCCGACCCAGATCGGCCGCCACCTACGCCTGGAACTACTGCCTGCCATGGACATGCTCGGCCCCTCTCCCCTCTGTGGACCCTCCCTCGGGTCGCTGACGGCGGCGGTCTCCGGGTGTTTCAGCTGCGGTGCGGCGGAGCATGGCGGGCCGGCGCCTCAAGAGCGATTCCCAGATGCCGAGCAGGCCGCCTGGAGAGGCGACCACGATCAGCAGGAAGACCAGCCCGATGACGGTGTGAAAACGGTTGCTGAGCGCGGCGATGTCGCGGACGTAGTTGTCCACGGCGACGAACACCAGCGCGCCGAGGAAGGCGCCGGAAAGCTGGGAGATGCCGCCGATCACCGCGACCACGATGAGGTCGAGGGAGGCGCCGAGCCCGACCGTGGCGGGGTCGATGTGGCCATTCCACCAGACGAACATGACCCCGGCGACGGCGGCGATCAGGCCGGTGAAGGTGAACACCAGTGCGCGGTGCAGCGGCACGTTGTAGCCGAGCGAGGCCATCCGCACCGGATCGTCGCGGATGCCCTGCGCGGTCAGGCCGAACGGCGTTTTCAGCACCGCGCGCATGCCGGCCCACGCCAGGGTCACCAGTAGCAGGATCGCGTAGTACAGCCGGAAGGGGTGCTGGTCGGGGCTGCCGACGGGCCAGGGCACGTAGGAGTCGATGTTGGAGATGCCGCCGAAGCCGGACAGGGTGGTGACCTGCCCGAAGAAGTAGTTCACGATCACCGCGAACACCAGCGTGATCATCATGTAGTAGATGCCCGCGCTCCTGGAGGCGACCAGCCCGAACAGGAACGCGACGGCGGTCGCCCCGAGCACCGCGACCAGGAATGCGAGCCACGGGTTCCAGCCGAGGTTCAGTCCCTTGGTCTCGCCGTGCGTGACGAGGTTTCCATAGAGGAACCCGGCCGTGCCGAACACGCCGATCTGGGCGAGCGACAGCACTCCCGCGTAGGAGTAGAGGAACGCCACCGTGGCCGCGACCAGCCCGAGGATCAGGCTGCGGGTCAGGATCTCGGTGGTGACGTAGCGGGTGTAGAGGATCGGCGCGCCCAGCAGCGCGACGGCCAGCACGATCGCCGGCCACCCCGGGCGGCGCGGCCTCCACCCTCTGAGGCTTCGGGCGCTCACGCCGGCCGCCCGAAGATCCCGTAGGGGCGGGCGGCGAGCACCAGCGCCAGCAGCACGAAGGTGACGATCACCGAGTAGTAGGTGTAGCCGGCCGGCAGGTAGGTGGCGGCGAACGACCCTGCCAGCCCGTACAGCAGCGCACCGAGGGCCGCGCCCGGGAGCGAGCCCATTCCCCCGATGACCACCACGACCAGGGAGTTCAGCAGCCACTGCGCGTCCACGCCGGGGGCGAGGCTGGCGAACGAGCCGCCCACGACCCCGTCCATGGCGGCCAGCGCGGCGCCGACCAGGAAGGCGACCGCGAAGGCGAGCTGGATGTTGATGCCGAGCGCCGACACCATCTGGCGGTCGTCGACCCCGGCGCGGATGATCGCGCCCATGCGGGTGCGGGTGAGCCACAGCCACAGCGCCACGCCGACCACGATCGCCAGCGCCAGGATGAACAGCCGCGTGGTCGAGTAGCGGAGGTGCGTCAGCGGGATGGTGACGCTGTGGTCGAGCTGGCGCGGCCAGGCGACGTCCTCGGCGATGCCGCCGAAGTGGGCCAGCATCTGGTCGGCGGCGATGATCGAGATGGCGATGGTGATCAGCACCTGCCGCAGCTCGTCGCCCTGGTTCCAGCGCAGCAGAACCTGCTGCACCAGCAGCCCGACCCCCGCCACGATCACGGTGGCGACCACCAGCGGCAGCAGCCACCCGCCGAACAGGTCCACGTCGGCACTGGTCAGGCCGAAGCCTCCCCCCTGCCCCACCCACTCGCGCTGCAACTGCAGGGCGATGTAGCCGCCGAGCAGGAAGAAGCTGCCGTGCGCCAGGTTGACCACGCGCATCAGCCCGAACACCAGCGTGAAGCCGCTGGCGACCAGGAAGTACAGCCCGGCCAGGGTGAGGCCGTCCAGCAGCGCCGCGATGAACTGGGCGGGCTGCTTGACCGCCGACTGGCTGGACAGGAACAGGATCCAGGCCAGCGCGAATGCGGCCAGCAGCGCGCTCGCCAGCACGACCGGCCGGACTGTGCGGCGCCGGACGGCGACGCCCTCGACCTCGGTAGCGGAGGCAGCGGTCACGATTGCGCGAGGGCCTTGGCCACCTCCGCGCAGGTGGCGACGGTGCCGACGTTGGTGAGCGCGTAGTTGAGGCCGGCGTGGTGCCACTCCTCGCTGATGGTGGAGGTGCCGTCGGAGCAGACCACCACCTCGTAGCCAGCGTCGGCGGCGTGCCGGGCGGTGTGCTCAATCGACATGTTGGTCCACGCGCCGGTGATGATCAGCGTCTCGGTGCCGAAGCCGCGCAGCAGGGTGTCCAGCCGGGTGCCGTGGAAGGCGTTCATGCGCATCTTCTCGACGACGATGTCGCCCTCCTGCGCCTCCAGGCCGTCGACCGGGGCTGCCCCCCAGCTTCCCCGCACCAACCCGCCGGTGTCCTTGACGGCCCGGAACAGCGGAGCGTTCTGCTTCAGCCCATGGGCCCCAGCATCGACGATGTACCAGACGTGGATCACTGGGGTGCCGGCCCGGCGGCAGGCGTCGGCGAGGCCCTGGACGTTCCCGACCACGTTCTGGCTCTTGGCGTGCGCCGGGGAGCCGGAGTCGGCGAAGGCCCCACGCTCGTGGATGACGTCGTTTTGGAGGTCCTGGATGATCAGGGCGGCGCGCTTGGGATCGATGGCGTCGGGCATCGGGCGTCCTCCTTGTCCTTCTCCGTCAGTCGCTCGGCGTTTGCCTCGGCCTCAGCCCATGAATGGCTCGTGCCTGCCACGGGTCCTGGTGCGCACTCGGTACAGCGAGGTGGAGGCGCAGACGAACAGGTCGCTCCAGTCCGGGCCGCCCCAGTGCAGGTTGCCGACCACTTCGGGGATCTCCACCACGCCGAGGTGCTCGCCGGCCGGGTTGAACACCCAGATCCCGCCGGGGCCGGTCACCCAGATGTCGCCGTGCTGGTCGCACTTCATGCCGTCGACCAGGCCCTCCTCCAGGATCGCCTTGCCGATGCCCTCGGCGAAGATGCGGTCGTTGGACAGCGACCCGTCGGCGGCGGCGTCGAAGACGCGGATGTGGGCGCGGTCGGAGTCGTTGACGTAGAGCAGCGACTCGTCGGGCGAGAAGCAGAGCCCGTTCGGCTGCAGGAAGTCGCCCTTGATCAGCTCCGGCGCTCCGCCGCCTGGCGGGATCCGGTAGAAGCCCTGGAAGTCGAGGTCCTGCTCCCGTTCCAGCCCGAACACCGGCATGCGCCCGTAGGTCGGGTCGCTGAACCAGATCGAGCCGTCCGAATGGATGCAGACGTCGTTGGGGCTGTTCAGCTCCCTGCCCGCAAAGTGCGAGGCGAGGGTGTCGTGGTCGCCGCTGACCGAGCCGCGCGGGAAGCGGGTCACGCTAGAGGTGACATGCTCACAAACAACCAGTCTGAGGTCGGCGTCATAGGTCATGCCGTTGCCCTTGTTGGAGGGCCGCATCACCTCGCTGATGCCGTCCTGCTCGCTCCAGCGGCGGCGCACGTCGCCCGGCATGTCGCTGAAGTAGAGCACCTGCTCCTCGGGGTTCCAGATCGGCCCTTCGGTGAACAGGAACCCGGTGCCGAGCTGCTCTGCCTCGGCCCCAGCATCGACCAGGTCGAGCAGCGCGCTGTTTCTCACGGTGACGCCCATCGGCCCTCCTCTCGTTGACCCGTCTCCCTCGACACGTCACAAGGACATAAATCCGACAGTGCTCACTACCGTGCTTGATCGCTCGTCTGTCACCTGACCTGCGAATTCACCCACCGGGAGGGGCGTTCGGCGTCCCTGTCCCTAAGTTGCTGCGAACGGGACCTTTTGTCAATGAGACATCAATTCACGTATATGAACCAACGATTGACAAGCCCGCAGCACCCTGCGACAACTCAGCGCATGACGACACTCCATGACATCCCAGTCGCGCTCCCAGCCTCCCCGGCCGAGGCGGTCGCGGCGTTCGGGGACGGGAGCGGCGTCACCGTGATCGCGGGCGGGACCATCACCGTCCCCGAGATCAACGCTGGGCGGCTGCGCCCGGCCAGGGTCGTCCTGCTCGGCCGCGCGGGCCTGGACGGCTTCAGCCGGGAGGGCGGCATGGTCCGCATCGGTGCCGCCTGCCAGCTGTCGGCGCTGGAGGCAGCGCCCGACCCGCTCGCCGCCGCCGCGCGCGAGGTCGGCGACCAGGAGATCCGCGCGCAGGCCACCCTCGGCGGCAACCTCTGCGCGCCGCCAGCCGACGACGTGCAGCGCGGCGACCTACGCGCCCCGCTGATCGCCCTGGCTGCCCGGGTCCGCTCGGCCGGCGCGGGCGGCGAGCGCACCGAGCCGGTCGAGGACTTCCTCGCCGCCGCCTCCACCCGGCTCATCTTGGAAGTCGAGTTCGAGGAGCCGCGCTGGGCCGGCTACGCCTCGCTGCACCGCGCCCACGCCCACCACTACACCGTCCTCGCCGTCTCCGCCGCGGAGACCTCGGCGGGGCTCCGCATCGCCGTCACCGGCGCGGGCGGTGCCGGGCTGCGCCTCCGCGCCGCCGAGGCGAGCGGCAACCCCGCTGACGCCGTCGGTGAGGACGCCTTAGGCGGCGTCGAGTTCGGCGACGACGCTCTTGCCTCCGCCTGGTACCGCCGGCGGATGCTGCCGGTCCTGGTGGCTAGGGCGCTCGCCAGCCGAAGCAGCTAACCCCTCTCAACGACGAAGGGACGGGCCCCAAATGAAGCTCACCGTCAACGGCGTCGAACACGAGATCGCGGCAGCGCCGCTGACCCCGCTGCTGCACGTCCTGCGGGACGAGCTGGACATCACCAGCCCCAAGGCCGGCTGCCAGCAGGGAGGCTGCGGCACCTGCACGGTGCTGGTGGACGGCGAGCCGCGCCGCTCGTGCCTGCTCGCGCTGGCCCAGGTCGAGGGCCACCAGGTGACGACGGTGGAGGGGCTCACCCCGGCCGGTGGGCTGTCGCCGCTGCAGCGCGCCTTCCACGAGCTGGGCGGGGTGCAGTGCGGTTTCTGCACGCCCGGGATGATCGTCGCCGCCCACGCCCTCCTTGCCAGCAGCGGCCGCGCGGTCGACCGCGAGGAGGTCATCGAGGCGCTCGGCGGCCACTACTGCCGCTGCACTGGGTACGTGAAGATCGTCGAGGCGATCCGGGCCGCCTCGCACAATACGGGCGCCGCCGCCTCGCAACCGGCGTCCGAGTCAGAGACCGAGGAGGTGCGGGCATGAAGGCGGTCGGTGCGCGTCTGCCCCGCTACGACGGGCACGGCCATATCACCGGCAAGACCCTCTACGTCGACGACGTGCGGGTGCCGGGGATGCTATGGGCCAAGGCACTGCGCTCCAGCGTCCACCACGCCGCCATCCGCCGCCTGGACACCAGCCGAGCCGAGCGCCTGCCCGGCGTCCATGCGATCGTCACCCACGCCGACGTGCCCCACAACGTCTACGGACACCTGGAGGGCCTCGGCGTCCCCGCCGACGAGCCGCTGCTCGCCGTCGACGAGGTCCGCTACCAGGGCCAGCCGGTCGCGGTGGTCGCCGCCACCTCCGAGGAGGCCGCGCTGGAGGCGGTCGCCGCGATCGAGGTCGAGTACGAGGAGCGCCCGGCCCTCTTCGACATCCGCAATGCCTTCGACGCCGACGCCCCCAGGATCCACCCATGGGGCCCGGCGTTTCCGCATTTCGGGCCGCACAACCGCCGCCGCGTCCGCAAGGGCGACGTGGACGCCGCCTTCGACGCCGCCGATGTGATCGTGGAGGGCGTCTACCGGCCCCAGGCGATCGAGCATGTGCCGATGGAGACCCAGGTCGCCGTGGCCGTGCCCGAGCCGAGCGGGCGGCTGGTGATCTACAGCTGCACCCAGGCGATGTACTTCTCCATGGGCGTGGTCGCCGCGCACCTGCAGCTGCCGCTGAACAAGCTCAAGTTCGTCGGCGGCACCGTCGGCGGCGGCTTCGGCGGCAAGGTCGACACCGCCGCCGAGACCATCGCCGCGCTGCTGGCGCTCAAGTCCGGCCGCCCGGTCAAGTGGCGCTGGACCCGCGAGGAGGAGTTCCTCTGCTCCTCCACCCGCGCGCCCTGGCACATGGAGCTGGCCGACGCGGTCACCACCGACGGCTGGATCCTCGGCCGGAGGATGCTGACCCTGCACGATGCCGGTGCCTTCACGCGCTTCTCCTCCTACGGCGTCACCAAGCACGCCTTCCACCACACCGGCGCCTACACCATCCCAAACCTGCACTTCGACGGCTTTGTGGTCTACACCAACCGGGTGCCGACCACCGCGATGCGCGGCTTCGGGGTCACCTCGGTGTCGTTCGCGGTAGAGCTGCACCTGAGCCGCATCGCCAGCGTGCTCGGCATGGACCCGTGGGAGCTGCGCCTCAAGAACGCCAACCGCGTCGGCGACACCACCGCTAACTGGGTCGCCCTCAAGGACCCCTCGACGGTCCCGGTGGTCCAGGCCGCCGCCCAGCGGGTCGGGGTGGAGCTGGCCGAGCCGTACCGGCGCATGACCGCCGGGCGCCGCGACGGCGAGCTGCTGCCGGAGCATCTGGCCGGCCAGCAGGCGGGGGGTGAGTGAGATGGCCAAGCACCGTGGCAGGGGGGTCGCGACCATCGAGTACCCCACCGGCATGAACCAGAACGGCGACCCGAGCCAGGCGTGGATCAAGGTCAAGCCCGACGGGCGCGTCGACGTCTTCACCGGCACCTCCGAGATCGGCGGCGGCGAGAAGACGGTGCAGGCCCAGATCGTCGCCGAGGCGATGGGCGTGCCCTACGAGTGGGTGACGATCGACAACTCCAACACCGACTCCTCGCCGGTCTGCACCGGCACCTTCGCCTCGCGCGCCACCTTCATCGCCGGCAACGCGGTCCGCTTCGCCGCCGAGAAGGTCAAGGGCCGAATCCTCGACCTTGCCGGCGAGCTGCTGGAGGTCGCCCCCGAGGACCTGGAGATCGTCGAGGGCGAGGTGCAGCTCAAGGGCGCGCCCGACCGCAAGGTCTCGGTGCCCGAGGTCGCCGGCGCCGCCACCTACCAGTACGGCGAGCTGCTGAGCGCCTCCGGCACCCAGCTCAAGCCGTTCGCCGCGGTCGACGACGACACCGGCCGGGTCGAGCTGGAGCCGCATTCGGCGATCTCGTATGCCGCCTGCGTCGCCGACGTCGAGGTGGACGACGAGACCGGCGCGGTCACCGTGCTGCGCCTGGTGCAGGTCTACGACGTCGGCAAGGCCATCAACCCGATGCTGGTCGAGGGCCAGATCGAGGGCGGGGCGATGATGGGCCTCGGCCTCGGCCTGCTCGAACAGGCCTACCCCTACTACCCGTCGGTGGCGCATCGCGGCAGCCAGTTCGGCGGCTACCTCGCGCCCGCCATGGCCGACCTGCCCGAGCTGGACGACGTCATCCTGGAGCACGCCTCCGCCGACGGCCCCTTCGGCGCCAAGGCGATCGGCGAGATGGCCAACAACGCCCAGCCCCCCGCGATCCTCGCCGCCATCCACGACGCCGTCGGCGTCTGGCTCACCGAGGCGCCCGCCACCCCGGAACGGGTCCTGCGCGCCTTGGACGCCCACGACGAGCCCCGCCGCGACGGCAAACGGGTGATCTTCGACGAGGATGCCTCGGTGCGCACCGTGTCCAGCGACGGCGGGAGGGGGTTCCTCGCCGATGGCTAAGAGCCCCTTCCTCTCCTGGAACGGCATCGACCCCTGGCAGATCTACCCGGGCGTCCGCCTCCACGCCATCGGCGGCGAGCGAGTGCTGCTCTGCCGCGTCACCTACGCCCCGGGTACCGACGTCGCCCTCCACACCCACGAGGCCAGCGAGCAGCTCATGGTGATCATCGACGGTTCCGTAGAGGTGACCATCGCCGGCGAGACCCGCAAGCTCGAAGCCGGCGACGCCTGCGTGATCAACCGCGGCATCGAGCACGAACTGCACTCCACCGAAGGCGCCACCTTCTTCGAGGCCCTCTCCCCCGTCCCCCTCGACCACGTCCCCGACCCCGAACGCGACCTGGTCCTCGGCACCGACGGCGGCACCCTGCACGTCGAGTCGTAGACGCGGCGGGGTCAGGCGTCGCGGCGCTGCAGCAGGATCGCGGCGACCAGCAGCAGCAGGGCGGTCCAGAGGCAGAAGACCTCGTAGCCCTGCCAGGGGGTGAGCAGGTCGCTCTGGGCTTGGTGCGCCTGGGTGATCAGGTGGCCAGCCTCCGACGGCAGGTAGGCGTGGACGTGCTTGCCGATGCTGCCAGGGAGGAGCTGGGCCAGCGGGGCCAGGACCAGGACGAAGCCGATCACCCCGGTGATCCCAGCCGCCACCTGCCGCAGGATGGCGCCGACGGCGAGGGCGAACAGGCCGAGCATGGCAAGGTAGAGGCCGCCGCCCACGACCGCCCGGAGCACGCCCGGATCGCCGAGCGACACCGCGACCTTGCTGTGCAGGATCGCCGCGCCGACGAAGAACGCGGCAAAGCAGACCGCCGTCCCGAGGACCAGCGCCAGGAGCCCGAACACCAGGGCCTTGGCCGCGAGCATCGGCAGCCGCCGGGGCACGGCCAGCAGGCTGGCGCGGATCATCCCGGTGGAGTATTCGGTGGCGATCACCATGACGCCGAGGACGCAGATTGCGAGCTGGCTGAGCGTCAGGCCGGCGCTCATGATCGTGCTGGTGGGGTCGGCGACCGCCGTGGCGCGCTGCGACGGGTCGGCCTGGTCCCACTGGGAGGCGGTCAGGGCCATCAGCAGCACGGTGAACCCCAGGTCGAGCACGACCAGCTGCAGCAGCGACCAGACGGTCGACCGGACCGAACGAAGCTTGGTCCATTCGGCGAGCATCAGGCGAGAGAAGCCGGGCTTGCCGGCGGTTGCTGCGGAAGCGGTCGCGGTGGTCGCCGTCATGTCGCAGCTCCGTCGCGGTCCGGGGTGGCGGCGGCGTCATATTCGACGCTGTTGTGGGTCAGTTCCATGAAGGCTTCCTCCAGCGACCCGCGGTGGGTGGTGAGCTCGTGCAGCACGAAGCCGCCAGCGGCGGCCAACTCGCCGATGCGCGCCGCCTCCAGGCTCTCGACGGTGAGCGTGCCGTCGCCGTTCGGCGTGACCTGGCCACCCTCCCCGGCGATAGCGCTGGCCAGCAGCCGCGCGTCGGGGCTGCGAACCAGCACCACCTGGGTGGTGCTGCGCTCGATGAACTCCTCGGTCGAACACGCGGCGATCAGCTTCCCACGCCCGATGACGACGAGGTGGTCGGCAGTGACCGCCATCTCGTTCATCAGGTGGCTGGACACAAAGACGGTGCGGCCCTCTGCGGCCAGGTGCTTCATCAGGTTCCGGATCCAGACGATGCCATCGGGGTCCAGCCCGTTGACCGGCTCGTCGAGGACCAGCACGGCGGGGTCGCCCAGCAGCGCCACGGCGATGCCCAGGCGCTGGCCCATACCGAGGGAGAAGCCGCCGGTGCGCTTGCGGGCGACCCCGGCCAGACCGACCAGGTCGATGACCTCGTCGACCCGTTTCCTGGGGAAGCCCTGCGTCTGCGCGAGGCACAGCAGGTGGTTGTAGGCGCTGCGGCCGCTGTGGACGGCCCGCGCCTCCAGCAGCGCGCCGACCATCCGCAGCGGCTGGACGAGATCCCGGTAGTGCGTGCCACCGATGGTCGCATCGCCGCCGTTTGGATGGTCCAGGCCCAGCAGCAGGCGCATGGTCGTCGACTTGCCAGCACCATTAGGCCCCAGGAAGCCGGTCACCCTGCCGGGCTCGACCGAAAACGACAGGTCGTTCACAGCAATCCTGTCCCCGTAGCGCTTGGTAAGGTTTCTAGCCTCGATCATTGAGCCCTTTCCGACACGCATGGGTAACGGATCCACCCCTCATCCTCGACGCTACGGCTGGAAGCCTTGAGCCCGCGGTCGCGGGCCTCCACGTCGATCGGTAGGGCCGCTCCCGCTCAGGAAGGCGGCCGTGCGGAGCGGGCGAACGCGGCGCGGGTCAGATCAGCCTTGTTCCCGAGCTGCAGCTTGGTGCGGATCCGCTCCACGTAGGTCTCGACGGTCGCTCTGGTCACACCCATCCGGACGGCGACTTGGGCGTGGGTGAAACCGGCGGCGATCAGCGCGAGGGCCTGCCCCTCCCGTGGCGAGAGCCCTCCGGGGATGGCGCGGCGGCCGAGAGGCCGCGCGCAGACGACTTCGGCGAGCTGCGGCGAGAGGGCGAACCCACCGGCCGCGACGGTCTCGACGGCGGCGACGATCATGGCGGGGCTGGCGCGCTTGGTCACGTAGCCGGAAGCCCCGACGGCGATCGCGCCAAGCACGTCGGCGAGCCGGTCGGAGGCGGAGAAGACCAGCGTGGGAACGGAGGCGGCAAGGGCCGCGACGTCGCCGAAGCAGGGCCCGTCGTCGGTGTGGTAGAGGTCGCAGATCACCACGTCCGGGGCGTCGGCCGCATCGGCGAGGTCGAACTGGGACGCAAGCCCCGCCGCCGACGCGGCGGTAGCCACCACGGCGACGCGACCTGAAGCGGCGAGGATCCGCGTGAGGCCGAACCGCGCCAACGGGTGGTCGTCGATGATCGCCGCGCGGATCAAAGTCCACCGTCACTTCACCGTAGGGAGAGACCTGCCGTCATTGTCGCCGCTCGACCGCAGAATCGGAAGATTCCTCTACAAACCGGCTCTGGGCCTGAACTCCACGACTGTCGAGTGAACGCACCACAGCGACATTGTCGGGTGTTCACGCGTCATGACCGGCGCCGGCCCCCCTGCCACAGTTCCCATACGGAGCCTGCCTTGCTGCTGTTCCCCAGGGGACTACAGCCACACAGCCACAGCCACATCTCGCAGCTGAAAGGATCGAGATGTCCAAGCGACGATCAACCCTTGGCCGGATGCTGGGCGCAGTGGCGGCGCTGTCGCTCGCCCTCGCCGGCATCACCGTCGCGGCGCCCCCGGCCCTCGCCGCCACCACCTTCCAGTACGTCAACATGGGCGACTCCATGTCAGCGGGCGAAGGCACCTACACCTACAGCGACGACAACACCAACACCTCGACGAACATGTGCCACCGCTCACCCGACGCCTACTCGGCCCAGTACGCCAGTAGCTCGATCAACTCGTACACATTAAGGAACGTCGCCTGCTCTGGAGCCGGCACCTACGAAATCTCGAATGTCCGCGACCCCAACACCGGCCTGAATCGCGACGCCGGGGAGGCTCCGCAGGATCGAGCGCTCAGTAGCAGCACCCGGCTTGTCACCATCACCATTGGCATCAATGACGTGGACCTCGTCGGCCTCGCACAAAACTGCTACCAAAACAACACCACTCACAGCGATGAGGACCGCTGTTTCACCACCACCCTCCCCAAAACCTTCGAGGACAACCTGGTGGGCCTACCCAACGCGCTCGACACGGCGTACAATGAAATCAGGTATAAGGCGCCGAACGCCCTGGTCGCCGTGCTGACCTATCCGCAGATCTTTCCCACGAACTACACCGGAAGTTGTGAGACGTTTCCAATTGACCTTGGGGTCTCCTCCGAGCTCGTGACCTCACAGGCCATGCTCGACACCGCCCGTCGTGTGGTCCATGAACTCGACGACACTATTAGGACGGCAGTCGCAAACCGTCCTGGCTTCATCGTGGTCGAGGAGGAAAACGCCTTTGACCCGCATGGCGGCTTGGCGGGACACGATGTGTGCTCCCCGGATCCGTGGGCGAACCACGTCAACGTTAGCCTAATAGAAAAAACCGCCGAAGACGAGTCGCTGCATCCCAATGTCCTCGGCTACCGGGTGCTGTCGAATATCCTCGCATCACGCCTCGACGCCGGGCACTGGCCTCCCGCGGGGGAATTTGAGAATAATACTGATTCGGGAATCCAGAACGACTACACGGCGGTCGACGGCCTTGCCCTCCTCGGCTATCCGGTCGACAACGGTAACGGACCATATGTGCGCAACATCTCCGGCGGGCTGCAGCAGGACTTCGAACGTGGCGTTATGTACTCCTCCTCCAGCACCTCTGCCCGCGAGGTCCACGGCGCCATTCTTGGGAAGTACCTCACCCCGGCGGTGGGCGGTCCCAATGGCATACTTGGGTTCCCCGTCACCAACGAGGTAGCAGCCGCCAGCGGGCGGGCCTCCTACTTCGCCGGCGCCATGTGCAACGGCGGCGCCTCCATCAGCGGCGCCAGCGCCACCAGCGGCAGCGCCATCTACTGGACCAGCGCGACCGGCGCACATGAGGTGCAGGGCTGCATCTACCACGAATACGCCG
>WNGR01002239.1_pt1 | contig 21366 bp, 32 predicted proteins | sample 5407581 | NCBI WGS metagenome assembly WNGR01 (sample SAMN13153383, study PRJNA577476) | soil metagenome | isolation source: 80 cm soil or saprolite under Garry oak tree replicate 2 | place: USA:California | collected 2016-06-15
CCGAGCGACGTCTGGCTGCTCTGATAAACGATCGAATCATCGACGATACCGTAGAGCGTCACGCTGCTTTGAGCGAACGCCGGCGCAACTGCCGCGAGTGCCGTTGCTGCGGCAACGGCGGCCTTGTTCAAGTAGAAACTCTTCATTAATTCTCCTCTATGTCCACGTAAATTGCTTTTGCTTCATGGGATCGGTACGAGCGCCTTGAGTACGCTCGTATCGACCGTTGGTGTCGTCGGAAAACATGAAACTAAATTCTTCGGCTCGCGCGTCATATCAAATACGGATAACTAACGTAGTTCTGCGGCGCGCCACTTCCAGGTGAAACCGAACAACTAGACTTGCGGAAATTCCTGGTTAATGCGATAGATTCATTAGGTTGCGAGCAGCTACCCATGCTGCGGCGATTGACAACGATCCTTCGGCGCATGTATGTCGGCTGTCTCGCATTTTTCCTACGCTACAGATTTCTGACTAGGAAACGGGATCCAGTTCAATAGACACTCCGCCCTGTCGGGCCGAGGCGTAGGCCGCGTCCATGACTTGCATCATCAGCTCCGCATCCCGCAACGATGCGATCGGCTTTGCGCCAGTTTGACTTTCGGCGAGCACACGCTTGACAAACAAGGGGTAATAGACGTCGGTCTCAAGCTGGAGTCGGCGGCTTCGCGTGCCTGCCGAAAGATGATTCCTGTCGCGGAACTCGATTCTGTCCGGGCCAGATTTCGCGTACATACGGTCCGAAGCAAGGGTGAAAGAAAATTCGCGCTGCTCGTCGGCGGTGCTGGGAAAGCTGTATCCCGTCTCCACCAGGCCGATCACGCCGTCTTCGGTTTGCATGGTCACCAGCGAATAGTCTTCTACGGCACCTCGATGCGTCCTTGAGTTCATGACGGCGGAGACACGGGCAACCTCCTTGCCTGTGAGTAATCTGAACAGGTCGATGAAGTGGGTTGCCAGGTTGATTGTGGATCCGCCGCCGGAATATACGGGATCGATTGCCCAACCGGAGCCGGCCGCTTCGTATCGACTGGGCGGCCCGGCAACGAAGCGAAACGACATGTAGTTGAAGTCCGATGGTATGCGCCCCTCCGCTTCTTCAAGTGTGCCGAGCAACTCGCTCATCCGGAAGATTAACGGCACCGCGCAATAAAGATTCGCTTGCTCGGTCAGTGTGCGAAGCCGGCTGACCTGGGACAGGTTGACGCCGCACGGCTTTTCTAACGCGAACGGAATGTTCCGCGCGATTACGGCCTCGGCGAGCGCCGGCATTTCGGAATGCCGCCCGAACACAAACGCGAAATCGACCTCCTCGCGCTCAAGCAACTCGTAGGCCGACGGGTACAACCTGCTTCTGAATCGTGCCGCAATCGCCCCGCCCTTCACTTGCTCCGCGTCTGACAGGGCAACCACCTCAATCCCGGGCGCGTCGAGCGCATCAAGGTACAGCGGGACATGCCAATGGCTGGCCTCCAGCAAGGCAACTTTCATACATGTTCTCCTTCGTAATTTCCCACGAATTTTTCAATCCGGATTCGTAGGTAACGATTGGTGGCTTCGGGCATATTTTGCAATTCCGCCTCGCGGCCGTGGGTTTTTGCCTCGCTGCTCATTTCAGGCTCTCGCCCCTTGTCAAGCGGCCATCGGGGCAATAGTCGAACCCGAGGAAGCGCAGCGCGTACAAAGCCTGTCCCTGATGCATTGGACCGCCGTCCTGGGTACGGCATCCACGTGCCTGCGCTGCTCGCAGAAGCGGCGTCGGCTCGGCCGAATTGATGATGTCTACGACGATGGCGCCCGGTGCGAGCCGCTCTGGATCAACTGGCATGGCATCGTTCGCCTTCATGCCGAGCGGCGTAGCATTGATCACCACCTCGAAATCATGCGGATCGGATGGTCCCGAACGCGCAGTACAACCCGTTTCGGCAGTAACAGACGCCGCAAGCTCCCTGGCGCGGTGCTCGTCGACATCGGAGATGGTCAGCTTGCTAGCGCCTGCGGAAGCGACGGCAAATGCGATCGCTCTGCCTGCGCCGCCTGCGCCGACGAGAAGCACCGACTTATTGGCCGGATGGTTGCCTTCCCACTGCATCCCAAGAATGCAGCCGACGCCATCAGATATCGCGCCGACCCAGCGTCCGTCCGCTTCGCAGCGGATGACGTTGAGCGCGCCGACCTGGCGAGCGGTCGAATCCAGCTCGTCGACAAATGCGAGCATCCGTTGCTTATGGGGCATTGTGACCAGCATGCCGGACAGATTGCCCATCGCTCGTGCACCACCGACGAAGGCCGACAGGTTATCTGCCTTGACCCAGAAAGGAACGCAAGCCGCGTCGGCGCGCTGTTCGACAAACAGCCGGTTCAACAGTTGTGGCGACTTCGCCGCGCTCAGCGGGTCGCCTACCAGTCCATAGAGTCGCGTTGTGCCCGAGATATGTGGTTGCATTTCGGCTTGATGTTCAATGTAAAACGAAGGTCAACTCGTGCACATTCGAAACGGCGTACGGCTCCGAAGTGCACGTTTGCATGCGACGTCCAGGTTGCTTTGCGCCCACGCGGTGATCACGCCGAGCGGGCGGCTGGCGGCGGCTTAAGAGCGCACGTTATTGGCAAACCCCGGTTCACCGGCATCCTTGCTCGTCGCGGCCATCGCCTCGCTGCGCAGGCGTTCATATTCGGCCTTGGGTACAGGCATCGCGTTGCGGTCGCCTAGATCGGCAAGGCGAATCCGGTACGTTTCCCGAGTGGTGAACGCGGCAAACGCCGCGACCAGACAAATGCCGAACGTGAGAAAGCCAATCTTCAACGGGATGTTGGTGGACCCCGGAGGCGCGACTGCGACGAAAAGCGACGGCAGCAAGGCACACAAGGTCGTCCCTACGTTTTGTCCGATCGCCATGCCGGTCACACGCACGCGCGTGCGGAACAGTTCGGGAAAGAGACTCGGGAACACGCCGTTGAAGCCCTGGTAAGCGACGCCCCACATGAGCAACGAGAAGACCAGTGAGAGCCCGATACTGTGGATGCTGATGGCGTACAGGTAGCCGAAAGCGAAAATCCCGGCGCTCACAACGCCGACGATAACGGGGGGCCGGCGACCGATCTTGTCCGAGAGGTTGCCGACGAGGGGAATCAGTATCACGGAGCAAAGGTTGCCGAGGACCGGCACCCACAGAAAGACGGCGGCAGGAAAGCCAATACCGTACGCCGGCTGGACTGCATAAGTCGCGCCGAAAACCGTCGCCAGGAGCGCGGTGACCGCGGCAAGTGCCATGCCGACAACGCGCAAGACATCGCCCCAACTCTCGCGCAGGACCTCGATGACCGGAGACGCAGGAACTTCCCCGTGTGCCTGCTCCTCGGAAAAAGCCGGGGTCTCATCGACCTCGCGCCGAATGATGTAACCCGCGATGATCACGACGATGCTCAGCAGAAACGGAATGCGCCAGCCCCAGGAAGCAAACTGATCCTTCGGCATGAAGTGGGCGAGCGGCAGGAAGACGCCGGCCGCAAGGAGTTGCCCTGCCTGAACCCCCTGGAGGGTAAAGCTTGCAAAGTACCCACGCCGTCCGAACGGCGCATGTTCGAGAATCATGGAACTGGCGCCGGACATCTCACCCGCGACCGCGAATCCCTGAATGAGCCGCAGGATGACGAGCAGCACTGGCGCCCAGATGCCGATCTGCTGGTAGGTCGGCAGGAGGCCCACACACATTGTTGCGATGCCCATTAGGAGCATGCAGAAGATCAGCACCGTCTTTCGGCCGTGGCGGTCGCCGAGGTGCCCAAGCACCATGGCCCCTATCGGTCGGGCGACATAGCCGACGCCGAAGGTCGCCAGTGAAGCGACGATGCCTACCGTTGGATTGTGTGAGGGAAAGAAGAGCTGCGGGAACAACAATGTCGCGGCAGTCGCGTAGATGAAAAAATCGTAGTACTCGAGCGCTGAGCCGATCCAACCACTGGCTGCTGCGATCTTCGACTGGCGCTTGCCGTGGGGCTTAGCCGGTGCTTGTGCGTTCATGCCTGTCTCCATGGTAATTGACTTTCCGGTGCTGCTGGTTTATTGTTGTAACACCGTTCCAATAGGAATGATGTTACTCACATTATGAGAGTTGTCAAGGGAGCAGTTGACCGGTCGCTTCAGGCGATCGAGTTGCTCGCACGTGAGGCGCGCTGGATGCGTATGTCCGATATCGCCGCTGAACTCGAGCTTGAAAAAGGCCCCGCGCATCGGGTACTTGCGCAGCTGTGCGAGCAGGGCTGGGCTGAACAGGACGAAAACACGTCTCAATACCGTCTGACTTTGAAGCTTTCCTTGCTTGGTCAGCGGTACTTGCATGGGCTTGGCTTGCCGGGCCTGGTGCAGCCGATCATCGATGAGGTCGCGGCTCAGTGCCGCGAACTTGTCCGGCTGACGGTCGTCAGCGAGGGAAAACTCGCGTGGCTGGCGTCCTCCCAGGGCGCGGCACCGGGTCTCATGTATTCGCCGTCCATGGATAGCCCGATTACCTTGCATGCAACGGCGAACGGGAAGGTGTGGCTTGCGTCGATGTCAAACGACCAGGCGGTCGAATGTGCATTGCGTGGTGGACTCGGAAAAGCTGTCGCCAGCGCCTGTGGGCCCAGGGCAATCACCAGCATCGAGCAGTTGATTCCGGAGTTGGAAGTGACCAGGCAGCGCGGCTATGGGCTTGTCGTAGAAGAAGCCGAACCGGGCGTTGCTGCTTTGGCGGTGCCTGTGAGGTCGCTGAGCGACGGTACGTTGGTCGGCACGATGAGCATTGCTGGACCGGTAATGCGAGTTCAGCCCGAGCGTTACGATGCCTTCTACGCGTTATTAAACGAAGCGGCTTCGAAGCTAGGCGCGGTATGGCCGCGCCAAAGCGTTGGTGCCAACGTAAGTGAGGCGGCATGAACGCGCCAGCCGCAACACAGGCCGCCGAGGCTATCGCCAGTCCGCGAGAACAGGCTGCACGCATTCTTGTGACAGCGCGCCGAAAAGGCGAGCTCGTCGAGCGGCTGCCAGTCGAACTGTTGCCTGCGAATGTGGACGACGGTTTTGCAATCCAGCAGGAGGTCAGCCATCAGCTAGGGCGGATCGTCGCATGGAAATGCGCGCTTCCGCAGCAAGGCAAAGTCATCGCCGCGCCGATCCATGACGCTGATATTTACCGAGGTGATGTATGTCGCTTGAGTGGGTCTCCGCGCGCCTCTGTGAGGGCGGAGCCGGAACTGGCCTGTCTACTGAACCGCGACTTGCCGCCACGGCGCGAAGCCTATAGCGAAGCCGAAGTACTCGACGCTCTTGGGTACGCGCACCTCGCGCTCGAATTGCTAGGCAGTCGCTATGTCCATCCCGAATCGCTGACGTTCCCTGAGCTACTGGCAGACGGTCTGTTCAATGCCGGCCTTGTCATCGGACCCCGTGTTAAATCGATGGAGGGCGCGACGCTGGCCGATCTCCCCGTCGAATTGGACATCAGTCTGGCCAGCGTCGGCGAAGAAGCAGTCATGTGTGCGGGACGCCACCCTGACCGGGGCGCGCTCGCGCCGATTGTGTGGCTCGCCAATTTCCTTCGCGTCCGCGGCCTCGGGCTGCATGCCGGCCAGGCTGTGATCACCGGGTCTTACGCGGGCGTTCTGGAGTTGCCAGTTGGTCGCGAGTTGCGTATCGGCTTCGGCGACCTCGGCACATTGCCGATTACTTTTTTGTCTTGATAGGAGTACTAGATGCGTCTCGTCCGTTTTGGCCAGCCTGGCCAGGAGCACCCCGGTATCATCGATTCGAGCGGCGTGATCCGCGATCTGACCGGCATCGTGGATGACATTGATGGAACGGCTGTCTCGCCAGTCGCCCTTTCCAAGCTGAGCGAACTCGATCTCGATCGTCTGCCCGTCGTTGAAGCGGGCACGCGTCTCGGCGCCTGCGTCGGCAATGTCCGTAATCTCGTGTGCATTGGCCTGAACTACTCCGATCATGCTGCTGAAACCGACACGCCTATACCGCGGGAACCTGTCGTGTTCAACAAGCATACGGGCTCCATCAGCGGCCCGAACGACCCGGTCGTCTTGCCCGAAGACGCGCAAAAGCTGGATTGGGAGGTGGAACTCGGCGTGGTGATCGGCAAACCCGCGTGGCAGATCGACGAAGCCGACGCGCTGGACCATGTGGCGGGTTACTGTCTTGCGAATGACGTTTCCGAACGTGCGTATCAGCTAGAACGCGAAGGCCAGTGGACTAAGGGCAAAAGCGGATTCTCGTTCGCTCCGCTTGGTCCGTGGCTGCTGACACGCGACGAAGTTCCCGATCCGCAGGTGCTCGACCTTTGGCTGGACGTGAACGGTACGCGCCGTCAGACGGGCAACACACGCACGATGATTTTCAACGTCGCGCACATCGTGGCGTATCTCAGCCGCTTCATGCCTTTAATGGCGGGCGACGTGATTATTACGGGCACGCCTCCTGGCGTAGGCCTCGGTCAGAAACCGCCAGTCTTTCTCAAAGCAGGCGACACGATGACGCTCGGCGGCAGCGGACTCGGCGAGCAGACACAAAAGGTTGTGCCGTACGTGGATACACTCGGCGCGGCCTGGGGCCGCGGCGAGTATCCCTCGGCATAAGACTATTCGACTTGTTAAAGGGAGGAGATATGAGCCTTGCTGGAACGGGCGTTGTCGCAATCTGGCATGACCTGCTGCCGGAAGCGAAAGATGAATTCTACGAGTGGCACAACCGCGAGCACATGCCCGAACGCGCCGGCATTCCCGGGTTCAGGCGCGGTCGGCGCTTCATAGCACTGAATGCAGGGCCCGAGTACTTCAATCTGTACGAGGCCGACACCGTCGAGGTGCTTGGCGCGCAAGACTACCTTACCCGGCTGAATACGCCGACGCCGTGGACCAGGCAGGTTGTCGCCTCTTTCCGGAGCGTCGCGCGCTCAATCTGTCACGTCGCCTATTCGGACGGCGTTGGACAGGGTGCCTATCTCATGACTGTGCGCTTCGACGTGCCTTCGGATGCACGGGCAGACGTCGTGAAGGGTTTGCGTCAGCGCGTGCTGCCGCCCCTCGTGGATCTGCCAGGGATCACGGGCGTGCACCTGTGCCTTGCCGACGAAGCAATCAGCAAAGTGGAAACGGCGGAAAAGAAGGCGCGTTCAGAGGGCACGCAGGTACCCGCATGGATCGTGTTAGTCGAAGGGTGCCGGGCAGACTATGTCCGTTCAGCGATGGACCGTTTCGTTTCGGGACTCGCGGCATTGCCTGAGGCTGGCGCGACGGCACCGGACACGACGCTCTATCAACTTGAGTACACGCGTTGCAAGACGCCCTGGAGCGCTGGCTAAAGGTCGTCTGAGCACCGCTGCACGGCCCTTCGCGCGAATCCCACATGGATGGGCGCGACCGGCCTTTACCCTGAGAAACGTAGGAGTAGTGCCATGTCGTTGAATATCGCCGACACGTCCGCCCGAACCACCGCGTCAATGTCGGCTCGTGTCATACGGCTCAATCCTGCCGACGATGTCGTAATCGCACTTGAACAGCTTGTGTCCGGTACGGTGATCGACAAGGAATCGGTGACAGTCTCGGGACTGATTCCGCCCGGGCACAAAGTGGCGACGCGTGACATCGGTCAGGGTGAGGCAGTGCATCGCTACGGCCAGGTAATCGGCTTTGCAAGTCAGCCGATTCGCGCGGGGCAGCACGTACACACCCACAATCTCGCGATGGGTGACTTTGCGCGGGACTATGCATTTGGTCAGGCCGCGCGCCCGACTGTACGGTCGAATGAGACCGCAACATTCCACGGCATTGTCCGCGCAGACGGGCAAGTCGCCACACGGAACTATATCGGGATCCTCACCTCGGTGAACTGCTCGGCCACGGTTGCACGAGCCATTGCTGATCATTTCCGCCGCGACATCCATCCCGAGGAACTGGACGCGTTCCCGAATGTCGATGGTGTCGTGGCACTCACACACGGTTCCGGTTGCGCGATCGACTCTGAAGGCGATGGTCTAGCGATTCTGCAGCGCACGCTTGGAGGCTATGCATGCCATCCAAACTTCGCAAGCGTGCTGATCATCGGTCTCGGGTGTGAGACGAACCAGATCCCGCGACTTCTTGAGACACAGGGACTCCGGGAGCACGACCGCTTGCGAACGTTCACGATCCAGGATAGCGGTGGTACGACACAGACGATCGCGAAGGGTATTGAACTGGTTCGGCGCATGTTGCCCGAAGCGAACAACGTGAGGCGAGAGGCGGTCAGTGCAAGTCATCTCACGGTCGGCCTTCAATGCGGAGGGTCGGACGGGTATTCCGGCATCACCGCCAACCCGGTGCTTGGCGCAGCCGTTGATCTCCTCGTACAACACGGAGGCACCGCGATTCTCTCGGAGACGCCCGAAATCTATGGCGCGGAGCACTTACTAACGCGCCGCGCCGAAACGCCCGAGGTGGGTCGGAAGCTGATTGATCGCATCAAGTGGTGGGAAGCCTATGCGCATCGGCAAGGAGCGCAAATGAACAACAATCCGTCCGCGGGCAACAAGGCAGGTGGCTTGACGACCGTCCTTGAAAAATCGCTCGGAGGCATTGCGAAAGCCGGCTCTACCAATCTGACCGAGGTGTACGAATATGCTCAGCCGGTGACGGCGCGCGGCCTGGTGTTTATGGACACGCCCGGCTACGACCCGGTGTCGGCTACGGGCCAGGTGGCCGGCGGTGCGAACCTGATCTGCTTCACGACGGGACGTGGTTCAGCTTACGGCTGCGCGCCCGCGCCATCCGTCAAACTTGCGACAAACACAGCACTATGGCAACGACAGGCCGACGATATGGACCTAAACTGCGGAGACGTGCTGGAAGGGAAAACGACGATCGAGCAATTGGGCGGGGTGCTTTTCGAATTGCTGCTAGACGTCGCCTCGGGGGCCCGTTCTCGCAGTGAGCGGCACGGCTATGGACAGAACGAATTCGTACCTTGGCAGATTAGCGCAATCATGTGAGCACGCGTCAATATCATTTGACGGTCTCTATTCTGCCAACCAGGCAGCGGTCTACGCCGCAGCCCTTTCCTAAGCAGGCGCGTCTATGCGACCGAGAGCGCAGTTCAAGGGCTGCTATGCATCGGACATCCGCCGCCGGACACTCGCCGATTTAAAGGTCTGCTTCGGGTCGATCCGCGACATTCGAAACACCAGCCGGGACGCCAGGCGTACGAAAAAGTTCGAACGGCACCCCCTGCGTTCCAGTCAGGGTGTCAAGCAAAACGGCTGTTCATTGGGTTGCAGAATGTAACGGATCTGTTGCATGTTCAAGGTTTTCCTTACCATCTGCATAAACCATAAACTGAGAGAGCCAACATGGACATGCAATACCGTGGGGCAACCATTCGGCCGATGGTCGTCCAGGTGGATGGCAGCTTCGCTTCAACAGTAATTATCCGGGACGAGAATGGGAACCAACGCTGCCACGGCACGCTTGGTCGCTTTGCGTCGCACAACGCCGCCGCCAATTTTGCCGTCAATTGGGCGATAGCCCGCTTGAACGGGGATCCCGAACCGCGGCCTCCCTTCCAGGTTAGTGACACCGACGTGCGTGAACGCCTCACATCCTGAGGCGTCGCCTCGATGTCATCAAGCCAGCCATTGCGCGCGGGCTTTTTTTCGTTCGCAGATGTCTGATTCGCTATTGAACAGACGGCGGTCGCTGTGCCCAGTAAGGAAGGATTTCGCGACCACCACGACAGAGGCCCTCATCTCATGCAGCGCGATCTGACCATTGGAGAGTACTTCGCCGCGATTAACGCAGAGCGTAAATACAGCCTTCTGAGGGCCGACGCTGTAGCCGGCTACACGGTCCGCTTCGCCTCAGGCGCGTAGACGGCAAGGCGGACAATGTAGTCATCGAGAACTCGGAAGAGATTGCGCCGAATGACGGTTATTTCGCCACTGTCAAGGCTGCTCTCGATGCCGGCGAACGAGAGGTGCGAGCGCGCGTCGCAGATTTCGAAGCAAGCTGAAATATGAGTTGGGGGTTTCGCAGCGTGCGCCGAAACGGTGAATGTGCAGGGTACCGCCATATTGTGGCTATGCTGTTCGACGACATCTGCGATGCGGGCGGTTCGCCACCGTCCTCACCGTACAGGGGATGAATCGGCGGTCAAGGTATGCAGTGAGGTCGCCACGACCCAGGACTGGGCGTTCAGCCGCCAAGTGACTTCGCGCAGTTCGGAACTTGAAACGGCCTCGAACATGACCGTCATTTCGTCGACGTTGTGCTTCCTGCTGCAGTGAACCCTGGTCCGCCTGGCCTGCGCGGCATACGGTCCCAGCGCCTGCCAGACGGGCAAAATCCTCAACTGGCCGGCGGCAGCGCGCACGGTCAGGCTCGTGGTGACGCGCATAGGTTCATGTTGAGAGGTGTTACGTCGCGCGCTAAACGAGACTCGGCATCGCGAGATATTGGAGGCGAGACGGCATCGGTTGTCGCGTGCTGATGGGGTGGAATCCCGGTGTGATCGAACGCGAGACGCAGCGAAGGTAGATGCACGTGCCGTCGCGCATTTGATGGACGGCACAAAGAGAACGGCCCCGGTTGTTGAGACCGGGGCCGTGTCGTCAGAACGGATCGTCAATACGATGACGTGATGGTGGTTCGCGTGGCGGTGCAGCCCACGGCTCATTGCAGCGCCGGATCTGCTCGCCGTAGGCTGCGCTAAACCACAGGAGCCAGTCGCACAGCAGTTGCTGGATCTGGGCGGCGGCCTCGTCGCTCATTTCGGGCAATGGCGGCGGACGGGACATGATCTTTGGCGCCGCGCGCGATGCTTTTGCACGTTTGTCGCGCCTGTTCACCGGAATTCCTCGATGGCCTGTTGCAGCAGTTCGTCGGGCAGATGATTCAGACCCCGGGGCACGGCCAGCTGCATCGCGGTGCGCAGGATTCGCCCGGCGTGTCGCGGCAGACCACGTGAAGCCTGCCGTAGCAGCTCAAGCCCGGAGTCGGCCAGCAGCGTATGCGTGCAGCCGGCGCTCTTCAGGGCGTGCGTGATCAACTGCGCGAAGCGCTCGCGCTCGATGACGGGCTTCAGTTGCACGCGCGCCTGGATACGTCCGTACAGCGCGGCATAGGGCGCACGTTCGAGCGTGGTGGCCAGATTCGGGTGCGCGGCCAGCCACACGGTGAGCAGGTTGCGCGAATCGAAGGCGAAGTTCAGGACATGTTCGCCAGAACATGTCCTGAATCATGTTGCCGTGGAGCTTATGTTGCGGTGACGCGCGAGAAAACTGTCAGCGCGTCACTCTGCTTCCTATGACCGCAACATTAATTTTGGCCGTTGATCCTCATAACGATTTCAGAAACTGCATGATTCCGGGATCAGTGTGCCAAGGCCGGCTTGACTGCCCGTGCGGAATGTCGCAGAGTGCGAGCGCCTTCGCCTTCATTTCGAGATCGACCTCTGCGTAGATATTAGTAGTGTCCAGAGAGACGTGTCCCAACCAGGCCCGAATCGTGTTGATGTCATTGCCAGAGCGAAGCATATGGACGGCGCACGAATGCCTTATGCAATGCGGGCTGATCTGCTTTGCTGCGAGAGATGGCGACGCCTCGGTTGCTTGTACAACGATTCGGCGGACAAGTCCATAGATACCGAACCGTGTCAGGGGTTGACCGAGCCGGTTAAGGAATACGAAGTCGTGGTTGGCGCGCCCGGCAACGAGTGGTCGTAGCACGTCAGCGGTGTCGGGCCACAGGGGACACCACCGCGCCTTGTTTGCCTTGCCGACCAGTCTCACAGCCGGAGAGCCCCACAATGTACAGTCACCGACGGTCAGATGGGCAACTTCGTCTACGCGTGCGCCAGTGTTGTAAAGGAATAGCAGCAGTGCATGGTCGCGTCTGCCCATGGGTTTCCGTATGTCAGGGACATGCAGTAGCGCATCGATTTCTGGCTTGTCCATGTACGTCAGCGTCGCCTTCGGTGTCTTCCTGAAGGGAATCGCGCGAATATCCGCACTCCAGGCGACATGTTCAGGACTATGCATGCCGATGAACCTGGCGAGTGAATGTATCGTGGCGAGACGGATATTGCGCGTGACACCGCTGCAGCCACGCTCCTTCTCCAAGTATGCGAGGAAGGAGCGCAGCAGCGAAGGCGAGAGGTCGTCGATCGCAAGGCGATCAACCGACTTCTTCCTTGCTTCGCTCAGATACGGCAGCAGGAGGATCAGCGTATCACGATAGCTGGCCTGTGTATTGCGAGCAAGATTGCGGTCTGTGACGAGATATTCCAGCAGGAATCTGCGCACCCACGGACCGAGCAAGGTATGGTCACGCATGGCGGGTCTCCAGTCGAGCGTAGCGCTCGAAACGCAGACTGGCCTCGTGCATCAGCTCGGTGGTCATACTGAGGTACTGCTGCGTTGACGAGATACTGACATGGCCAAGGTACGTCGCGAGCTGCGGCAGTAGCCTTTGGACGTCGTCACCGGCGCGATACCACGCGATAATCCGGTGAACCGCCGCTGTATGTCTTTTATCTACCCAACGATATAAGCGGCACTCCGTAGCGATGCATATGCTGCAATCTGGCGTCGATATTACCGTCATCGCGCTATGGCTTGGTCACGAAAGCCCTGTCACAACCCATCGTTATGTTGAAGCCGATCTTCGAATGAAGGATCGTGCATTAAAAGCGCTCCATGCACCGTCTCGAAAGCCGCTCCGATATCGACCTACGGACGACGTCCTTCGGTTCCTGCAGACCCTATAATTATGGAAGCATCAGTCGATGCCACACGCTTTAAACATGCCGCTCTGTCGATCCGCGGCGCTGCAAATGCGGGACCGTGGCGACGATTGCCCGTCGCCTTCGGTCGCGCAGTCGAACGAGCCTTCGATAACTACCAGGTGACGATAGTTTCTCTTATGGAAATGCTCCTCTAAGAGAAAGTCGTGGCTGTTCAGCGACACGGTCGACGGCGCAAAAGCCAGCGCCACGATTTACAGTCTCGTGCTGACGTGCCGTGCCTGCGGTGTCGAACCGTACGACTACCTGTCGCACGTACTCAGGGAGCTGCCGCAGCGCCCTCCGGACGCCGACGTGACGGACCTCCTGCCATTCAACTACGCGCGGCAGCAACACGCCAGGGCACAGGACGGCTGACATATCGAGCGCGCCCCGGCGGTGCCCCGACGCTCGCCCCTCGGTTGCACCCATTCTCCGTTCGGTGTGCTAAAGCTGCCGCTTACGATTGATGAAACCTGGCCGTTGCTGGCCCCGTTCGATCCACCACCGCTTCGCATCGACAAATTCGACCACTGGAACCTCGGTACCTATAATTCCGCGGTACAGGCGGGAATCGCCCCCGCAATCCGATTTCGTGAGGAGATTGGCACCGACAATGTTCATGCGCGGTTGCGGGAGTTGACCCGATACTGGACGACCATTGCGCGCGATATCCGTGGCTTCAGGTTGCACACGCCAATGGACACGGACGATCTGGGCGCGGTCAGCCTGTTCTCCATCGAGGGAATGGATGCCAGGAAAATCGAAGATGAGCTCCGCAACACATGGCAAGTCCACGTCAAGCGTCGCAGCGTGCAAGGTCTCGACGGGATACGCGTGTCGCCGCATATCTACATGCTGAAAAGCGAATTGGATGTCTTTGTCGAGGCGCTCATGCAAGTCGTCAAGCTTGGCTCGGCCTGATACCAGCTCAAAGGGCGGGATTTCCTGTTAAAACATCGCTGCTCGGATCGGCCCGGCCCGGCTTGGGAGGAAAGCCGGCGAGAGCGTCGTAGCCGTGTCGCCCTCCCGGCCCGCCGGACCAGCGCATGCGGCTATTGGCACTGCCTGGAATGTCTCATGACGGAGGGCACAGCGGCCATTCGGTGCGGCTGCCCGACCGGCCGGAACGGGTCGCTTGCGGTCAGTCAAAGCGACGCTGTTCGCCACCGGTTTCAACCTGCGTCTTGAGCTTCTGACTTGCATGAAACGTGACAACTCGGCGAGCCGGAATCGGAATCGCTTCTCCGGTTTTCGGATTGCGCCCGGGGCGCTGCGGTTTGTCACGTAATCGAAAACCCCCGAAGCCGGACAGCAGCACGTTTTCACCACTTTCCAGCGCATCACCGATCACCTCGAAAAAAGCCGTGACCATCTCCCTCGCTTCCTGCGCGGTAAGAGCTGCGCGGTCACAGAGCAGGTCGATCAGTTCGGCCTTCTTGAGCGTTGGCGTTTCGGTGGGCGCAGCGGTATTCGAGGTCGGGCTATCGCGTAGCATGGCACTGCGTTGCGCCGAAACAAGGGCTTCCAGTTCAGTTGCTTCCATTTGGTCCATATCGATAAAGCCGTGTGGCGGGGCGCAGCTATCCCGCACCGCCGCCGCGAGCAATACGCGCATCTGACGAAAATCAGGCCGGCGCCGCCCTTTCGCGCGCCCGCATGATGGACTGCCGCGTCGTGCCGTAGTCGCGCGCCAGCTGGGAGACCGATTCGCCCGCCGCAAGGCGGCGCAGGGCTTCGGCCTGTTGCGCCCCGGTCAGTGCGGACGGGCGTCTCAGCGGCTTGCCTTCTGCGCGTGCGCGGGCGATACCTGCATGCGTTCGTTCGATCAGCAGATCGCGTTCGAACTCGGCGACCGCAATCAACACGCCCATGGTCATTTTACCGGCGGCACTCGTCAGATCGACGCCGCCGAGCGCGAGACAGTGAACGCGAACACCGTCGGCGGCGAGCCGCTCAACCGTTGATCGCGCATCCATGGCATTGCGACCCAGCCGGTCCAGCTTCGTCACGATGAGCACGTCGCCGGGTTCGAGCCGGTCGAGCAGCCTCGCGAACTGCGGGCGCTCACTCGCGGCGACACTGCCACTGATGCTCTCGGTCACGATGCGCCGCCGGTTGACCGCAAAGCCGGCCGCTTCAATCTCGCGGATCTGGTTGTCAGTGTTCTGGTCGGTGGTGCTGACGCGCGTCCCGCACTTCGGCACCTCCAACTCTTGTCTGCACCGCATCAAGCATCGGACTGCGCGTTCTGCGTTCAGTCGAGGTCGAACAAAACCCGGTCCGCCGGCCGCGTTAGAGCCTCGTCCATCATTTGCTTAAACTCGGCTTCGTCCATTTCTCCGCGCTCAACCCGTCGCAGGACAGCCTCGCCGACGAGTGTCAGCTTTCGTGCCCGGTCGGCTTTGCTCTCCTTGTACGCCTTGCGGCGCGCCTTGTCGGCAGCTTTTCGCGCCTCCTTCAGGGCGTTCAGCTTCTGCTCTGTCGAGACCATGCGGTCTTTCAGCAATGTCATCCGTTGCTCCTTTCACGTCCAACCATTTTAGCCCCACGCCTTTTGTAAGCGATGGTGCAGGCCACTGCTGATCAATGACTGCTCAACAGGCCTGTGCATAAACGCCGTTCCATCAAATGAAGTGGTGCAGTCGTCTTCGGAAAATGACAGTGGGGTGATCTATTAATTTATCGTTATGTAACGCAAAATAGAGTCTTCAGACAGGCAGGGGCGAGCATGGCACGTGGCAAAGATATTTCGTTACAGGATCGTTCCGTACCGGAAAAACGTGGCCGGGGCCGGCCACGAAAGCCCGGCGCCATGACGAACGCGCAGCGCCAGGCGGCATTTCGGGCGCGGCACAAGACGGCAGGAGAATCCGTTACTGTAACGAAAAATAAGCATGATGAGCTTGTGCTCGAATGCGAGCGACTGCGCGAAGAACTGGCGCAGGCGCGTCGCGCGGTCCCAAAGCACCGCCGCCGTGAGGTGGGTGAGGGCGTACTGCGTGCTGCGTCAACGGTGTTGGTCCAGCCGGTGCCGGACACGACCGAACTGGACGAGAAGAGGCTGGTGGTGACGCTTGGCGTGCGCGAGTACTTTTCACTTGAGCGACTGGCGGTACATCACGGGCTCCCGAAACGCGCGGTGATTGAGCGCCTGCTCTGGTGGGCCGATGACAGCATCGTGCGGTCCTTTGGAGACGATGATGCAGCGTTTAACCGTTACGTAAATCGCGTAACGAAAAATTGTGAAAAATAAAGCTGAAATGAGAGATCCAACGGACACTGCTACGCGCGATATCGAGACGGGCGCATTCCTGATCGGATATGCCCGTGTTTCGACGCGGACGAGGACAGCCGTCGAGCATGGGTCGCAAACTCCATGTCCACCAAGAAGGTGCGGCCCGCAGGGACGTGGTACGCCCCCAACAGCCGTGAGCCGGTGCGGGACGAGACCATTCGAACGGGATTCATCCCTTGCCGTGCCGTGATCGAGCGTACCGGCGTACCCACCACGTCGGCGAAGCCAAAGTACGCGTTGAACGCAGTGTTTGCCTCGCTGTTCAACCCTGAACTGACGGATGAGGCGCTCGATCACGCGATCCAGGTCTGGCAGGCCGCGCACCTGTCCAAAGCTGCGATGTCGCGCGTTCGCTTGAGTCGCGAAGGACGCTGTGCCCGTGACCTTTCCAAACGGGGAGACGCGATCGCTTTCCCCCGGCCCATCGAGCGTCATCGCGAAGGCGGTGATCGAAGTGTTCGCACCGCGTTTCCTGAAGCAGCCGACCGTGCTTTGGCTCTCTGAATCCGGCAACAAGGTCGTGGAGCGCGACGAAAATCTGGCCAACGCACTCGGCCTGAAGATCGATGCGACCAAGGCGCTGCCCGACATCATCCTTGTTGACCTGGGCGCGGATGCCGGCGGAACGGACATGCTGGTGGTGTTCACGGAAGTGGTGGCGTCGGATGGTCCCATCAACCGCGAGCGCAAGGTTGCGCTGACCGCGATGGCCCTCGAAGCCGGGTTTGACGAGCGGCACCTTGCGTTTCTCACTGCGTATCTGGACCGTTCCGGTCAGCCGTTTCGGAAAAGCATCTCCGAACTGGCGTGGGGATCGTACGCTTGGTGCGCTTCGGAGCCGGACCACATCATGGAACTCTGGGCGGGCAACGCACGAAAGCTATCCGACGGAGCCTTGGAATAGCCTACGCCATGAAAAATGGGAAGACCGAAGTCTTCCCCCCTGGAGCGGCTATAAAGCCTTCCCGCGTTACACAGGAACACCGGCCCTCAGTTGGTCCGAATCCTCATTGACCTTGGACCCTAACCCTGTGCATGCGTGATGGGCGTTTCCCTGCGCTTTGCTTCGGGCCGGGCTTTCGCGCTGCGCGTCGAGCCTCGTTCCGAGTCTCGCCCCTTCGGGCATCAATCCCTAACGCAACCCCTTAGTCAGGTGCGGCCGGCCGGCCGCACATAGGCGCTCGCCGCGCGGCGGTTCACCTCGGCTCCGGTAATCGCCCTTGGCCGTTCCCCTGAGTTCGCCGTCCTTTCTCGCGACCATAGCCAACCCGGTGCGGCCATCAAGGGCCGCGCTGCGCGCTGAAATCCTCGCCCGTTCCTGCTCGCTTCGCTGCGCGGGCATGCGGCCTCCGGTTTCACCCTTGACAGCCACACCGGGCCGGCTAACCCCGTCGCGGGACGACGAACTCAGGGAAACGGCGGCAAGACGGTCAAGTTCCCCAGCCTCGCCAAACCACTCCACTCCGGGACTCGGAATCTAGGGACCCGGTCAGCAGTAAAGGCAACCCTTTTTTCTGGAGGTCGATATGAACCCGCTCTCACTCCATCATTGGATAGTAGTCCTTACGTGTGCCTACGTGGAATACACGTTCACCCCTTGGGATGGCCGGAACTACTACCGCCGCACGGTCGATTACGGCCGCGTCGTCTGGTGCTGACAGGGGCGCTCGTCATGGCAACCAAGCTCAGTACCTACCGCCGCACCAACCACGCCGCGAGCCTCGCGCTCGCCAGGCGTCTACGCCGCGATGGCAGCGCCCATGCCCAAATGATGGAGATGGCGAAGGCGTCGCGTCACTACTTCGAGCAACTGCGCAAGATCGGCGAGTGAGCCGCCACCCCCAGCCGGGCGGGGTGGCCCGGCACTCTATAGGAGATAGACCGTGAACAAGTACGAAACCAAGCAGCAAGCCCGCCGTGACCGCCTGGAGGCTCGCGCCGATCGCGCCCGGTCGGCATCGAACATGACCTATACCCGCGCCGAGGCTATGGCGTCCGTTATCCCGTCCGGTCAGCCCATCTTGCGCGGCCACCACTCCGAGCGCCGCGACCGCAACTATCGCGCACGGATTCACAGCACGTTCGGCAAGGCGTTCGCGCTGCAGGACCAGGCGAAGGAACTGGAGCGCCGCGCCGCGGCTGTCGGCAAAGGCGGGATATCGAGCGATGATCCGGAAGCGGTAGACAAGCTGCGCGTGAAGCTGGCCGAGCTGGAGGAGCGGCACGAGCGGATGAAGCGCACGAATGCGCTGATCCGCCGCGAGGATCGCGCCGGCCTTGCTGCGCTTGGCTACACGGCCGACGCCATCGAGAAGCTGTTCCGGCCGGACTATCGAGGCCGCGCCGGCTTCGCATCTTACGAGCTGACCAACAGCAGCGCCAATATCCGGCGCATACGCGACCGCATCGCGGCGCTCGAAAAGATCGCTGAGCGCTGCAATCGCGAGGAACAGGGGCAGTGCTACACGTACCGCGAGGACGTGGAGGACAACCGCGCCGCGTTTGTGTTCGACGCCAAGCCGGATAAGCCCGTGCGCGACCTGATGAAGCGCAACGGTTTCGTATACAGCCCGAGCCGGTCGCCGGCCGGCAAATCGACCTATGTCCGCAAGCTCACGCCGGCCGCGATCAACACGGCGACGTGGCTGCGTCCGCAGCTCGACGAGCTGCTGACCGGCGAATGATCCAGACCCGGCCCGCTTCGGCGGGCCGCGCGAGCTTGGCTGTGCTGAGAATCGGGCCTCTGTTTCCGCCGTACTCTGCTGTTACTGCTTTGAGCTGACCAATCTGGCCGTCTCCGGGTCGTAGACGACGTCTGTAATCGACCCATCCCGAATGCGCTGAACGGCTTCGTCAATGACGTGCAGCGGAACCAGAAACCACTCCCTTGGCTTGACCGGAGGGCCGTGTCCTTATTGCCGAAAGCGGCCAGGAACGCGAACGGGAACTCTGCCGCGTCGAAGGGTTGAAAGGCCAGTTCCGATATGGCTGCTTCGATTTCTACGGCATTCATGTGATTGCGATACGACGGAGGGGCATTTTAGCCTGTCAGTAACCCGCTTCCTTCTGGTGCCGCACGGCGAGGATGGCCGCTGTTTCACCATCAAAGCGGTACAGGGCGATGTAGCCGCTGTCCCCGAAGTCGATGAGCCATTCACGGAACGCCGGGTCCATATCCTCGATTGGGCGACCCACCTGTGGCTGCTGCGCGAGCACCTTCACGCCGGCGCGGATCGCTTGTGCCGCGCGCCGCGCAGCGTTTGCATCCTTCAATGCAAGAAAGCGGTAGAGGCGCTGCACGTCATCAAGCGCGGGCGGCGTCCATATCACCCGTGGCACTGGGGCGGCTCCGCATCCTCGCCCGCTTCAAGCTTCGCGAGCCATGCGTCGGCTTCTTCATGCGTCGCATGCTGGCCATTGGTCTGGTAGTCGTCCCATGCGCGTTTAGCGTCCTGCCTGAGCGCCTCGCGTTTTTCCTCGCGCTCGACGTACTGCGTGATTGCCTCGCGCATGACCCAGTGGGCCGAGCGGTCGCGGATGCCGGCCAGCCGCTGGATGCGGCTTTTCAGCTCATCATCAAGCTTGATCGTCGTCGCCACGGTAGCACCTGTATTCAAAGGTAATACTATCGAATACTATCCTTCCCTCTGTCTCCTGTCTACCCGCGTTCATCACCTCCGCCTGCAAAAGATCGAGCCGCCTTGGATGACATGCTGCGCCTGGCCGGCTCGCTCAAGCTCGGCCGTGTGTCTGCCGCCGGCATCATGCGCATGTTCCAGGTTGGCGACTGGCCAACGCGGCTCGCACAGGCCGTCGCCGAGTTCGGACGCATCGACAAGACGCTGCACACACTCGCCGGTCACTATTCCGCTGATTCCGCCGATTTGGCTGCAGCGGTCGGCGTAGCAGGTGTGGGCGGTGTGTCCCACGATGCCACGCTGCGATCGATATGCGCGTGACACGTGTAGAGCTTCGCCGCATTGCGACCGGGCATGTAGGCGATCGCAATCCGCGCGGGCAGGCTGAGCAGAGTGCTTTGCGAAATAATGGGTTGTTCCAGCTTGCCCACCATCCGGTGTCCCTCCCATTGTTCGCCGCCGTGTACGTTGGTTTTCGTGGTTTCGCGCTGCACAACGTTCAGCCATTGGCTTGCCGAGAGTCTTTCCGCCCATTCGGCCGTGCGTTCATCCGCTGCCCGGTAGACGAACTTGATAGGCGTGTTGACCTCAAATTCCCGCGCCAATGCCTTGCCGTCGAGGCGCTTGTCATCCGGCGCTTCGAGGTTCGCGGCGACTGCGCAGCGAGCAACATATTGCAGCGGTTTTGCCGGATCGTCGCCAGCGCATCATTGATTTCCGCGCACGCAAGGAACTTCAATTCGTCAATGCCGAGCGTCACATGCGCCGGCCGCTTCGGCAACAGACGCTTGATTTCCGCCGTCAGCTCCGCGATGTAAGCCTTTGTCGCAGCCTTCACAACCGGATCAGCCAGGTCGCCGCGAACGTAGACGACAGCATTATTCAACAGGCACGCATCGATCGAATGGCCCTTACGCCTGGCCGGCTGGGCGAAGGTATCGACGCGCGACCACTCGCGCAGCGAGTCGCGCAACGTGGACAGATCACGGTCGCCGGCATTCCCGTGATCCTTTACGTAGGCCAGTAGCGACTTGATTGTGCCGTCAGTGTTTTCGAGCGCGTCATCGAGCAGCGCCCGTTCCTTGGCCTTGTAGACATCGGCATCGGTGCCGGCCGAGTCGAGATTGAAAGCGCGCACGATCCGCGTGCGGCGCTGCCGGAAATCGCCGCCAAGGAACGGATGCCACACGCCCTTGCCGTCCGGATTCAGGTCGAGATAGACGAAGCGCCGGCCGGCCGCCTGCGCTTCGTTTTGCAGCAGGTACGGCAGGTAATCGTCGCCTTTCGGATCGATGTAGAACACGCCGAATCCGAACCGGATGCATTGCTTGAACACGCCTTGCAGCACGATACCCTTGCCGTAACTTGTCGGGCCAAGGATCGCGTGGTGCGTGGTGAAGAACTCCTTCAGGTCGAAATAGATAGGCTGGTCGTGTTCGTCCAGACCGTAAAAAATCTTGCCATCGGCGAAGTATTTTTCCGGCTCGAAGTCCTTATTCCATTTCTAATTCATTAGTGAAGAAATAATCCACGGCCATGCGACGATGGAGCGTACCCGTTGATGGTCCAGTTCGAGGTTGCGAAGCGAATCAGACAGATGGCGTTCTAGCGAATCGAGGCTATCGAAGACG
>WNGR01002241.1_pt1 | contig 21364 bp, 17 predicted proteins | sample 5407581 | NCBI WGS metagenome assembly WNGR01 (sample SAMN13153383, study PRJNA577476) | soil metagenome | isolation source: 80 cm soil or saprolite under Garry oak tree replicate 2 | place: USA:California | collected 2016-06-15
CGGCGCCCCGCCTGCAAGGCAGCTGAAGGCTCCGCGCCTGGAGCGCAGCACGATGAGGAGGTATGGCGCAACGACGTCAGCGCCTACACCAGGGCGGCGGTGTTCCAGCCCGGCACCCGCACGGACACGCTGATCCGGTTCTCCACAGTCGCGGGGGAGCGGGGCAGCCCCGACACCTGGCGTGACCCGCGGGGTTTCGCGCTGAAGTTCTACACGACCGAGGGCAACTACGACATGGTCGGGAACAACACCCCGGTCTTTTTCGTCCGCGACCCGCTGAAGTTCCAGCACTTCATCCGGTCGCAGAAGCGCCGCGCGGACAACAACCTGCGCGATCACGACATGCAGTGGGACTTCTGGACCCTGTCCCCGGAATCGGCGCACCAGGTGACCTGGCTGATGGGTGACCGCGGGATCCCGCGGACCTGACGGCACATGAACGGGTACGGCTCGCACACCTACATGTGGGTCAACGCCGCGGGCGAGAGGTTCTGGGTGAAATATCACTTCAAGACCGACCAGGGCATCGAGTTCTTCACGCAGGACGAGGCCGACCAGATGGCGGCGGTGGACACTGACTACCACCAGCGCGACCTGTACGAGGCGATCGGGCGCGGTGAATACCCGAGCTGGACGCTGAAGATGCAGATCATGCCGTTCGAGGAGGCCAAGACCTACCGGTTCAACCCGTTCGACCTGACCAAGGTGTGGCCGCACGGCGACTACCCGCTGATCGAGGTCGGCCCGCTGACCCTGGACCGCAACCTGACCGACTACCACTCCGAGATGGAGCAGGCGGCGTTCGAGCCGAACAACCTCGTGCCTGGCATCGCGCTGAGCCCGGACAAGATGCTGCTGGCCCGCGGGTTCTCCTACTCTGACGCGCACCGCGCCCGGCTCGGCGTGAACTACAAGCAGATCCCGGTGAACGCGCCGCACGTGCCCGTGCACAGCTACAGCAAGGATGGCGCGATGCGGGTCGTCAACGTCTCGGACCCGGTTTACGCGCCGAATTCCAAGGGCGGCCCGCAGGCTGACAGCGCGCGCTACCAGCCGGCCAGCTGGCACTCCGACGGGGACATGGTGCGCTCCGCATACACCCTGCATGAGCAGGACGACGACTGGGGCCAGCCGGGACGATGGTCCGTGAGGCGCTCTACGACGCCGCACGCCAGCGGCTGGCCGACAACATCGTGGGCCACCTGCTCAACGGCGTGAGCGAGCCGGTCCTGCAGCGCGCCTTCCAGTACTGGCGCAACGTGGACAAGAACCTCGGCGACAGAATCGAGACCGGCGTCCGCGCCAAGCAGGACGAGAAGGACCCGAAGGCCGCCGCGCAGGCAAACCCCGCCCGCACCAGCATGCAGGACAAGGCATAAGCAGCGCAGCTACAAGCCCTGCGCTCCCTGCCCAAGGCGGAGGCGCCGGGCTTGTAGCCCAGCTCCAGTGCCAGTGTCGACAGCGCCACCAGGGACCCGACGGCGGCCAGGAGACGCTGCAGCAGCCGGCGCAGCGCCATAAGTGCGGCGACCTGCTCACCCCTCGTGCCGGCCGTCGGCCCGATGCGGGACAGGATGGTCCTGGTAGTCGACACATCCGAGGTCGCGGGTAATCAGGGGGTTGCAGCGCACCTGAAACCGACCGATGTGCTTGCGACGTCCGGGGTGAAGCGCCGGCGCATGGCCGAGGTGGTGAAGACGTGATCGTCGAAGATGCCGCCGCCTCGGGTGATGCGTTGGGTGCCGTTCGCCGGGCCCTGCGGGTTGCGCGCAGGCGAATGCGCGTAGTAGTTCGGGTCGTACCAGTCCGAGACCCATTCCCACACATTGCCGGCCATGTTCAGCGCGCCGTACGGGCTTGCTCCGCTCGGAAACGCGTTGATGGGCGAGGTGTCGGCGTAGCCGTCGTCGTGTTGCGCATCACGCCACGGCAGTTCGCAGTTGCGATCGCAGTAGTTGAGCCGAGTGGGATCGAACCGCTGCCCCCACGGATATATGCGTTGATCGGTCCCGCGGGCGGCCTTCTCCCATTCCGCCTCGGTGGGCAGACGGGCTTTGCGCCAGTTGCAGAACGCTACGGCGTCGGCGTACGTCACACCGATCACGGGATAGGAGGCGAACGCCTTGTTGCCGAAATAGTTCTGCCGGGTCTCCGAGCTCGTCCGCTCGGAGGCCGGGCAGGCACCGCTCGTTACGCACATGCCGTATTGAGCGGTCGAGACCTCGAAGCGATCGATGGCGAACGTGTTCAGGTACACGCGATGCGCCGGCCGTGCGTCGGGAAGTGGTCCCTGGTCGTCACCCATGACGAACCAGCCGGCCGGAACCGTGACCATGTCCGCTCTGGCTGACGCTGCGGCGCTCGTACCGGGCTGAGGCGACGAGCAGGCGACGGCCCCTGTCGCCACGACGACGCAGCCAAGCAAGCCTCGAAGGGTAAGCCCTGCCCTGCGAGAGATGGTTCCCACGACGCAGTTTCTCCTCGCTTGCTCGGACGATTCGGCCTTGCCAGAGCTGTTCGGCCGCGATGACCGGCGGAAGGCCCTGCCGGGCACCGGCGCACCCGGCAGCGCCTTCGGTTCAGGGACGCCGTGGCCTTTAGTACGGCGTCAGCCCGTAGCCGAGCGGGAAGAGCGGTGTCTTTCCGTCGCCGCTGTTGATGGGCTCGTCGGTGACGGCGTTCGGCCAGCTCATGGGGAGCTTGCCGGTGTACCCCGCGCCGAAGAGATCGTCGGTTATGCCTTCGCCCTCAGTACCCGGCAACCAGGCCGCGACGAACGCGTTCGCCTTCGGCAACTGGCCGCCGATGATCACCGGTCGTCCCGAGTAGAGGATCGCGATGCACTTCTTCACGTGCTGGCAGATGTCGGAGAGCTGGGCGGAGTTGTCACTACCGAAGGCGAGTGTCGAGCTGTCACCCTTGCCCTCGGCGTATGGCGTCTCACCGCCCACCCAGATGCCGATGTCGCCGCTGTAGTTGCCCTTCGTGCGCGTGCCGACGTTCTGCAAGGTGATGTTCGAGCCGGCGGTCGCCTGCTGCAGCGCATGCCAGAACGTCGTGCCGCCGGTCGTCGTCGTCCCGCTGCCGCCCTGCCAGGAGATGGACCAGCCGCCGAGCTGGTAGCCGAGGTTGTCCGCCGACTTCCCGCCCACGACGATCTTGTACGTGCCGGTCGTCGACAACGGCAGCGTGCCGTCGTTCTTGAGCAGGACTTGCGATTCGCGCACCGCCTGCCTCGCGACCGCCCGGTGCGCGGGCGAGCCGACCTGTGCCGTGTAGCTGCTGTCGGTGTATGGCGAGCTGAACAGGCCCAGCCCGAACTTAGCGTTGAGGATGCGGGTCACGGCGTCATCGACCCGGGACTGCGGGATCAGCCCACTCGTGACACCGGCGGTGATCGCGTTGATGTTGTTGACGTACTCGTCCGGCACCATGATCATGTCGATGCCGGCGTTGATGCCGTGTGCGACCTGGGCCGCGTACGTCGAGTCAGAGAGTTGCTTCACGCCGCCCCAGTCGCTCACCACGAAGCCCTTGAAGCCCTCCACGCCTTTGAGCACGTCGGTGATCAGATAGCTGTTGCCGTGGTCCTTGACCCCGTTCCAGCTCGAGTAGCTGACCATGACCGAGCCGGCGCCCGCATTGATGGCGTTCGTGAACGGTGGGAGATGGATCGCGTCGAGTTCTGATTCGGATATCTGGGCGTCTCCCTGGTCTATAAGGTAGCCACTGCTACCAGTGCCGTACTTGGTGCCGCCGTCTGCGACGAAGTGCTTCGCCGTGGAGAGCACCGATGTCGAGCTCAAAGACGTGCCCTGGAAGCCGGTCACAGCGGCGCTCGCCAGCGGATCGCCTATGGACGGGTCCTCACCGTAGCTCTCATAGGTACGGCCCCAGCGGTCGTCTCGCGCGACGCAGACGCATGGCGCGAACGACCACCGGATTCCCGAGCCGAGCACCTCTTGGCGCGTGATGTCTTCTTCCTGCTGCACGAGTGCGGCGTCACGCGTCGCGCCCATCCCGATGTTGTGCGGGAAGATGACGGCGCCGTCGATGTTGTTGTTGCCGTGCACCGCGTCGACGCCGTAGAGCAGCGGGATCCCGAGTCGGCTGTTGAGCGCGTAGCTCTGGAAGTTGTCCACCATGCTCTTCCACTGCGCCGCCGTGCCACCGGCCCCGTTGGGCCCGCCGCCCCCACCACTTAGCAGCGACCCGAGAGCGTAGGTCGAGATGTCAGAGTCGCTCTTGAGGTAGTTCCACGCGGCCTGGGTCATCTGCCCGGCCTTCTCGCCGAGTGTCATCTTCGACAGACAGTCTGTCGTGGAGATACAACCCGGCGTCGTCGCTGCCGGGGCTGCCGGTGAGGCCGCGATGAGCATGCCTGTTGCCAATATGCCGGCCATGGGAAGCGCTGCCACACGCCACCCCGCGCCGCCGAGCCGTCGATGAGACTTAGAGTCGTGCATCATTGATCCATTCCGCGCGCGAACTGGCCAAGCTTCTTCGACAACGAAGAACGCGCGTGTCGACTCCTTCGCCGAAAGGCCCGCTCAGTGGAGCAGCAAAGGCCTGTATTTGAATATAAGGATGGAGAATTACCCCGTCAATGCGGACAAGCCAGCTGCTGAAAACGATCGTTTAGCCGGACAGCCCGGAGCGACCCGGGCCCGGATCCGCGAGAGCCAGGCTGTCTGTCCTGGAAGAGAGCATCGCCAGCGGGGCTGCTGCGCCCGGTCGTAGGCTATTGCGACCCTGAACCCCGACGGGCGGGCCTCAGACCTCGGTGGTGTGGATCCTGTGCTCTATCTGGTCGTACCTGATTTCTGGGGCTGGTGTCTGGTGCGGTAGGCGCGGACGCGCGCTCGGTTGAGGCAGGTTGGCGAGCAGTAGCGACGGTGAGTCCGTCCGGGGCGGTCGATATAGACGTCGACGCAGTCTGAGCCTGCGCAGGTGCCCAGCCGGTCCCAGCCGGCGGATACGACGGCCCCGAGGAGGGCGGCGGCGCAGCCGGCGGCGAGGACTGGCGCAGCTGCACTGTGCCTGGTGGTCCAGCTGAGCTGCCCGTCGGGGGTGATGCTTGGTGTTAGGCGGGCGTCGCGGAGCAGCCGGTTGAGTGCAGCCGCTTTCCGGCCGGTGCCGGTTGCTGCGAAGACGGGCCAGAGCGTGCCCGCTGTCGCGGCCAAAGCGGTGGCGTCCACCTGGGATGCCGCTGCGGGATGCTCGCCACCGGTCAGGCCGGGATAAGGCTGGCCGGATTCGCCTGCTGTGTCTCGCGGCTGCTCGGCGTACTCGTTGATGAAGGTGACGAGCCATGGCAGCGGTACGGGTGGCACAACGCTCATAGAGCCTACTGTAACCGCGATTGACGCTGAGGCGGTTACAGGCGTAATCTTCTAAACATGTCAGTAGGTTACACGGTCGATCTATCGGTACTGCCCGCCTACCTCGCCGCCGTAGCTCTCATCTGCCTGGCGCCCGGCCCGGACATGGCCTACATGGCCGGAACAGGCATCGCCGGCGGCCGCGCCGCTGCCACCCGCGCAGCGCTCGGCGTGACTCTTGGCGTCGCCGTTTACGCTGCTGGCGTGGCGGCCGGGCTCGGCCCCCTGGTCTCCCACCACCCAGCAGTACTGACCGGCCTGCAGATTTTTGGTGCCCTGTACCTGGCCCGGCTGGCCTACGCAACGTTCACTGACGGCCGCCACTCCGGCCCGGCCATTCACACCGGGCAGCAAGACAGCCACTGGTTCCGGCGCGGACTGATCGTCAACCTGACCAACCCGAAGGTCATGCTGTTCTTCATCGCCTTCCTCCCACAGTTCCTGGGAACCGCCAGCAACCCATTCGTGCAGCTCCTCATGCTTGGCCTGATGTTCCAGATCGTCGGTCTGGTCGGCGACCTCACCGTCGGCTGGACGGCGGCCGTCTTCCGCGACAAGGTCCTCACCCGGCCCAGGGCAATCCAAGCCATGACCTTCATCGCAGCTGGCGTCTTTGCCGGACTCGCCGTCATAGTGAGCATCGAAGCGATCAGGTCACTGACCACAGCCTGAACAGAGGCGTTTTGGAGCCGGCGGCGAGGCGACCGCGCCCAGGCTGCCAAACCCCTTGCTAGTCCTCGGGTCATGGTGGCGTGAGGTGGCCACGAAACTGGCTGCGGGTGCGGCTGCGCCTGGGTGGCCGGGGCGCCGCGGCCTTCGGGCTTGGCGAGTGTGCTGCCCGCGTCGCCGTGTGGCCGCGGCGCGTCTCCAGGGTGCCTGGTCGCTGGCCCTGGTGTCCAGCCGGATCTGCGGAGATGCGGTGCGCGCGGCGGCCCGGAGGCGGCAAGGTGACGGGTGTGCTGCCCGTGTCGCCGTTGTTTTCCTGGGTCTGCGTGCCCGGTAGCTAGTCTGGCGCCGGGGACGATCATGCGGGCTGGGTATTGTCGCTGCGTGCGGCCGTGATCTCCGACCTGATGGGGGTGCCGGGCCGGCGGTTCCTGGCCGCGCTGGTGGACGGCGACCGCGACCCCGTCAGGCTGGCCGCCCTGGGCGACCGGCGGCTCAAGGCCTCCGCCGCCGAGCTGGAGGCGGCGCTGACCGGCCGGTTCCGCGACATCCACGCCCTGGAGATCGGCATCCTGCTGGACCTGATCGACGACATGACCGGCAAGATGACCCGGCTGGATGAAGAGATCAACGCCCGGCTGGCGCGCATCCCCGGCATCGCCGGGGCGTGTCCTGGCTGCGGGGAGATCGGTGGCGGCCACGCCCCGTCCTGCCCGCGCGCCGGCGCGCCGGTACTGTCGGTCACCGAGCGGCTCGATGAGCTCACCGGCATCGGCACCGGCGCCGCCCAGGTCATCGTCGCCGAGCTCGGCCTGGACAAGACCCAGTTCCCCACCCCGGGCCACGCCGCCGCCTGGGCCCGGCTGACCAGCCGCACCATCCAGTCCGGCGCCACTACCAAGAACGGCCGCACCGGCAAGGGCAACCCCTACCTGCGTGCCGCGCTCGGCCGCGCTGCCATGTCCGCCGCCAAGACCGACACCTACCTCGGCACGCGCTACCGGCGCATCACCCGCCGCCGCGGCAAGCAGAAAGCCATCGTCGCGGTCGCCCGCACCATCTGCGAGATCGCCTGGATCATCATCTGCGACCCGTCCGCCCGCTTCCGCGAGCTCGGCCCCGACTACTACGCCCGGTTCGACGCCCGCCGCCAGAGCCGCAACAAGGTCCGCGAGCTGGAACGCCTCAACCCCGGCATGAAAGTCACCCTCACCCCCGCACCCCAGGCCGCCTGACCACCGTCCGCATCCCGTTAACATCACCGCCCGGAGCGCCCCCGGCCAAACGCCCATCACCACAACTCACCTCCATACCTGGCACCCACCCGTCCCGGGTTACTAAATGTTGCTCACCGTGACCCCTAAGTTTCCGGTCAGCCCAGGTGCCGCCGCAGCCCGCGCAGCGTCAGTTGCTGAACTGCTGAATCTGCTGGCTTCCGGCCCGTACGTCCAGGCGGTCCGGGTGGCCGGGTCGATCTGGATACCGCGCTCGTTCTGCAGGTACCAGTCGGCTTCTCCCAAGCCCGAGGCAACGAGGTTGAACCTTTTCATCCAGGTCAGACAGGGTCACCGGAAGACCGGCCTGGTGACGCAGCGGGCGGGGCCTTGAGCGCGGCGTGCACGGCTTCGAGGAGTGCCTGCCGGTTGAAGGGCTTTTGAATACTGGCTGTTCCATCGGTGCGACCGCGCGAGGGGCCAGGCATGGCCTGGCTGTAGCCGGACATGTACAGGACGGCCAGTCCGGGTCTCAGTTCGGCGACGCGTTCGGCCAGGGTACGGCCGGACATGTTGGGCATGACGGAGTCGGTCAGAAGAAGCTGGAAGTCGTGGGAGGCCGCGAGGGACAGCGCTTCTTCGAAGGTGGCGGCCGCCAAGGTCGTGTAGCCGTTCTGGTGCAAGATCCGCGAGGTGACCTCCAGGACGCCGGGCTCATCATCGACAACGAGGATCGTCTCCCCGTTTCCCCGGGTGTGGGGTGCGGCGGGGTCCGGCGTTGCGGCGGCGGCTGAGCTGGCGGCGGCTGTGCTGGCGTCGGCCGTGCTGGGTGCGGCAGTGCTAGGTGCGGCAGTGCTAGGTGCGCCCGTGCTGGGTGCGGCAGTGCTGGCGGGGAAGTAGAGGCCGAAGGTCGTGCCGGTGCCTTCTTCGGAGTCAACGCTCATGCTGCCACCAGCCTGGGTGACGATGCCGTACACGGTGGACAATCCGAGGCCGGCGCCCTGGCCTTGCGGTTTGGTGGTGAAGAACGGTTCGAAGATGTGGGCTGCGACTTCCGCGCTCATTCCGGTGCCCGTATCGGCGACATCGAGCTTGACGTAGTGGCCGGGGCTGACGCCGGGATGCATGCTTACGTTGGCGTCGTCAAGCTCAGCGCGGCTAGTTTCGATCGTCAGGGTGCCGCCTTGGGGCATGGCATCGCGGGCGTTGATGGCCAGGTTGAGCAGCACCTGTTCGATCTGGCCACGATCGGCCTGGATGGCTGGCAGGCCGGCGGCTGGCTTGACTCTGAGTTCGATGTGCGCCCCGATGCTGCGAGACAGCAGGTTGTGGATGTCAGCCACGATGACGTTGAGGTCGAGTGCCTCTGGCTGGGTGGCCTCTCGCCGGCTGAAAATGAGCAGTTGCTTGGTAAGCCGGGCGGCGCGTTCGGCCGCGGCCTGGATTTCTTTGGCGTCGGCCCGTACCGCGGGCTTGTCCGTCGCCTCAGCCACAAACCCGGCGTAGTTCAAGATGGCGGCCAGCAGGTTGTTGAAGTCATGGGCGATCCCGCCGGCCAGCTGGCCCAGGCTCTCCAGCCGCTCGGACTGGTGCAGCCGGTGCTCCAGCGCGTGGCGGTCGGCCTCGGCGCGGTTGCGTCCGGTCACGTCCCTGGCCACGGTGGCCGCACCGACCACCGCGCCACTGGCATCCCGGATCGGGGAAATCGTGAACGACAGATCGATCACGCTGTTGTCTTTGCGAAGACGCCTGGTCTCGAACTGCTCCACCCGCTGCCCGGCTCGCACCCTATCCAGGATGGCCGCCAGTTCGCCGGCCCGGTCGGGCGGGACGAGCACCGACACGTTGTTCCCGATCATCTCTTCGCGGGAGTAACCGGTCATGCTTTCTGCGCCGACGTTCCAGCTGGTGACGACACCGTCGAGCGTGATGCCCAAGATCGCGTCGGCTGACGACTCGGCGATCGCGGCCAGCCGCGACCTCGCCTCTAGCTCGCGGCTGGCCGCTGTGATCAGGTGGTTGAAGTCGCGGGCGAGCGCCGACACTTCCGCCGGGCCAGCCACCGTGATCGGCTCCGCTGACATGTGGGCCGTCGCGGCCCGAACCCCGGCGCTCAAGCTGGCGATGGGCCGGGCGATCCGCCGGTGCAGCACCAAAGCGGCCGCCAAGAACACCACGAGGCCGACCAGCGTGATGGCGAGCTCACGGTTGGTTAGCTGGTTGGCTGCGGCGAGGGCTTGGGCTGTGCTCGCCCCCGCGAAGGCCCGCCAACCGGTACTCGCCACCACCGCCTGCCCGTACAGCCGTGGTGTGCCGCTTAGGTCGCGGTGCCCGGGCTGGCCGGCGGCACCCGCGAACGGCGTGCCCGACACCGGCTTGCCAACCCAGCCAGCGGGGTGGATCGACCGGGCTAGCACGACCTTGCCATCGGCGGCGGTGACCACGAACTCAAGGTGACGAGCCCCGGCCAGCGTCGACGCGAGCCCCGGTCCGAGAGGGCCCAGGTCCAAGAAGGCGGCTACCGCACCCTTCCCCGGCACCGGTGTCGCCGCCACCACCACTTGCTGACCCGTCCGCACGTCAACGACCGGGCCCTTGAGCACCGGGCCCCTGAGCGCGGCCGTCAGCCACGGTGCGCCCGGATAGCCGGGTGACTTCCGCGGCGCCAGCGAGGAACACGTCACGGTCCCGTCGGCCCGGACGATGTCTAGATGCCCGGTTCTGAAAGCACCTGCTCCACCGAACTGCAGCGTGCAATCAGCAGATTCCACGAAAGCCCGCCGGATCATTGGGTTGGCGGCGAGGGCGGCCAGCTGGGTTCGCACTGCACCGAGATCGGCGGCGATCTCACGGGCCGCAGTCCGCGCCCCGAAGTTGGCGCTGGCCACGGCCGCCTGGCGCGCATCGGCCCCGGCCGCTTGGCGCTGATAGACGACGTCCGCCCCGGCTACAACGACGAACAAAGCCACGAGCCCCACCATGTAGGCCCCCAGCGGAACCGGGCGCCGTATCCGCGGATGGGGACCGTCGGCCGCCGCACCAGTGCGCGCGTTTCCCGCACTCATGGCTGCCCCCACTCCGGAGCATCAGCCCCGGAAACTCCTCTACGCCACACTACCTGCATGTATTACCAGTCGTACATACTGAACTACATAGAGTACACGCGATGATTCGGCGCTGGCTAATGACCCCGCGCGGGCCCCGCGCCGCTGCCCTACCCCCCGAGAAACCCGCAGGTCACCGGGCCGAATCGTATTTTCGGGCCGCACAGGTTGTCTGGGAGTCCACGCCGCGCGGCACCATGTGGGTTGCGGACGAGTTGCGGCTGAGCAAAGGCGGGTTCGCTTATTTCTGGCGGTCGCATCTTGATCCAGTGCCGAATCATCACATTCGCGAGCCGGTGCGGTTCTGGTCGTGGGAGGGCCCGGACGAGGACGTGCTCCGCGCACTCACTGAACGCCGGTTTGATGACCTGCCCCGGCTGACGCCAACACCCGAAGCCCAGCAGGAGCAACTTGCGGGCGAACTGGAAGTGGCGCTCAGCCACCTGCGTTCGGTGCATTCCTCCTACTGGGAAACGGTCGCGGGCTGGCGCCCGCGCACGTGTCACGGGCAGGCGCCGTACCTCGTCTTAGAGTGCGCCCGGTCCGCAAGGGACCGGGCGATACGAATAGGGAGTCACGATGCGAGTCTTCGTCGCAGGAGCGGCCGGGGCAATCGGGCAGCAACTGCTGCCGCAGCTGGTCGCGCACGGGCACCAGGTGACGGCGGCCACCAGGAACCCGGCCAAGGCGGGGCGGCTGCGCGAGCTAGGCGCGGAGCCGACGGTGGTCGACGGCATGGACGCCGTGGCCGTCGGCGAGGCCGTCGCCAGGGCCGAGCCTGACGTAGTCGTCCACCAGATGACGGCGCTGGCGGGAGGCTTCGACCTGCGCCACTTCGACCGGATGTTTGCCGTCACCAACCAGCTGCGGACCCGGGGAACCGACCATCTGCTGGCCGCCGCTGCCGCTGCGGGCGCACGGCGGTTCATCGCCCAGAGCTACACCGGCTGGACCAACATCCGCGAGGGAGGCCCGGTGAAGACCGAGGATGACCCGCTCGACCCGAACCCGCCGCCCGCGCAGCGGGAAACTCTCGCCGCGATCCGCAACCTGGAACGGGCGGTTCTCGCGGCGGCGCCGGTCGAGGGGATCGTGCTGAGGTACGGGTCCTTCTACGGGCCAGGCGCCTCCGACGCGTTCGTCGGCCTCATCAGGAAGCGCCGGATGCCGATCATCGGAGACGGCGCTGGAGTCTGGTCGTTCCTGCACATCCGCGATGCCGCGGCGGCGACCGTCGCCGCCCTGGAGCACGGCAAGCCAGGCGTCTACAACGTGGTGGACGACGACCCGGCTAGCGTTGCGGAGTGGCTGCCTCTCGTGGCACAGGCGGTCGGCGCGAAGGCGCCGCGCCGGGTGCCGGTATGGCTCGGGCGGCTGGCCGCGGGCGAGGTCGGGGTCTCCATGATGACGCAGATCCGCGGCTCGTCGAACGCGCTGGCGAAGCGGGAACTCCGCTGGCAGCCCGCTTGGCCGAGCTGGCGGCAGGGCTTCTCCCGCGGGCTGGCCGACGCCGAGCCAGCACGCGGCGCCATCTAGCCGCCGGGGAGGGCCGGACATGAGCACGGCGGAGACCTATCAGCGGCTCCGGCCGCTGATGTTCTCGATCGCCTACCGGATGCTTGGCAGCGTAAGCGAGGCCGAGGACATCGTCCAGGAGGCGTTCCTGCGCTACCACGCCGCGCAGGGGCGGCCGACCGGAATCGACTCGCCGAAGGCGTACCTCTCGGCGGTGACCACCCGGCTGTGCATCGACCACCTGCGCTCGGCCCGGGCCCGGCGCGAGACATACCCGGGCGAGTGGCTGCCGGAGCCGCTGCTGACCGAAGAGCCAGCGGATCCGGCAGGCCACGCTGAGCAGGCTGACTCGCTGTCGATGGCGTTCCTGCTCCTGCTGGAGCGGCTGTCCCCGGTGGAGCGGGCCGCCTTCCTGCTGCACGACGTCTTCGGCTACGGCTATGAGGAGATCGCGCGCATCGTCGGCAAGAGCCAGGACAACTGCCGCCAGCTGGCGCTGCGTGCCCGGCGCCATGTGGCCGAGCACAAGCCCCGGTTCGAGGCCTCCCGCAGCAAGCGGGAGGAACTCGCCGCCCGGTTCTTCAGCGCTGTCGGCGACGGCAACGTCGACGATCTGGTCTCGATGCTCGCCGCGGACGCCGCGGTCTACGGCGACGGCGGCGGGGTAAGCCCATCGTGGCCGCGTCCCATCGCTGGGCGCGATCGCGTGGTGCGGCTCATGGCCGGCCTTGGCAGGCAGATCCGCCAGCTCGGAATCGTGACCCAGCGCGTCGAGATCAACGGGCAGCCTGGCGCTATGTTCCTCGACCCGGACGGGCGCTTGATCAACGTATTCGTCCTCGATATCGCCGACGGGCAAGTGCAAACGGTCCGGTCGGTGATCAACCCGGACAAACTCCATCACCTCGGACCGCTCGCCGACATGCCAGACCTCCGCCGTCAGCTGCACGCCCCCGACTGAGCACGGCCGCAAGCGCGGCCGGACGGGCTTGCCTGCCTGAATGCCAGCGGTTGCTCGGTGCTGGGCCAGCGGGGCGCGCAGGTCAGTTATTCTGGCGGGCCGGCGAGCCGGTGCCCGGGTTGGAGTCGGCCGCTCGTGCCTGAGATGAGTACGTTCCCGTGCCGCCACGGCCGCCGCCCGTGGTGGCGGCGGTTCTGTGAAGGGGCGCCGCCGTAGATCTGGTCAATCACGCCCCGGGCGGGCACGGCATGGGCACCGAAGGCTGTTTGGTTGTGCCTGTGCACCAGCCCTGACAACTGGCCCAGCGCACCGAACGCGAGGCCGACCGCGAGCGGCCACAACACATGGGCCCGGCGGGTCCGCCACCAACGTGGTCCCCGACCCCGTGCCGGAGCCCGCCGCGCAAACCGCACTGCCTGCTCCTTTCTGAATACCGGCGCCCCCTACTCAATCCGGCAAAGGGGCACACTAATGAACCCGGCGGGCCTGCGGCGGTGCGAAGGCGTCCCGCCACCCCGGTCCGACGGTGCAACAAGCCTGGCACGGAAATAGACTGGCGCAGCCGTGGGCGGCGCCATCACCGAACTCGTCACCACCTTCAGCTGCCCGCCTCAGCTGGAAGCTGCGGCCGTTGCGTGAGCGCTGTGGCGGTTTGAAAGGATTGACGGCATGCGATTCGCCTTCAAAACCGCCCCGCAGAACACCACCTGGCACGACATGCTCGCCGTGTGGAAGGAAGCCGACGACATCGAGATATTCGAGTCCGGCTGGACGTTCGACCACTTCTACCCGATCTTCTCCGATCCGGCAGGCCCCTGCCTGGAAGGATGGATGACGCTGGCCGCGCTCGCGCAGGCCACGCGCCGGCTCCGGTTCGGGACCCTCGTCACCGGCATCCACTACCGTCATCCCGCGGTCCTGGCCAACATGGCCGCAACCCTCGACATCGTCTCCGGCGGCAGGCTCGAGCTCGGTATCGGCGCCGGATGGAACGAGGAAGAATCCGGCGCCTACGGCATCGAGTTGGGTGGCGCGGGTGAGCGCAGCGACCGGTTCGAGGAAGCGTGCGAGGTCATCGTCGGACTGCTGACGCGGGAGACCACGGATTTCGCCGGTAAGTACTTCCAGCTCACCAATGCGCGCTGTGAGCCAAAACCCGTGCAGAAGCCGCACCCTCCGGTCTGCATCGGCGGCAGCGGGGAGCGCCGCACGCTGCGCACCGCCGCACGGTTCGCGCAGCACTGGAACTTTGTCGGTGGCACGCCCGCGGAGTTCGCGCGCAAGCGCGACGTGCTACACGCGCACTGCGAGGACATCGGACGTGACCCTGAGGAGATCATGTTGTCCAGTCACGTCCGGCTGAACCCCGGCGGCGATCCTGGGCCGGTCGTGGAGACGGCCGCCGCACTCGGCGAACTGGGCCTCGACCTGGCAATCGTCCAACTCCCGCCGCCACACGACCCCGCCGTACTCACCCCGCTCGCCGAGGCCCTCGCCCAGCTACCCTGAAGCGGGTACGCCACCCGGCCTGGCCGTCCGGCCTCCTCGCGGCCTTTACGGCAGGCTCTGCCCCGCTCAAAGCCACACGCGGCAGGACAGGCGCGATAGCCCACCGCCTATCTGGCGCTGGAAAGGATGCCTGACGCGGAACGCCGCGACTCATGTAGGCGAACAAGCGCACCTGCGCCGCACCCGGCACCACCCGGCGCATGCAGCATCGGCTGCCACGCCTGGGCCCACCAGCTCCACGCAGGCCGCCACCTGCTCGCCGAACACGGGGTCGGGCTGGAGCCGCTGCCTCATGTGTGCCGCCGGGCGTGGCGGGGCCGGGAAGCACCAGCAACTCCCGAGACCGGCCTTCCATCCGTTGACGCCGCGGGAATACTTGAAGCAACCGCCAGTGCACTGATCGGCGCGCGGAACACTGGCTGCAGGATGACTCGGACTCTGCATGCTGGGCCAGGCTCCTGCGGGATGGGAGGTCATTACATGGCCCACGGTCCCCGGATCGGTTCGGTGGTCATGTTCGTGGCGGACCTGGACAGGTCGGTGGGCTTCTACCGGGAACTCCTCGCACTGGAGGTCTCCGACCGCAGCCCCACCGCTGCGCTGCTCAGCGGGGCTGACGGATCGCAGCTGGTCCTGCGGTCGATGGGCAGCAACGCCGCTCATGCGCTTGGGAGCGTGGGGGTCCAGTACGTCGTCTGGACTGCTGCCGGGGAAGAAGCCCTGCGCCGGTGCGAGCAGGTACTGAAGGAGCGCTCGGCCCACACCGAGACCCGCGCCCATTCGGGAGCCGCGGCGGTGGAGGGGCGTGACCCAGACGGCGTCGTCGTGATGATCACCTATCCCGGCCCGGACCAGGTGCCCTTGCATGAACTCCCGGTGCGTATCTACGGATGGTGATCAGCGCCGGGGTGATGGGTCGGCGCGAAACCTGCACGGACGGATACTCGTACGCTTGTCCCGTGCTCGGTCTCCCGGATGGCATACGAGGATGCCAGTTCGTCCTGGACGGTGTTTTGATGAAGACGGCGAAGGCGCATGACGCCGCGTGGAAGGAGATGTTTGACGGCTACCTGCACGAGCGGGCGCGGCAGAGCGGCCAGCCGTTCGACCCGGTGGCTGACTACGGCGAGTACGCCAGCGGGACGCCGAGGGCCGAGGGCACGCGCTCGTTCCCGAAGTCCCGGCGCATCGAACTGCTGGGCGGCCGCGAGGATGGTCCCCCTGGTGCGCAGACGGTTTACGGGCTGGCAACCGCAAGAACGCGATCGTGCTGGGGCGGATCCGTTCGAACGGCATGCAAGCGTGCGAGGGACCGGCCGGTTACGTCCGGGCTGTCCGAGACGCGGGGCTGCGCCGCGGGTCGTCCAGCGCTGACTGCCGCGGCGTGCTTGCCGCGGCTGGCATCGAGGACCTGTTCGAGGCGCGGGTCGACGGCATGGTCGCTGTGCGAAAACATCTGCAAGGAAGGCCTGCTCCGGACACGTTCCTGGCGGGCGCTCGCGCCCTCGGGCTGGACCCTGCGGCGGCGGTGTCCGGGGACGCGGTGGCCGGTGCGGCGTCCGGCCGTGCGGGCGCTGGACTGCCGGTGATACGGCAGGCGGCGTTCACCGTGGAGCCGTGGTCCCTTCGCGAGACCGCGCTGGACCTGGACCTTCTGGCGCAGGCAGAGTCCGTGTTCGCGTTGTCGAACGGGCACCTGGGATGGCGCGCCAACCTGGACGAGGGCGAGCCGCACGGCCTGCCGGGAACCTATCTCAACGGGGTCTATGAGGTGCGGCCGCTGCCCTACGCCGAGGCCGCGTACGGCCTTCCGGGGTCTGGGCAGACGGTCATCAACGTGACCGACGGCAAGCTGATCCGGCTGTTCGTCGCCGACGAGCCTTTCGACGTCCGCTACGGCGAGCTGCGCGCGCACGAGCGCGTGCTCGACTTCCGCGGTGGGGTGCTGAACCGCCACGCCGAGTGGGTGTCGCCGGCCGGGGGCTCGGTCCGCGTTAGCTCGATCCGGCTGGTGTCGTTCACCCAGCGGGCGGTCGCGGCGATCTGCTACGAGGTGGAGCCGCTCAAGGGCCCGGCGCGGATCGCGGTGCAGTCCGAACTCCTCGCGAACGAGCAGCTGCCGCCTGCCAGCGGGGACCCCCGGGTCGCCGCTGCGCTCGACCAGCCGCTGGTCGGTGAGTACCAGGGCGCGGCGGGGACCAGTGTCGTCCTGGTGCACGCGACCAGGCGCAGTGGGCTGCGCGTCGGCGCGGCGATGGATCACGTGATCGACGGCCCGCCCGGGGTGCAGGTCGAGTCGCGGGCGTTCGCTGATGGTGGCTTGGTCACCGCGGCCACGGTCCTGCAGCCCGGGCAGAGGCTGCGGGTGATCAAGTTCGTCGCCTATGGCTGGTCGGGCGAGCGGTCGCTGCCCGGAGTCCGTGACCAGGTGTGGGCGGCGCTCAGCGCGGCCCGGCAGACGGGCTGGGACGGGCTGCTCGCCGAGCAGCGCGCGTTCCTGGACGACTTCTGGGATCGTGCCGACGTCGAGATTGACGGGGACACCGAGGTGCAGCAGGCGGTGCGGTTCGGGCTGTTCCACGTTCTGCAGGCCGGCGCCCGCGCGGAGACCCGGGCGATCCCCGCCAAGGGGCTGACGGGGCCCGGTTACGATGGGCATGCCTTCTGGGATATCGAGACCTTCGTGCTGCCGGTGCTCACGTTGACGGCCCCTGATGCGGCCGCCAGCGTACTGCGCTGGCGGCAGAGCACGCTTCCGGCGGCCATCGAGCGGGCGGCCCAGCTCGGCCTGCAGGGCGCGGCCTTCCCGTGGCGAACGATCGCCGGCCAGGAGTGCTCGGGCTACTGGCCGGCCGGCACCGCCGCCTTCCACGTCAACGCCGACATCGCCGACGCCGTGGTCCGCTATGTCGACGCCACCGGGGATGAGGCGTTCGACCGCGGGACAGGGATGGACTTGCTGACCCACACCGCACGGCTGTGGCGCTCCCTCGGCCATCACGATGACCAGGGGAGGTTCCACATCGACGGGGTCACCGGCCCGGACGAGTACAGCGCCGTTGCCGACAACAACGTCTACACCAACCTGATGGCCCGGCAGAACCTGGTGGCAGCGGCGGAGGCGGCGAAGCGGCATCCGGACCGCGCCCGCGAGCTCGGCATCTACGCGGAGGAGTCGGCTGGCTGGCGCGACGCGGCGGAGGCGATGTTCATCCCCTACGACGAGACGCTCGGCGTGCACCCGCAGGCTGAGGGGTTCACCCGGCACCAGGTCTGGGACTTCGCCGGCACCGGCCCTGACCGGTACCCGCTGCTGCTGCATTTCCCCTACTTCGACCTGTACCGCAAGCAGGTCGTCAAGCAGGCCGACCTGGTGCTGGCCATGCACTTGTGCGGGGGCGCCTTCACCGCCGGGCAGAAGGCGCGGAACTTCGACTACTACGAGCCGCTCACGGTCCGGGACTCCTCGTTGTCCGCCTGCACCCAGGCGGTCATGGCCGCCGAGGTTGGGCATCTGGATCTCGCCTTCGACTACCTCGGCGAGGCTGCCCTGATGGACTTGCTGGACCTCGAGCACAACACTCGCGACGGCGTGCACATTGCCTCGCTGGCCGGCACCTGGGTCGCGCTGGTCGGTGGTTTGGGGGGGTTGCGCCACCGGGACGGCACCGTCAGCTTCGCGCCGCGGCTCCCCGAAGGACTCACCAGGCTCGCGTTCCGTCTCCTCATCCGGCGAAGGCGCCTGCGTGTCGAGGTAACCCGCGACGCAGCCAGGTACGTTCTGGCTGACGGCGAGCCGATGAAGATCCTTCACCACGGCGAGGACGTGAACCTCGTCACCGGCAAGCCGCAGGTCCGGCCGGTCCCGGCGGCACGGGCCCGTCCCCGGCCCAGCCAGCCGCCGGGGCGGGAACCAGCTCACCGCCGGATCAGTGAGGATGCGAGCTGACAGGTGATGCGGCTGGCAGCGTCGTGACCGGCCGCGCTCCATTTCCGCCCAGCGTGCCGCCGACGTTTCCGGTTCCAATCACGGCGATTCTCATGTCGCCACATGACCGGGCCGGCGGTCGTCTGATTCCACCGGGCGATGGCTGGGCCCACCTCGCCCCCGGCTCGCGACGAGTCCGGCATGCCTGGTCCGTCTTACAGCGCAAGGCAACGCACATGAGCGGAGGAGATGACGATGCGACTTACCCTGCACACCTTCCTCACCCTCGACGGCGTCATGCAGGCGCCGGGCGGCCCGGGTGAGGACCCCGACGGTAACTTCGAGCACGGCGGTTGGTCGTTCCCCTACGGCGACGAGGACTTCGCTGCCGCCATGGCCGGGTGGTTCGCGCAGGCGGGCGCGTTCCTGCTCGGCCGCAAGACCTACGAGATCTTCAGCGCCCACTGGCCGCGTGTCACCGACCCCGGCAACCCGATCGCGAGCAAGCTCAACGCGCTGCCGAAGTACGTGGCCTCGACGACGCTCGGTTCCCTGGGGCTGATCAGCAGCACGGCCACGGCTGCGGGCGTCATCATCGCCACGTATGAGCCAGCCGGGCCAGCCAGGTATGGCTCGTACTTGCTGGACGAATCCTGAGCCTTCCGCAGGAAGGCGCGGCGCTAGCCGAACGCGGGGACCGCGGCCTCGATGAGGTGTGGTCCCGGCTCGGCCAGCGCCCGCCGAAGCTGCTGGGCGAACTCCCCCGCCGTGGTTGCCCGGCTGGCCGGGACACCCATGCCCTTCGCCAGCGCGGTGAAGTCGAGGCGGGGCCGGGACAAATCGAGCAGGCTCCGGGCCGCCTCGCTGGTCGCTGTCACGCCGACACGGTCGAGTTCCATGCCGAGGATCGCGTAGGCCTGGTTGCTGAAGATGATCGTGGTGATGTCGAGTTCTTCCCTCGCGTGGGTCCACAGCGCGGAGATCGTGTACATGGCGCTGCCGTCGGCCTCGAGGGCGAGGACAGGGCGGCCGGGGCTGGCGACGGCGGCGCCAGTGGCCAGCGGCAGACCCTGGCCGATCGCGCCGCCGGTCAGGGTGAGCCAGTCATGCGGGGGCGCGCCCGCGGTGGCCCCGGGCAGCCACACGCCGCAGGTGTTGGCCTCGTCGGAAACGATCGCTCCCTCCGGCAGCAGCGCCCCGATCACGGCGGCCGCCGACTCCCCGGTCAGGTCCCCGTCCGGGATCGCCGGCGCCCCCGGCTGCTGGCGGACGGGCTTGGAGCCGGGGGCGACAAGATCGGCCAGCCCGGTGAGCGCACCGGCCACGTCGTCGCCTAGATCCGCGAGCAGATGGACCCGGCAGCCCTCGGGTACCAGGAAACTGGGCTTGCCCGGGTAGGCGAAGAAGGAGACGGGAGCGCGTGCCCCGGCCAGGATGAGATGGCGCACGTCGCCAAGCTGCGCGACCGCGAACTCGGCCAGGTAGGCCAGCCGGCCGACCGTGGGCAGCCCGGCGCCGCGCTCGTGCCGGGCCGGGAATGTCTCCCCCAGCACGCGGGCGCCGGTTGCCTGCGCAACCCGGCTTGCCGCCTCCAGCCCTTGCCGCCGCATGCCCTCCCCGCCCAGCAGCAGCACACACTGCTCACCGCCGCGCAGCGCTGCCGCGACGGAGCCAACCACCTCGCCGGACACAGCCGCCCGCGCCGGGACACCCAGCGCGGCAGGCGGCTGGCCACCAACGGGCCACGCACCCTCCGCCGGCCGGGCGCCCCCGGGCCAAGGCCCCTCCCCCAGCTGTGCGCCCTCGGACCAGGACAACCCCGCCGGCTGGGCACCCTCGGACCAGGACACGTCCGCGGGCAGGATGAGCGTCGCCACCCCACCTGGCGGGGTCATCGCCGCCGCCACGGCGGCTGCCGCGGCCGCCCCCACATCGGCGCCGCGGCCCGGCCGTTGCACCGAAACCGAAACCGACCCGGCCAGCGCGTCGATGTCCGACTCCAGCGGCGCGTCGAACTGCTTGTGATAGGTGGCGTGATCGCCCACCACCGCCAGCAGCGGCGTGCGGGCACGACGGGCGTTGTGCAGGTTCGCCAGTCCATTCGCCAGGCCCGGCCCGAGGTGCAGCAGCGCCGCCGCCGGCCGGCCCGTCATCCGGCCGTAGCCGTCCGCCGCCCCGGTCGCGGTGCCCTCGAACAGGCACAGCACCCCGCGCATCTCCGGGACCGCGTCCAGCGCGGCGACGAAGTGCATCTCCGAGGTCCCCGGATTGCTGAAACACACCTCCACCCCGCAACCGGTCAGCGTACGGATGAGGGCCTGCGCGCCGTTCATGCGTTCCTCCGGAGGGTGCGGCCTCGAACTCCCGGGCTTGCACTATTACACCGGCTGCAGCAGGAGGCCGCCGAAGAGGGCCGACAGCAGCGCCTTGCGGGCATGCGCTTCCTCGCCCAGCTCCTCGCCGACCGCGGCGCGCTCAAGCCGGGCCTGACAGTGCCCGAGGCCGCCGACACCCTCTGGCTGTTCAACGATCCTGCCGTCTACCAGCCATAGCTGCCACCCCGGGTTTACGGTGATGCCTGCGAGTAGAGCAAGTGCCAGCCGGTCCGGCTGCCCAGCGTAGGCTGGCCGGGTGAGTGCAGACGCCTGGACCGTGGAGGACCATCTCGCTGGCAAGCGGGACGAGATCTGCGTGCATCGCCATACACCAAGAGGCTTTTCGTGCACCATTTCCGGGTAACCAGCCTCGGCCAGCTCGATAACGAATTCGCAGGCTGGGTACGCGAAGCATACGACGTCGGATCCGGCGCACACATAGGTCGTAGTTGGTCACCCTGAATGCCAGGCCCTGTGGGCTGACCTCGTAGTTGCGCCGGCCTCGATCAGCACCCGGGCCTCATCTGCGCACTGTTGCCGCGCTGGGGACGCGTCACTGCTTAAACCCGCTTCTGGAGGCGTTCTGGCGAGGAGAACGGCTCCGTTATCCTGCCGGTGCTGGATTCCTGACGGATCCCGGCGCCCGGGTTTCGTGCCCCGGGCCGCGCAGAGCGCGAGGGAGGGGCCCATGCCCGAGCATTCGCCGTACCG
>WNGR01002243.1_pt1 | contig 21359 bp, 19 predicted proteins | sample 5407581 | NCBI WGS metagenome assembly WNGR01 (sample SAMN13153383, study PRJNA577476) | soil metagenome | isolation source: 80 cm soil or saprolite under Garry oak tree replicate 2 | place: USA:California | collected 2016-06-15
GCGACTACGTGGCCGGTACCCGGCCGTTCATCGAGGGCGCGCTGGCGCGGCGGGAGCCGGTACTGGTGGCCGTGCCCGGTCCGCAGCTCGACCTGATCGGGGCGGCGCTGGGTGAGCGCGCCCGAGATGTCCGGTTCCTGGACATGACCCGGGCCGGCCGCAACCCCGGCCGGATCATCCCGTGGGTGCTGCACGCCTTCCTGCGCGAGTTCGCCGGGCAGTCGGCACGGATCATCGGCGAGCCGGTCTGGGCGGGCCGGTCGGCCGACGAGTACCCCGCCTGCGTCCAGCACGAGGCGTTGATCAACGTGGCGTTCGCCGGGCGGGTGGCCAGCATCCTGTGCCCCTACGACGCGGCGCGGCTGCCGGCCGAGGTCCTGGACGACGCCGCCTGTACCCACCCGGTCCTGGTGGACGTGGACGCGCGTACGGACAGCCCGCGGTACACCGATCCGGCCGACATGGTCGCCGCGTTCAACCAGCCGCTCGCCGAGCCGGCGCCGCAGACGCCCACCCTCGACTTCGACGCGCCCAGCCTGCCGCTGGTCCGCGAGTTCGTCGCCGTCTACGCCGACCGGGCCGGGCTGGCCGCCTACCGGGTAGGCGACCTCCAGCTCGCCGCGAACGAGCTGGCCACCAACGCGATCGTGCATGGCGGCGGGTACGGGCAGCTGCGGATCTGGCGCGTGGACCACCATCTGGTATGCGAGGTGCGCGACCGCGGTATCGCGGAGGGCCCGCTGACCGGCCTGGTACCCCCGGCGCCGGACAGCCTCGGCGGTCGCGGCCTGGTGATGGTCAACTACATCAGCGACCTGGTGCGCATCCACACCGGCCCGGACGGCACCGCGGTCCGCGCGTACCTCGACCTGTAGCGGGGGCTACCGGGCGTCCAGCGCCGCGGCCACCCGGACCGTGGTCCCGTGCTGGCCGGTCTCCAGGGTGAACGCGTCGCACAGCGCGCGGGTCAACCACAAGCCACGCCCGCTGATCGCCTCGGGCGGCGGCTGGACCACCGGTACCCGCCCGCCGGGGATCCCCGGACCGGTGTCGGTGACCTCGCAGACCAACTCCCGTCCCGCGAGCCACAGGCGCAGCCTGCCGAGGCCGCCGCCGTGGATCACCGCGTTGGTGATGATCTCGTTGACCGCCATGACGAAGGCCTGCAACCGCATGCCGCGCAGCCCGGCCTGGGCGGCGTAGGCGGCCACCCGGCTGCGCAGCCGGCCCAGGTCGGGCCGGCTGAACTCGAGCACGATCAGGGGCGGATTCGTGTCCCCGTCCGGCTGCCCCGGCGGCGGCATCCGCGCCTCCCTGGTCACCTACCACGATCCGTGTCCCGCTCTGCCCGGATCGCAGCCTACCCTCGGTGCGCTGGTGCGCGCAGATTTGCCGGACTTGGCGGGTTAGCGCCCTGACCCGCGTGGGTACCCGGCGCAGTATGAATCTCGGGTACTTGCGCCCGCTGCGCGACCGGCCCGGCCCGTGGGCGTCGGCCTACCTGGACGCGTCCACCGACACCGCGGACGCCCGTAAGCGGATCGACCTCGGGGCGCGGGCGGTGGCCGAGCAGCTGACCGAGGCCAGCGCCGACTCCGCGACGCGCGACGCGGTCGCCGCGGCGATCCGCGACCACACCGGTACCGGCCGACACGGGCTCGCGGCGTTCGCGGCCGGCGGCCAGGTACTGCACACCCAGCCGTTCGCCGAGCCGCCGACCCAGCCGAAGGCCGTCTGGGGCTCCCTACCGTCGTTGCTGCCGTTGCTGGTCGGCTCCGGGGAGCAGGTGCGCTGGCTGCGGGTACTGGTCGACCGGACCGGCGGCGACCTCGTGCTGGACACCGGCCAGACGCTGCGGACGGTGCGCGGCGGCGACCGGTACCCGATCCACAAGGCCCAGCCCGGCGGCTGGTCCCAGCCCCGCTACCAGCGGGCCGCGGAGACCAACTGGGAGCGCAACGCCAAGGACGTCGCCGAGGCGATCGCCCGGGCGGTCGACGAAGCCGGTGCCGACGTCATCGTGCTGGCCGGCGACGTCCGCGCCCGGCAGCTGATCGGCGAGCACCTGCCGGTCGCGGTCACCGAACGGGTGGTCGAGACGGAGGCCGGATCCCGGGCAGCCGGTGCCGATCCCGAGCCGCTGGACGAGGCGACCGAACAGGCGGTCCAGGCGCTGGTCGAGCGCCGGCACGAGCAGGTGCTCGACGCCTACCGGGCCGGCCTCGCGCACGGGCTGGCTGTGGCCGGACTGTCCGCGCTGCGTACCCCGCTGGAGTGGGGCCAGGTCGAGACCCTGCTGCTGCACCCGGACGTACCCGGCGAAACGGCCGACGGGCTGATCTGGGCGGCGGTCGGCCAGGACGCCGAGGTGATGCTGGTCGCGCCCGAGCAGGAGAGGTTGCCCGAGGGCATGGGCGCGGTCCTGCGGTTCCGGGTGACCGCACCGGAGGGAGGGCCTGATAACGCAGCCCTGGCGTGAGGAGCCGGACGCCGCCGACTGGGACCGGATCGGCGAGCCGGACACCGGCAACGATCCCGACTTCGCCGAGGAGCACTCCGGCGTGACGGGCCGTAGGCTCGTGCCGTGCCGGGGACCGACGAGCTGACCGCGGACGCCGTCGTCATCGGTACCGGGCCCAACGGGCTGGTCGCGGCGAACCTGCTGGCGGACGCCGGCTGGGACGTGGTGGCCCTGGAGGCCGCCGCCACCCCGGGCGGTGCGGTCCGCTCCGGCGAGCTGACCGCACCCGGGTTCGTCAACGACCTGTGCAGCTCGTTCTACCCGCTGGCCGGTGACCCGGCACCGCTGCACCGGCTCGGCCTCACCGACTACGGGCTGCGCTGGCGGCACGCGCCGGCCGTGCTTGCCCACCTGGCACCGGATCTGCCGCCCACCGTCCTGCACCGCGACCTGGCCGCCACCGCGGCCTCCGTGGAGCGGCACGCGGCCGGCGACGGGCAGCGCTGGCGCGACCTGTACGGGCAGTGGCGGCAGGTTGGCGGCCCGCTGCTCGCGGCGCTGTTCACGCCGTTCCCGCCGATCCGGCCGGGCGCGCGGATGTTGCGCCGGCTCGGCCCCGGCGAGGCGCTGCGGCTGGCCCGCCGGATGGTGCTCTCCGCGGCGCAGTTGGGCCAGGAGGCGTTCCGTGGCGAGGGGGCGCAACTGCTCATCGCCGGGTGCGCGCTGCACACCGACCTCGGGCCGGCAGACGCCGCCAGCGGCGGGTACGGCTGGCTGCTCGCCATGCTGGGACAGCAGAACGGGTTCCCGGTACCCCAGGGTGGCGCGCAACGGCTCACCGACGCGCTCGTCACCCGCCTGGCCGGCCGGGGCGGGCGGGTCACCTGCGGCGCGCCGGTCGACCGGGTGGTCGTCGCCCACGGCCGGGCGCTGGGTGCCGGTACCCGCGACGGCCGCTGGTACCGGGCCCGCCGCGCGGTGCTCGCCGACGTCGCCGCGCCTGCGCTGTACCTCGACCTGGTCGGCGCGCAGCACCTGCCCGGCCGGCTCGTGGACGACCTGCACCGGATGCGCTACGACTACGCCACCGTCAAGGTCGACTGGGCGCTGTCCCGGCCGGTACCGTGGCGCGACGCCGAGGTCGCCGGCGCCGGTACCGTGCACCTGGGCGTGGACCTGGCCGGCATGGCGCGCCATGCGGCGAGCCTGCAGGCCGGCGAGGTACCCGCCGAACTGTTCCTGATCTGCGGCCAGCTGAGCACGGCCGACCCGACCCGGTCGCCGGCCGGTACCGAGACGTTCTGGGCCTACACCCACCTGCCGCAGCGCGACACCTGGCCGGCCGGCGCGGTCGCCGAGGTCGCCGACCGGATGGCTGCCCAGCTCGAGCGCTACGCGCCCGGGTTCGCCGACGCCGTGCTGGCCCGGCACGTCGCCGGCCCGCAAGAGCTGGAACGGGAGAACCCGAACCTGGTTGGCGGCTCCCTGATCGGCGGCACGAGCGCGGTGTCCCAGCAGGCGTTTCTGCGCCCGGTGCCCGGCCTCGGGCGGGCGGACACCCCGATCGACCGGCTCTACCTCGCCAGCGCAGCCGCGCACCCGGGCGGGGGAGTGCACGGCGGACCGGGCGCCAACGCGGCCCGGGCGGCCCTGGCCCGGGACCGGTGGGGAAGCCTCTACGCCGGCCCGGTGCGCGGCGCGCAGCGACTGATCTATGGGCGGTAGCGCCTACGCCACCTCGTCCTCCGGTACGGGGTGCATGGCCAGCTCCTCCGCGCTCGCTCCGCCACCCGCGGCGCCGGCGTCGGCGGCGATCTCGTCCTTCTCGGCATCTTCACGGGTACCCTCGTCCGGCGCGACCAGCCGGCCGACCCGCTCGCTCGGCGGCAGCCCCGGCTCCGCCCGGTCGTACATCGACACCGGCGAGCCGAGGTGCGGGTCGACCGGGGTGTCGCCGGCCAGCACCGGGTCGGTCGGGTCGTCCGACCCGATGTCACGCAGGTCGTCGCCCAGCGCATCCGGCGTGACGTCCGGCTCCTCCCGCGCCAGGCGCAGGTCGAGCGGCTCGCCCCGGCGCTGCTCCTCCGGCGTGGTGCCGTACTCGTCGATGGCCGCCGCACCGTCGTCCCGATCGCCGGGCAGCGGATAGGGCTCCGGCCCGTCGGCCACCCGCGGCGAGTCCACGTCGTCGTACGCGGTCGAGTCGTCGTCGGCGTACTCCGGGATCCCGTCGGCCGCCGGGTCGGACACGCGTTTCGGGAAGGTGTCGTCCATGCCCTCCACCTACCCGCTGGACCAGCGGCGACACCTGCGGTACGGCCCGCTGCCGGCGTTTCGCACCGGTGTTTCGCGCGGTGCGGCCCCGGGTAGGCCAGCGCTATGACGGGTCTGGTGAACCGGGTGCGGGCAGCCGCTGCCGGGTATGCGCCGGGACAGGGCCGGCCGCTGCGCGGGTACCTCGCGACGCTCGCTGCGCTCACTGGTCGTTGAGTGCGGCCACGACCCGGTCCATGACCTCGCGCCAGTGGGCGCGCTGGCGCTCCCGCTCCGCCCGGTCGGCCAGCCATTCCTGGTGGAACCGCAGGACGGTGGCGTGCTCCGCCGGCCCGGAGACGGTCACCTGCATCGTGGTGTCGTGGTCCCAGCCGGCCGGCCGCCAGGTCAGCCGGATCCGGTCGAGGTCGCGGAAGCTGCGGACCTCGCCGGTCGTGCCGTCCGCGGTGCGGTAGCGATGGCCCCGCTGCGCCGCGAGTGTCGCGCCCGGACCGAGCCACACGGCCTGCCCCCGCGGACTGGCCAGGAAATCCCACACCACGTGGCGCGGGAGCGGGACGGTCCGGGACACCCCGATCTCGAAGCCGACGTCTTTCGTCTCACCGATCTGTTGCATGCGGTCATCATGCCGCCGGGTTACGACAATTTTCGGCAACATAGCCGGGCGCCCGGCGGCAGTGCCGCCGGGCGCCCGGGTGAACGATGGACATTACGAGGTTGCGGGGATGAGCTGACCGACCAGGCCGTGCGACTCGTCGGCCGGCCCGGCGCTGAACCACAGGGTGCCGACGCCGCCGCTGGCGGCCGTACCGGGCAGCAGCGCCCACAGGCCGTCGATGCTGATCCGGCGCCCGTCGGTGCCGCGCAGCTGGCCGAGGAAGTCGTCGCCGCCGTACACGTTGATCCGGCCGTCGCCGAAGTTGCCGACCAGCAGCGCGCCGGCGAACCGGCCGAAACTGGCGGGCGCGATGGCCAGGCCCCACGGGGCGTTGAGCGTTCCGTGGCTGGCGATCCGGCGCACGGTCAGCCCGAGGTCGGTGAACTTGTCGACGATGCCCAGGCCGGGCCCGGCCTGCTCGTCGGTGCTACCGGCCTGCTGCTTGGCGTAGGAGACGTACACGGCGTCACCGTTGACCATGACGTTGAACGGCGCGTACCCCTTGGGCAGCCGGGGGTCGTTGAAGAACTGCTGCGGCAGGGTGAGCCGGTGGAACGTGCGGTCGAACACGTCGATGCGGCCATTCGCGAAGTCGGCGGCGAGCAGCAGCGGCCCGAACGGCGTCTGCCACAGCGCCAGCCCCTTGTAGACCGCACCGTCCACGTGTGCCGCCAGGATCGCGTGGGTCGGGTCGGCCGAGCGGTTCCATCCGGTGATGTCCCCGCCTTCGCTGGCGAAGATGAACACCGCCCCGCCGGAGCCGCCGCCCGGCCCGGTGACCACGAAGTCGGTGGCGCTGCCGTTGAAGGCCTGGCCGGTCGGTGCACCACCGGGGATGGTGACGACGAACGGCGACGGCTTGACCGGCGTGCCACCGACGCCGCCGGGGTAAAGGGTCGCGGTGTTAGTGCCGTTGTTGGCCACCCAGACCGGGCTCGTCGGGCCTAACGCCAGACCCCACGAGTTGACGGCGTTGGCATCCAGGACGTTGGGGTGCTCGGCCGGGTCGTCGGAAACCTGGTTGACCTGGGTGAATCGTGGTGCGGACCGGTCGTCGTCCGCGTTTGCTGGGGTGGCGCCGAGCGGTACGAGCAGCGCCACGATGGCGCCGGCGGTACCGAGGCGCAGTACTCGGTTCACGATGATCCCCCAATCGACAGCGTGCGCTGTCTTCGCCGAAGAGGAACGCGCCCGCGGGCGGCCCGGTTCACGAAGGGGTCCCGTGTCGCGAAAGACCCGACGTGCCAGGCGTGCCAACTTTGACAAACCTTCCTTCCAGCGGCGGCTGGACCGACCGGACCAGGTTCCGCGGCGCGGCGATCGTCATGCTGATCGTGCTCGCCACGATGATGCTGCCCGAGGAGGTCGTGGCGATCCCGCTGTCGGTGGTCCTGTCCGACCTGCCGGCCCTGCACGTGAACCTCATCGGCACGTACCTGGGGATGATCCTGCCGCTGGGCGCGTGGGGTTTCTCGATCATCGTGATGACCGAGTTCATGCGCGAGGTACCGCTCAGCCTGGAGGAGGCCGTCCGCATCGACGGGGCCGGCGAGCTGCGGGTCTTCCGGTCGGTGATCCTGCCGGTGTGCCGCCCCGCCCGCGGCGTGATCGGGGTCTTCGGGTTGATGATGATCTGGGACCAGTACCTGCTGCCGCTGATCGTCGCGCACGAGCCGTCCCAGTTCACCCTGCCGATCGCGCTGCGCACCCTGCGGGCCGACGACAAGGTCGGGATCGGCGTGCTGCTCGCCGCCGCGCTGCTCGCGCTGCTGCCGTCGATGATCGCGTTCCTGCTGTTCCAGCGGCAGTTCGCCCGGGGCCTGTCCGTGGAGGCAGTAGGCCGCTGATCAGGCCCGATCCCCGCGGTAGGCATACCTAGGCCGGGCGGTACCCCGGTCTAGGAGTTCCGCCGGCCCAGGATAGGTAACCGGTACCGATGGCAGCTGGGCCTTACCAGCAGAGGATGGAGTCACAACGAGAACACCGTAGGAGTGATTCCCATGATGATCCATCCGGAAGTCATCCGTAGCCTCGCCCAGCAGCACCGCGACGATCTGCTCTGCGACGCCGAGACGGAGCGGCTGCTGACCGCGGCCCGCCGGTACCGCCGTGCGGCGCGCCGGCGGCACAAGTGACGGCCACGACACAACTGGTCGCCACGACAGCGGTCGCGGCGACCGCCCGCTCTCCGACCGCCGGTACCCTGGCCTCCGTGCGAGGCACACGCATGGGGGCCAGCCCGGTGATGGTCGGGCGCGACGAGGAGCACCGCCAACTCCGGCGCCTCCTCGCCGTGGGGCGGCCGCGCGTGGCCATGATCGCCGGGGAACCCGGGATCGGCAAGTCCCGGCTGATCGGCGAGCTGCTCGCCGGCCTGCCGGCGGACACCGCGGTACTCGTCGGGCAGGCCGAACCGGGTTCGCTGGGCCGCCCATACGAGCTGCTCCTCGACGCGCTCGACGGCGCCGAGGCGGTCGACTCCGATCTGCTGGAGGCGCTGACCGATGCCGCGCGCAGCGCGGTCGAGCGGCTGCACGCCGGGGTGGCCCTGGTCGGACGCCTGATCGGAAACCGCCCGGCGGTCGTGGTGTTCGAGGACCTGCACTGGGCCGACTCGGAGAGCGCGGCGCTGTTCGAGCGGATCGCCGAGCTGCCCGGTCCCCGCCTGCTGGTCGGCACGTACCGGCCGGAGGAGGTCACCCCGCGACAGCCGGTGGCCGCCCTGCTGTCCCATCTGGAGCGGCGGCACGCGGTCACGCACATCTGGCTGGAGCGGCTCGGCCCGGCCGACACCAGCGCCCTGCTCGCCGCGGCGACCGGGAAGCCGGTACCGTACCGGGCCGGCATGGAGCTGCACCAGCGCACCGGCGGCAACCCGTTCTTCCTGGAAGAGCTGCTGCGCGGGTACCCGGGCGAGGACGTGGCGGCGCTGTACGAGCAGCCGCTGCCCTGGAGCCTCGCCGAAGTGCTGCGCCGGCAGCTGGACGAGCTGGACCCGAAGGCGCGGCGGATCGCGGAGGCCGCCGCGGTACTCGGGCAGCGGGTGCCGTTCGACCTGCTCGCGACCGTGACCGGCGACGGCGAGGAGGAGCTGATCGGAGTGCTGCGCGAACTCGTCGCGCGCGGCGTGCTCATCGAGTCCGACGACGACGAGTTCAGCTTCCGGCACGCCCTGCTCCGGGAGGCCCTCACCGGTCAGATGCTCGGCCGGCAGCGCCGCCGAATGCACGAGGCTGCCCTGGACGCACTGCTGGCCGGCGGCGCGGCCGACCCCGCCCTGGTCGCCCACCATGCACGCGGCGCCGGGCGGTACGCGGACCTGGTCGACGCGGCCCGCCGGGGTACCGAGAGCTACCTCACGATCGGCTCGGCCTACCAGGCGTTGCAGCTTGCCGAGCTGGGCCTCGACGAGGTCGGCGATGACCTCCAGCTGCTCGCTGGGGCGGCCCGTGCGGCCTGGCTGGCCGACCTGATCGACGACGCGACCCGGTACGCCCGGCGCTGGCACGACCTCGCGCTGGCTCCGACCGACCGCGCGGCGGCCCTGTTCCTGCTGGTCCGGCTCGCCTGGGACGCCGACCAGCTGGCCGAGATGAACGCGCGCACCGATGAGCTGGAGCGGCTGCTCGACCAGCTTCCGCCCGGCGAGCACCAGGCGCGCGCGATGGTGGCGATCGCCCAGTCGATGATGCTGCGCGACCGCAGCGCCGAGGGCGTCGCGTGGGCGGATCGCGCCCTGCGGCTCGCTGACGAGCACGGGCTGCCCGCCGTCCGGCTCGCTGCGCTCGTGGAGCGCGGCTCCGCGCTGGTCGCCAGCCCCACCACGATCGACGAGGGCCGGGCCCAGCTGTCCGGCCTCGTCGAGCGCGCGGAGAAGGCCGGTGAGTGGGTACTGGCCGCGCGGGCGATCAACAACCTGGTCTTCGAGCTGCCCACCGCTTCGCTGACCGAGCAGGCCGACCTGCTGGAGCGGATGCGGGCCGACGCCGAGCGGGCCGGCTTCGAGGCGATGGCGGTGGCCGCCTACTTCTCCGGCCGGGCGCGGCTCGCCATGGCGGCGGGCGATCTCGGCGAGGCGCTGGGCGCGCTGGAGGAGGGGCGCCGGCGCGATCAGGCCTTCCAACGCCGGGGCCGGCGGATCGGGTACCACTCGGTGCTTCTCGCCGGGCTGTCCCTGGAGAACGGTGACTTCGCCGTCGTGGACGACGTGCTGGCCGAGCTGTCGGGCGCCCCCGAGGCGGCTCCGCTGGCCCTGGCCGGGCTGCGCTTCCACCTGGCCTGCCGGCGCGACGGCGCTGCAGCCGCGCAGGCGGCCCTGGCCACTCTGCTGCCGGCGGTGGCCGCGTACGGCAAGCACAACGGCGACCTCGCCCACGACCTGGTGTCCGCCGCGCTGTTCGCCGGGCTGCCCCGCGAGCAGGTGGCTGGGCTGGCCAGTGCACTGGTCGCGCCGGTGGGCTGCTGGCACTGGCTGGTCGACGCGCAGGTCGCCGAGGCCGAGGGCCGGACCGCCGACGCGCTGGCCGGGTACACCGCGGCGACCGGGAAGGAGCTGCCGCCGGCGATCCGCGGGACGGCCGAGGTGGGCACGGCGCGCTGCCTGATCGCGCTGAACCGGGCCGCGGAGGCGGCCGACGCGGTACGCCGGGCCGAGGCGCTGCTGGCGTGCTGGGGCGGTTGGCGGGTGGCGGAGCTGGTGCAGGTACGCGAGCGGCTCGGCCTCGCCCCGGTGGACGGCCGGCGCGCGGTCAGCGGTACCGCGGCGCTGACCCCGCGCGAGCGCGAGGTGGCCCTGCTGGTCGCCGACGGGCTGACCAACGCCGAGCTGGCCCGCCGGCTGTACATCTCGCCGAAGACGGCGGCCATCCACGTCTCGAACATCCTGCACAAGCTCGGCGTCTCCTCGCGGACCGAGGTCGCCGACGCGGTCCGCCACGCCTGAGCGCAGCGCCTTGCCGTACGGGCTGTCGCTCGGGCTGGAGCGCATCCTGCGCTGAGGGCTCCTATCCGGAGGGCCGCTTCAGGGAGTACGTCACCATGTGCAGGCGCTGCGGCTGGCCGACCAGGAGGCCGGCGCGGTCGTAGACCTGCCAGCCGTCGGCGCCCGCGCGGTTGAGGTGCTTGATGTCGTCGAAGCGCTCGTCGGTACCCCAGCGCTGCACGCCACCGGGGTAGTGGAAAATGGCCTGCCAGTCCATGAACTTGTCGGTGCCGAAGCTGCCCGTCGACCGGTACTCCAACCGCGCGTACTCCCAAGCCGTCACCGCTCCATGATGCCGAAGATTTGCTCGCCCTGTCACCCGGGGCTGACCGCGACCACGCCGGTCAGGGTGCCGACGTAGGCCCGCCCGCGGGCCAGGGTGGGGGAGGCGAAGTGCGGTGCCGTGCCGATGGACACCTGCTGGCGGACCGCCCCGTTCGCGGGGTCGAGCGCGTAGAGGACGCCGCCGTCGTAGTCGACCACCCACAGCGCGCCGCCGCCGAGTACCGGCGAGCCGGCCGCCGGTACCGCGGCATGCCAGCCCACGTTGACGTGCCCGGCGGTGTCCACGCGGACCGCGCGCGGGCCGTCGGTGCAGGGCAGGTAGGCGACGTCGCGGTCGACGGCGGCGCCGCCGAAGGCGTAGCAGGCGTCCGCCTGGGCGACCTGCCCGCCGATGCCGCCGAAATGGTCGGGGCGCAGCGTGTAGGCCACGCCACGCTTGCCGGCGATGAGGACGTACCCGTTCACCACGACCGCGGTCATCGAGCCGAGGTCCAGGTCCCGTTCGTTGTCCTGCGCCCAGGTACTCGGGGCGAAGCTGTCGAGCAGGTGCAGGTCGGGATCCAGCGCGATGACCGAGTCGCCACCGTCGTACCTGCCGCCGCTGGACTCGCTGTTGCCCACCGCGTACAGCAGCTGTCCATTGTGGACGATGCCGCCGGCGGGGGTCCAGATGCCCCCCTCGCGGCTCGTCGGTATCGCATAGCTGACCGCCGTGCCGCTGCCGGTGGTCGGGATGCCGACCACGGAACCGATGTAGTTGCCGCAGTCGCCGGCCAGGCCGCCGTACGCGATGTAGACCCGGCCGTTGTACAGCGTCAGGGCGGAGCGTTGCTGGTGGGCCACCGGGTTGCCTTTCGGCGCCTCGGCCGCCCGGGTGACCTTCACCGCGCCGGTGGCCGCGTCGAGGCCGAACAGCGTGTGGTGCGCGCCGGTCGTCTCGGCCAGCGCGAACACCAGCCGGGTGTCCGGGTCGTACACCATCGTGCTGGTGATGCCCAGCGGCTTGATGTTGCCGCACGGCAACTGCGATCCCGGCATCGGTTCGCCCAGGTGGGCCGACCAGCGCACCTTGCCGGTGTCCGCCGCCAGGGCGTAGACGGTGTCGTGTTCGGTGGCGGCGTACACGGTGTCGCCGACCACCAGCGGCTGGCCGTACACCGCGCCGTCCAGCGTGGCCTTCCAGGCGGTGGACAGCGCGCGCGGCGCCGGGAAGTCCGGCACCACGCCGCTGCGGGAGTTGTCCTTGTGGTACGTCGGCCAGTCGCCGTCGGCGAGGGCCGCGCCGCTGCCCGAGGGCCCCGGGCTGACCACCCGCTCCGACGGTACCGGGCCGGGCTGGACCGGTGCGGTGCGATCGCACGCCGCGGTCAGGACGACCGCGGCGGCGACCAATGTGACAGCCTGTCCCAGCTTCATCGCTCCCCTTCCGGCAGCCTGCCACCCCACTATGCCGGAAGGCGCGGGTCAGGCCGGTATCAGGATCCGCTCCGGCTCGCCGGCGGCCGGCTCGACGTGTACTGCCGGCAGCAACCGGGCCAGCCACCCGGGCAGCCACCAGTTGGCCCGCCCGAACAGCCCCATCGCGGCGGGTACCAGCACCATCCGCACCAGCGTCGCGTCGACGAACACCATCACGGCCAGGCCCAGCCCGAGCTGCTTGACGGCGAGGTCCGCGCCGAACATGACGGACAGGAACACCACGATCATGATGGCGGCGGCGGCCGTGATGACCCGCGCCGTCCGGCTCAGCCCGTGGACGACGGCACTTCGGGTGTGGCCGGTCCGGTCGTACGCCTCGCGGATCCGGGAGACGAGGAACACCTCGTAGTCCATGGAAAGCCCGAACAGTACCGGGAACATGATCATCGGTACGTACGCCGCGATCGGCATCGGGCCGGGGAAGCCCAGGATCCGGGTCAGCCAGCCCCACTGGATGGCCGCGACGAGGACGCCGTACGCGGCGCCGATCGAGATCAGGTTGACCATGGCCGCCTTCACCGCCAGGGTCACCGAACGGAAGATCGCGACGAGGAGCAGCAGGGACACGCCGACGACCACGGCGATCAGCAACGGCAGGCGGCGGCCGACCTGGTCGGCGAAGTCGACGGTACCGGCGACCGGGCCGCCGACGTGGACGCCGGCCGGCAGCACGTCGGCGCGCAGGTGCCGGACCAGCGTCGCGGTCGGCGCCGCCTGGGCGCTCGTCGTCGGGTACGCCACCACGAGCGCCACCGCGCCGTCCGAGCTGACCTGGGCGGGGGAGACCGACGCGATCCCCGGGGTGCTCCGGACCGTCGCGGCCACCGCATCGGCCGACGCGGGCGGTGCCACGATGAACAGCGGCGCGTCGTAGCCCTCGCCGAACCCGGCCGCCAGGATCTGGTGGCTGGCGTACCCGCTGGTGTCGTGCGGCTGGGTGCTCGCGTCCGGCATGGACAGCCGCATCCCCAGCGTCGGCGCGGCCAGCACCAGCAGCACGATGGCGGCGCCGACGGTGGCGAGGACCGGACGCCGCGCGATCACGCCGGCCCAGCGCGCCGCCAGGGGAGTACCCGACCGGCGCCGGCCCAGGTGCGGTACCCGCAGCCGGTCGATGCCGCGCTGGGTGAACCCGAGCAGCGCCGGCAGCAGGGTCAGCGCGGCCAGCATCGTCAACGCGACCGTCAGCGCGGTGTCCACGGCCACCCCGCGCAGCAGCGGCTGGCCCATGAGCAGCAGGCCGAGCAGGCCGACGACGACGGTACCGCCGGCGAACAGCACCGCCCGGCCGGCGGTCGCGATCGCCTGTACCGTGGCGGCCTCGGGATCCCTGCCGTCCGCCATCGCCTCGCGGTACCGGGTGACGATGAACAGCGCGTAGTCGACGCCGACGCCCAGCCCGATCATCGCGCCGAGGATCGGGGTGAAGCCGGGGCTGGGCAGCACGTGGTTGAGCAGCATCATGCCGGCGAGCCCGACGCCGATCCCGAAGATCGCGGTGACCAGCGGCAGGATCGCCGCGAGCACCGAACCGAACGCGATCAGCAGCACGACCAGCGCGGCGGTCATGCCGATCCCGTCGGACGGGCCGCCGCCCGGCGTCTCGGCGATGTTCACCGCGCTGCCGCCGAGCGCGAACGTCACGCCAGTGCTTGTGGCGGAAGCATGGCTCGCCGCGCGGACCTGGTGCACGAGGTCGAGCGTCTCGGTCGCGGGCATGCTCTCGTCGCGGACCGACAGCGCCGCCGTCGCGAACGCGGTACCGCCGTCGGGCGAGATGTGCCCGGGCACCTGGTACGGATCGGCCACGCTCACCACGTGCGGCGCGCCCCGCAGCGCGGCGAGCACGTCCCGTACCCGCGCCTGGACGGCCGGGTCGCGCACGCCCGCGTCGGCGTGTACCGCCAGCGTCAGCGACGCGCCACGCTGGTCGGGAAAGTGCGCCGACAGCAGGTTGGCCGCCTTGACGCTGTCACTGTTGCCGCCGCCGAAGTCGTTGCTCGACGGCGCGCCCTTGGTGAAGCCGAGCACGAGCAGGCCGGCCGCCACGACCAGCCAGGCGAGCGCGACCAGCCCGCGCCGCCGGTAGCACAGGCCGGCAATCCGGCCGAGGATCCGGGTATTCGTCATGCCCTCGATGCTCGCGACCAGCCGGCCGTCGATCGTCCGCCCCCGGCAGACACTGTGCTGCGCCGGGTACTCCGGCCGGCTACTCCCCCTGGAGTAGGCGCCGCGGCTCGACCAGGCCGGTCTCGTAGGCGAACACCACCAGTTGCGCGCGGTCGCGCACGCTGAGCTTCGTCATCGCCCGGCTCACGTGGGTCTTCGCCGTCAACGGGCTGACCACGAGCTTCTCGGCGATCTCGGCGTTGGACAGGCCGGCCGCCACGAGCCGGACCACCTCCCGCTCCCGCTCGGTGAGCAGGTCGAGCAGCGGGCTCGGCGGTGCCGGCGCCGCCGCCCGCCCGACCGTCGCGGTGTACTTCGCGATGACCGCCCGGGTGACGCTCGGCGACAGCAGCGCGTCGCCCCGCGCCGTCACCCGTACCGCCTGCAGCAGGTCGGCCGGTTCGGTGTCCTTGACGAGGAACCCGCTGGCCCCCGAGCGGAGCGCGGCGAACACGTTCTCCTCCTCGGCGTAGGTCGTCAGGACCAGGATCCGCACCCCGCCCAGCGTCGCGTCCCCGGTGATCCGCCGGGTCGCGGTGATCCCGTCGACCTCGGGCATCCGGATGTCCATGAGCACCACGTCGGGACGCAGCCGCCGGGTCAGCGCGACGGCCTCGCCGCCGTTGGCCGCCTCGCCGACGACCTCGATGTCCTCGGCCGAGTCGAGCAGCACCCGGAACCCGGCCCGCACAAGCGCCTGGTCGTCGGCAAGGAGAACTCTAATCATGGTTCGCTCCGCGAGGCGCTTCGGTGCGCCGTCTTCCCTCGTCGCTGCGCTCCTCGTGAGCCGGCACTTGGGCCGGCTCAGTAAGGCGGCGTTCGTCAGTCCAGACGCCGCCGCGCCTCGCTTCGCTCACGATCAAGGGCAGCGTGGCGCGGACCGCGAACCCGCCCTCGTCGCGCGGCCCGGCCTGGACGGTACCGCCGAGCGCGGCCGCCCGTTCCCGCATTCCGGCCAGCCCGTGCCCGCCACCGCTGCGGCCGGCACCCGGCGTGGCGCCGGTGCCGTCGTCGAGGACCTCCAGGCACAGCTGGTCCGGCTGGTATCCGATATGGACGGTGGCAGCCGCCTGCGGGCCGGCATGGCGCAGCACGTTGGTCAGCGCCTCCTGGAGGATCCGGTATCCGGCATGGTCCACTGTGGACGGTAACGGTACCGGAGCGCCGTCGGTCCGCACCGCCACCGAAAGCCCCGCCGCCCGTACCGCGGCGAGCAGCGCCGGCAGCCGGTCCAGCCCGGCGGTGCGGTCGGCCGGCCCGGCGCCCTCGTTCTCCTCGCGCAGGACGCCCACGGTGGCACGCAGCTCGGCCAGGGCCGCCTGTCCGGTGCTCCGGATCGCCTGCAGCGCCTCGCGCGCCTGGTCCGGCCGGTTGTCCAGGATGTGCAGCGCGGTACCCGACTGCACGGTGATCGTAGCGATCGCGTGCGCGACCGTGTCGTGCAGCTCCCGGGCGATCCGCAGCCGCTCCTGCGCGACCCGCCGGGCGGCTTCCCGGTCGCGCTCCTCGGCGGCCAGCCGCAGCCGCTCATGGGTCTCCGCGGTCAGCGCCCGGCGGCCACGGACCAGCAGCGCGAGCAGGATCGCCACGGTGATCAGCGCGACGTGCGGGAGCAGCGCGTTGATCTCGTCGAGTACCGAGTTGCCGTGCCGGAATCCGACGATCACTCCGCCGGTGATGAAGAAGACCGGCTGTGGAAGAACCTGCCAGAGCCGGCCCGCCTCGACCGCGAAGTAGAGCGGGACGATCAGCACCACGGTCGGCGGGAACCCGGGGAAGTTGGCCGAGTAGTACACGAGCAGCACCAGCGCGCTCGCCCACGCCGCCCCGGCCGGCCACCGGCGGCGGACCAGCAGCGGCAGGGCCATGGCGACGCCGAGCAGCCGTCCCACCACGCCGGCCGGACGCGACCCCGGCTCGGCGGCGACCGCGATCGCGATCTGGATCACCACGGCGACGGCCACCGTGATTCCCAGATCGATCAGCCGGGCCCGGGTCGCCGGGCTCATCCGCGCCACGAGGTCACGGTACCCGCCCGCTGTGACATGATCGGCCGATGCTGAGGTTCGGGCTTCTGGGCACCGGATACTGGGCCGCCGAAACGCAGGCGGCCGGACTGCACCGGCATCCGGACGCGGAGTTCGTCGGGGTCTGGGGCCGCAGTCCCGGCAAGGCACAGGCTGTGGCCGACCGGTACGGGGTGCGCGCCTACCCTGAGCTCGACAAGCTGATCGCCGACGTGGACGCGGTCGCCGTCGCGCTGCCGCCCGACGTTCAGGCCGAGCTGGCGCTGCGGGCCGCACGGGCCGGCCGGCACCTGCTGCTGGACAAGCCGGTTGCGCTGTCCGTGGCCGCCGCCGACGCGCTGGTGGACGCCGTGGACGCCGGTGGGCTGGCTGCGCTGGTCTTCACGACCAACCGGTACCAGCCGGAGTTCGCCGACTTCCTGGCCGAGGCGGCGGCGGCCGGCGGCTGGTACGGCTCGCGGACCACGCTCTACGGTGCCGCCAAGGCACCCGGCAGCCCGTACGCGGACTCGCCCTGGCGGGACGAGAAGGGCGGGCTGTGGGACCTCGGCCCGCACGCGCTGGCCTCGATCGTGCCGGTGCTCGGGCCGGTCGTCGAGGTCGCCGCGATGGCCGCTCCGGCGAAGACGCACCACGTTCTCGTACGCCACGCCGGCGGTGCGGTGAGCACCCTGCACCTGAGCATCGACCAGACGCCCGAGGCGGTGACCTGGGAGACCGTGCTGCTCGGGCCGGCCGGTCCGGTCACCCTGCCGACGCTGACCACGGACCTGATCGACGCGTTCCGGGCCGCGGTCGCCCGGCTGGTCGCGAACGTCGCCGCCGGGGTCACCCGGGATCCGCTCGACGCGCACGCCGGGCGCGACACGGTCGCCGTACTGGCCGCGGTGGAGACCGCCGTCGCCGAGGGACGGACGGTACCGGTGACGACGAGCGACCCCAACGGGCGATGATGGCAGCGCCTGCGCTCCCGCGCCGGTCAGCGTCCAGGGCCGGTACGAGCCCGTTGCTGGCGTGGCAGGCGATCGACGCCTTCCGCACCGGGCTGGGGCCTTTCCGCGGTACCCATGCAAGCGGTACCCATGGAAGTGGCGCCGCGGTCGCCGGACGGGCCCCGACCGGCGACCGGCGTCGCGTCCGGCTCGCTGTGACCGGTCACCAGGACGCGACCGCCGGGATCACCTCCTGCCCGATGACCTCCAGCGGCGTGATCTCGTAGACGTTCGGCACCGCCCCGATCGTCGCGCCGAACCCGAGGTCGGCCAGCCGCCGCAGGTCGGCCAGGACGTCGTCGACCCGCTCGCCCTTGGTGCCCACGTCCGGTATGTAGTAGGCGGTCTTCAGGATCTCGTCGTAGTCGCGGCCCTCGCGTTGGCAGTGCTCGCGCAGGACGTCCAGCTTGTGCTCCAGATCCGGGGTGACGAACAGGTTGCAGGCGTCGGCGTACTTCGCCACCAGCCGCAGCGTCTTCCTCTCGCCCCCGCCACCGATCATGATCGGCGGGTACGGGCTGCGCAGCGGCGCCGGCGAGTTCAGCGGCCGGGCAAGCTGGTAGTGCCGGCCCTCGAACGGCGTCTCGTCGCCGCGCCCCATCTGCTGGTAGATCCGCAGCGCCTCCTCCAGCCGCTCGAAGCGCTCCGCAACCGGCGGGAAGGGTACCCCGAGCCCGCGCGACTCCTCCTCGTTCCAGGCCGCGCCGATGCCCAGCCACGCCCGGCCGGCCGACAGCACGTCCAGCGTCGTGACGGTCTTCGCGAGCAGGCCCGGGTGCCGGTAGATGACCCCGGTCATCACCGTGATCAGTTCGGCGCGGGTGGTGTGCGCGGCGAGGAAACCCAGCGTCGTGTACCCCTCCAGCATCGCGCGCTCGGGCGGCCCGATGACGCCGATCTGGAAGAAGTGGTCCATCACCGCCAGGTACCGGAAGCCGAGATCGTCGGCGGTACGCGCGATCCGGGCGAGGTCGGCGGCGAGCTGTCCGGGGCCGGCGGGATTGGTGAAGTCGGGGATCTGAAGGCCGATCTGCATGGCGCCGATTCTGCCGCATGTGCCCGGCTGCGCTGGGTACCGGATCCCCATGCGGATCGGATACTTCCTGTCGTCTGAGGAGTTCGGCCCGGCCGACCTGCTCGACCAGGCCCGGCGCGCGGCCGACGCCGGCTTCGAAGCCCTGTGGATCTCGGATCACTTCCATCCGTGGCTGGACGCACAGGGCCAGAGCCCGTTCGTCTGGTCGACAATCGGCGCGCTCAGCCAGGTCTGCCGGCTGCCGGTGACCACGGCGGTCACCTGCCCGACGGTCCGGGTCCACCCGGCGACCGTCGCGCAGGCGGCGGCGACGAGCGCGGTCCTGCACGAGGGCCGGTTCGTGCTCGGTGTCGGTACCGGCGAGGCGCTCAACGAGCACATCTACGGCGACCCGTGGCCGTCCGCGACGGTCCGGCTGGAGATGCTTGAGGAGGCCGTCGAGGTGATGCGCGCGCTGTGGGCCGGCGGGTTCGTCGAGTACCGCGGCGAGTACCACACCGTGGACAACGCCCGGATCTACACGCTTCCCGAGGAACCGCCGAAGGTGTACGTCTCCGGGTTCGGGCCGCAGTCGATCGACCTGGCCGCGCGGATCGGCGACGGGTACATCAGCACCAAGCCGGATGCGTCGATGGTCCAGCGGTTCCGGGAGAAGGGCGGCGGGGACAGCCGGCCGCGGCCGGGCTGAAGGTGTGCTTCGCCGACAGCGCGGCCGAAGGGGTACGCATCGCGCACGAGCGCTGGGCCAACGAAGGGCTGCCCGGCGAGCTGGCCCAGGTGCTGCCCTCGCCCAGGCATTTCGAGCAGGCGAGCCGGCTCGTCACGCCGGAGACGACCGCCAGGACCCACGCCTGCGGCCCCGATCCGGACAAGCACCGGGAGACGATCCAGAAGTACGTCGACGCGGGGTACGACGAAATCTACGTCAACAACATCGGCCCGCACTGGCCCGGCTTCTTCGGCCTCTACGCAAAGGAGATCCTCCCGGCTCTGCGTTGACACCGGCCCCTGCGTATCGTGCCGGCATGCCGACCCTGCTGCCGAACTCGATCAAGCTGCGACGCGCCGCCCGGCGACACTTCGGGTGGCGCGCGCTGCGTGCGGGCCAGCTCGCCGCGATGCGGGCCGTCCTGCGCGGCCGGGATGCGCTGGTGATCCTGCCTACCGGCGCCGGCAAGTCCGCTATCTACCAGGTACCGGCGACGCTTCTGGCCGGGCCGACCGTGGTGGTGTCCCCGTTGCTGGCGCTGCAGCACGACCAGCGGGTCGGGCTGAACGGGCGTGGCCTCGGCGCGGTGCGGGTCAGCTCCGCGGAGACGCCCAACCAGCAGCGCGCGGCGCTCGAAGCGGTCCGCGACGGCAGCGCGCGGTTCCTGTTCATCACTCCCGAACAGCTCGTCCAGCCGGAGCGCCTGGCCGAGGTACGGCGGTTGCGGCCGGCGCTGGTCGCCGTCGACGAGGCGCACTGCATCTCCGCGTGGGGACACGATTTCCGCCCCGACTACCTGCAACTCGGCCACGTAATCGACGAGCTGGGCCGGCCGCCGGTCGTGGCGCTGACCGCCACCGCGTCCCCGCCGGTACGGGAGGACATCGTCGAGCGGCTCGGCCTGCGCGACCCGCGGCTCGTCCTCGGCAACCTGGACCGGCGCAACCTGTTCCTCACCGCGGCGCACTGCCCGACCGAGGAACTGCGCTGGCAGCGGTTGCTGGCCTGCCTCGCGGGGGTGTCCGGGCAGGGCATCGTGTACACCCCGACCCGGCGCGGCGCCGAGGAACTGGCCGAGCGGCTGTCCCGGGCCGGCCACGCCGCCCGCGCGTACCACGGCGGCCTGGCGCCCGGCGAGCGGACCCGGCTGCACCAGGACTTCCTCGCCGACCGGGTACCGGTCATGGTGGCCACCTCGGCCTTCGGCATGGGCATCGACAAGCCGGACATCCGCTGGGTCATCCACGTCGCGCTGCCCGACTCGCCGGACAGCTACCTCCAGGAGATCGGCCGGGCCGGACGCGACGGCCAGCCGGCCCAGGTCATCCTGCTGTACCGGCCGGAAGACGTCGCGCTGCAGCGGTACTTCACCGGGGGAGCGCCGGACGTCGCCGAGCTGACCGCGCTCGCGGCCACGCTGCGCGAAGGGCCGGCGAGCCGGACCGCCCTGGCCAGGCGCACCGGACTCGGTGCGCGCAAGCTGCCGCAGCTGCTGTCCCTGCTGGAGCGGGTCGGCGGCGCCGAGACCGTCCACCGTGGACAGTGGGCGTCACCGCGGTACGCGCCGCAGCCGTCCCACGCCGCCACCCTCGCGCTGGCCGAAGCGCAGCGCCACCAACGGTTGCAGGGCTCGCGGATCGAAATGATGCGTAACGTCGCGGAGACTGCCGGCTGCCGGGGCCAGGCGCTGCTGGCCTGCTTCGGCGAGCACCTCCACCATCCGTGCGGGCACTGCGACCGGTGCGCCGCCGGGAAGGCCGAGGTGGCTCCGGTCAGCGGGCCGTTCCCGGTGCACAGCACGGTCCGCCATGCCACGTGGGGGCAGGGCACGGTACTGCGCTACGAGGAGGACCGGATGGTGGTGCTCTTCGACGACGTCGGGTACAAGACGCTGTCGGTCGAGGTGGTCCAGCGCGAAGGCCTGCTGATGGCCGCCTGACCTGGGTTTGTGCGGTAGTAGGCAGGGACAAACCGGCCAACCCGGGCTCGTACTTTCGGTCGAGCTCGATCCACGGTAAGGTCATAAACGCCCGGATCCGCTGGCGTTGCCGCGGTTTCCGGTGGCCGGCCCTGGTTGGGTCGTGGTGGTGCTCAAGAACTGGGCGCCCCGGCAGTGTTGCGACCTTGTGTCGTGTTCCGTCGATCCCCTTGATGTCGCTGTGGGCGACGGATGTCGACGCGGGAATTGGGTGTGGGAGGACCACCGATGACCGCGACTGTGATCCCGATGACCCCGACCGTGCGGCGGGTACCGCGTCAGCCGGCCCGGCCGGTCAAGCCCGGCGTGG
>WNGR01002244.1_pt1 | contig 21351 bp, 4 predicted proteins | sample 5407581 | NCBI WGS metagenome assembly WNGR01 (sample SAMN13153383, study PRJNA577476) | soil metagenome | isolation source: 80 cm soil or saprolite under Garry oak tree replicate 2 | place: USA:California | collected 2016-06-15
TGCTAAAGGAGGTTGTAGTAGCAAGAGTTGACGACTGACCAAGATCTATGGAGATAGGGCTGACAGAGATCGTGGGCGATGAGAGAGCACCATTCACAGAAACGGTGCCAGCAGTGGATGTGACAGTGAGCGGTGAACTCGAGCTATCCGTGATCTGGAGGTCGAAGGACCAAGACCCGATGGTCGTCAGGGTCCCCGTTGAAATGGATGACGACGACATACATGCCGAAGAACTGCCCAAGCTCGTGTAGGTGCTGGCGCCTGGCGCTTTCTGGAGCCATTGGCATGCATAAGTCGCGGTGCCGCCGCTAAACGTTGCGGAAAGGGTTGCCGACTGAGCAAAGTCTAGAGTAGGTGGAGTGGCGATGGCTGCACTCACAGTAAGCGCAGTGTTGACACTTACTAGATCGATGCCGGAGGTCGCAGTCGAAGGAGGACTACCCGTTGAGGAATCGGTCACCGTGTAGCAGTAGTATGTGTTTGTTGTTGGCGTCACCAGCAGAGTGCCTGATGTTCCAAGCGAGGCACCTGCGGGACAGGCTGAGCTCGTTGATGAATACCAGAGGTAATGGTAGGGTGCTGTTCCTCCAGAGGGATTAGCCGTCAGCGTAATCGACTGACCGTTATCGATTGCAGGGGAACTAGGAGTAGCTGACCCGGACGCGAATTGCACGCTGACGATTACTGTATCGCCGGGTGAACATTCCGAGACGGGAGGATTTGCAGAATCAGTTACTTTGTATGAATATGAGGTCGTGGTGGTTGGCGAAGCCGAGTAGAACGGTTGGGTGGCGCTGACGATGGCCGTTGTGCAACTGGCGTCAGAATACCACTGATAAGTTAGGGCCGGGGTTCCTCCCGAGGCCTGACTTGTCAAAAGGATCACCTGGCCCGGGTCAATAGTTGGATTGGATGGTGTAATGGACCTCGCAGCAAGAGTGGGATTGACCTTAACTGCGTCTCCAAGTGAACACAACGAAACGGCCGAGTAGGCCGAGTCCGTGACTCTGTAGGAGTAGGTCGTTGTGGATCCGGGGGAAACGACTAGGGTAGACATCATCGCTCCAGAGATCAGGCTTGTGCTCGGGCAGCTAGACGAAGAATACCATTGATACGAATAAGGGGTCGTTCCACTGGAAGCCGCCGATGTTAACGTGATCGATTGTCCGTTGTTGATTGTTGGACTAGGAGGCGTAATCGGACCTGCAATCAAAGCAGGATTCACTGTCACTGTGTCCCCTGTTGAGCAGGCGGTTCCCGGAGCACTGCCCTGCGACGAGTCCGTCACTCTATATGAAAAGGTAGTCGTTGAGGTGAACGTGAACGGAAACGTTGACGAGGTTGCTCCAGGGATCGGAGATGCGCATATGCTGTCTGAATACCATTGGTAGGAGAGTTGAGGTGTGCCACCTGTCACATGTGTCGTAAGAGTTACTGACTGTCCATTGTCGATTGCAGGAGAAGACGGAGTAATGGCTCCAGCAACAAGGGCAGGGTTAACATTGACGGTGTCACCCAAGGAACAAGCTGTAGATGGAGTGAAGGCAGAATCAGTCACTTTGTATGAATAGCTGGCTACAAATACTGGCGACGCTGTGTAACTGGTCGAAGTTGCGCTAGGTATGACTCCCATACAAGAGCTGTCGGAGAACCACTGGTAGGCGAGAGAGGGCGTGCCACCTGATGCGTGAGACGTCAACACAATGCTCTGGCCAGCGTCTATCGTAGGGGACGATGGGCTTGGTGCGCCGGCCGAGAGTATTGGACTGACGGTGACGGTATTACCAACTGAACATTGAGACACGGGAGAATTCGCTGAGTCTGTCACCTTGTAGGAGTAAGTGGCAGTCGTAGTAGGTGAAGCGTTGTACGATGGCGAAGTCGCAGACAAGATAGCAGTGCTGCAGGTACCATCAGAGTACCATTGGTAAATGTAGGGTGTTGCCCCACCCGTTGGATTCGCAGTCAGGGTGATCTTCTGACCAGTGTCGATCAACGGAGTCGGAGGCATGATGGCACCAGCAATCAATCCGGAAACAACAGCTACGGTATCTCCCAGAGAACATTGTGATGCTGGTGAGAAGGCGGAGTCAGTCACTCTGTACGAATAGATAGTGGTTGAACCTGGCAATGCGTTGTACGTTGATGAAGTCGCGCCAGTTATCGATGCCACGCAGGTGCCGTCTGCATACCATTGATACGACAATGGCGACGTTCCCCCTGACGCGTGAGAAGTCAGGGTGATCGACTGACCTGCATCGATGGTCGGATTCGTTGGTGCGATCGGTCCAGCGATTAGCGCTAAGTTGACATTAACGGTGTCAGTTGGTGAGCAAACTGAGGCCGGAGAATAGGCAGAATCCGTTACTTTGTAGGTGTAAGGGGCAGTAGACGCGGGCGATGCGGTGTATGTTGACGAAGCCGCTGATGGAATTGAGGCTGTGCATGTTCCATCTGAGTACCACTGGTAAGAGTAGGGACCGACTCCGCCCGAAGGTTTGGCTGTTAATACGACTGATTGACCGTTATCAATTGATGGAGAGGATGGAATGATCGAGCCAGCAACTAACTGAGGGCTGACCGCGACAAGGTTGGTCACCGACGTCGTGATGGCCGTCGGTGCGCCAATCGAGCTGTCGGTTGCTCGATAGCAATAGTACGTCAACGACGTGGGAGTTACTGCCTGGGTCGAGGCAGTGCCCAGTAGTGTATTATCAGACGCGCAGCTCGCACTTGGCCCTGAATACCATTGGTATTGGTAGGGTGTTGTTCCGCCTGACGGGTTGGCTGTTAGACTGATCGATTGACCGTTATCGATACTGGGGCTTGATGGTGTGATAGAGCCTGCTGTGAGAGCGGGGTTTACCGTGACCAAGAAGGCGGCGGAAGTTACGCTCACCTCCGGGCTTCCGGTCGAGCTGTCGGTCACAGTGTAGCAGTAATATGTGCTGGTCGAGGGCGATACAGACAGAGTTACTGTCGGAGTGGCAGGTGTGCCTGGACATGCTGAGTTCGCGCTTGAGTACCACTGGTAATGGTACGGACCCGTTCCCCCCGATGGATTCGCCGTTAGAGTGATCGATTGGCCGTTGTCGATTGCGGTGGAGGGCGGTGTAACAGATCCCGCCACTAGAATGGGATTAACCGAGACCAGGTCGGTTGACGACGACTGGGTGGAGGAGGATGCGTCAGCGACCGTATAGCAATAGTAAGTGTTCGTGCTAGGCAGCACTGTCTGTGTCGCGGCGGTCCCGAGCGCATTTGTGTCAGAAGCGCATGCGGCGCTTGCGCCCGAATGCCATTGGTAAGTGTATGGTGCGGCTCCACCGGATGGATGAGCTGTCAGAATTATGCTTTGACCAAAGTCGATGGACGGAGTCCCCGGTGTAATGGTGCCTGCTACCAATGCAGGAGCGACCGTTACCGTATTTCCGACCGAGCACAGAGACGCGGGGGAGAACGCCGAGTCTGCCACCTTGTACGAGTATGTATTCGTTGATGTTGGGAACGCGGTGTAGGTTGACGAGGTCGCTCCAGTTATTGACGTTCCGCACATCCCATCAGAATACCATTGATACGAAATGGGAGCAGTGCCACTTGAGGCATGAGATGTCAAAGTGATGGATTGGCCATTATCGATCGTCGGGTTGGATGGAGTGATTGGGTTGACGACGAGAGCAGAATTGACCGTGACAGTGTCGCCGCCTGAACATTGCGAGCTCGCTAGGGTGCCCTGCGATGCGTCGCCTAGCTTGTATGTGTAAGTTGTAGTCGAGCTAGGTGAGACGAGGAGAGTTGAGCCGGTCGCCCCACTAATGGAACTGGTACAGCTAGCATCGGAGTACCATTGGTAAGAGTAAGGTGCGGTTCCGCCTGATGGGCTGGCGGCCAAAGCGACCGACTGCCCACTGTCGATCGTAGGCGCAGAAGGAGCAATCACGCCTGCCGCGAGCGCCGAGTTGACCGTCACGGTGTCGCCAGGCGAGCACTGATGTACCCCGTTGAAGTCAGTGACCTTGTAGGAGTAGGTCGCCGTTGCCGTAGGCGCGGCGAGGAAAGTTGACGAAGTCCCCGAGGAAATAGCAGTTCCACAATTACCGTCGGAGTACCATTGGTAGGCGTATGGTGTAACTCCGCTGAAGGCATTCGACGTCAAAGTGATCGACTGACCAAAGTCGATAGCAGGCGTGCCTGGAGCTATTGCCCCAGCAGACAATGCTCCATTGACAGTAATGCTAGCGGCGTTTGAGCTGATGGCTTGGGAGGGAGTCCCACTGTCACTTACTTGCAGCTCGAAGGACCAGATCCCCGAGGTCGACAAAGGACCACTAGAGACTGATGGCTTGTCGCCTGCAACACACCCGAACGAACTTCCAAAATTCCCAAAGTTACCGTCCAATGGGCCCTTCTTCAACCACTGACACGTGTGAGGAGTCGTTCCACCAGTGAAGGAAGTGGTTGTGGAAAGCATCGAACTCCCGCCTGCTCCAATGGTGGAGGGAGTAGCCAATATTGCGGGCGACGTGAGAGGTGGATTCACCGTTATGATGATCGGGTTGGATGTGATGATCACGGACGGCGACCCCGTGTCGGTGACTTGCACCTCGAAGGACCAAGACCCGACCGTCGCGAGGACTCCTGTAGAGCTGGATGTCGATGACGAGCATGCCGAAGAACTATCTAGGTTGCTATAGACAGTCGCACCGGGGGCCTTCTGAAGCCATTGACACGCATAGGGAGAGGTCCCCCCCGTAAATGTTGCTGAAAGAGTTGACTGTTGACTGCTGTCGAGAGCTGCTGATCCTGCAGTAGGATTATTCACAGCGAGCGCTGGATTGACGACCACGGTCCTGGGTGTGGCGGTACGGATTATGGTCGGCGAAGAGGCACCGTCAGTGACCGATGCGCAGTAGCTCGTTGTGGTCGTCGGTGACTGCGTGAACGATGCTGTAGTCCCAACTACCCCAGGGTTCTGGCCGACCTGTACTAGATTAGTACAGCTACTCGATGAACTGCTTGTGAAGAGAGCCAGAGTGTAAGGCGAGGTCCCACCAGACCAGGAGACCATGATGGAAGCTGTTTGCCCAGAGTCGATCGGGGAAGTCGTTGTGAAGGACGAAATTGATAGGACAGGGTTTACCGTGACGAGATCAGTTGGCGAGATCGCGCTTGCTGAAGGGTTGCCAGCCGAACTATCCGCTGCTCTGTAACAGTAGTATGCCGATGATGATGAAGAAACCAGCTGCGTCGAAGAGGTGCCCAATGGTGCTGTGTCCGACGAGCAGTCAGGACTCGTTCCGGAATACCACTGGTAGGTGTATGGTCCTGTGCCGCCTGATGGGTTGGCCGTTAAGGTGATGCTCTGACCGATATCAATTGTAGGGCTAAGTGGAGTGATAGTACCTGCAACCAACACTGGATCGATGGTGACCAAGTCGGTTATCGAAGACTGGCTGGCGGGGGTGAAAGCGGAATCCGTCACACTATAGCAGTAGTAGGTGTTGGCCGTGGGCGATACGATCTGGGTAGATGTCGTCCCAAGAAGAGTCGTGTCCGAAGAACAACTCGCACTCACACCCAAGTACCACTGGTACGTGTAGGGCGTAGTGCCTCCCGATGGATTAGCGGCCAGAGTGATACTCTGACCACTGTCGATTCTTGGAGAAGCGGGCGTGATAGCGCCCGCAGCCAACGCCGAATTCACAGTAACTATGTTGCCGGACGAGCATCGCGAAACTGGGAAGAAGGCCGAGTCAGTCACTCGGTAAGAGTATGTTGTTGAGGATGCCGGTAAAGCATTGTAAGTCGAAGAAGTCGCGCTCGGTATTGCGGTCGTACAAGTTCCGCCGGTAAACCACTGGTACGAATAGGTCGTTGTTCCGCCAGAGGCGGCTGATGTCAGTAGGATCGACTGGCCATTATCGATAGTTGGACCCGGGGGCGTAATGGCCCCGGCAATCAGTGATGGGCTAATGGTGACCACGTTACCTGCTGAGCATGTTGATGCTGCTGGACTACCGATCGAAGAGTCCATCACTCGGTAGGAGTATGTAGTCGTCGAAGATGGTGATACAACAAGTGTGGATGATGCCGCTCCAGAAACCTGGCTTCCACTGACGCAACTTGCCGCTGCAAACCACTGGTAGCTGTAAGGTAGTGTACCGGCTGACGGGGCAGCTGATAGACTAATTGATTGTCCGTTGTCGATCGTTGGCGAAGGTGGTGTGATGGCCCCTGCGACGAGTGCTGGGTTGACAGTGACAATGTCGCCGGGTGAACATTGGGATGCTGACGCCAAGTCGGTCACCTTGTAGGAGTACGTCGCTGTTGCAGTCGGCGAAGCGTTGTATGATGACGAGGTCGCAGATGGAATGGCTGCAGTACATGTGCCGTCGGAGTACCACTGGTAGGAGTAGGGCGCACTTCCACTGGACGGGTTGGCAGTGAGAGCTATCGATTGGCCAGAGTCAATTGTCGGCGAATTGGGTGAAATAGCGCCCGCGAACAAAACTCCATTGACAGTAACTGTATCGCCAGGCGAGCAAGAGGAAGCTATGGGACCACCCTGGGATGAGTCGGTGGCCTTGTACGAGTACGTCGTCGTTGATGTAGGGGAAGCGGAATAGGTGGATGAAGATGCTCCGGAGATCAGGTTCGCGCTCTGGCAGTTGGCCGCCGAATACCACTGGTATGCGTAGGGCGTCGTGCCGCCCGATGGATTTGCATTCAGAGTAATCGACTGCCCGGTGTTGATCGTGGGAGCGGAAGGAGTGACGCCCCCAGCAACTAACGCAGAATTAACCGTTACGATATTCGCAGGGGAACACTGCGAAACCGGTGCGTACGCTGAATCTGTCACTAGGTATGCATATGTTGTTGTCACAGAGGGCGATGTAACATATGTCGACGATGTTGCTCCAGATATCGCCAAGCTGCAGGCTCCATCTGAATACCATCGATACGAAATGGAAAGCGTTCCTCCCGAAGCGTGAGACGTAAGAGTAATTGACTGGCCTGCGTCGATCGTGGGGGCTGAAGGCGTGACTGATCCGGCGATCAACGCCGGGTTGACGGTTACGGTCTCTGCGGGTGAGCATGCAGAAGCGGGTGACTGAGCCGAGTCGTTAACCTTGTACGAGTAGCTGCTGGTTGCGGAAGGTGAACTTGTGAACGTAGCTGAGGTGGCGCTAGGTATTGCAGTGCCGCATGTCCCGTCAGAGTACCACTGATAGGAAAACGAAGGCGTTCCGCCTGACACGTGTGATGTCAACATAACGGACTGGCCGCCATCGATAGTTGGATTGGGTGGCGTAATCGCTCCCGCGACAATAGCAGAATTGACTGTGACGGTATCTCCCGGCGAGCACCGCGGGACAGGAGAGAACGCGGTGTCGGTCACCTTGTAAGAGTAAGTGGTCGTGACACTCGGTGAGGTAGAGTATGTTGGGGAGGTTGCTGATGCGACTAGACTGTTGCATATGCCGTCAGAATACCATAGGTAGCTGTACGGCGCGGTTCCGCCCGATGGGTTAGCGGTCAAAGCAATGGACTGACCAGCGTTTATCGCCGGACCAGATGGGGTAATACCCCCGGCGACCAGTGCCGGATTGACCGCTACTGTGTCGCCGCTCGAGCACTGAGATGTCGGTGAAAAAGCCGAATCGATCGCTTTGTATGAGTATATCGAAGCGGAGGCTGAAGACGCGGAATATGTCGATAAGGTCGCGCCGGATATTGCAGTTGTACAAGCTCCATCGGAGTACCACTGGTATGAGAGCGATGGTGTGCCTCCTGACGCGTGAGATGTCAAAGTAACCGTCTGCCCGCTATCGATGGTTGGACTAGAGGGAGTAATCGCTCCAGCCATCAGAGGAGGGTTGACGGTAACAAGATCTCCTGATGAGCATTGCGAGTTGTTCTGCGCGCCCTGGGAGGAGTCGGTCACTCTGTAGGAGTAGGTCGTCGTTGAGGTGGGCGATGCGGCATATGTGGATAATGATGCTCCCGTGATCAAGCTCCCGCTCGGGCAGCTAGCCGCCGAATACCACTGGTATGTGTAGGGTGTGGTGCCACCAGATGGATTGGTGTTGAGAGTAACCGATTGACCAGCGTCAATGGTAGGGGTGGATGGAGTGATGGCACCGGCCACCAAGGCGGCGTTAACTGTCACGATGTCAGCCGTAGAGCATTGCGAAACCGGTGAGTAGGCAGAATCTGTCACCAGGTACGTGTATGTGGTCGTCACAGAGGGCGTGGTCACATATGTTGATGATGTCGCTCCAGATATCGCCAAGCTGCAGGTTCCATCTGCGTACCATCGATAGGATATGGAGGGCGTTCCTCCAGAAGCATGAGATGTCAGGCTGATCGACTGGCCCGCATCTATGGTAGGTGCTGACGGTGTCAGTGGTCCTGCGGTCAGTGCTGGATTAACAGTAACCGTCTCGGCGGGCGAACATCCAGAAGAGGGTGATTGTGAAGAGTCTGTGACCTTGTAAGAGTAGCTAGTGGTCGCGGACGGGGAATCTGTGAAAGTAGGGGAGGTAGCCCCGGCCACTGCCGTTCCGCATGTTCCATCCGAGTACCATTGATATGACAATGGAGGCGTGCCGCCCGACACGTGTGATGTCAACGCAATGGATTGGCCGCTGTCGACGCTTGGGTTGGTTGGAGTGATTGCTCCTGCGATAATGGCGGAGTTGACCGTGACCGTATCTGCGGGAGAGCAGCGCGAGGCTGGGGCGTTCGCTGTGTCAGTCACTTTGTAAGAGTACGTTGTTGTAACACTTGGGGAAGTAGAATAGGTTGAGGAGGTCGCTGGTGAAATTACACTGTTGCATGTGCCATCAGAATACCATTGATAGTTGTAAGGGATAGTTCCACCCGACGGATTAGCTGTTAGTGTGATAGACTGACCGCCGTTTATCGCTGGATTGGTTGGAGAAATAGCCTGGGCTACAAGCGCTGGATTGACCGATACTGCGTCGCCACTGGAGCACTGGGAAGTCGGTGAAAAAGCCGAATCCGTTGCCTTGTATGAGTACGTAGCAGCTGAACTGGGGGACGCAGAATAAGTCGATAAGGTTGCACTCGATATGGCTGTCGTACAAGCTCCGTCGGAGTACCACTGGTATGTGAGCGAAGGTGTGCCACCTGATGCATGTGATGTAAGAGTAATCGACTGCCCACTATCAATCGTCGGACTCGCAGGAGTAATCGCTCCAACTACTAGAGCAGGGTTGACGGTGACAAGATCTCCCGGTGAACATTGCGAGGCGCTAGGGGAGCCCTGCGACGAATCGGTCACTTTGTAGAAGTAATTCGCCGTCGATGGAGGTGACGCAATGTATGCGGATGATGACGCACCCGAGATTAAACTTCCACTCGTACAACTGGCAGCCGCATACCACTGGTAAGAGTAAGGCGAAGTCCCGCCAGATGGGTTCGACGTCAAAGTGACACTCTGGCCGCTGTCGATAGTGGGACCCAAGGGCGAAATCGGTCCTGCGACGAGTGTAGGGTCTACCGTGACGAGGTCTGCCGCTGAAGATTGAGTAACAGGCGCGAACGCGGAGTCAGCTACAGTATAACAGTAGTATGTGTTTGCCGGGGGCGATACGACTTGCGTAGATGTCGCACCAAGCAAAGTCGTGTCTGAAGAACAACTCACACTCGCACCAGAGTACCACTGGTAATGATAAGGTGTGGTTCCCCCTGACGAATTCGCGCTCAACGTAATCGACTGACCGCTATCGATTGTAGGAGCTGAGGGAGTAACAGCACCGGCCACGAGAGCCGGGTTAACCGTGACAGTGTCGCTAGGAGAGCACTGTGAAGATGATGCTGAGTCAGTCACCTTTACTGAGTATGTTGATGTTGAAGTAGGCGAAGCGTTGAGGGTCGAGGCTATCGCAGATCCGATCGATGCGGTGCATGTTCCATCTGAATACCATTGGTAGGAATAGGGGGCAGTTCCACCCGAAGGGTTAGAGGTAAACGTGATTGACTGACCTGCATCAATAGCAGGCGCGCTAGGCGAAATCGTACCCGCGGACAACACTCCATTCACAGTAACCGCAACAGCATTCGAAGTAGCGGGTTCGGAGGGTGAGCCGCTATCATTCACCTCTAGTTCGAACGACCAGGTTCCGGTTGTTGACAAGGCACCGGTTGAGGTGGTCGGTTTGTCGCCTGCAACGCAGGCGATCGAGCTTCCTAGATTGGTATAGATGCTAGCGCCTGGAGCCTTTAGGAGCCACTGGCACACGTACGTTGGAGTACCCGAACCGAATGAGGTCGTGGTTGATAGGGTCACGGTCTGGCCGGAGTTGATTGTCAGAGGATTGGCCGACACCAAAGGAGGAGTAAGCGTAGGATTGATTGTTACGGAGAATGCGGCAGACGTGACGAGCTCAGCAGGGGAGCCGGTATCAGTCACTTTGAGCTCAAATGACCATGAGCCTACAGTTGACAGGCTCCCAGTCGAAGCGGTTGGTTTGTCGCCCACGATGCATGAGAACGAAGCTCCAAGGCTATTGTAGCCCGCGGCACCCGGAGCTTTCTCAAGCCACTGGCAAACGTACGGAGCTGTACCGCCGCTAAACGAGGTAGTGGTCGCAAGAGTCGAGGACTGACCTAGGTCCAGCGCAATCGGGCTAGCTGAGATCGTAGGCAATGATAGAGCAGCGTTAACGGCAACGCCGACAGGTCCGGATGCGACGGTGACAGGTGAACTTGAGCTATCGGCGAGCTGGAGCTCAAACGACCAAGAACCTACGGTTGTCAGTATTCCCGAGGATATCGATACGGGCGACGTACAAGGCGAAGAACCGCCCAAGCTAGAGTAACTGGTACCACCGGGGGTCTTCTGGAGCCACTGGCACATAAATGGAGAGGTCCCGCCACTAAAGGTCGCGGAAAGCGTTACTGATTGGCCGCTGTCGATGGCCGACGGTGTTGCGATAGGAGTACTGACAGTAATAGCTGGATTGACCGCGATTTGAGCCGGAGAGCCGCCATTGCTGCTACTACTGTGAGTAGAGTCTCCGCTGTACGAGCCGACCACGCTCGCGGTGCCGGGTGCGGAGGGATTGAATTTCACTCCGCAACTGGCAGAAGAACCCGATCCGATCAAAGTGCAGCTCGTGACGTTGAAGTTGCCAGTGACTCCAGTCTCCGCGAAACCCACTGAACCACCTGGAGTCGTCGCGCCGAGCGTGGAAGTATCAGTTACAGTTGCCGTGCATGTAGATGCTTGATTGACAAGTACCGGTCCTGAGCAGGAGATGCTAGTGCTTGTCGAGTGTTTGCCCGGCGATAGAACCGCGAAGCCCGCGCTGGTTCCATGCTTATTGTCACCTGTGTAGGTGGCAGTGATGTTGTGGGCACCGAGAACAAGTGGCGTGTAAGTTACAGTGCAGCTTGCGGAGCTCGTAGTGCCTGAAAGAGTGCATGGGGAGGGCGGGCTGAACGTGCCTGAGCTATTGGTAGATAGATTAACCGCACCGGTGGGGGTGAGGGTTCCTGGCGCAACATCTGACACCGTAATAGTGCATGACGTTGGTACGCCAACTGTAACAGACGAGCCGCAACCAATTCCTGTTGTTGTTGAGACTAAACTGACAGTCAACAACTCGCAACTGCTGGTGACCTGGTTGTTGTTTGTGTCTCCACTGTAGGTTGCGTTGAAGCTGTACTGACCGGCTGAGCTAGGAGTCTGTGAATTAGAAGGTGATACTGAGTTTCCGGCGCCGACAGCCACTACCTGACTGGACACCGATACTCCACTGCAGACACCGTTGCCCGGTCCGAAGAAGCGATACGTGACGGTTCCGCTCACACCGGTAGATGGAAATCCGCCCGTAATCGTTGCCTGATCAGTAGCCGACACGCCGACGACAACGCTAGAAGAGGGGTTGATTGCCGTTGTTATTGTTGGGGTCTGCTTGTTCACTGTCAAGGGTTCACAATTGCCAGTCGCAGCGGTATTGTTCCCGTTTCCGTTGTACACGGCCGAGAAACCGAAGAACCCAGGGGACGGCGGAGTAACCGCCACGCCAGCTGGAACAGAATTGCCGACGCCTACGTTTACAGTTTGAGAAGTGCCAACTATTGTTCCAGCGGCGCAGGGTGCCGTTGCGGAAGGAAGTGTTGAGAAGCTGAAGAGAGTATAGGTGACAGTTCCGGTCACGCCGGTCGATGGGAATCCACCCGTAAGACTTGTTTGATCGGTAACCGAACCTCCGACCGTAATCGTTGTGGACGGGCTGATGCTGGTTGTAATAGTTGGAGCGGCCTTGTTTACGGTGAGTAGCTCACAGCCACTCGCTGCACCGTTGTTGTTAGCGTCTCCGGAATAGACTGCGTTGAAACTGAATGTGCCGCTGCTGTTGAAGGTGACAGTTCTCGAATTCGGGACGACGCCGTTGTTTACTGTCACCATAGAAATGACTGCGCCTGGAGCCGCGCAGTTGCCATTTGCGAAGTCGTTGTATGTGATGGTGCCTCCCGCGGTGGACGTTTGGCCGTGTAGTGTTGATGCGTCACTGACGGTTCCGCCTACGGTAATAGTTGTCGCGGAAAGGCCGGTAGTGACTGTTACGCCGACAGGGTTGACCGTCAGGGGTTCACAGCCACTAGCAGCACCCTTATTGTTGGCGTCTCCGGAATAGACTGCCTGGAAACTGTAGCCAGCCGGGTTTGTGGAGTTGAAGGTTACACTCCTGGAGTTAGGAATGACGCCGTTGGTGATTATTACAGTCGCGATTGTGGAACTTGGGCCAATGCATGTGCCAGACCCGACGAAGAGATTGTAGTTGACTGTCCCGCCCGCTTGGAAGAAGCTCGCTAACGTTGCGGAGTCAGTTACGGATTGTCCAACTTGGATGGAAGTAAGTGAGAGCGATGTGGCGAGGGTCGGGTTGTCTTTCTGGACGGCGACAGGCTCACATGCTGAGGAAGCAGGGCCGTTGTTGTTGTCTCCTGAGTAGGTTGCGTTGAAACTGTAGGATCCTGTAGCGTTGAGAACGACTGCTCTAGAGTTTGGAATCAAATTATTGGTTACTGCTACAGTGGATACGATGTTGGCAGGAGCAGTGCAAGCCCCGTTCGCAAACAGCAAGTAAGTTACAGTGCCGCTGGCGGTGCTCGTCGCTCCGGTCAGGCTTGCTGAATCTGTAACAGAAGCCCCGGCGACGATGGTTGTTGAAGAAAGATTGGTTGTAATGCTCGGGTTGTCCTTCGTTACAGTTAGGTTAATGATCTCCCAATGGGTTAGCGCTCCGTTCGTACCGGTCACATTCAATGTGTAGAGACCAGCCGTCAACCCAGCGTTGATGGCCAAGATGGAAGAACCGCATTTGCAACCCGTAGATGTTAGCGTAACACTGCCGGGAGAAAATGTCCCAGATGGGGAAGAGGGTGTGATTAACACATTGAGATTCACATTTCCGGAAAAGCCGTTCGCACCCAACAAGTTAACTGTCGTTTGTTGGCTTTGACCGACGACCAGCGACAACGATGACAAACTCGGTGTGATCGTGAAGTCTACAATGTGGAATAGTATGTTTGCTGTTGTGTGGGTGAGGGTACCGTTTGTTCCCGTTACAGTTACTGTGTAGTCGTTTGCCGTGGAAGAACTACAGGATAGGATTGAAGTCACTGGTGAGGGTGGAAGAGTTAGTCTGGTGGAGGATAACGAGCACGTGACCCCCGGTGGAGCGGAAATGCTCAAGGCCACAATTCCTGTAAAGCCGTTGACTCTCGTTACGGTGATCGTTGCATTGCCACGAGAGCCGATATTGAGGGATGCTGGCGTTACAGGTCCTGCAGATATCTGAAAGTCAACTACGTTCACCGAGATGACTATGATATGTCTCAGGGGTCCGCTGGTGGCCGTGATTGTGACCGTGTAGTTGCCTGCAGACGTGCCGTAGACGGTAAGTATCGCTGAGCCCGATCCTCCAGAGGAGAGGGAGACAACCTGCGCACTCAAAGCGTCGTGCAGAGCGGACGAGCTAGTGGAGTTTGAGAGACTGATCGTTCCAACGAATCCCCCTAGGCTGGCCACGTTGATAGTCGCGCTACCAGTGGAGTCAAGGTTGACCCGTAGCACCGAGGCCGACGAGAGGCTGAAGTCTACCACGTTGACTGTGATGGTAAGCAGATGGCTTGCCGAGCCGCTTGTTGCATTGACCGTTACCGTGTAGATTCCTGGCTGGGTACCGTTGACCACGAGCAACACGTGGACCGTACCACCTGGTTGAAGGCTCACGCTGCTAGAATTCAGTGCCTGGGTTAGACCGGCAGGGGTACTCGTGGCCTTGATCGTAACGGAGCCCGAAAAGCCGTTCAGGCTGGTCAACGTAATCACCGTTGAGTTAGGCGATCCCGGATACATTCTGAGACTTGTCTGGCCTGCGGAGATTGTGAAGTCTACTACGTTGACAGAGACTGTCGTCGTGACAGTGAATGAAGGCGAGGTGGAACTGGTTCCAGTTATTGTGACTAGCGCGTTTCCAGGGCTGAAGGCTGTAACGTTGAGAGTGGCAGACGCTTTACCGCCGACGCTTAGCGCGACCTGTGAGGGACTTATTGAGCTTAGAAGACAGCCGCACCCGCTTACTTGGGCTGACAAGCTTACCGTCCCAGCGTATCCAAGGCTTGTCACTGTTACCGTGGACTGTGCTGACGTACTCGCGGGAATATTCAGTGTGGAGGGACTAGACGTCATATTGAAGCCGACCATCACCGCGAGAATGCTAGCTTGACGGGTGACAGTGCTGCTACGAGCGGTGATTGTAATATTGTAGGTACCTGATGATGCTGTCGTAGTAGTGATGTTTAGCTTGGAGGCTATGACTCCGCAAAGGTTACAGGCTGTGACGTTGTAATTTGACGGATTGAACACCACGGTCGGCGCTGAGGAGCCCGGCGGCGATATTGTTGCAGTGAAATTGACCCGCCCCGAAAAAAGGTTGGAACTGTTGATCGTAATATTTGCAGTCGCGGATTTGCCCGGCGAAATTGTTACACTGTGTGGAGTTGCGCTAAGGGAGAAGCTCGGAGAGCATAGATAACCGGCCTGCGGGCAGGATACTCTCCAGCCCGTAAGGGGGTGTATCTCCCATCCTGAAAAACTGTGAGAAACTTCGTCTGCGTGATCAGGATCCCAATAGATGAATCCTTGAACATCAATTCTCGTCTTGTTAACGGCGCTGCTAACCGGACCCGACGCCATTGGGTAGACATCGCACACCGTATTTGGCCCGCAATACCCGGCCGCCTTCCAGTCACGATCGATTTCCGCATGCATCGTATGCATGCAGCCCGTCGTGTTCGTGGACTTGCAGATGCCGTAACCTGGCGTGAAAATGTTGAAAGTCGTGTCGCCAAAGCTGCCCGGACTGGGAAATGCGCTTGCTCCATTTACTGGGTCAAAATTAGTTGAATAGTCCTCGTTGAGGAGAAAGCCTCTCTGAACGCCCAGGATCTCGACAAACGCGCCAACGGTTTGTCCATCCGCGTTTGTTATGGTACACGGCGGCCCATTGGGCGTCCACTGCGGCGGGGTCGGGCCTGGCGTCAGCCAGCGCTTGGCATCGCCCTTGCCCGGAGCCCGGATCCCTGGGTTAAAGATACTACCACTCTCTGTCGCCCCACCAAATGTGCTAGACTGGCTGCCAAGGATTTGCTCAATAGTCACGATTTGCGCCGTGCAGGTAACTCTCGGATTCCAAGAAGAGTCGCACGTCGCATTTGGACCACAGGATCCCGGCGCTTGTCCCACCGCCTCAAGTCCAAAGTTCAAGTCATACGGCGAGGTTGTCCCGTCTATCCACATTACACCGAAGGCATTCTTACCGTTCACAGAGCTGGAATAGTGAAAGCTACCTATGGTGGAACCAGCGACAGAAGATTGCGCTGGAAAGGTAGAATTGGTCTGCAGCCATGAGCTGTCGGCGCCCGACCATTCGGTGATGGTGTTGGTTGTCTGATAGTACCAGAAGACGTACCACCGGGCATCTCCTTGATCAAAGGCGGCCGTGAAGGGAAGGGAATATCGGCCGAGGCCGCCTGCAGATGCTACTCCAACATGAGCAATGATATTCGGCCCCCATCCCCCTTGGGGACCCCGTGATGAGATGTACAGCGACTCATTTACGGTGTTGTAGTAGATGGCAGAGACACCGCCGCTGCCTCCAGATGCGAATAGGAACGAGTTTACGTCAACCGAGGTTTGGAGCGGTTGCCCTTGCGAGTTGACTCCCGAGATGAGTTCCTCTGGCCCCCAACCGGTGTTATACGACCTGCCGAATATCTTCTGCCCGTCGGCCCAGTAGGAGGCGTATACTTGTCCTCCGCCAAGCAGTGTTGCAATATCAACATGCCAGTTGCTGAAGACGGAGGTCGAGAGAGAAAAATCTCCTGACCATGATGGTGAGACGTAGACCAGAACTTGTTTCATCACTGACAGACCACGGTTGTCTGTTGTGTTGAACGATATGGACCAGAACTGGTTCGCTTGGTCAGGAGTTGTGATCCATGTAAACAGTCCATTTGAGGGATTGAAACTGGCTCCGACGGGTAGCGAACCTGAGGAGAGAGTGACTGTGTCTCCGTCATTGTCAGATGACGTGACCGTGAAGGACACGGGCGTTCCGGTCTTGACGCTCCTCGACGCTGGCACCTGAAGTGTAGGAGGCGTGTTCGTCGAAGGGAGTAGTAGCCCCACTGGAACCGTCTGAGCTGAACTGGCTGTCTGCTGTGGATTGCCATTATCAATGGTATTGAGAGCTACCGTGTAATTTCCGGGCGAGCTGTATTGATGAGTCACACTTTGGCCGTTCGCAGTTGCGCCGTCACCAAAGCTCCAACTAAACGCGTAACCCGATGTGCCTCCCCAATTACCACCTGTTGCCGTCGCGTTGAACCTTAAAGTCTGAAGAATTGTAGGGTTGGATGCGTTTACGACGAAGCTAGTGCTGAGCGGCTGAGGAGGTAAGGTACTGTTAGAGTGAATGATGTGCGGAGTCCTTGTTCCCGAGTTATCCTGCTGATAGCCGACCCAGATTTGCCCGTTCGAGTCAACTCCTATCACATCGTTTGGAAACTTTACCGCAGAACCTGGACTCAAGACTATCTGCTCGGATTGCCAATTGATCACTCCAGTGTTGCCCAGCTGCCCCATTCCGAATAGCAACGCCCGATTAGCCGTAGAGTCAAATGAAGTCTCATTGTATCGCGCATAGTAGGCAAATGTCCCGTCTGTAACAACCGACCAATCGTTATCCGTAGCATGAACTCCCACACTGACAGGGGTTGACCAAAGGGTCGCACCATTCACACTCCACACATAGAACAGACATCCAGCCTGATGCTCACAGCTAGCCGACGGATCCACGTAGAAGACCCAATAGCGTCCTTGGGCATAGAATCCGGGACTCTGGTAGGACGACTGGTACACGCCGTTGTCGCCAGTCTTAGCTATCGTCGGTGGATTGGAATTGCTCGTCACTGCATTAGCCGGTCGCGCAATTTCCGACACGGCAACGAGGCTCACAGCAAGCGAGAGGAGAAGGAGAGTCACGGATAATCTATAGCTACGCAAACGGGAGCCTTGCGGTCAAAATACGGATACCGATAATTAATCATTGACCGCCTCTTGATAGCCTGAGATATCCTAGAAACTCAGAAGGTATCGTTTCATCGCTCTTCTTACCCAATTCTGGAAAATAGCGGAAATGAGAACTCTACGCCGAAGATGTCGCAGAGCGCTTGGATAAGAACAAGGCTGAGAGGTCAAAGGAACTCCTGGGAACTTCGATGAAGAGATCAGAATCGACCCTTGCGACTCGACGGCAGTCTTCTGTAAGTGTTGAATCTATAACGGACGAGCTTAGGCATAGAGGCAGCTCCAAAGGAGTTGCTGGAATGTCGCGCTTTGGAATACGAACTGGCATGGCTCTCGGGGTTTCTATTCCACAACTTCGCGATATGGCGAGGAAAGTCGGAACCAATCACGACCTTGCACAAGAAATCTGGAAGACTCGCATTCATGAAGCCCGCATCCTCGCCAGCATGATCGATGATCCCAGGAAAGTGTCTGAGGACCAGATGGAAGAATGGGCAGCAGACTTCGACTCATGGGACGTCGTCGATGGTTGCTGTGGAAACCTCTTCGACAAGACAGAGTTCGCAGAAAGAAAAGCACACGAATGGTCTTCGAGACAAGAGGAGTATGTCAAGAGAGCAGGCTTTGTCCTAATGGCTGAATTAGCTGTTCACAACAAAAAAGCTTCGGATAAAACGTTTCTCGATTTTCTTCCCTTGATAATAAGAGAAGCGTCTGACGAACGTAACTTCGTCAAGAAAGCTGTAAACTGGGCGCTGAGACAGATCGGAAAAAGAAATACCCTTTTGAACGCCGTAGCGATCAAAACATGCTCGAAGATCAGAGATATTGATTCCGGGTCAGCGAAATGGGTCGCGGCTGATGCTCTTCGTGAACTAACTAGCGCACCAGTCAGGAAGAAACTCGCAAGCGCGAAGCCACGAGGGTCCAAGCGATGAGATCATTCGACCCGTGGATCGTCACAGTTGGCGAATCTTGTCGTAAAAGTCCATCAAGTTGCGGGCCGCAGGTTCCTCCTTGTTCAGTGCAAAGATTTTCATTCCTTGTTCATATCTCTCGAACATCAATACTCGACATTTGACTAGTGGTTCTACGATCCGCGCAACAGTCGACGGGGAGACATCTAGTACTCGTGCGAGACCGGCTTGGTTGAAGACCTTGTCCCTGTTCTGTAGCAAGTGTTCTACTAGTCTGACTTGGGCTTTGGATTGAAACAGGTCTAGCAGTTTCATCAAGAAGACCTCTCAAGAATATGATACTAGGGTTCCTATGTCCCGGCCGCGCAGAGCACTCGTTATGTTCGACGGGTCCTCCATTGAGACGAACCTCGTCGGAATCCTTGCCCTCTGCATTATCTTCAGCGCAACAGGATCCAACAGTTCGTACTTGCCTGCATAGACATCTCCCGCCATCGCCCAGCTCAGCAGCTTGTCAACGCTGACCGACCTCAACATTTTCGCCTTCGGATCCTTCTTCGGATCCGCAGTGTACACTCCTTGGACATCCGTTGCATTAACAAGGAAATCCGCACGGGTTATCTCAGCCGCTAGAGCTGCCACAGCGTTCGTCGACTGTCCAGGCTGAAGACCCCCCATGACCACTACCTTCCCAGGACTCACATAGTGAATCAGCTCCGAGAGCATCGTAGGAATCTTCGTGACGGCAATACTGCCGAGAGCGAGCCTGAACAATTCCGCGTTAGCTCTGGTCACCGTTATCCCGAGCAGATCGCTGGTTGACTCATCCGCCCCCAGCTTCCGCGCAACTTCAATGTAGGTTCGCGCGTTCTGACCACCACCAGCAACAGTCACCAGTTGATTTCCTTCACCCGCGAAACTTGACAGGACCTTTCCCATGCTCCGTAACGCGTCAACGTCCGGGTCCCGCTTGAACAGCGCGCCCCCTAGCTTCACAACAGCCTTCATCCGAGTCTGAAGACAGAAACGAACTGATTCGGTATATTAGAGTGGAGAAGCAGTTGGAGGGACTAGGGAGACCGCTACCTCCCAAAAGTCATTAGTGCAGTCTTCGAGGGGACTTTTGAAACAAGGATTTAATACAATTCTGACCACTATTACTAGCGAGGACTGGTCAAAGTGAATAGTAAGATTCCGGTCGAATGCAGTTCGACGCGCAACGTTTCTCTCTGAACGAATAGCGGCGACTCTGGCCAAGCCCTTAAAGAGCAATTTTCAAAGGCAGGAGGACGCTAGATGCCTGGCCCAGACTCTGTCGCACGATTCAAGTTCAAACGAACCCTCGAACAACTCGCAAAGAAGGAGGGGAGAGGCACGGAACTCATCAGCCTATACGTCCCACCAGACAGAAAGATACACGAAGTTCTAGGACAGCTACGGGAAGAACTAGGCACCGCGGTCAACATCAAATCGCGAACCACCCGGAACAACGTCCAAGACGGGATCGAACGGACAATGCAACGACTCAAACTCTTCAAAGAACCACCCCCAACCGGACTAGTAATCTTCGCAGGCGCAATCCCACAGAACGGAGCGGGGAGCGAGAAGATGGAGACATACACGTTGATTCCGCCGGAACCGATCATTGTCGGCTTCTACCGATGTGACGCCCGATTCCACGTCGAACCCCTTCTCGCACTTGTCGCCGACAAAGACACTTACGGGATACTCGTGATTGATGGGACGGAAGCAGTTGTGGCTACTCTGAAGGGACGCAGAGTAGAGATTTTGAAGACTTTCACGTCGGGAACACCTGGCAAGAGCAGGGCTGGAGGACAGTCTGCTCGAAGGTTCGAGCGGATCAGAGAACAAGTCATCAACGACTACTACAAACGCGTCGGGAACCACTTCAACGAGATGATGCTGGAAATTCCAGACCTGAAGGGAATCATCATCGGCGGACCCGGACCTACAAAGTACGTCTTTGAGGAAGGCGAGTATCTGCAATACACGCTCAAGAAGAAAGTCCTCTCGCTCATCGACACCAGCTACACCAGCGAGGCGGGAGTCGAAGAGGTCGTCGAGAAAAGCGGTGAGATCCTCAAAGGCGTTAGATACGGCGAGGAGAAACAGCTGGTCCAGAAATTCCTGTACGAGTTGGGACACGAGACCGGCAAGGCCGCGTTCGGAGAAAAGAAAGTTCAGGAGTATCTTGAGAAGGGAATAGTCGACATGCTTCTGATCTCGGAGAAACTGGAGGGAGAACGCGTAGTGCTCAAGTGCAAGAACTGCGGAAACATTGAAGAGTTCAGGGGAACCAGGTACGAAGCCCACGCAGTCATCAACGAGCTATCGACGAGACCTTGCAAGAACTGCGGCAAGCCAATGCTCGAATCCACAGACCACGGGGACATCATCGACAGCTTCCTGGAATACGCAGAAAAATCAGCGAGCAAGGTCGAAGTAATCTCAGAAGAGACAGAAGAGGGAAGAATGCTCCGCGACTCCTTCGGCAAAGTCGCAGCAGTACTACGATACGGCGCAAACTAGACTCGAAGCCCGTTACCGAGCGACCCTAGCCATTTACTAGACATCCGACAGATGGCGCCAGCCCTACTGTTACCATCCGCGGTTACCAGACCAGTTACCATCCTGGAATTTTCCAAGACAATTCAAAGCAGGAGCCCACGAGTGTTTGATAGGTAGGACTCTGCCACCGAAAGTGGCCCGGAACAAGCCCTGATCCGGAATCGCGGCAGGCGATTTGAGATCGCGGGATCTTCACGCTGATCTCTACACTTA